>Ga0247758_1000511_pt1 | contig 34217 bp, 33 predicted proteins | sample UWRJL156409C4_FD_180950 | JGI IMG/M metagenome (GOLD analysis project Ga0247758, IMG submission 180950) | Plant litter microbial communities from Arlington Agricultural Research Station in Wisconsin, United States - UWRJ-L156-409C-4 | ecosystem: Environmental > Terrestrial > Plant litter >...
GCGGGATGACGGGGGCTCGGAGGGGGGGTGGCGGTGGGTGGTGGTGGAAGATTGTCATTTTGCTGTTGGTGTTATCGTAGTTGTAGTTTTCAAAGTATTCAAGTTCTTTTGAATAGCTAGGTAAGTTGTTTTTGGATGAGGGGTGGGTGGGTAGAATACCTGCCTGCCTTACCTTGTTGATAATTTGCCTTTGGTGTTCTTTTGAACGTTTGTGATTTAATTTATTCGAACCGTATTCTGTAACTGTGGGTAGTTGCTTCTTCGAGCGTGTCCTGTGCGCTGCTGTGAAATGATCGTAGTAGTAGCTGGTTGGAAGCTTAGCTATCACAGAATTATTAGTCGTTGGTTGGATAAGTTCGAATAATACTTGAATAGCAACAAGAGCTCTAAGAGCGACGGATCGGGGCGGTGCTTGTATTTAAATGTTGGGAGGTTTCGTTGATCCGGGGGGTGAACTCTATTGTTAGAAACTGCTGTCAAAGAAAGGTAGAAAGATCACAATTGCATTATGCGCTGGGTCGAGAGCCGGCCGCGAAGGACGAGGATAAAGAAATCAGGTAGTCGGAAGGGAGTGGCGCCGGGAGAGGTGTTTTGGGGTTCTAGGAGCAGAGGGCTGGGGGTGGCTAGGGTGGCAATGGGACAAAGGAAGGGGAGAGACAAGTGAGTTGTGTGGATGGGAAGGGCGCACTTTCTTTGTGGATTTTCTTTTTGAGATTTCTATTGTTTGCATTGTCATGGGAAGGGTGCGAAGGCTCGGGTCAGAAGAGATGGTCCCCAACTGCTCAGCTAGTGCGAAAAATGCCGTTTTAGGTACGATTAAGACCGCAAGGTTTAGCTATGGCAGGTCTTCTCTTGTTATGAAAGGGCCTACCTGAATACTGAAAACCTGGAAGGCATTTCCACCACTCCACGCCGCCCTCAGCACAGATTTACCTAGGTACCTACCAGGAAACTCATCTCCAATAGCATAGCCGTCCCGAGAGATCTTCAGCCTCTCCCAGCCTGCTGCGCCCGAGCGCGCTCCGCAAAAGCGGAAATCTGATCAATGGCAGTCTTGCTATCTTTGTCAATGTATTCGTGGGGCGGTCGAATAGTCACGCTGGTTCCGTGGATTTCGGCAACCTGACCTGTTGCGGCAGGGTCGGATATGAAGTTAGCGACACCGCGGATGAGAGTCTCCATGGGTGTGACGATCATGTATTTGAAGAGGCTATGGTCAGGTCCAGCGATGTTGGTTTCTGCAGGAGCGTTAAACCTTTACGTTGCGGTCAATGGGCGGGGAGCGGGCGGTACCTAGAAGGGAGGGAGCCAGAGCGTTGATCTGAATCTTCGAGTCTTCAAGTCTGGGGCCCAAGGCGCGAACGAGACCGATGACGCCGAACTTCGTTGTGCTGTAGAGAGGAGATATTGGGAACGGGTAGAGGCCGGCGTTGGAGGCAGTGCATATGATTGAGCCCCGAGAGGCTGCGCCTTCATCGACGGGCTTCTTGTTCATGTAGTGGGCGGCTAGCTTGACGGCTTGTTGGAGAATTGTCAGCTCAACTATTTCTGCCAACGAATAGAACAGAAACCCTCACAGTAAATTACGCCAATGAGGTTGATATCCAACGTCTTCAGCCTTGGCGGCGACGGCTCTTCCTCGTCCAGGTCGACCACTGTGACGCCTCCCCCCTCTGCAATGCCCGCGTTGGCCATGACGATGTCGAGACGGCCTCCATGTTCGCTGAAGACTTCCTTGAATACGGCGGCCAGCTCGTCCCAGGACGCGACATCGCACTTCTTGAAGCGCACTGCAGCCGCTGGATACTCGACCGCCAGCTTCTCGGCTTCTTTCTGCCCGGCATCGGAATTGACATCAAGCAGAGCAACCTGGTGCCCTTGCGATGCGAAGTGGCGGCTCATGGCCAATCCAATGCCGCTCGCTCCCCCAGTGACGATTACTGATTTCTGCGGGGACGCCATGTTGATTGTTTGCAGACACTGATGTCAGCAGGAGCCGCTGGCGGTCGAGGTCACCCTTTATACTAAAATAGCCAATACGAGTAATGCGGAACACTGCATTATATGCATTGTCGACGCTCGTCACCCCGCACGCGCCGTGAACGGGAACACCACCCGCCAACGAATAGCACCCTCGGGCCTGAAGTCGTACCGCTTCCCGGCAGTTGTATTCTCGTGCGGTTGTATAACTAGATGCTGAGATCTCCACAAATTCTTAGAGATATCATACCCTCTTCAGTCCGCTCGACCTCTCAATATGGCCGAAGTCAAATACTCGAAGACATTGGCCCAAAATGTTCGGGGGAGGGTAGTCGTGCTCACCGGCGGAGCCCAAGGCATTGGCGCCGCAACCGTGACCCTCCTCCACAGCCTCGGAGCGCACATCATCTTCGGCGATATCTCGCAGACCGCCGGAGCCGAGCTCGAGGCCTCGCTATCGGCCTTGCGGAAATCAAGCCCAGACCGCGGCACCGCTCACTTTATGCACGCCGATGTCTGCAACTACGTCGATCAACTTGCTCTCTTCGACGATGCGTTCCGCCTTCACGGCCGAGTTGACGCTGGCGTCACCTGCGCAGGTGTCCCTGACCAACCGAGCTGGTTCGATCCATCCACGTTGACCCTCGAGGCTGTTCGCGAGGTATTATCCAAGAGATTTCTTATCCAATCCAAATCCCCCGGCCCCAACTCCTTCCCCCCCCTCATAGCAACAAATCTAAAACCCCTGACAACCACCGCTAGGAAACCCCCCCCCTCACCAACGCCCTGACCACCAACCTCATCTCGGCCGTGCACTTCTCCCGTCTCGCCCTCGCATACATCTCCGCCTCTCCCGCCCTCCCCGGGCCATTCAGCCCCTCGCTCACATTCACCTCCTCCATCGCAGGAATCACCTCCGCAGCCGGCATGCCCGGCTGTACGTCTAAGTCTCCACGAAACAGCCTTCCTACCTGCCCACATAAATCAACTCCCTACGTACCTAGGTATCTAGTGCACTGACAATGAACTAGACTCCTCCGCCAAGCACGGCCTAGTCGGCCTTTCCCGCTCTTTGTCGCGCAACCGCCAGACCCCCGTCCGAGCCAATGCCATCTGTCCCTCCGCAACCGACACGCGAATGCTGCGGCCGGGTATTAGACAGATGTGGTCAAGCTTTGGGCTGGAAATGCAGCAGCCTGAGGACGTAGCGCGGTTCATTGTGCATTGCATAGCGGATAGTAGCTTGGACGGGGCTTCGCTGCTGGTGGCGCTGGGACAGGCGACAAATATTGAGGTTGGGCTGAGGGAGACGATGGATACGTGGATGGGGGAGGAGAATGCGAGGGAGTCTAGGACGATGGAGGGAGCGGTGAAGGCTAAGGCGGTGAGTTTTCCCTCGGGAGGAGGGAGTTTATGGCTGGCTGCTGACTTGGTGATAGCCTAGGAAGCCGGAAGTCTGATAGGGAGGATCGGGGTAGAGAGGACCTCGTGGGTGAGATATCGGTCTTTGAGGCTTTTGGCTGCTTTTGTTGGGGAGTTTACCGCATGGCCACCCCGGCTTCAAAGTCAACAATGAAAGAAATTCTACTCTGGCGTCTTATCATTGCCCAGACAAAGCAATACAGAGAAAATTCAAGAAGAGAAAGGGAAAATGGGAATCCCTCTCAGTCCTCCGAATTAACCATGGGAAGCTTCTTCGCCGTATCTCTATAGACCGCCGATGCTGTTTTCCAAACACTGTCGGACTCCCTCCATTCCAGGTTATGCATGGTGGGCAACAGCGCGGCCGAAAACTCGTCGCTCGCCTGTCGAGGAACCAGGTTGGGGAGGTGATCGATACTCACCACCGTCAACTCCGGTCCATCGCCCTCCACAGGAACCGAAACTGTTGGGTCTAGAAAGCTGCTATACTCAGAGTATACGGGAAGAGGGTTATTTGGATTGTTCGGGTCCAGACTGACATCACAAATGACGCGGAGTCGTCGTCCAGATATTGACAGCGAGTTTGGCGTTAGAAACGGAGGAATTCTGTCTTTCCCAAGATAGATGCAGTGGACGAGGATATCAGCCGCGTTAATCTCTGGAAACGGCCCACCCGGCGCTGTGTCTTTCCTGGTCCATACGACGATCTCTTCTGGACCGAGCCCAACATCCTGGTAAAGGGCTGCTGCCCCCCTTCCACACCGGCCGTGGCCCCCTATGATGATCACACGAGGCTTTGCCCCTTTGTTGGCCTCGCGAGCACTCTGGAGGGCTGTTGACACATCACGTCGGAGATTTCTGGACGAATCGTAAAGTGACAATGGGCCAAGGCGTGTCCCGGGATGCAGAAGTTGGTGAGACCAGGCCAGGATCGCAATGGCGGCGCCGGCATAACCGGCCCAGTACCCGAAGGCAGCCATCCGATAGCCATTGTCGTCACATAAGAACTCAAGATCATAGAGCTTACCACCGCCGTGATGATATGGTCCGAGACACTCGGCCCATCCGTCTTGCTGTTTGAAACAGTGACCGAAGTGGATATGTGTATGGGGCAAGAGGCTTCCGTCATCGGGGAGTTCCTTCAGGCCGGCAATGATGTGATCTGTCGGGGCCTCGGGCCATGAACCTTGTGGTACCAGTTGAGCCTCTGCGGCCTCGTATTCTTCATCTTTGTAGATGCGCTCGGCACTGCGCTCCACGCGGACGTCGTAGCCGGACTCGACGAGCTCTCGTACCGAGTTTAGGGACACTGAATGCCGCATACTGTCAGCCCAGAGGCTTGGAGTAGGGATAGGAAGAAGACGTACAAGACGTTCGTCTCTCCAGCGGTTTGGTCTCGGCCCGGAGATGGATGACTGTTTTGATGTTTGGGTTAACCATTGCGGAATTGCGCGGAACGCTTGCCTAAAGCCTTCTCGCGGTGTGAGGTTTAGAAATACGAGGCCTGGAGAGAAGGAGACAGTGGGGGTGGGGGGAGGAGCTCCTCTCTCTTGCTCTTAATGCCTTCACAGCTCCGGTCCCTCATGGACGAGTCCCTCCTAGAGCCTGCGTGATCGGACCATCGTTCTACTCCTACAACGAGGGTTTATCCCGCACCGGTCGGGTCCTCAGTATGGTACCGGAGTGATGGCCTGCTGTGCTACCTCCCTGAAGCCCCGATGAGCTGGGTGCGGGTTCCACTTTTCCGACACCCGAACCTCGTCAAATGTCTATCGGTCTTTCCCAGACTTGTGGTTCCACAGCGACACAATGACCTCGGAGGAGCCGCAGAGCCAGTCCGGCGTTGCTAACCAACCTCGCGGGCTTCGATAACTCGGTTGACTGTTGCCGGTCTCCTCCAATACTGAAGTTACTCTCTCTTCTCACGAACCAAGTCAGCAGATGACTTCGCAACTGATGCCAGCCTATCAAGTGCCCGCACATATAATTCGCCAATTATCCCAAGCTCCGGCCGTCACGAATCCGCGATACGCATCCTGAGAGCTCCGTTGAGATTCCTTCGCTTTGATTCTTCGTCGCCGAGCTTGGCTCCCTCAATCCCGCCTCTCCTTTGTATATTCGTTTCTGGGGAGGATAGAGAGATCGCCTAACAAGTTATGCACAAGTTTTCGTTCCAAACATGGGCCGGGTTTCTGTTTTCCCTTGGTTCTTCATTGGTCCTTCGCTAACCCTTCTGGAATCCTTAGGATCGATTCCCTCTCCGAAAACGTGCCCTCTCGACCCTTCACGGATCCGACTGCCGCCATGTTAAGAGTGGATCATGTCTCGCACAATCCACCGGCGTACCACCACCATGACTCGCATTTCCGAACCAAACTAGCGTCACCGGTCCGCTGGCTCAATGGCAGAGCGTCTGACTACGATTCAATAAGTTATCAGGAGGTTCCAGGTTCGACCCCTGGGTGGATCGAGATATTCTATCATTTTGCTCCCGATCCCGAATTTTTGGAGTTTTGGAGTTTTGCTTTTACTGCTCTCGTACCCACTCGGCACACTGAAGAAAAAGACCAGATGGCAATAAACGGGGGCACGCTACCTATCCAGTTGTGCCGAGCTTTTCACACAAGTACAACACTCCATCCGCCCCACGAAAATCAAATCGTCAATGTGATGAACATTAATAGTATATTCGACGTTTGCTTGATCACCCGCCGCACGCGCTCGACGTTACCCAATCGTTATCGTTATCATTATGTACATCCCGGCATCCTTATACAGCACGGTATCTCTCGTGTCGTATCAGAAACATCGCAAGCTCAGTTGCTGCCTCGCTCGTGTCGTACATCGGCCACCGCCCGCTTCCGACCCCCACGTTTGTGTCCCTCAGTAGGTGTCATAGTGGCTCTGAGACCTTGATCTCCTCCTTTGTGACCTGGATCGGCGCGCGTTCTCGGGATAGACATAGGCGGCAGGCGGTTGTGCCGGGATATAATGGTCCTTTTCTATCACCACAGGTCTTGGCGTCCTCGATCGGGAGTGGTGGTGGTGAGAGTGATGAGACCGGGAGCGATGACGGTGCTGGCGTGGCGCGTGGGTGTCGTCGTACCAGCCCTGGCGGTCCGAGTGTGGTGGCGCCTGTTTCTTTGTGTTCCCGCTTAGCGATCGGATGGCCCAGATGATGAGGATGATGGCGACGACGACGCCGATGACAATGCCGACAATGGCACCTGTGTCCAAGTTGCTGTTCTTGTTGCCGCCACCATTGTCGGTGTTGATCCCCGAAATCACCGTCGTTGTTGGACTTGGCGTTACGGTGACGGTTACCGTTGGCGGGGCATTCTGCCGTGGAAGGAGAGCGGCCAGGGGAAGGGGGAGGGTCTTTGTTGGTGCCATGGTGGGTTGAAAGTTCGAATATGCTGTGGTATACTTGAGTACTGACAGGTGGCGAAGTTGCACAGCTGTTCGGCCCTCAACTTGTCGATCACAGACTCCTAATTGGTTATTTGGCCAGAAGCGCTCCTAACAGAGCGATGTTCACGAATATCACACTGGTGGATAATCAGAAGTCGAGAACTACACGAACGACGGAAGGGCCATGCCGACCTGAAATACATGGCCACTTGTTCCTCGCTAGGCACGCCTCCAGTCACGCAAATACTCTAAGGCGGGGTGCTCTATGACAAGCTCTTCCTTCTGTTGCAGTCACTGCACATTCGGTTACGGTTACGATGATCATGTTGGGGGTACTCGTCATGACGGTGACGAATGGTTTCGCAGGCATTCCATTGGGTGAGAAGCGTTGGAGGATCCCCAGTGTGCATATTCGCACCTTGGCGCCCACCACGCCCGCTCGGAATACGACCTTGTTTTTATGGAATGTGGAGCGATCCCTGTCTGGAGCATCACCTCTCGAAATGACGTAGAAAGTCGAGAGGGCGCAGTTTGCCACCTTGGCGTTTTCGAAGTCGCTTTTCCTTGGGGCGTCAAGCTGGCTTTCCGCTGAAAAGTGCTCATCTGACTAAAAACCGAACTGGGTTTGGAGAGCAGGACATCTTGCTTTGTGGGCGAGTTTCTTGGTGGCCGTCCTGGAAGCGATGACCCAACGCGGTGGGAAAAGCAGGGTCGGATAGTGCAGTCAGTAGGGGACCGCAACAATTGATACTAGAGGAAACGCCATTGGAAAATAGATGGGCGATTCGCATGGGGGGCAGGCCAGTTTAAATCTCGACGATAACGCTCGGCACGGACGGCCTGTGAAGCACGATAACAAGCTCCGGTTGGGTTGCACAACGTCCTGCAGATGTCATAAGCCCCCCCTTATGAGGCTCAATGACCCGCCCCCAGATTCAGGATTGGCCCAGGCCGGCACTATCGGGCGGCCATCGGCACACTCGATGGTGGCCCATACAGGCCACCATTTGATGGCACTGACTCGGTGAGTGTAGCCGTGACGCAAAGCCAAGACCAAGAAAGCCCAGTCAAGCTCGAGATTCTGTCAAGGTGGGCAGGAAACCAAGAGGTGATATGAGATATAACAGTCGTCTAGGGGGTATCCCCTTGGCTCCACTGGTCTTGGTCTTCATCCGACCTTCTTTCTGTCCGGGCATCTGATCATCACAAACAAGCAATAAACGTTAACTATGGCCGACTATCACCGCGGACGCTCCCGAAGCGGATACTACGATGATGATTACCAGTACGAGGAGCGACCCAGACACCGCTCTCTCGGCCGCGTAGCCTTTGACAAGCTCGAATATGCCATTGGCGCGCTCACCCTTGACCGGGCTCGCAGCAAGAGCAAGAGCAACACCAAGAATACCATAGTATACGACGACGATCACCACCATCGCCACCGTCCGTCATCACCTCACAGACACCACACCCGAGACTCACACTGGGACCGAGACAGCACCCGCCATCGCTCCTACCACAGCACCCCTCCCTCACGCCATCGCAGTCGAAGTCACGGCAGACATCATGACCACGACCGTCGCAATCCCAGCCGCGCCGACCACACGAGCTGGACCAGGGGATTTGCCGCCGGAGCGAATGCTGCCCTGGTAGAAGCCGTGCGGCTGCGCAAAGAGCCTGGCCCGTGGACGGGTAAAAAGGGGCAGCGCATTGCAACGGCGGCTATTAGTGCGGGTGCGATTGGCGCGGCGGCGGATCACCATAAACAACATCACCATTCGGGCCGTGATGGGAATGGGGAAAAGGGGGTGTTAGGGTCGACGCTTGGAGGGCTGGTGGTTAATCGGCTGGTGAATGGGCCAAGGAGGGAGGTTAGGAGGTGAGGGCGGGTGTTGGGCTGTACGATTTATGTGGATGGATGTGAATGGGTGAGGGTTACGACGTTATGACTTTTCATGATGACTTGGATGGTTTTGTTCGGTTGGGATGTATTAGTATTTGGGAGCACAGCATAACATTTGGGCGGGTTGGCAGCGTGGTCAGATTGTGGAGTTGTTCATGTAGACAGTATTCCCGCGAATATACACGAGTAAATGATGCCCTTATCAGAAGATTGTATTATTCCCATCTCAAGAACAAGTTCTTCATTTTCAAGAACAACAACAGATGTACTGTTATTTGAGGAGCACGGCATGACCGTGGTGCAATTGCAAGATTGTCGAGTCGTAGACGGGTACGTTGTTCCCACAAATGTACACATGCAAAGATTATCTTATGAGACGATTGCATTTTTTTTCTCTTCAGCTGAAGTTTTCAATTTCGTGAACGATAATGTCAAAATCAGCAAGTGAGAGAGCGCATCACGTGGACATCAACCGGTTGAAACGGAAAACTCGGCAAGGGGCTGGGAAGTGGCGACCTCTGAAGTTCGGTATGTCGTCATGCTCCACTCTTCTGCAGTGCAGGCATTGAAGAACCGGCAGATGACCTTTTGCTCACTCCCGAGTGCGCTTTATGTCGAAAATACAAGAGGGAGAAGCGCGCAATCAGATATGACGTGGCATGAGGTCATTGTGGGCGGGCTACCCCAGAAAACGCCTGTTTCCGTCGGGATTGCTCCACCCATGCAATGATCAACCTGCCATGAGGACCCTGCAGGCGGGCAGTACCTGCGGAAACACTTGCTTGTGATGCCGGCGCAAGCAGATCGTCTCGGTCTGTCGATATATATATTTCCAGTGGTCTCCTCGACTTTGCCAAGAATTAATCTTCTATATTCAACTCATCTTGACATCCAATCTTGACAACAAACTACAACCACACATCATCACAACCAACTTCACTCAAACACACACAGACAACACAGAAACATGTCTCAATACCCCAACCCCAACACCAACGAGCGTGGCGTCCGCCACACCGTCGCCCACCCCGGCGCCGGCAACGGCACCTACGGTGAATCTTCCGCCTCCGGCCCAGCCCCCACAACCGCCGGCCACCACAAGCACGACACCCTCAACAAACTCGACCCCCGCGTCGACAGCACCCAAGACCGCCGCCCCATGATCCCCAACGACGTCCCCGCCGGCACCTACGGCCCTCACAGCTCGCGCCTCGCGAACGCGCTTGATCCCCGTGTAGACTCGGACGCGTCCAAAGCGCAGGCCGCGCAGGAGGCCCATGCCGGGCAGTATGCGACGCAGGGCGGACTGGCTGGCGGTGTTGGGCACCAGGGCGGGGCGGTGATGCACGGTGGTTCTGCTCCTGGACAGGCGGGGTATCAGAACACTTCGACTTCGGGCGGCATGTTCAGCCGGACGCCGGCGTCGGGGTATCCCCATGACGGCACCACGGGCATTGGCCACAACTCGGCTGCTGTTGGGAGCGGAGGATATGGCCCGCCTGTGGGCGGGAATGCGCTGGGGCATAACAGCCACCATCAGCAGCAGACTGTTGGCTCTGGGGCGGGTATCATGGGGCACCAGAGTGGTGGTATGCCGGTGAACAACTCACATCGCCAAGCCGCTGCGTTGTCGGGGCCGGGACCGGCGCCGCATACGGCGGGCCCACATAAGTCGGACTTGATGAACAAGCTTGATCCGAGGGTGGATAGCACGACGGGCGCGATGAAGGACTCGACTCAAAATCACCAGAGGGGTATTTAAGGGGTCTGATCTCATAACGACGGGATATGAGGACACAGGAATGTTTTGTTTTGGGGTTGCAGTTCTTTTTTCAGGGAAGATATGGTGGAAAGTCCAGAGTTGTACAGCGGAAGGGAGAGCGAAGGATAGCAGATTTGATACCCACCAGACACAAATCAGATTGACAGAAATCAAAAAGTCAAAATATTGAGTTTGTTTTCATGGTTTATGTTCATTTTTTTGTTCATCTCAATAACTGTGTTGTGATGGTGGTTCTCGTAAACCCTTTGGTAGTCAGCATGTGCTGTGCCTCTGCGAGACAGGGACAAGATAATTGTGAATTATATACATTTCTATGAGGAGACCATGTGGTTAAATACATGTACCTACCTAGTGTTGCTTAGGTAGGTTCGGTTCTTTCCGGTGCTAGGTACATGTATGGTATCGATATCTGTGGCTTCATTTTTATACTCTAAAGACTCGCCCTGGCTGCGCACAACACGTAGCCATGGCCTATCGCCAAGACGCTTTGACTTTATCGGATCCCCACAGGATTTAAGATTTTCTGAATATATTTTCATCATTAAAAGGCCGACTCGGTACACTTTACAGCGCATTGCTTTTCCCTCGTTGTTTGTCCCTGCATCAAACCGCCGACCAAATTGAAACGAAGCGATCAACGCAACAAAGTACCTGCCTACTTACCTGTCCAGCACACATCATGGATCCCAGCACGACCCCAGACCAAAATACTCGCCCAAAGCCGTCCAAGCCCATCATCCCCATCATGGTGCCAGTAGACCACTACTACCTCTTCCTCGCCGAGCAACTCCGAGACCCCTGCCTGGTCCACCTCTGCAACGAGGCGCAAGCAGCCAACCGAGCGACCGCCATCTTCACCCGCTCCATCACCGAGACACGTCGGATCTCTCGTCTGCTCGACGCCACCAACATAGGCGCCATCCCTATTCACTGCGACCTCTCTCCATCAGAGCGAGCAGCTTCGCTAGATAAGCTCTATCGAAAGGAGTGCCATGTCATTGTGATGACTGACGTCGCGGCTGGTTTTGGGCCTGGTCCCTTCCCTGAGGTTCAAGTTGATCGCGTTATCAACTACAGCCTCACGTGGAAGATGAATCCTCAGGTGTATGGCCAACGGACCAGAAATGTGGGCCATGCCGGTACTGGTCATTCGGGGCAGGTTATTACGTTGGTTACACCGTAGTAAGTTGAGGCAACACCGAGCCTGGTCCCAATCTTCACCAATTTCCCCACCTAGTCGGCTGAGATGAGTTGACATTGATGTGTTTGTAGTGAGTTGGAGCTATACCTCCGCCTGAATAAGGATGTGACCTTGAAGAAATATACCGTCAACATGGACATGGCCATGGCCTGTAAGGGGCAAGTTGAAGAGGCTGTGCTTGAGGACCCCTCGCTGATTGAGAGCCCTTATGTTGGGAACTCAGGGGGCCGGGGGTTGAGTTGAGTTCCCCGTAAAAGGATAATTGAGAGTGCTATTTCATCCCACAGCTTCGTCCGAGTTGTGAAAATACCTATGTACATTAAACCTCACTTATGTAAGCACAGCAAAGAAAGCAAGAACGAATCGGACGAACAAATGTGATTCTGATAGTGCGTGATGGAGGGATCTACATAGTGAGAAGAGATCCCAGGCGATCTATATCCAAATGCGGTGGGCTGTTCTGCAGAGAGAACCACACCTGTGCAGTCACACCTCCAATCCTATTGACTCCCATCCATGTCCTCTACCAAGAGGCTTCCATCTAACCAGATCAAGCATCCCTCACTCATCTCAACAAGAAATGCAACCATCCAAAGATATTGAGCAACCCTCCCATTGGTATCCCAGCGTAGATTTCCATCCAACTGGCCGATACCAAGCATTCCTCCTACTCCCCGCCTCCTTCACGAAAGACTCCGCCCAACCGACCAGTATTGAACTACCCTCCGACTCCCCGCATCCCTCACGAAAGACTCCGCCCAACCGACCAGTATTGAGCAACCCTCTCGCTCTGTTCCCACATCGCCTTCCGCGAGGAGTCTCTATCCGACGGACCGATATCAAGGAAGGTAGCCAACCGCAGGTAGGTTGCACAGTTTGCCTGGGTGGCGAGGTGCCAGCTTCTGAGATCAGGTGAAGGTGTTGAACCGACGAGACGTATAGTAGGTACTGGATAAAGCTGAGTGCCTGAGAGGTAGATGACGCTTGGGCGGCGATGATTTGACTGGAAGATGGATAGTAGGCCGCAGATGAGGGTGAAATTCTCAATCTGGGAGTCGGAATCTGGGTAACTGGATGGTGTGCCAGTGGTACAGCTGCAGCCACGAGAGATCGAGTTGAAGGCATGACCGGCCGAACACGGCCAATATTGAGCAACCCTCCCACCCACCCTTAAAACAATGCCCGAAGGCGGATCAACAACCGCCGAAACCGCGCTCCAGGGTCTCTATGGCCACCCGCAAGGCGGCCATCCTGCGGATGGCCAGCCGCAGCAAGAACAACGTGACGGCCCCGCGGTTGGCGTCCCTGTAATAATCCCTAGTCAGCTCATATTTTTTATTTCGCCATACTAAATCGTGTAATAAGAGTTGAAAGGGGATCAAACAGAGAAAAAAGCCACGGGTTTGCACTGACTATGCGGTGGCGGCGCGGGGCTGCTGGTCTTCGCGGCCTAGAAACAAGAGTCAGTTATCGAATGCATTGCCAATGACAAGAGCCAACCATGCCACCACAAGCATGGCACTGTAGCATTGGACGAGGACAGGTGGGTATGCAATGAGGGGAGGATGAAGTACGAACATTGTTGTTGCTGTTGCTGCTGTTGCTGTCGCTGCTGCAAATATTTAGTGAAGAATTACGACAAAGACCAAAACCACAATGCGCGAGGCGCACGACGTTCCAGGTCACTATATACATGAGCGTCCATGCTGGGTATTTCCTGACACCCAACTGACCACCTGCCTTGAATCCAGCCCAACTTTCCTAAAAATCACTCAGTGGTAGCAAGGGCGGGGAGGAGGGCAGGCAAAAGTAGGGCCGACCAAGCAGTGAATGAGACCACGATGACGACAGAAGAGCAACTTGTCTATCGTGTAGCTTTAGTGCCACGGCCCCATTCCTGCCTGTGGAATGGTTCCCGTCTCACCCTTCCCCTAACAAACCTCTCCATCACCACCGCCTCCCCTTTAGCCCACACCAATATAGCGGGAATACCTACCACCACGCCAACGGCAAACGCTCCAAACATTTCTGCCTCAGCCGCGACGGCGGAACCGCCAAAAAAGAGTTGACCCCGAAGAGATGGTAGGGGACCGGACGCGTCGATGCGGATATCAAGAAGTTGTTGCTAGATTGTGGGGTGACGGGGGAACACGGGCACAGAGACCTGGTACGGATACTATCTAGTCGTCAATTCAGTGAGGTATCTTCCTCCGAGCTACTTTGCCAGCCAGTCCAAACCCTCCGCAAGCCAACCGTCATGAATAGAAAGACAAAACCCTCACCCCAAACTCCGAATGACACCGTCAATAATTCGTAAATACGCACCGGCACGAGATCCCGTGGATAGATATAAGAAAGTATGGACATCCGTCAAGCTACCTTCACCGAGCCAACACGCCTCATATAGTCATCAGTATTCCTTCACCACATCATCCTTGCCGAGCTTGTACCTTCCGCTGTCACGGGTACTGAGGCGTCCTGAGCCCCGTGCGGGAGTGAACTGGAAATCGCCTGCGATACTCTCCCGGGTTGGCTTCTTCAAGCGAGCACGATCAACCATGTTGACTTCGTGAGGCAGTGCCACGATGACGTTCTTGTCAGAGCCGAACTTGAAGTCGTCGGCCTTGACGTCATCCGTGTACCGCTTGATCATGTAAGGCGCCTTCTTGCCACCGAGAACCTTCTTCAGGCTCCACTCGACAATGTAGGGGCCAGTGGCCGTGATAATATTCGTCTCCTCGCTGCCTGAGCCGGTGTTGAACTTAGCAGGCGTGAAGTTAACACCCTTGCCAGTTTCGTAGGCAAACTGAGCGACGTGCTCTGGTGTCAGGGCTAGACGGCGCGGTTGAGGCTTTTGATCTGCGGCGAAGGACTTCTCGAAGCCTAGCTTGCCCTCATTCTTGCCCGACTTCTGAAGAGCATCCACCAGAAGCAGGTAGGTTTTGCATGTTGCAAGGACCCAACGGCCGTCGGCTGAGACATCGAGACCGATGATGGCCTCTCCCAAGGCAGGGATGTGCGTCTTGGCGTTGATACCCAGACGGTCAAACAGCCTGACATCACCCTTGTTTGATGCCACCGCAATGTAGCCCTTCTCCGTAGTTGCAATCGCCGAGAAGTCGTTCTTGCTAGCATACTGCTTGAGCTGGGCGTCAACAAGCTTGTTGCCGGACATGCGAGGGTCAACACGGTACATCGCGTTGTGGCTGATACCGAGGAACGTCGGCTCGTGCGTCATCTGCGCGAACTTGTTCTCCGGTGCAAAGGTCACGACTGGGATGTCGTCGTGGACCTTCCACTCGTCGATGACCTTGCCATACTCGAGGTCCATGCGATAGAGCTTGTTTGGGTCGTTGTCCTTCTGCAAGATCAGGTTGCGATCTTCGTTGTGAAGCATGACCTTCTTGGGCGAGAACAGCTCTCCTCCTGGTGTCTGGACCTTCGAGATATTGGTGCTGAATTCCAGGTGATTGTTCGGTGTGTGTTTGAAGACACCAATCTTGGAGCCGCGGACGACAAAGGAGCGGTCATGCTTGTAGCCGACGGCGAGTTGCTTGTTGACCTCTCCGTCCTTGGCCTTGAAATCGACATCGTCTTCGTCTTCATCGCTGTCGTAATGTTCACTTGCCGGGCCATCATCCTGGTCTTCTTCCTCCTCTTCCTCCTCCTCCTCGTCTTCCTCGGGCACATCCTCCATCGTGAGGTCATTGAAGGCGTCGGCAACATAATCGCGTTCTTTGTCCTTGATCTTGGACCACTTCATCTGATTCAACTGTTCCCAGAGTGCCTGGAGGAAGCCTTCTTGAAAGCGCTCGAGGGTTTCCTGGTCTTTGAACCGAAGCAACCACGAGTATGCAGAGCCATCCTCGGCGAACTGGTTGAAGATGAACGATAGAAACTCGAAATTGAAGACAGGGTTGATGTCGGCGGTAACGTCAACACCCAGCCAATCCCGGTCACTGCTTCCGACCTGCAGGTAGTACTGCCAGTTGCCGGTTTCCGTCACAGTTGCAGTGACAGACGCATCCTGCAGTACGAACGCGCCCGAGGGGAAGTCAAAGAAGTGTAGTTCTGCAACCTCGGCTGCTAGGATCTCGCGCGCTTCGGGATGCGCCGCAGGTGTGGGGGGCTTATTGCTTCGCTCCTTCTTAACAGGTGTCGCATCCAGGGCGAATGCCGCTTCCTTCTTGGGCGTAGGGCTGCCGAGCCGCTTGTCGGAAGACATTGAGTCCGGCGATCCAATGGACCTTGAGAGTTTAGGACTGTGAAGCGGGCTGGCCTGGGGGATAGCCTGGCCGACGAACTCGAACTGCGCAAGATCCTCGTCCGACGCGGTGGTATGTGGCTTCCGGTACTTGCGCTCGTACTGGCACTGTTTGGCGAGGAGATCGAACTGCTCAACTTGTGAAGGCGAGATGCTCGAGTCGCAGACAAACTCGTATACGTCCCCAGCGTCACCACTGAGGTCTCTCCACGCCAGAACCCTTTCGCTACCCTCTCGGTTCTCGACGCGAAAGTGGAGGGCTTCGTCAAGGAGGAAGGTCTTCTCGTCGCGCTCGACAGCAAACGATTCTGCGTCTGCTTCTGTGTCTTCGCCCTCTTCCTCAGCGAGCAACTCTGCCTCGCCCTCCTCGTATACACGTTGGACAACGAGCTGGTATTGGAAGTCTTGTGCGGTTCGACGAATACGTGCGGACGAGTCTTTGAATATAAGCTCCGAATAGCCTTTCGGGGAAAGGGGTCGGACAAGATAGAGCTGGCCTTGAGGCAGCTCGATCATAGACTCCTGGTTGCTGGAACCAAAAAGCAGTTTGCCCACTGCAGCAAATAAGTTAGTTTCGGGTGCTTAACTGGCCAACAGACAAAGAGCTTGAGATCCGATGAAAGCGCCTGCGTTGGGTGTGGATGGGGTTGTGCCATCTCGTGGCTGGCGGGGGAGGCGTTAGGTGGGGCAACACTTACCATTTCTGAGCACGAACATGCTGGGCAATTGCGGTAGCAACTGCTACGTCTCAACGGTGGTCGCGATTGCGATAAACAAGCGCTTGATGCGCCGAAACAGAAGTTAGGGAAGGAGGGCAGAATAAGTAGTCGGTTCGTCGAGGCACTTGACAGAAGGGTCGTGGGCGACGACGCGCCGTTCAGCTCGTGTTGTACAGGCAGATCTTGGTTGAAGAGCAGCAGGAGGAAACTGCGTCATAACAAAGGAACACGCAAAATATCGGCCAATGGTGGGGTGGGGTGGTGTGGTGTGGCGGTGCAGCAGCCAATCGCCACAGCTTGCCAAGCAGGTTTGTTAGGCCTCCTCGCCACCAAGAGTCACCAGCTCTGCTGTGCCTGATTCAACCCGTGAACCCCAACCCATCACACGGCCGGCCACCTGAAGGTATTGGAGCTGAAGTGACCCAATAAGCGACTTATCTTCTCTTCTTCACTCAAAAATCATAATAAAATAAGTGAATATTCTCTTTGTCCCGGTGGATATCGCCCAACTTTGAGTGCTTCAGGGGGTTCATCTGGCTTCTAGGTTGTGCACACTGCCAACTATTATTGCACCCCTTCTTGAGCCCCTGCAGGTCGTCTCGCATGCGAAACTGACATGTCGAAGCTCTGGCTTTATCCAATCACGTTCTGTTGTTCCGCTTGATCTATCATTTGTCACTCAATGTCATCTCTGTTCTCAAACTGAAGCCAACCGCTAACTCCGTGGCTGCCAACCAAATGCAGCAAACATTGCGGTCTAGTGATCGGTTCACAGATCCGCCATGGCAGGCTCAGTTGGCCTCGTCTTCGGAATCTCGTTTTGTTTCCTCCCACGATCGCAGACAAACTTCAGGGCGCCACCCTCGCCTACTTCCTGATCTGTCTCGACTGAAGTTCCGCTTGGGGCACCTAGCGCGTCGTCGATGATCAACCGAGCGACGTTCTTCCCCATCAGAGCGTTTGTCTCCATTGTCGAGATGAAGCTCTCCATACCACTAGTATAGTACAGCCCTGGGCCAATGATAGGGTCCTGGAAGGTCACTCGGGGAAGCGCCTGGGGATATGAGTAGAATACGTGAGGGTAGTACCACGAAACCGGGCTGGCTTGGGTCTCCTCGCCTTTCTTCTCTCCGACAAAAGAGTCGGGCACTTCAACCCCAAGCAGGTGACTAGAAGGCAACATGTATGAGCAAACGAGCGAGAAGGTGGAGAGTTGGAGCCATGAAGCTAGCTAAGCACGAACCTAAGGAATTCCGAAGTGACTTTCTCCGCCGAGAAAATCTTGTAGAGATACTCTTGCTGCTTGGTGTCCGGGTTTGTGACCTGCCTCAGCGTGCTGATGCTGAAGAACCCTACTTTGCCTGCCCCAGAAGTGGGCTCTTCATCCTTTTGAAGAGTCGTGAGGATAGTTCCGGGAACATCCTTAGCATCGACAAGACCAAAGAAAGCCGGGCTGTACCGGAATGGCGAGGCGAAGATCGTGACGTGCAGCTGCACATAAGGAATCTCATCGATGGGATTCTGGATGACGCCGTCTTCGACAGAGATTTTGCTGAACTGGTAAGGATTCGCTAAAACCACGTTGTCAAACACGACTGAGTCATCTTCCTCTTCGCCCGAAGACTCGGTTCGGATGGTGTACCGTGGTAAACCGCTCGTCTCTTCCTTGACGAACCCTATCGAGACAACGGATGTGTTGAGGCGAATGTGGGCGCTCGACCTTTTGACCATTGTGTCGAAGATCTGCCAGTTGCCTCCTTCAACTGCCATCGCGCCTTCGGGCGCCATGGAGACCTTTGGCTACTGATGAGTAAAGTAGGCGAGAAATATGAGTAAACAGGTTGCTCACCATTGTGTCAAGTCCATGAATCCTGGCCAAGTTGGAGGCATAGTTCACTCTGGTACTTGCTTGTATGATATCGTGAGCATAGAGATCCCCAATCTGCAAGTCCCGTTAGTCTGACTGCTTCAACGCGATCATCACCCGGGGGCTTACGTTGTTCTTCTTCAACAGCTGTTCGCCGGTAACACCTGTAGCTTCCACTAAGCCGAGTTCGTAGGTACGCTGGGTCAGCGACCGGAAAGGAAAGAAGGGCTCTTCATAGAGCTGAAGAAACTTGTCGATGGTGGTCTCCATGAGCTTCTGGGTCCTTCTGGGCGCCAGGAACCCATACTTGATGACGACTTTGTAGGCGTTCCACCAGAACGAGTGATTTTCGTTGATCTGGAAGACAAACTGCTGACCATCCCAAATTCCCAGCTCCGGGTCAGAGCCTACATCGGGGTCTCTGGGCTGCAGGCCAAACTCCTGCAGGGCATCGTACATGATGCGGTTCTTCTTGATGAAGATGCTAGCACCAAGCTCCACACGCTGCGAGGAGTTGCCAAAGGGATTGATGGTGAGCGTCCGGCCACCAATGCGGTCTGTCTTCTCAAAGACGGTGACATTGACGGCAACGCCATGCTCCTCAGCAAAGGACTGGAGGTAATAAGCCGCAGTCGAGCCCGCTGCTCCAGCGCCTGCACAGGGATTTAGCTACGGTTCGCGCAATGGGTTCGGCAATCGTGGGAAATAGAACCGACCTATGATGGCAACCTGTCGCACACGCAGTGCATCCTGAGCGACAACCTCGGGGAGGAAGCCAACGGCACAGCCAAGCCACAGTGATGCGGTTAGCAACATATCGACGACGCCACTGTTGAAACTCTTGAGACGCATTTCGAGATGCGTCGGGTACTGTTAAAAACCAACCCTCACACGGTGATATAGCTGGAATTGAAGGGAGGGTGGTCCCTTTCCGCCATCGAGAAACTGTCAGTCAGACGGCTTCGGAAACAGCCCTGGAATGGAATGGAGCAACGGTAATCGGCTTACGACATGCACTTCGCTGCTGCAAACAGGCAGGAATCCAGAATGGTGACTTTGGCAAATGCTAAGGTATACATGCGTCTGGTGCATATGTGTATGGCATTCAAAGTACCTCTCTAACAGGCATCTCGGTCAGAGGGGCAGCTGGGATGCCGTGGTCCAAGCTCCTCAACGCCCGCCGTACCCCTGTCGCTGCCTGCCGCCTCCGCCAAATCACGACCCAACTGCAAATGCACGAAAAAAAGTTCCAGGCCGACAACAGCTCCCCTCCATCATCCCCACCGCAGTGACAGATCCCCCTCTACTGCCAACCATACCGACGTCGCCCACCCACTGCCTCTCACCATGTCTGCCGCGCAACTGCTCAACCCCAAGGCCGAATCCAGGGTGCGTTGACGGTCCATTCTTTGGTCGCATTTTTGGAGCTAACCTGTTTGCAGCGGAGGGGCGAAGCTCTCAAGGTCAACATCAGCGCGGGCGAAGGTCTTCAAGATGTCCTCAAGTCCAACCTCGGCCCCCTGGGCACGTTAAAGATGTAAGTTCGAGTCGGTTATATTATCCTCTGCATGTCCCGGGCTAACCTAGAGTACAGGCTCGTCGATGGAGCTGGTCAGGTATGATGCAACCGCTGCCCGCGCAGGCAACAGACCGCCGCACTGGTCCCTACAGTTCGCTGACGGCTTCGGTCTACAGATCAAGTTGACAAAGGACGGAAATGTCTTGCTGCGCGAAATGCAAATACAGAACCCCACTGCTGTTATGATTGCGCGCGCTGCGACAGCACAGGACGACATCTGCGGTGATGGTACAACATCGGTGGTCTTGTTGGTCGGCGAGCTCCTAAAGCAGGCGGATCGGTATATTTCCGAGGGCCTCCACCCTCGCATTATCACAGATGGTTTCGAGATTGCGAAGAACGAGGCGCTGAAGGTTGCTTCCCATACTCCGCCTTCGGAGAACAACGCTAACAGATAGACAGTTCCTTGACCAGTTCAAGCTGAAGAGAGAAGTCGACCGCGAACTTCTCCTATCGGTCGCGCGGACATCTCTTGCGACCAAGCTCGGCGCCGGACTGGCCCAGAGCTTGACCGCCGATATTGTCGATGCTGTCCTCGCAATTTACCAGGCCCCCGCGAAGCCCGACTTGCACATGATTGAAATCATGAAGATGCAGCACCGCAGCGCCTCCGACACACAGCTCATCCGTGGTCTCGCTCTGGACCATGGCGCAAGACACCCTGATATGCCGAAGCGCGTGGAGAATGCCTTTATCCTCACCCTTAACGTTAGTCTCGAGTACGAGAAGTCGGAGATCAACTCTGGCTTCTTCTACTCCAGTGCCGAACAACGGGATAAGCTAGTGGAGAGCGAGCGCCGCTTCGTGGACCACAAGCTGAAGAAGATTGTGGATCTCAAGAAACAGTTGTGCGGTAATGACGGAAAGAAGAACTTTGTTATCATCAACCAGAAGGGTATCGACCCTCTGTCGCTGGATGTCCTGGCAAAGAATGGTATCCTTGCGTTGCGGAGAGCGAAGAGGAGAAACATGGAGAGACTCCAGCTTGTCTGCGGAGGTATTGCGCAAAACAGCGTAGACGACCTCACTCCCGATGTTCTTGGCTGGGCTGGCCTGGTCTACGAGCAGCAGCTGGGCGAGGAGAAGTACACATTCATCGAGGATGTGAAGGAGGCCAAGTCGGTTACACTGTTGATCAAGGGCCCTAACCAGCACACGATCATGCAGGTGACAGATGCGGTACGCGACGGCCTGCGCAGCGTTTACAACATGATTGTTGACGGGAGCGTGGTCCCCGGTGCTGGCGCATTCCAAATTGCATGCGCTGCTCACCTGAAGAGCGACAATTTCGCCAAGACCGTCAAGGGCAAGGCGAAGTGTGGCGTGGATGCTTTTGCGGATGCCCTCCTCATTATTCCCAAGACCCTCGCGGCCAATGCTGGTCTCGATATCCAGGATGCTGGTAAGTTTGAGGTCAAGCTGCACTTTGGATCAACCTGCTAACGTAACTCTAGTTACCTCGCTCCAGGATGAGTACAGAGATGGCAACGTCGTGGGCCTGGATTTGTCAACGGGCGAGCCGATGGATCCCACTCTGGAGGGCATCTTCGATTCTTTCCGAGTATTGAGGAACTGCGTTGCCTCCAGCACAGGCATTGCGTCTAATTTGCTGTTGTGCGATGAGTTGCTAAAGGCGAGACAGATGGGTCGTTCCAAGGGGCCTGGGCCGGGAATGGATGGGCCGGAGGAGTAAAGAAAGGCATTGCGTCTGCGTTTGTAAGATACCTACCTACATAGACAGAAACGCACGACGGCAGTCTCCAACAACCTGGGCCGGAAGCTTTCAACGTTGGATAAAGTGACGACCTTGAGGCTGTCTGAGTCCCGCTTGCTGCCCCCCACCACTGATGGCGGGGCTTGGATTACCCCGCCAAAATTTTGAGCTGCCTGCCGCCCAAAAATTCACCATCGCCGCTCTGCGATCTCTTTCAGAGAAAATAAACATACCTATTCACTGACGTTAAGATGGCTCCGTACGATAGTGGCTCGTCCGAGGGCGAGGATAATGACGACTTTACCGAAACCAATGTTCTTCTTGGCTACGCCTCTGGGGACGCCAACGGCGAGGTCATCAGCAGACTTGGAGGTCGTCCAGTATGTTCGCCCAGGTCGCAACACCTGCGCAAAAAATACTGACACTCGGGTGTAGGATTGGATCAACCCAGAGAACCCACCGTCGTCGGCTCTAGCAAGATGCAAGGTCTGCAAAGACCTACTTGTACTCATCCTTCAGCTGAACGCCGAGCTGCCCGAGCGGTTCCCCGGCCACGAGCGGAGACTCTATGTCTTCTCTTGCAGGCGTAAGAGCTGTCGCAGAAAGGAAGGAAGTACACGAGCTATCAGAGGAGTGCGCATCTCCCCCGATGCGCCGGCCGTGGGAACCAGCAAGGAAAACAAGGAGAGCAAGCCCGTGAAGGAAGCCCCGCCTGCGCCCAAAGCCTCCGATGCAGGTATCGGGGAGGCGCTCTTCGGCGTGAAGCCTGCCGCGGCCGCGGCTCGCGCAAATCCGTTCGCGACCTCTTCCAGCGCGGCGGCGAGCGTCAACCCTTTTGCTCCCAAGGCGACGCAGTCAACCAACCCGTTCAGCAAGCAACAACCCTCCCCCCCAGCCGAAGCACCCAAGCCAGCCTCCCCCGAACCTCTGCCCGAGTCCGATATCGCAAAAGACCTCCCCAAGACCTTCGCCGAGACCCTCTCCCTCAACAACCCCCAGACCCACGGCCCTCCTCAAACACCGGAGCCCTGGCCGGAAGAGTCCACCCAGCCAGAGCCATACCCCGTCCGCTGGCTCGCCGACGCCGAGTTCGAGATTATCGAGCCCATAGAGATGCCCACACAAAAGATGGAGATCGACACCTCCGATGCAACTGGCAGCGGCGGCGGGAAAGAGGACAAGGAGGTGTATGAGAGCGTCATGGACACGACATTCCAGAAGTTTGCGGACCGTGTGGGCGAGAACCCGGACCAGTGTATCCGGTATGAGTATGCGGGGCAGCCGCTTCTGTACTCCAAGACTGATGCTGTCGGCACGCTGCTTCACGTCGCCAGTGATAGGAATGTCAAGGTCACGACGAGTGGAAGCAAGGGGTTCCCGAGGTGTGGGAACTGTGGCGCCGGGAGGGTGTTTGAGGTACAGCTCACGCCGCATGCTATTGAGGAGTTGGAAATCGATGAGGATTCACTGGATGGGATGGATTGGGGAACTGTCATCGTGGGAGTTTGCGAGAAGGACTGCCAGCAGAGAGGTGTGGCCGCCGGCGAGGCGGGTTATGTGGAGGAATGGGCCGGTGTTCAATGGGAAGAGTTGAGTGTTAAGAGATAGACACATGGAACTTGTAGCTAAAGGCTGGCAAGCAAATCAACCGGAGATACCAAGTCATTCGTCGTGTCATTTGCGTCTATGTGAGCATGAGGCTATGATCTACAGCATAGAACCCATGTTTCTCTACGAGACACCCCTTGCACCCGTTGCGGGCCTTGTGACCAGGCCCAGCCGAATTAAACCCCGAACGCCAGAGCTTTTTTAGCCACCAGATGCAGGAAACAACCATCGAGGAATGATGGGTAGCGTTCAATAGTAAATGAGTTCCTTTCGTGTCTTCTTGTCCACTGCCAACTGCACGTCTATGCCGTTTCCTCCCAACTCCTCTTAATGACGCGGGTGAACATGTCGATGTTGACGTCTTCCCGGATCTCAGTCTTCTTGGCCTCGTTCTCAGCATTCTTAGGGATCTGAACGATTCCGTCGGCAACCTTCCATCCGCACGTCTCAGTGGCGAACTTGGTCACCTCCTCCGCGCTGTCCAGACCGAGCCAGGCCTCGAGCAGCTGGACGCCGATCTCGCGATAAGATTGGCTGATGAGCTGCGCGATGCGCAGACGGATCATGTCCTCAAACCCGGCGATGTCAGTCGTCAGGTCTGCGTAGATGTCGTCGCTCTCAAGCGTCGCCCAAAAGCGCTCGTATTGTGCGCCCTCCAGCTGGAGGTTGAGCCTCCGCAGATGCCCGACGGCCTCGGAGAGCTCAGTGGTAGAGGTGGGGTTGGTCTGCGCTGGGGAGAGGAGGTGCAGCGCGCAGTCGAACTGCGGGGAGGGGAACTGGGTCATCGCCTTGACGAGGATGTTGGTGATCGCCTCATCCTTGATCCTATCGGGATTGAGCTGGTAGCTTGAGTTTTGGATAACGAGTTAGCATCCAAATCCTCGTGATGGTTGGGCAGAAGAGGTGTGAAGAGCGGACAAAGAGTTTCTCGTATCAGGTTCGTTTAGGTTGGCTTCATTGCGAATCAGAGTAATAGGAAACGTGTAACAATAGTTCATCATTTGAGAAACGGAAGCCGGTGGAAGCGCGACGACGCGATAGCGGGGGGTAATACTCACAGTTTCAGCAACGCCCGGTTAGCGTTGCAGTCGCAGAACTTCTCCTCACATTGCTGTGTCAGATAGGCCTCGAGGACGCCAGCGGCTTCGGGGTTGTATCGCTCGAGACCGTTGATGATGTTGCGAATCTCCTGCGGTCGCTCCGCGGGATCTTCTCCGTTTTGATTCATGGTGGGTGGTTGGTTTTGGGGGTGGTTGGAAGTAGGAGAAAAATTGGGTTGCTGCACGCTTGCCCTGGCTCGAGCCCTATGGCGGGGCTGTTGAGGATTTGCTGTGTTTTGCCCTCGAGCCGTGACGGTTGTGTGTGAGGCCCTAGTGCCGGAAAAGGCCTAGCGCAGATATGTCAGGATGTGGCACTGGCTGGCGGGAGGGGCTCTAGTCATGTGCTTGCGCGGCAAGCTCGCGGACAGCCCAACGCGACGGAGCAAATGGGAATGTCATTGACTCGGCTGCGATGTGTTGGGTTTGAGGCAGCTGATCTTCGGCGGCGCACCTGTTTGCTTGCAACCCATTTCTTTCTTCCATCGACATCATGAAAATTCGAAATGCAAAATAGGGAAGTCAGAAGAAACCTAGCTTGTCTGGCCACCAATCGAGCACCTCTTGTTCCTCCCTCGACACTGGCGCCTTCAACATGGCTAGTCCTGCAAAGAAACGCAAGCTGAACTCGGACTCCAAGAAGGCCGCCATTCCAAGCAGGGGGTTGGAATATTTCTTTGCCCGACAGAACCAGAATGCGACCACCCAAAAGCCGGAGCCAACAACGGCTTCCGGTTCGAGCATCAACAGTGCAGCGCTAGAGAAGGATGAGTCACATGTGGCAGATGATACCTTACATCTGACTGATGAAGAACTTGCGCGGAAACTACAGGCAGAGTGGGATGCGGAAAGTGGCGTTGATTCGAACCAAAATGGAGCGAAGGATTCGGGAGAGTCCAGCCTCAAACCCGGCGAGACCAGCTCCTGGGGTAACACACCGAACAGCCCGCTGAGTTCTGGGCCGGGGCTTGGGAAACCGCCAACATCGTTCCTGACAGCACAAACTGGAAAGTCAAGCAATACTCTATCCCTTTCTTCTGTCGCAGCAACCGAAGATGAGGCTTCCGCGTCTCTCCCTCTGGACGAGAGCCCCTTGACGTTTGATCCATCCAAATATATCCCACAACTCAAGGAGTCATGGTCCTCTGACGGAGGCGATGCTTCATACGCCCTTCTCACGCGGTGCTTCGTGTTGGTCAGCGGCACTCAAAGCCGCATTAAGATCGTCGATACGCTTGTCAACTGTGTCCGTGTTCTGATCATCGCAGACCCATCCAGCTTGCTCCCAGCGGTTTGGCTAGCCACGAATGCGATTTCCCCTCCTTATGTCTCCATGGAATTAGGGCTCGGGGGCTCAGCTATCTCGAAGGCGTTGAAGCAGGTCTGTGGTTTGGACAATAGATCGCTCAAGGCAATATACGACAAGCTTGGTGACCCGGGCGATGTTGCGTTCGAGGTCAAGAAGAGGCAAAGCTTCACGCTTCGGAAGCCGAGGCCACTCACCATCAAGGGCGTCTTCCAGTCGCTTGTCAAGATCGCCAAAACGCAGGGCCAGGGGAGTGGCGACGTCAAACAACGGATCGTTGACAAGCTCCTGCAGGACGCGCGGGGAGGCGAAGAAAGCAGGTACATTGTCAGGACCCTTTGCCAACACTTGCGCATTGGGGCCGTCAAAACGACAATGCTCATTGCTCTCTCGAGGGCATTTCTCTTGTCGAAACCGGTCGGTGCGGATTTCTCCACGAGGGACCCGCACGATCTGGCAAAGCTAAAGAAAGAGGAGCTTGCCGAGGTTTGGGCAAAACCCGAAGAGATCGTGAAGGCATGCTTTGCAAGACACCCAGACTACAATGATCTGGTTCCTGTTCTACTTGATATAGGCGTCTCTGAGGAGCTGCTTGTTCGGTGCGGGTTGACTCTGCACATTCCGTTGCGGCCGATGCTCGGTAGCATCACAAGAGACTTGTCCGAGATGCTCACCAAGCTGCAGGGCCGGGACTTTGCCTGCGAGTACAAGTACGACGGGCAGCGCGCTCAAATACACTGTGATGCAACGGGAAAGGTGTCAATATTTTCACGACACCTCGAGCTCATGACTGACAAGTATCCAGACCTTGTCGCCCTTGTCCCTAAAATCCGAGGAGAAGGGGTCGGCAGTTTCATCATGGAAGGCGAGGTCGTTGCGGTGGACCGTAGCACTGGAGAACTGAAAAACTTCCAGACATTGACCAACCGGGCACGTAAGGATGTTGCCATTGGCAGCATTACGATTGATGTGTGCATGTTCGCATTCGACCTCATGTATATCAACGGCCAGCCTCTTCTGGACCGCTCGTTTCGCGAACGGCGGGACATGCTGAGATCCCTCTTCGTCGAAATCCCACACAACTTCACCTGGGTAAAGAGTTTGGATGCGACGTCGCAAGAGTCAGAAACAGTGCTGGATTTCTTCAAGTCGGCCATCGACGCGAAGTGTGAAGGCATCATGGTGAAAATCCTTGACAACCTCCCCGAGCTTGCGTATGGCGGCGACAAAGCTGGGCCGAGTGATGACCCGACAGCCCCCTCCGAGAAACTTGTTCCACCACCGGCCAAGAAGGCAAAGTCCAAGGGAAAGGCCAAAGCCCCAGTGCCAGAGACCGAAGCTGTCGAGAAGAAATCCCGCCGGAAGGCTCTTCTCGCTACATACGAGCCAGATAAGCGCCTTGACTCGTGGCTCAAGGTCAAGAAGGACTACAACTCAAGCTTTGAGACGCTCGATCTTATCCCCGTTGCCGGCTGGCATGGCCAAGGTCGCAAGGCGAAATGGTGGTCTCCCATTCTTATGGCTGTCCGCAATGAGGAAACAGGTATGCTTGAAGCCGTGTGCAAGTGCATGTCAGGGTTTACGGACGCATTTTACAAAGCCAACAAGGAGTTTTATGACGACGGGAGCGAAAGTGGGGAGCCGAAGAACACGCACGTCCAGAAACCGAGCTTCATCGAATATGCTGGCCATCCAGATGTGTGGTTTGAGCCGCAGGAGGTTTGGGAGATGGCGTTCGCCGATATCACCATCAGCCCGACGTACACGGCGGCGATTGGCTTAGTTCAAGAAGATAAGGGGCTCAGTCTTCGGTTTCCACGGTTCATGAAGAAGAGGGAAGACAAAGGCATTGACGAGGCTAGCACGAACGAGTTTCTGGCGAAATTATGGGAAAAGCAAGAAGCGAAAGGACCATCAACAAGCAAAAGCGGAGCTGAGGGCGGCATGGAAGCAGATGAAGACGATCTCTACAATTGAGAGATCTGGCAATTCGCGAGCCAGTTGGTCAACCATGCCTGTTCAATACGACAAAACAAGTCTCACGCCTATCTGACTAGTTCGTTTACTCCTTCCACGCCTTATACACGATACGGCACCCGTACTTCTCGCCCTTCTTCAACAGGGTCTGCCCCTTCCACTCATCCACGTTCGGGGCGTTGACATATCGGCTGGGCTCGAGGCAGAAACCGCTGCGGGCGCGGCGCGCTGGGACGCCAGCCACCTCGGGAACGTCGATGTACTTGCCGGTGTAGAACTGGAACGCGGGCTCAGTGCTGTACACCTCGAGGTGAATCTTGGACTCGGGGTGGTAAGCCGTGAGGTTCTTCCGCAGTGGAGATGAGCGGGTGTCGATGGGGACCGCGCTGGCTGCCTCGTCAATCACAAAGCAGTCGTCGATGTCGGGCTCCACGGGGCCAAGAGTAAATGGCTTGCTGGTTTGCACCTTGGCGAACGTTCCGAGCCCGCCGGTTGGGATGCCGCCCTCGTCGACTGGGATGTACGTGTCCGCCGCGAGTGTGACGACAGTACCCTCGATCGAAGGCCCGCCAGACAAGTTGAAGTATCTGCCCCACAGCTTGTTAGACCAGATCTTACTGCCACGAGCACCAACAGAGACAGGACGTGAATGGCGATAGGACTTACGAGTGGTTCGTCATGTTGATGACAGTCTCCTCCGCGCCGTCAACAAGCTCGGCCTCATACTCGATACCCAGAACAAGCACATCCTTCCCATCCTGCACCTGCTTGCCGACTGTGTACACTACGCTCGCCTCAACTGTTCCGGGGAACCCCTCGTCGCCATCCGGGCTGGTCAGACTGAACTTGACGCTCTCGCCGCCATCGGTGAGCTCACCCGCGCCGGGGATATCGCGTACGCCGACAGGTGTAGGTCCCTTCCAGATCTGCTTTCCCCAGCCGACAACCCCGCCGTGTAAGTTGTTGGGTCCGTTGTTGGTGGCAAGGGCATAGCTCTTGCCATTGAGGCTGTTGAGCTTTGCGCCGCCAATGCGATTGGCCACACGCCCAATCGTCTCGCCGAAGAAGGGCTCGTTGTATTTCGGGTAGTGCGACTGCTCGGGAAAGCCCTGGACGATGTTCAGGCCGCCAACACGCAGCTCATGGATGATGGCGCCGAGGGGCAGGAATGAGACGGGGGCTTCGCCGGCCATGTTGATGGATTGCAAGAAGTCGATAGAGGCAAACGGTAGTATGATGTCAGGGGGCTTTTTTAGAGGCTAGAGATGATGGTGGTGTGGGAGATGGGATGGATAGTTCCTTCCTAGGGTGGTACCGATCGAGGGTTGGGAGCGGGTAATAAAGGGGAGGAGATCTCGGGGCCAAGGTCCAAATCGCTGAACAACAGCCCCATTGTGTCCATAGTCTACGCGAAACAGATCTGGCTGTCGCACATGACGACGCAATGGTTACATTCAGCCTATTATCCTTTGCCCCTCTGCTTGGCTCGGTGGTGGGCATTGCCCGTGAGTGAGGTCCGCCGATGGCGGGGATGGCGGGGTAGCTCTTGGGCGTTGCGCCGTTTCCTGGCCAGCCAACAGGCGGCCGCCTCCACGCAGCATTCCCAGCCCGAGGACTCCTAACTTGTAGCGCCCGGCTTTATTCGCAGGCTCCATCACTGCTTATTGCCTTCGACTTGGAGTGGGGAGATTATCAGAGCGAGGCCGGGTTTGCGACCCACTCATCGGTTGCGGCTCTGCTGCGTGCTGAGTGGAGCGGGTCTTGAGATATGTAGACTCGGACTGTTCGGGATGCGATCTCCTTTCCATTCTCGACGGAACATCCTGCTACGCGTCGCGGGTTTGGTGTCACAGGAAGAGGGGAGGCATCGGAGATGGAAGGCGGGGATGAGGGAATAGACTTGGCCATGAAAAGTGAACACCCCAACGTCAATGACGGGGAACTTGCGCGGATCCGAGCATCGCGGGGTCATCCTGGCACCTGAGTCGAGGCGAAACCGATCCACCCGCGCCAATGGTAGCATTTAGATGAACCTCTGGATGTCGAAGCTTCACCTGCCCAGAAAACAGGTAACTGCACTGCGCAGTATCTAGTTCCCAACATGATCATTTGTATGTTTGACAAGGTCTCAGATTAAAAACCAGTAAGTTCTCAAGGTGCCCAGCTTGCCTGCTGAAACGAGCACATTCATAAAAGCTAGAAGTACAGTCCATCCTTCTCAACTCCATTCCATCACGGGTATCGAACCGGTCACCACCCATTTCATCCCTTCGTGAAATTTCTCGTCTATTTGTCCGCAACAGGGAAGTTCTTGCCCGTCGACTTCTGATACTGGCTGCGGATGGTATCCGAGATCTTCTCATCCTTGGCCTGCTCCAGGGCGTTCTCGTTGTTTTGCGGGCCTTGCTTGAAGACGTTCTCTTGGACCCAGTCGACGCCTGTGAGGGGGGTTAGTGTTGGTTCAAGACGGTGTGAGATGGGTGGGAAGGGGGGAAACGCACCCTTATCGAGGGCATCCTCCTTGTGCTCGCTTTGCTGGCCGCCGCCGGCCATGCCGTGGAGCTTGTCCATGAGGCCGCCGCCTTGGGTCTGGCCCTGGGTGTGGACGGGCTTGTTCTTCTCGGAGTTGGTGAGCTTGTTGACGAAATCCATGATTGCGGTTGGTGTGTTGTGGAAGTTGGGGTTGAGAGATTGTGTGATGTTGATGTTGATGTTATTGTGGAATTGATATTGAGGTTTGGATATGTTCAGGAAGAGAATTCTCAGCTATTGCAACAAAGATGATGGTAGATATAGGTCCCGGCGAAATGGAGGGGTGATGTAATGGTGGGATGTCTCAGGCCGCGTGCAGGATATTCTACAGCACCTTAGTGGTTATGACATCATTGGCAACAATGGGCCGGTTTCGTGTCCGGCTGTTGTGCAACCAAGCACTTGGCCCGGAAACTCCCGCTTGAGTCGCATAGTAGAGTAGCATGGAGTCAAAAATAATAATTCAGATGGTAGTGAGTGGTGGGTAGGTGGGAAAGTCGAGAAAATGAGTTGCAGGCCAAGATATCTTACCAGACTGATAATTTCATAGTACCTACTTTCTGAAAAAAAAAGTTGCCCATTTTCTAAAAAGGTTGCCATGTTCCGAAAAGACCTCCCTAGAAATGCCTGCTTACTTTCACAAATGGCCTACCACATTTTGCAAAAGCCTGATTACCGAAAAGGGCTCTTACTCTGAAAAGGCCTGCAGATGGCTTACAGACAACAATTGTCAGACTCAGAGCCTGTGCACTGCAAACAACGTGATTTCCGAATTCAATCTGGCAACTACAAAGCGACAGGACCTTATCATTTAATTCGCTGTTCATCCGATCTGGGTTGGTTGTCTGCACAGCCCATCTCAACTCATCCGAGTCTTTTTGATTTAGACTAGAAAAGCGATCTAGAGCCTCTTAGTCCAGGGCCCAGTGTACGAATTTGACAGAAGATCTTAGCAGTCCTTTTGCAATTAAGACATCGTGAGCGTGACTTTGTTCCCCCATAGCGTGCTTGCCAGTGATCACTCAATAGGAGTGAAGTATTGTCTGCTGGGTGTTCTTGCTCAAAGGCGCCCAACTTGAAGCTCGGCCGCGACAGGAATCATCCGAGTCCAAAGCATTCCATGACGCCTTCCACGCACCTCATGCTCAAGACATGCAATCCAATAGCCTCTACCCCCTCGCCTGCATTTTGACATCTTCAGGCGTCGCTGCCGCGCAAAACCGCCCTGAAAAAGAGATCAATGGCATCATCATAGCCATCTGCGTGGGAGCTGGTTTCGTCGCTATTCTGTTTGGCTGTGGTGTTGCTTCTAAAAGTCGTGGACGACGCCAGATAAAGCTGATGTTCGGCGGCGACCAACTCTTCCTCCCGACTACGGACACTATCCGCAGGAGCTGCGTCCTCCGGAGTATGCTGCTAGTTCTGCTTCTGCGCCAGTCACGGGGGTTGCGGATGGAGAAGAGCCTGGCGCTGGGCCGCCGAGGAGCGCATCAAGGTCACCGCCGCCTGGCTACAACACGGTCCCCGAGTCGGCGCATGTAACAGCAAGGCCTGGGGTCAATAGGTGTGAATATCTACCAGCAGTTAATTTAATGGACAACTGAGATAGTGTAGGAGCGAGGGACAGTGTCGAAGACTTGCGCTGCCCCTTGAATTGCACGGCGATCAAATACTTCCAGTCTCTGCATTGGCTAGTGTTTGTATCATCGCCTAAATTGACCACCCTATTGAATTTTGCATTTTAACACCTTGGTTGCTTTCAATCCAGTCTTCTGAGTCCCGCCTTTTGCCGTTCCGGATTCCGCCCCGGCCGACGAGCTTTGTTGATGGCTATCCGGCCGACGGCTGGTTAGATTCGGACATCAAGTTCGCTAAGACGGGGGAGGACAGACAAAATGAACGTGTCACTGTTTCCATGAGCTGTAGCACCCGAACCAGATAGGAACAGTCTCTCTAAAGGCCGAAACAGAATGTGGTGGGGGACGTCAAAAATTCAGGGGTTACAAAAGCTGGTACACCACTGCGAGCGATGCCAAGAGTGGCCTGGTTCAGCATTTGGCGGGTACGAAATGCGGATGCTGGTACAAATCCTGAGAGCGCAATTCGCTGGCGTTTCAATGTTCGTATTGTCCGGTGGAGACCATACCTTAACAGGCCAGAAGGATTGGCTTGGCAGGGGCTATGTCGGTGTCGGGGCAGGCTGACGGCCTCTTTCGCTCCCTTTCCGCCATCAAATGCGGCCCAGCCCAACAGGGGCCAGGGCCGACGTCGCGGGGGTCCGGTCATTTCTCCCAGAATAACCTAACTTCAAGCTCGACAATGGCGATGCCACATTTCCCTTCTTTAATCTTTACCCATCGCGGCCGTTAGATCGGTGCCCGCGCGCGCCTACCAGGAAAAGCCAAGAGGAGGTCCGCCCTTCTGGCGCCCATTTAAGCCATGCGACTCCGCGATATTTATCTTGCGCTCGGCCTTTTGGCATCCCCGAGTCTGGCGCAAAGCCCCGATCCTACTAATGAGGCGTCCTCGCCAGCAGATCTTTCCGGTTCGCCAACTGCAAGCGCGTCCTCAAGGACTTCAAACCTCGCCACGACAATTACATCCGCACCGCCGCCAGGCATCGTGACCACGGGGGTGGAGGGCGCTGGCACCATCACAGTGAACTCAGAAGGCCTGATAGGGTTCAGCTTGGCGATCGATGTGGACTCCGGCGCCCGGCGGTCGACGTGTGAGCTTGCCCTGCAACAGCACTCTTGAGCGCATTGCGTCCAGTACGGAGTACTAATTATTCCATGAAATGATTAAGGGAACCCATACTACTGCCCACCACCCTCAACGTATAGCACGTCTAAGGGCTGGGCCGCGTGCTGTCGTGGGCCCGAGTGTGTGGTTCCCACGGCGTGCACATCCGTCTACCACACAGACGCCCATACTTACACGGACCCGGGCCGTATAACTTGGTGAGTGTGCGCACTCTGACTTTGACTACCTCACTAGATACCGATGAAACTGACCGAGGCAAACCCTGGCCAGCACATTTTCCGAGTTCGCTCAATCACTCTCGGCGTGGTGTATCACCACCAGTATCTATGCATATCCAACAAATCTTGGAAGAGGCGCTCCACGGGACGATCCACGGGATGACCCGCGGGAGAGAGTTGCGCTACTTGGGTGCGGCGATGGGTCGGCTGATGCTACTAGCACTTCTACCAGGATGTTTGGCCCCATCCTAGCGGCTACTGAAAGACGACTGTACAGAGCCACAGCGGAACCATCCAGCGGTGAAGGGGGAGGTTTACCCATGCCCAGTGTGATAGGGATAGGGATCGCCGTACCGTGTGCTATCGTCGCTGCTGCGGCCGCTGTGTGGTTTCATTGGGGCAAAAGAATCAAAGAACGACGACGGAAGACCATGCTTCCAGCTTACCAGGACTGTTTGCGAGAAGCCCGTCCCCCGGAGTATTCCCGCTCTGATCCGGGTTCGGACGGGGAGCCTCTACAAAGAGCACGATCACCACCGCCGGACTATACGGCCTCGGTCGAGAATTTGCCAGCGGGCAGCGAGGGGAGAGTCCAAAGGGCCCCAGAACGGGAATCTGACTCGCCAGATCCACGCCATGTGTCGTATCCGATGCAAGAGCTCGACCGATCTGCGGTGGATAACTTAAGGAGGGGCCGCGAGGAGGCGGAGTTAGAAAGGGGGCGTACTTTGACCTGAGCGACTGTTATTTTTGGATACGGCGGCTCAGATATCGACGAAATTTTAATGGACAAAGCAAGGCCGGCACTTTCTGAACAGACAAACCCGGACTCGGATTAATGACGAATAGAGCCCCTACGCCTGCGACGCCACG
>Ga0247758_1000513_pt1 | contig 34162 bp, 35 predicted proteins | sample UWRJL156409C4_FD_180950 | JGI IMG/M metagenome (GOLD analysis project Ga0247758, IMG submission 180950) | Plant litter microbial communities from Arlington Agricultural Research Station in Wisconsin, United States - UWRJ-L156-409C-4 | ecosystem: Environmental > Terrestrial > Plant litter >...
ACCAAGGCGACCGTTGCCACCGACAGCAACCCATTTGTGTCGAGTGCAGACAGCGGCGGGATCGGCGATTCTGGTTCTGATTCCGGTTCCGGTTCCGGTTCGGGCTCTGGCTCGGGTTCTGGCTCCGGCTCCGGCACAGGATCGGGTTCTGGCTCAGGCTCCGGCGGCGCCGTCACCGAGGTGGGGACATCCTCCGGCGTCAACACCGGCGTCTTGGCGGCGCACGGAATTGTAATGGGTCTTGTATTTGCGGCCCTGTACCCCCTCGGCTCGCTTCTCATGCCTCTACTTGGCAAGTGGTGGGCACATGCGATCTGGCAGAGCGTTGCGTTTGTCCTCATGTGGATCGGATTTGGAACGGGCTATAAAGCGGCGAAAGACCGACAGATGGTAAGTGCACCGACCATATGCGAACAGGATCCTAGCCATTCTCAGCTTGCTAACATCGTCATGGCAGCTTTTCGATAACCCGCACACCCTCTTCGGCACGGTTGTTGTTTGCTTGCTGGCGATTCAGCCCGTGCTGGGCTGGGTGCACCACAATCATTTCGTGTCGACTGGTAATCGTGGCATTATCAGCTATGTGCATATCTGGTGGGGGAGAATATTGCTGGCTCTCGGTGTCATAAACGGTGGCGTTGGTTTGCAAATGGTGGGAGAGCGCAAGTCCATCGTCATTGCATACAGCGTCGTCGCTGCCGTGATCTTCGGTGCTTGGTTCGTTGCTAAGGCTGCCAGATTCTTCGGCAACAAGAAGGCCACTGAGCATAAGCAGTTGAACAGTCCTCGCCAGGAGTACGAGCTGCCTAGGCGACCGTACCAGAAGACACGCGAAGATCGATACAGATAGACAGGCGAAAAGTTGCAAGCGGGGAGAATCTAGACGGCCCGGGCTGGCAATACCGATTTAGACTTGGGAGCAGAATACAGATTAGTGGTTGGGGCAGCAACGTTCGATGGGAGTCCGTAGCAAAATGAGGTGTTTGACGGCGGGATCTCGGGAACTAGGATAGGGGCGTTATAAGCTGGCTCTCTTGAAAGGATTATTCCATCCATCGACTGGGTGCACTCTGTGCTTACCACTTTGCCTTGTATTCCCGGCTGACTGTTTGGTGTGGTGAATTCGTGCTTTGATTTGCTGAGACCCCGCTCCACCAGAGCTTCCGAGGTTGGCTGAGCAGTTAGAAGATGGACAGCTAGATAGCTCCATCCATGCCCGGACGCTTGCATCACATCCGCAAGCAGGTGCAATCAACACCTAAAAGCAGAAAACCAGCTTATTCCGAAGCCCTAAACGAAGATAGAAAAGCTGATTTCAAGTTCCGACGTCTGGGTTCTGTTTTAATTAAACCCCCAGACAATCGATCTCCTTCGGAGTGCGACGGGTGTTGCAACTTGGGAGTCACGTGACATTGAGGTGCAGCCTTCGGTGGCGCCAAATCTAAGCCGGCAGATTTTCGAAAACCTCTCAGCAACGCTCCTCGCGATCCCCGTCTCGTCAATTACACACCCCCAGTCCATCCTCCAAGATGCTGTCTCCTCTCTCCCGAGCCTCGGTACGTCTCAATTGGGCTTTTTCTAACCGTTGAGACACATTTCTAACCGAATTGCTCTTCAGAGCGCTCGCAAGGCCGTCTCCGCCATCTCCAGATTCGCCGGCCGAAATGCCGCCCAGATCCAGATGAGGACCTTCATCGCCCCGACGGTTTCGCGGAGAGGTACGTCCTACACATGTTTTTTGCCTCAATTCCCTGGTGGTCGTGTCGTGGTCTATGGTGGTCAGGTTCCCGGTGATACACGACGTCCTGGAGCAATGCAGTTGGAGAGACGACAACGGAGTCAATTACGCCATCGCGCCCGATTACACGATACACATCGATACTTCCTCCAGCTATATACACAATCAATCTCCCTGTGGAGCGTAGTGGCGATAGCTCTCTCCTCGACTGAATCGTCAAACCGAATCCAAAACACTTCCCTCCTCAACGATCACACACCATGCATGACACGACCTGCCCCGACCCCCTCATTTCCCGGATCCAGCACCTTGATAGCGTCGGGAAGCTAACAAACCACCCCTCTCTTATAGCCGACTTCGTCCAGGAGCTCTACCTTAAGGAGCTCAAGGCGTACAAGCCCGCCGCCATCAAGGATACCGACTCCGTTGGCCAGGTCGCCACGTTCTCCCTCCCCAAGGCTCCCAAGTCCCCCGAGGAGTCCGACCTCTCCTCCAGCCTGCAGGAGTACGAGGCAATGGTGGTCGAGGTTGAGGGTTCGGAGGGTGCCGAGGCTGGTAAGCCTGCTGCTGTCATCGAGGACTGGCTGGTCGACGAGGAGGATGAGCCGGCCCACAGCCACTAGAGTCCCTCCAAACTAGACAAAAGGATCACCATTGGCGCAAACCATCACCAATCGATGTATCTTGGGGGAACCGTTTCGCTCCCCTTTCTCTTATCCTGGATGGGGTCTCCCGTAAGGGTACGTGGCAGGAGTGATGTGAAGTTAACCAACATCCATCTTGGGCCTGTTTTCTCCATAGTGCAGACAGAGTCGGAACGAGGACCTAGGCAGGTACTTGATTGGATGAGGATGGTGAGGAAGGAGTAATCCGTGTACATTGTTATTTTGAGTTTGTTATAAGACTACAGGACGAGCTCTTCGGCGTATTGAATGTGGTTCCAGACGCTGTTATTGAGTTACACCTCACAAAGAGCGGCCCAGCATGTTCCCTTTCTACTCATCCACCCAAGACTCCTAGATCTGTCAGCGGATGAGATCGACCTGGCTACTTTCATTACTGCCTTTATCCTATCGCGCCCATAGATAATAAACCTTCGAATTGTAAGAGAATTATAACACAAACAAACACAAAGTTGAGCCATTGAATTCCATAGGGTTTGTGATGATACATTTCTCAACAACGCTCTTTTCTGATTTATTTTGGATAATATTAGATGTCATCAGCACACCTACTTCTGTTTTGTAACAAAAAGCCTTGAGCTATGCACAAGTACTTGGCTATGGTGAGTGATGCGAGCATCGATACGGGTGAAATGAATTAGCGCACTACTTGATTGGCCCACACTGAAGGTTACATTGAGAAGGTATTCGAGGGAGACCGCCCAAGGGCCGCCCTGCATGAAGAGCCTTCATCTCGTCCACTCTGGCTATTCTGGAAGCCAGTCCACGTCCAGTACCGCATTGGTACGGAATGAACTATAACAATATCCATCCAGCAACGTCCCCAAGCTATTAAGAAGCGATCAACCGGACCGCAAGTTAGTGATAGCCAGAGACACCTCCCCAAGGGCAGACTCCATCTACGACAAAGCACAGCTGTCATTCTTTGCCAGTGAGTAAATCATTTCCATTAGACACCCTCGCCGAAAAACAGAGCGCCCCGTGTGCGTCCAGTCAACCAAAACCCCCCATGCCAATATGACCGCCTTGAATGCATTATGCCGTTGCTCGTGGAAGTCGTCAACAAAAAAAGTTCTTTTCTTGGTCATTTCCTGCCGCATCCGAACTGGGAGTAGAGAAATAAAACAGTGGTGGAGCGGTATCGCCGCTTGCCAGGGCGAGGGAAAGGATAACTTCCGTCACATATCATCGAAATTCGATGAGCCAAACATCTGCTCGTCGTTTGTGTTGGTCTTGACAATACCGCTCATGCGATTGGATCCCCGAGGGTCGAGGTCATTCAGATCATCCCAGTCGTCGTCCTTCTTATGATCTGCGGCGTCGTCCATCTCCTCGTCATCCTCATATTTGTATCGATCCCGCATGTGATCCTCGAGTGCGCTTTCGTCCACAAAAGTGAACCCTTGGAAGTTGGCCTGCACAGACGGGGACAATGGCGTCGATGTAGCGAAGCCACGTGCTAAGGCGGCCGCCCGCTCGTTGAGGGACCCATTGGTGTTAAGAGCATTTGTGAACTCTGGATCGAAGTATGAGACATCTGTATCGCTCTTCAACTGCGGTTTGAATGGTGGCGTAATCAGCTTCTTGGCAAGCGCGTCCCAATCGATGTCGTTGAAAAAAGCATGCCTCTTGAGCTCCTCGGCATCGTCTGTTGCGCCGAGGCGATGCTTAGGATTCCTATTAAGCAACCCCTTCACGAAGTTGCGTCCTTCGAGGGAAAGCGTGTCGCGCGGAAACCTGACCTTGCCAAAGGCGATATTCTTGTACATCTGTTGCGTGTCTTCGGCGTAGAACGGGCTCCAGCCACAGCACATCTCAAAAACGAGAACCCCCAAGGACCAGAAGTCCACCATTTTTGTGTAGCCAGCTTCGTCTAGGAGTACCTCGGGGGCTAGGTATTCTGTGGTGCCGCAGAAGGTATTCGTCGTATCGTTCTTGGTTAGATTTGCCTTTGACAAGCCAAAGTCGCACAGCGCAATATGGCCATTGGCGTCGAGGAGAATGTTTTCGGGTTTAAGGTCACGATAGACAATATCGTTTTCGTGTAGGTGTTGAATTGCAAGGATGAGTTCGGCGATGTAGAACTTTGCCCGCTTTTCTTCGAACTTGCCATCCTTTTGCAGATGCCAGAACAGCTCTCCACCAGACATGTAATCAGTTACCAGATAAAGATCTGATGGCGTCTGGAAGGAAAACTTCAAGCCCACGATGAACGGCGAGTCCGCCATCGCCGTCCTGACCAGGATGTTTCTCTCCCCAACCGTGTGTGCCACCTCCTTCTTTTGCACAATCACCTTCTTGGATAGAACCTTCATGGCATAAATCCGCTTTGTGTCCTTTTTCCGCACCTGATAGACCTGGCCGAACGTGCCTTTTCCGATAAGCCGCAGGATTTGGAAGTCTTCGGGTCCAAAGTGCTTTTGCTCAGCTCGTTGGTAAAGCGCCTCGACATATATCTCTCCGGTGGGGGCATTCTCGGCCATGGTATCGGCGTGCCCTGCGAGAGCGAACCAGCCTCGAACCGGACCGTCTCTCTCTGATCGCTTTGCCCGGAAATCGACGTGTCCGAGGAATTCCTCCCCCGACTGGCCTTGACCGTAGACAGAAATGTCCACAAGCATGTCCGAGTCAACAACGTCGCTGCAAGATTGTCAGCAAATTCAACTCCAAGATACAGAAAGAAGACGCATACAATATAGCTTCCGCGTCCCATTTAGGGTTAGTAAAGGAGCGCCGCACATTGCGGTTCCGGAAGGTATTATAGTCGCTGATGCTAGTGTTGCTGCTTTGTCTGCTGCGCATGGGAATTGCCATCGCCGGTCTGCCGGAATCGCTCCCTTGTCGTTGAATGGGAATTCCGCCCATGGCGACGGCAGCAATAGCCGCGTCGTCATCGCCACCCTCCGACGGGCGAGGCCCCCCCGAGATGAGCTCGCTTCGTTGAAAGACAACCACCACATATGGATCCCGACACATTTTCAAGCCCTTCGCCTCCGCAATCTTGATCGTAAGTTTGCCCTTTGCTGCCGGTGCTTGCGCCCCGGGTGGTGTTGGGGTATGGGTAGCCGTGCGATCAACCTTGTCCCCATTTTCTCGACCGGTGTCCTCCTGGCTTGTGCTCCGTGGCGGGGGAACCGATGCCGAAAGTGCGCGAGTCGGGGTTGATGTACCACTCTTTTTGGCCGAGATATCTGTTAGCTTCTTGAGGTGTAGGACAGAGGCTGACCCTAAAGAAACACTCTCTACACCAGAAGTAAAACGCGGACGACTTGGAGAGTTGGGAACAGTGGCAGGGCGTCCGGCAGGGTTTGAGAGGTGACAGGCGGATACGCTTGACCCGTCAACAGTAGTTGACAGGGGCGCCAGCAGAGACAGTCTACGCATCTTCCCTTTCCCAGAATCCGAGACACTGAAGTTGCGGAGACTGACCGGTCGGGAAGCTGGCGGTGTCCCAGCCCTCGACTTCTGACTGCTGTGATCACCCTGATAGTTGCGCAGCGAAGACCGCAGCGAGGCTGGGGGGGTCGGGTATGGGTGCAGATGCTCAACCGTTGCGACTGAGGATTCCGGCGCCTCTCCCACAATCCCATCAGGCAGAAGAGGAGTGCTCTCTTCTACCGGGACAACGCAAGATGCTGGTTCAACTGGGCTGAATGGGGGCTCAGACGTAGGAACAGTCGGCGAACATCCCCCTGCTACAAGTGTGGTAGGCTCGGGAACCGTCGCTTCCTGCCCGCTTGCCTTGAAAGGCCCAGACAAGAACCGCTGAAAAGAGCTTGAACGAACCTGGTTGAAATAGCTCATGATGCCCGGCAGCCGTTTGTCGTGAAGGTCCGGCTGGGGAGTTGCGACACCGGACCGGGGCGTTTCAAAGCCGGCGATCTGATCAACGCCATCTTCTTCTGATGTAGCAGGCCTGCTACTTCTTAAGTTAACACCCTCCATCGTGACAACAATAACGCGCTTATAGCATGATAAGACCCAAGGACCCTGGTGAACGATCAGGTGCGGGGAAAGAGAGAAATGTGAAAGATGATGACAGTTAAGCGGGGGATGTGTGCTAGCTCATGATGACTCCTCGAATGGGGAAAGTTGAGCTGGGGCGAGAATTCCAAGTGAGCTGAGGAGGTTCGGGAGAGTGGGTGGATATGCATGTATGACGAACAGAAGGCGGAGGAATTCCGGGCTGCCCAAATGAGATCGCCAAAAAGTTCTCATTCGGCTGACAGGGAAAAGGGAGAACCAAGCCCGGGAAAGCCAACAAGCAAACACTCTCTGCGCGCGGACAGTGAGCGAAAAGCCTTTGCCGAGAATTTTCTGCCCCCTCCAAGCGTACGGTAGCACCCTTGATGCTTGCCATGTGGTCGTCGAGGGGTCTTTGGGGTGGGGGAAGGTCTCCTCGGACCATTCCCAACCTGCAGCGGCCCAGTTCCAAGCCCCAAGACCGGGTCGGAGACAGGGGAGGGGTGGGCCGAGAGAACAGGATGGCAGCCCGCTCAGTCAGCGAGTCAGGCTTCTCAGGTTGATAAGCCCGCTCCGGCCCCAGCGCCCGTTACCGCCGTAAATCCTGGTTTGGACGGCCAGCTTTGGCATGTGCAAATGAAGCATTGATGGATGCGGTATATACGCACGCTCGTGCGTCGCCTATGGTGTGCCCGTGATCCCGTGGCGAGCTTTTCGCGAGGCAACATCCGGTAGGCTGGAGCTCTCCCAGCTTGGGAACTTGGTGCCGCCTTGCACCAACTGAGATTCGACCACTTGCGAAGGCGGCGCTAGCCTGACTCAACGCTCCCGCGGCAGAGAGATGAAGCGAAGCGACTTGAACCTGCAGTTGACCGGGCTGTGCACTATCAAGCAAGCTGCTGGATTCGTCTCACCACTTGCCACCGCTTCAGCCAGCTCAGAGGAAGTCCAACCCAGGGTCGATGCGGCGGCCTGTGTGTTGTGACAACACTGCTGGCACTACCAGCAGATGCTTGGGCACTTGAGCCGGCATGGGATGGGTGTCTTGAGAAGCCGAGGGGAGTTGGGGCTCAATGGGGGGCCGGAAACGATCAGGCAGTGTGGTATTGTGGCTAAAATGTTGCCGGTCTTCTCGAAGCCCACGAAGAAGGTGCTCAACCTGCTAGCAATATAAAGGGTAAAGTGATGGAAATCAAGGAGAACAAAACATGGAAAGTAAAAGGGAAGTGAGACCGATATACGAATGTGTGCTGGGGAGGGAGATCCAGGGTTATCATTCGAGAGTGGGTGCAATGAAGCTCGCGGACTCACTTTGACATCATGGCCTGGGTTGCTCTTCTGAGCAAGTCGAAACCTCCGGTGCCGCCAGCGGAGGGTGCCGCTGCTGCAGTATCGCCGCCTGCGGGGCCCGACATCCTGCCTGTTGACAACGAATGCCAGGCAGAATTGGAGGAAAGACCGGCTCGGACCGGATCGTGGACGCGAATGGCCACGGTCGCTTACTTCTGCTGTCGTCGGTCTTTTGAACGGACGGTTCAGATATCGGAATGCGGGAACGTTGAGCTCTGCACGCCGTGGTTGATGAGTTCTCGCTAGTTTTAGGTGGTTTTGTTGGAGAGGACAAGGTCGCGGGGTTGGATGGGGGGTGTGTTTTGGGGGAGGCCTTTGAGACTTAAAATGGCAAGTGGGCGAGCGCCCACCTGGGCTTTTTCGACCTGAGGCTTTCCAGCCGCCAGGTGCTGGCTGCAGGTGCCCAAAGAGCCCCGCGAGCTTGACGCAAAACCGACCACCTAAAACCGTGCGCGTAGCGGGGCACCGAGGGATGACTGCCGAGACCTCCCGAGACTCTAGGGCATCCAACAAGGCGGGGCAGTACTCTAGGTCCAGTAAGAATCGGCACGTCTCTGAGCTCCAGTTACCCCCGGTCGATTGGAGCCTGTGATAGCCGCTCAAACTTCCTGCCGACGCCCAGCTGAGCGATGAGACCACCCAGGTCCTTTTATCGTTGGTTATCAAGAGCCTTGCCCGAGGGCTCTGCAATTTGCTAATAATCAGACGGGGGGCGGGGTCAGCCCGTTGGCTGTGTCCGAGCTGCGATATCGCGATGCCGCCAAGAGGCGCGCCTGGCTGTACAAGAACCGCCGCCTCTACAAGCTGTCTAAATATCGCGCTGGAGTGGCGCCGGATGAGGTGCGTGGTATTCGATGTGGGGGGCCGAAAAAACAAGTTGCAAATAAACGCCCGGGCACTTTCCTTGGGGATCGTAGAACGGCGATGCCGGCCTCTGTTATACCGCGTTGTTGGCTACAGCTTGTCGAGTTCTAGTTCTCGCCTTGATGGGGCTGACGGGCGACGAGAGGGTTTAGACGGGGCCATGAAGGAAGAAAGTTCGAAACGTGGATGGTTGGGAGATGGCAGAAGGGTGCTATTGATGAGTTGTCTACTTTAAACAAACTCCCGTCAAGCTGGAACCCGCACTTCTCGCAAATAATTGATTGGAAGGCACGGCCTTGGGGAATGGACGGTCGTGACTGACTGACGTGCGACGCTCTGTGATGAGCTGTTAATCAACACGCCAGGGGCGCCGTTACCGGGGTCCCAACTTTAGACTGGGAGCTGGCTGCCCATCGGCCTGGGAGGTTGTCTCGATCTCCTCGCATATCCCACGCCTCCGGATCTTCGAGTCCTCGGACCAACAAGCCCAGCTATATTAACGTTAACTAGCTCCAACCTACTTCGCTCTGTGGTTTCTTGGTTTCCTGGAGTCGATAATTCGACCATCGCAATCCTTTCCCCCGACCTCGCCAACAACGGGGTGTCGACAGGGTGTATATTCGCAATCGGCAACAGCCGTCCATAATGCGTGCGAACAGTTTCTTCGGCGATCCCTCCGCCAAGTTTGCTGGTACGGGTGTGGCGCGAATAACCCAAGAGATTTCCATTCTGGGCCCAAGCGAGCTGCAAGGAGGGTCGATTTGGCGGTTCGGCCCTCGGTTGTGGTGTGAAAGGTGCCGAAAATGGAGATATCGGTATACGTATCATGCTTATTATCCAACTAAGAATCGAGCCCGTGGTTGGTTATTCAAACCGGTACACTACCTATGTTGATCCGTTGACTGTGTGTGTCCGGGTGGATGGGCTGATGTCAAGTTGAATCTGTCACGCTCCTGCTAACAATATGCGTTTGGACACTTCAGCCGCCTCGAATCGACTCTAGACGGCCGCCAGTGGCACAAAATCGGACCGGAGCAGAACCGGCGGCCGCCTTCCAAGTTTCGACGAGTCCCACGTAGGACTCAGAATGACGTTACCGGCCTGTCTTGGGCCAAGCGGGTATTGGCTGTCTTACGGACGGCTGGGGCCGACGGGGCAGCGCCCAACAATGGCCTGGGCGAAACTCTGACGACAGCCCGCAGACCTCCAACCTTCTCGCGTGTCAAGTTCGTGAAGAAATGGGTAGCAACCCAGCGGTGTGCTAGGTCCGATTGCCGTTCTTGTGTAACACAAACATGAATGCTCAAGGCCGTGTCATCTGAATGAAGCCAAGAGGTCCTTGCAGCAGCGAGGACGCCAAGTCATGTTCACAGCGGCACAACCTCACTTGCATGTGGGAGACAATTCTAGCCCCTCTCGATCCCCCTTTAGACACCGATGACGCCGATGACAGCGAGATATCGATTCTGGTGGCCTTTTGCGGAGGCCTGAATTTCACGTTTCCGCCCAGTTTGTGAGCTATGGAAAGTTGCCGATTGAACAATACGGTATGCCAGTCAGGCGCCGCCTTGATGGATATGGGGCTTCTCTAATATCAGGCTATCACTAACTTGCAAGATAACGCGGTATTGCACAAGCCGAGCCGCCGGGTTTGAGAAAGCGGTCTCCCGTTTTGCCTCTCATCATCTTCAGCCACCGGAAATTGCAGCGATCCACCCTCTTGTGCCGCCTTGCATCGCACAAAGCACGGTAAGTCTGAGTATTTGAGTCCGAGGACTAAGAATGCACACTGGACAAATCATATACAGCGTCTGTCTGTTGATAACGGAAAAGCAGTTGCATGCCGCCCTATCATACTGCTGAGAACCCCAGGCGAGAGAGCGTCCGGTAGCTACCTCATACTGTTGAAACCACGCATCACTCGCACCAAACAACATAGGTAAAAATATGTCTGACGGCTCTATTCCCATGTCGGATTGCAGCAAAGGCCCGATAATCCCACCCGCTTGCAGCTTTTCCCTTTTACGTTGCGGCCGAAAGGGAAAGGAGTTTGGTGCGTTCCTTTACCCCCCTTCTCATTTGTCCATCACTAGAATAATTACCATGGCCGAGAGTTTCTCGGACTTTCCGATCATCTCACTGATGTCCTATATTTCCAACATTGGCGGGTTGTAAACTGTTGCCTGGCCCACACCCCTTTTGTATCCATGCAGTTGTTGTTACACGCTGCATGGGTGCCGCAATTGATGGCAAGCGCTGTACGGACGATACGCGAAGTTGCCAGCAAGAACTAGGCGCGTCATTGAGACCGCAGGGGCATTTCCACGTTTGCTGTAACATCGTCACTTGCGCCAGCCCCATTCTGGCATGACGTCTTTTGGTCAGGGAGCCTAGAAAGGTTTTTTATGGGAGCGCAGGTAGGCAATCCATTAGGTGAGCATGTTGTTCTATGCTGGAGGTCATCTCCGTGATCTGTTTCATCAGATGTGCAGCGCCATGGCTCATCCCTCAGAACCTGTGGAAAACCGGTCCTGTAGGGGAATTCATGGCTCCCTCATCGTCTTCTAAAGTGCTTGCCACTTTCAGACTGCCTGAGTCAACCCCTTGATGCCGACCTCAATCTCATCGAGTTAGAGAGACACCTCAGCCCATCTAATCCATCAAGCACTGCCAGCGCGGATCTCAGCAATCAGGTCCTTGAGCATCTTCTCCGTCTCCGCCGTTACCCCGGCCGGATACTGCTTCAGCGCCGTCTGGCGGGGGAGCAGAGGATCGGGAATGTCACCTATGCACTACTTAGTCTTATACCCTTGAACATGCACCATGCGTGGGGATACCTACTGCTGTTATAGTTCTGGTCCACAAGGCGAGACTTGGCAATCTCGTACTCATCACGGAACTTCTTGGTGTTCCATGCTCCCGGGCCGCCACTAGAACCAGCCGCTGAGCCAGCTGTGGTGGCAGTTTGGGAGTCGAATTTGGTGGGGTTATCAGTCGAGGGCGAGATCGTGGGGTCAGCGAAGTGCCCTTCGCCTGTTTGGGTGGGAATGTCAGACATTAAGTCGTCCGAGTTCATGTTTTTGGGCCGTGTGGTTGGAGTTGATAGGTATGTGATGCGGGTTGAAAGCGTCTGCCCTGGGTTTTTCGTGCTTCAGTTGTAAGAGGAGAGAGTCGGGTCTGAGGGGCAACAACGCTGGAACAACCTGGAATATTGGACTTGCGAATGACAGCTTCAAGGAAGGAAGGACTTGAGTGTTATTTCACGCCTATTCTGTGTAACATGAGTTATTTTGAAATACTATTCCAGGCCGTCGCCTCACTCGGCTTTCGTCCAGTTTTCAAGCTGTTGCACCATTTTTTTCTTCTGATCCGCTGTCTTGAACAGTACAAACAACAACCAGCGGCCGCCAACTGGGGGCTATATCGAGGTCCGTGCGTCCCGAATGGTGCCTGCCTCACTTTCAGAATGCGGGCAGGTGGGGTTGAAAGACGGACTCGACTCCAAACTTTGTAAACCGATCACCATCCATTTCGAACCAGGGTATCTCACCAATCAGTGTCACACCGTTGTTGCAATATCCGTCTTGCTTTCTAGGATTTCCGATTATAGATTAAATTCATCTGTATACGAATCCCCTCGAGCACGATGCCGAAGGATAAGGTCCCAGATGCATGGGACGACGACTGGGAAGCCCAGGCCGATCGCGCCGAAAGTGAGCCAGCGCCGGAGCCAGAGCCCCAAGCTCCTGTCTCAATGACCCGCGCTGAACGACTGGCGAAGCATGCGGAAGAGCAGCGTAAGCTCTGGGAATCAGCGTATGATACCCAACACCCTCTTTGAGCAGCTCCCTCTGACTGACCCCTTAATAGCGAAGCCCCGCCGGAGTTCAACTACGTGTCAGCCACCAGCACAGTTCCCCTCGCGACACCCTTCAAGCCGGCCGTGAAGCTTCTTAGCCGAAAACCGGCGCCCAAGATGGTGTCTAGAAAGGATCCCATCACAGGGCTCGAGGAAATGACGCTGGTGGACGACGATCTGGACCAGGATGAGGCAAAGGAGCCACAGCCCACGCCTGAGGAGATCAGGATGCGCCAGCAACGCGAGCACGAGGAGAAGCAGCGGCGCTACGAAGAGGCTCGGGCCAAGATCTTTGGAGAATCCAATCCCTCGTCGGGGCAATCCACGCCGGGAAACGTTACGCCGCCGCAGGGAGGCGACAGCCGCAGAGGGAGGGGAGGTCGAGGCCGGGGAAGGGGGGGTTACCAGAACAACAATCGGCCGGACGACCAGAGCCGACGCCCGGTAACCACTCAACCTCCCGGCACTAGGGAGTTGTTTGACCCGAGCTACACACCCAAACCTGGATCCGGCGCACAGAAGCGCAATGGCGACGGCTCTCCTCAAACCAACTCGCGGTCCGGCACGCCGCGCGATGAGGATCAAATCATTCGTACGCCCAGAGGACCGGATGCTTCAGGAAGAGGAGGTTTTGGGTTTCCTAGGCGCGGTGGCAAGGACGACTGAGATTTCTATCTACATCCTGTGGATCATGCCATCAAACTACCAGCCGCCGCCGATCTTGCCAGCCAGCTGGACAACCCTCTCGGTATCTGTTACCTGGCTCTTCCCCACATCACTAATAACCTCGCGGTAACTCGTATACACCAATCTGTCTAGCGATATGCCTGTCATACCCGACCAATGGGTCAGAGTATCTCGAACCCGCGAAGGGTATATACCATCAACACTATGTGGATTATTGTCTGTGTCGAAACCCGGTTCAATCGCTGAATCTGGCTCATCCGCCGAGAAGTAGGCTTCGTCAACCTCTGTTAACCAAGTCTTCTGCTCGACCGGGCCCGGTTTTGCCGGAAGGCCCTTGCGATCGATGACGATCTGATCATCAACCTTGATTTGGCCCCCTCCATTGGTACAACCACCTGGGCACGCCATCACCTCGACATAGGCATACTCTAAACTTGCCGCCTTTCCGGCTGGCCTTTTTGTGCTGCCAAATGGCTTGCCCCCGGGCATTCGGGATGCTTTGGTTGGCTTCAGCTTCCGAACCAGGTTCTGGATGTTGCGGAATCCGTAATAGCGTGCCGCCTTAAAGACGGTTTCGCCTGATGGCGCGACAACAGCGTAGTCGACAACGTCGGCGTTCCGTCCTCGGACTGTCTGAATTTGGGAACCAGGATGTCTTGCTTGGACATCATGGAGGATATAGTAGAGGTTCCCCCCTGAAGTCCCTGCAGCTCTCGACTGCTTGTGTGTTCTAGAGGGAAATAAAAAGCGATGGACAGTAGAGTCGGGGAAAACGGGTTGCTTTTGTGATAGCGTGGAGTTTTGGAGGTTAAAGAAATCGATACCCCTTGATGCTGCAAACATAAGAATCTCCTTGCTTGTGATCACACAATCAACATCTCGGACACCCCGGCCGGGATTCCCGTCTCCCGCCCAAACCGAACCCGTCAGCTCTTCTCGGCTTGCCTCGAGCTTCTTATCGAAACACGGCATGATGGCGAGGTGCCATATCCTATCAGGCGAAATTCCCAACAACTTGCTCAGCGTCGTTTTGAGAAGGGTTCCCATGAGTGCCTGGGGTGATTTGACACGGGAAAGGTGAGGCAGGACGTAAGGGTGTGTCTTCTCGGCATAACATACCCACCCAGGACAGGAAGATGTGAGGATCGGTTTCGTGGGGCTGTTGGACTGCTGCTGTAGGGTCGCGGAACCGCCAAGAACCTCGTCCGCCCCAAGTACCAAGCATGCCTCTCTTGCCGTGTTTGTGTCCACCATCCACGTAAATCTGTTTCCGTATTTGCCTCCCCCCGCGATTCCCTCTTTACTCATGAATAACTGCTCGATCATCCGCCCGGCCTGCTGCTCAGTGACCCCGCCCCCACTTGTCGCCGCGAGGCTAGCCCGTGTTTGTGGCGACACACTCGCAACGAACAGCTTCGCCGACGCATCTTCCAGCCCCTCCACGGTGTACTTCCCGTTCGCATCCGGACCAGCCAGCCGCAGCGCCGGCGCTGCGTCAAGCACGTTCAGCACCTCATTGTGACTCTGCAGACTGACGAGGACCGCCTCCGCCGACGTGACGCACCCAGAGCAGGCGAGGCAATCCGTCAACGATATCTGTGCTGGCGCCACGCCCTCCGCTGTTCCTGCCGTCGGCTGGCCATCGAGGATAACTTCGTGTTCGAACCCATCGCTGGGCGGTGGTGGCGCGACAGGGAGGGTCTCGATGGGTTTGATGCATGCAACGCCGGGGCTGATGAAGTCGTTGAGGTCGTCGACCGAGAGAATGGCCGACATCCCGGCGGTTTTGTGTTCTCGGGACTTTCCAGAAGGATGACTGCTTTATGTATTCGTAACGGGGAGAAAGCAAAGTTTCGTCGCCACCCCTCGCTCGCGCAACGGGAGCCCCGCGATCGTTTTTTCCTCACGGTCTGATGAGGCGCGTACTCGTCAAATTCGGGCACTCTCGATATATGGGATTGTCAATAATGGAGATAGAAAAAAGTAGAGTCTAGTATTGCGTTGATCAACCAAGCTAGAGTGTGCTGTCTGCTTTGAAATGCAGCATTCTTTGATGACTGATTGAGCGAGCCTCTGCAAAATATGGGCCACTGCGAGATCGGCAACCCCTCCAAAGTGGCGGTTACCCCACTATCGAATTTCGGACATTTCAGATGACGTCGTGGGGGTCCCTCCATGGATCGACGACAGGAACAAACCTATCCCAGCTCCCGTCCTGCGGAGATACAGTTCTCCGGGCTGAAACCAGATATTCATATCGACCAGTTGTACTCATCACCTACCGATGGAATTCTCTGGTTCACAGTCGCCAGAATAGCCGACAGGGACCCAAAACGCATGACACACAGACTAAATTCCATAGACACAGCTTGACCCTGAACCACATTTCACGCATCGGGTGCTCAGGAACAGCTGTCTATATCAGAATCAGGTGTAATAAAAACTCCTTTGTAGTAGTCTTTTAAATAATGACACACTCAACTAACCACACTTCTAACAAACAGGCCTTCTCGACTTCCGCGCTCGGGAATCCCTTTCAGCTTGTAATCTCCGTCTCTCGGATCGCCGCCGCTTCGCCCGCTGGTCGTCCAGTGCCGCAATACCATCCTGACTCAGGCCCTCAAAGGTCTTCAGGTCAGCTAAGAAGCGGCGGAGACGTAGCCCTGTCTTAGCCCTGATCCATGCATCGAGTTCCGTATCAGCAGACGCGGCACAGATAATTTTCAGACCCTTGAGGACATCCCTATCACTAATATCTTGGTCTTTGGGGGCCTGTGCCAGAGTTCTGGTATCTTCGGCCACATTGTTGAATTTGGCGGCTTTCCGAGAATTTGACTCTGATCTCCTCATCGGATTCCGGGCAGGTATCGCGACTGCGGCCTGAGCTGGTTTTTCGGATGTCTCAATGAACTCTGCGGCTTCAGCTAGCCGTTGACGGCGTAACGCGGCAACGCGCTGGAGCCGCTGGGATGGCGATGGGGGTTTAGCAGAAGCCCTGTTGCTCGTTGGCCGCTCTTTCTTCGGCGAAACTGCAGTCTTACGCTCACCCATATCCTCAAGCTTTCGGACGACATCATCGAGAGCCTTTTCGAACGACGATGGCGTGCCAATAGCATGCCTCCAGGTCTCGGGAAGTTCTGGTTTGCAGGTAATGCTTGATCTAGACATGGTTGTAGCTGTCTGAGTAACATTGTTTTCCCTATTCCGTACTTCCATGACAACACCACCCTTCTGGCGGACGATGCAAGTCTTATTGGGTGGTGTCTTCTGTCGCTCTGGGGATGGCTCATTCTCTTCCACGATGGTAGTGGGGTGCTGCTGGGTAGTCGGCAGCCAACTTGTTTTGCTAGGAAGCATTATCCCTTGTCGCGCCTGTGAGGATTTCCGCGGAGTTGGAAGCGTAGGTAAACCCTTCCTGGATCCCTGCGTAGCCTCCAACACCTCAGTGGTGTGGGATTCAGAGACTGTCTGGCTTTCCTCACTAGACGTCGGTGGTATTTTTCTTCTAACTGGAGGGATCACATTCGCTTCTGGGCCCGGAGTTGGTTTTATTTTATGAGAAATAACTGTGAACTATGTTAGGTCGTACCAAATAGAATAGAGGGACAAACGGTTTACCCTGAGTGCTGTCTGGGGTTTTCGGCAAACTTGGTTTTGCGGGCAGGGGCTTGTTTGTCAAGAGTACCCCGGATGGACGGGGTCTAGCCTCGCGCCTCGGAGCAGAAGGGGTTTCCTCTGATCCTAAATTAGCCGCTGGAGATGTGAGCCTCTGCTGATATACTCTTTCCATTTGTTGTTTCGCTCGACCGTGTTCCTCCGACCTCTCGGCTTTTGGTGGGACTTCGTCGACGTGGGCGAGAGGCATGGGATAATTTGGAGTACGAAAGTGCATGACCGTTTCGCTGCTGGACTCTTTGTTATGACCTGTCGATGATTCTTGACCGGATGAGCTTCCTCCATCTAGTCTCAGGCGAGGATCCCCGGACCCACCGTTTTGAAGTCGGGGGTTATCCTCCCTCTTGGCTTTGACTTTTTGGTCCGCAGATGTGACAGCAAGTCCTGCGTCTCGAAATTGTTGCCGATAGGGCAAAAATTCCTTCACCGTATGCACAGATACGTGGGTCTCGCCGCCTGATGATGTAGAAGCCGGTAGTTTACCGACAGCGCCGGTAGATACAACATACTCCTCCAACTCTCTCGCAAAGCTGTTGAGTGTCTTTTGCCGACTTGAGGATCTGGCTCTGGAGAACTTAGTGTTTTGAGACGACGCAGGTAGTACTCCCAAAACAAGGGGGGCAACAGGACACCTCTGTTCGACACCGTTGGGGTTGGGAAGCGTAGATGAATCGTCCGAAGGAACGAGTGAGGAAAGACGATTTTGCTGAGATAAACTTCTCCGAACTGATTCAGAATGAATAGGATCATCAAGGAGGGGTGTGCTGGACATTGTTGGAAGCCTAGGAGGATATGCGGATGACTTTGGAAACACCGAATATCGAGGGGTCGCAGGGACAGGCGGCAGCGGTCGCCTTCTAATGTTTGATTGCCTCGCCTGGTTGGGCTGGTAAAGCTGGACCCTCTCATCAAGATTGCCGACTCGAGCGTGATCCGGGGTGGCACTCTGTGGTGCTCGCAGTGCTTCAGGCTTTAGGGGTGACCGAATGGGGGACTTAGGGAGCATGCCCCAGAACGCACGGTTGTTCCCAGTCTGCAATACAGAGGGCTGGTGTGACTTCTCCAGGCTGGCCTTTGGTACTACGCGGTGTTTGGAAGGGCTGCGGTAACAGCAAGCATCGTCCTTGGAGGAGTGGGCCTCCTGGCGACCAAACACCGGATATGGCCCACGGTCCTTTTCAAGCTTGACGCTGTTCCTAATATCGATCCCCTGAAACGTGTCCGGGACGGCAAGTGGGATGTGTTGTGTCTCGCTCGGCTTGAAATTACGTGACGTCCTCTTCGGCGCGACGGCCTTGGATCCCCGACTGCTGCTGGAGTGGGTGAACGATACGCGGACCCTGCTCCGGTGTTTCCGCCGCACGAGGGCGCGCTGTGCCCTGCGTAGCTTCTGGAGAGACTCGCTCAGGGGCTTGTGCATGACCTCCTCGGCGGCACGGTGGGCCAGACTCGGGCTGCTCAGAGGGAGGGCATCGGGAACGAGTGGCGAAGCAATCTTGACCTTTGGTCGACGGTGCGGACTTCCCTTCTAAGCTAAGTTGAATGCAGGCATCGCCCATTCTATTCCAAAAAAGTCGATTCCAAAAAAGGGGATGCGAATGAGCCGAAAGTAGGGCTGCTGTGGTTGCGATATGGGAGCCAGGAAGATGTCGACGGAATGGTGAAGACAAGCAGAGAACGGAGGCTGCACGACCAGACTCTACAGTCGATTGTAGGGGCAGAAAGTCGAGCAACTTCCCAATTGGGTAGAGGGAGACCTATTCAACCTCCCTCAAACGCGAAGAGAAAACAGATGAGCAGGAAGGTGCGGCCTCGGACCGCCATAGCATCATCATTTTACATCTTTGACGCCTGGAGAGGCGTATGTTTCCAATTGCCGGCGGCCTTTGCGCAACAGAAACTCAATTGCCCCAAAGTCTCTCTTGTCAATGATCATGTTTTTTTCAAACTCGTTGCTATAGCGTTTATGAGGACTCGGCCGTGAAAGGAGAAAATCACGAGGTGTTCTTACCGTGCGAACGACTGAAAGTGGGACCGGGTAGCCTCTGGCTTTTTGCGGCATTCGCGAAGGCACTGGCGATAAAGACTGAGGATATCCTTTTGAAGACCTGAGAGACGCATGATGAATAGAGGTGGATGGGTTAGTGGTGACAATCTTATGTTTGTTTTGAGTTCTGCATAGCTGGTTGAAAGAAAACAAAAGATTAGGGGTTGCAGCTCTCCAGGTCTCAAGAAAATCCATGACGCGAGCGGGAGCCTCGGCACGTCACCTTCAGCGGGAGGGGCCCACCAAACCCCTGCCGAGTGTGCCCTGTCGAGCGGGTACTTCGTACCCTATCCTGCCACTCACATCCCCCGACCTCGAGATATCTGGGTTGAGTCCCTACCTACTTATGAGTGGGCGTGAAAATACACATCAAAGAGGCCCATGAGAATATCCAGCAATAATGATGGATGTGTATTTGCCGGCTTCAAGAGCTTGACGCACTGACGGACTAGGCTGCCCGCTCCAGCCGGCCTGAAGTGATCATTCCCCAAGTGGCAATGACATTAGCGCAGTTAAATCAGATGAACGGGCTCCGATTGGCGACAACATGGATAGAACCATCGCTCTCACCTCGTGTCATTCATCCACGACCAACTGCAAGGCAGATCTTACAGGTAATTGGTGTTTTTGAAATCATATCACTCCCAAACTGTCGCGATGGCTGCTCCTTTCACAGTGAGTTCAATTCGCACTTCACTCGGGAATTCGGACAGTGGCTGATAAGCTCTACTCACGTCGCAGCGACTTGTTCGCTTTCTTGCGAGGGACGGCCGTACGTACTACGGAGATGCCGTGCTTCCTCGTGGCGTGACCGACATCAGCAAAGCCAAGCAAGCTCGCATTGTCAAGGGCGATATCTTTGGAAAGCACGGTGTCACCAATGAAGTCGCCGATATCCGACTCCTCCTCGCTCCTCTCGCGCTGGAGGATGTCCACACTGTTCGTTGTCTGGGCTTGAACTATGAGCTTCACGCAAAAGAGGTGCCGTCTGCCGTTAGCAAGCAAGCAACATGAAGAAGCTTACCAGCGACAGAGCAACATGCCGATTCCTCAGTTCCCAGTCTTGTTGTAAGTACCAGGTACCTAGCTTACCTACCTACCTACCTACCTACCTACCTACCTACCTACCTAGGTACAACACAAGCACCGACGCATTTGAAGCTCACCGACCTCCAGTTATAAGCCTGCCACATCCCTGGCCGGCCCTACGGACCCGATTCCTATTCATCCAATCGCTCAAGAAGGCACTGGCCTTGACTATGAATGCGAACTTGTCGCTGTAATCGGCAAGAAGTGTGCCGATGTGCCGGAGTCCAAGGCTCTGGACTATGTTCTGGGCTACGCCATCGGCAACGATGTGTCCCACCGCGACTGGCAAACCAAACGAGGGAGCGGCCAGTGATCACTTGGAAAAGGATTCGACGGCTGGGCACCTTACGGGCCGGGTATCGTGAGCAGCAGTCTGATCAAAGATCCCCAGACGCTCAAGATCGCTACCCGAGTCAACGGCAAGGTTGTACAGCAGAGCAACACGGCCGACATGATCTTCAGTGTCAAGAAGACAATCGCTTTTCTGAGCCAGGGCCACACCCTGCTGCCAGGTGATGTGATTTTCACTGGAACGTAAGTGTCCTCTGAGCCTATTACCCGTTAACACTTGCTGATACAAACGGAAGGCCGTCCGGGGTTGGAATGGGTAGAACCCCGCAGCTTTGGCTCAAGGACGGAGACGTTGTCGAAGTCAAGCTTGAGCAGGTAGGGACATGCACGAACAAGGTGGAGTTCCAGTCCAAGCAGGGTCCCAAGCTGTAAACAAACACCGACATAAGGTATATTTATGGCCATTGATTGTTCCTCGATCATTTTCCCCCAATAGAGCGGCCTACGCACCTAAATTTATATTCTCTGCTCCCCGTCAACGGGTGCGGACAGCAGCTTTCGTGTCACCAACAAACGCCCATGAGCACCGCGGCTAGGAAACTGGGGCCTCATGCTGGGATCTCGGTATTGGAAAACGGAAGTCTTCTAGATTCAAAATGGTCGTTCAAACCGCCCAGCTTGAGCGCCTATCCAATCATATCTCAACTCCGCCGCGGGTTATTCCTGCGGCAGTCCAACCCCGCGATGCTGGACCTCTTACACTGCGTCGTACCTAGGCGTAAGCGCTCAGCGCTGCGCCTCACAACGAAACCCATCTGCCCACGCTACCCCCAGCATCGCCCCCAGCGTTGTCGACCAAGGCTAACCCAGAACCGCGGATTGAGTCCCTCAACCACGTCAAACAATTGCACATCAAACAACTGATCGGCACCTGCTATTTTTCAAGTGAAAACCGAATGCCACCAGATCAAGTCAGGAGGATCAATGATTTTGACACATCCCAAAAGACCAACACAATCCAGGCCACAGGCGCAACAACTACAAGCCCCCTTGTTTCCCCACAGGACCTTGGTCGGATAAACATTAGGCTTTCTTACTCCTCACTACCTACCGAAGAGATTGCCTCGGTGTGCGCATTCAGGAGGCTGAAAGGCAAGTGCCAAAGCTAGCGTCCACACACCTTGAGGCATACCCTAGGGAGAAGTGAAGAGCCTAGCCTGAGCCCTCCTGGGTCTGCTTCGCCATGGTTGACATGGTGGTTCCCTCAAGCCTCTTCAATGCCTCCCAACTCACATAGTATATGTGTCCCAAGATGACTGATATGTGAGAGCCCGTTCTCTTGTCCTCCCAAAGGCGATGCCCGTCAGCCAAGACATATTCCATTCCCTGCACGAAGCTCTAGTAATAGAGCCATCTTACGTTGCTCTCGTTCTCGTTTTATTCTTCCTTCTGTGTGTGTTTGTCCTCTTCACGGCACCCAAAACAACAACCGAGCGCCCAGTTCGCCTGGGATACTACTTCCCACCAAAGAGAACCAACACCAAGATGTGTGCGGTAGCGCTACCTATGCCACCGACCCCCAGGGCAACGGCAGTGGAAAGTCCCAAGAGAATACCAATGCCAGGCCACTGGGAGGAGGAGCCAGGGGCTATCCTGCGTGAGAAGCCAGTCGAGGATGAGCACGAACCGAACGAGCCAGACAAAGACCCGGACCTCTTTCGGTATCCTCCACCTGCGGCCCTATCCGAGCTCGCCAATGTCTCCTCGGAGACCATCGCCCTCGTCGTACGGTCATCCGTTGAGCATGTCTTCCAACAGGTCGAGGCCGAGCGGCAGCGGACGCAGGAAACTGCTACCACCTCTGACGCCACCTCTGAAGGAACCCCTGCTTCCCTCGACGAAGCTGAAGAGGCGGTGGCGTCAAGAGATATTGGTTTGATGCCCGAGCTCCATATTACCCGGGAGACTACAACGAATTCCCAGAGCACCTCCTCTCAGGGGTCGGTGGATGAGCAATCCAGCAGAAACCAAAGGCGGCATCGCTTCGGGATTCGGCGAATCTTCCAGCACATTGTCGAGAAGGGGGAGTCATCTTCCAACAACTCCTTCAGCATTGGCAGCCTCCCAGCCCATATCCACCATATTCCTCCACCAGCACCCTCCCCCGGGACATCGGCTCCTTCGTCGTTCACACAGCTCATTCATAAGCACATCAAGTCCTCGTCAGCTATAGAATCTGGCTCTTCGACAGAAATAGTGTGAGTGTGAGCTTAGATGCCCATTGGAGGGAGCGCGCCCAGCTGACATAACCCCTGGCAGTGAATGTGTCTCCTGCTTCGACGATATAAGGCCTAGGGATGGAGTCAAGACGCAGTGCCATTTCTATTGCAAGGAGTGCTTTCAACAACTCATCACCACCGCCCTTGAGAGTGAAGCGCAATGGCCGCCTAAGTGTTGCTTGAATGTTGTGCCCTTCCGGACCGTGATGAAACACGCGCGGCCCGATGTCGTCAAGCGATATCGGGAGAAGGACGAGGAATTCAAGGTCCCAGCCGAGAATCGAATCTACTGCGTACGTGTTGATCCGGGTGTCTTTCTTCTCGTAATTCTGTTTCTTTCTACTGTATTCGGAGCCATGAGAAAAGAAAAAAAAACAGTCGCCCAAAAGGAGAACGATCAGCTAACAATGGCCATAGAGCACAGCGGATTGCGGTCAGTGGATTCGCAAGTTCGACAAGGCAAACAAAATAGCGAGATGTAGCCAAGGCCATTCCATGTGCGTGATGTGTCGCGGACCACCACACCCAGCAAACATTGCCTGTCCGCAAGACAGAGACCGACAGATCATCGACCAGCTTGCCGAGGACGAGGGGTGGCGCCGTTGCAGCAAGTGCGCTGTTCTCGTGGAGCACAAGGAGGCTTGCCAGCACATGACTTGCCGGTGTGGCAATCAGTTCTGTTACGTCTGCGGCTCTCAGTGGAGAACTTGCGTCTGTACGAGCGACATGCTAGCGACAATCAAGCAACGGGCGACGGCGCGACGGCGAGAGCGCGAGACAAAGGAGGCCGAAGAGGATGCATGGCTGAGCAATGCGCTTCGGCTAATCGAGGAGTACGAGCGTGAAACACACGTCCTCGAAGAGAAAGCCAGGGCTACCCGGAGAGAGGAGCTTCGCCGGCAGAGGGCTGCCGAGCGAGTTCGCCGGGAGGAAGCCCGGTTAGATGCGCTTGATGTCAGGTATGAAGAGCTGCGTGAGACGCTTGCCAAGGTCAACGCGGTTCAGAAGGCGCTTCTCAACTGCGCCCAACACAGAGATACAGAAGAGGCGAAGATCCGAGAGGCTGCTGAACAGGATGATCTGGCCCACAGACAGGACTTGGAGTATCAAGAACTCCAGACCCTGCTGAATGCAAAGATGACGGAGCGTGAGCTCGAATGGGATAGAGATTTCCGCGTCCGCGTTGTGTACGAGAAGCGGCTGGAGGATGAATACGGTGCCGTGCTACGTGTTTTCTGGGCCGAGAAGTTGAACGGCGAGGAACGTGCCGAGGAGGCGATGCGTTCGTACATGGAACAAAACGACCAGAGGTGGGACAGTTGGAGCAGGAGGAGAGAAAGCGATCTCGAAAAGCACCGCTACGAAGCCGAGGAGGAGCTGGCAGTCCGCGAAGAGATCATGGAAACGATGCGGTTGCGACAGGAGAAAGAGCTAGCAGACCGGCGGGTCGAGCGAGATGCGAAATACACTGCGGAGCGGAAGTGGTTTGAGTTGGTTGTTGCCGAGAGGACGAGAATGCTCTCCGAGATCGAGGCGGTGGATAGAGAAAGCGGCGGTCTGGTCGACGAGGACAGCAGCGAGGGCGACGAGCTGGACCTCATGCTCTTGGACGATAACTTAAGCTTATAATAGATAGAGAGGTGTACAGACAATATCAATATTTCACCCCCCATCAACACGGCGGCGTTGACGGTTCAGCATTGGGCTAGATTATGCTTGGCGCCGAAAACTGTGGATGTCGCGCTCAACCCAACCGTCCAACCGTGGATGCCAAAGCAGCTCTTATCTTATCACATTGTTTTTGGGAATAGAGAGCTCATGCTCGAAAATTACGTCACTTTCAATCCGAGACCGGAGGCAGGAGTGAAGCAAACTCCTGGACTCGACAAAGAAGATGGCTCAACAGCTGACAGCCCAATGTCAAGGCTCAGTGACGAACGTGTCGCAATAGCCACACCTCCCAGACTTCTAGAAGGGCGGAATGGAAGAGCGGCATGCCCCCCGCATTCCAATGAGCTTGTTTTGTCCACCCAAAGAATGGCACAAATCAGATAGGTATGGGCGGTACGTAATGCTGTTTGGTGGCCTCATCCGCTCCGATGCGCTGAGTGGCCCCAGCCCCGAGCCCTAGCCTCTTCGGAGCAACCGTGCTGTGGCGCTGGACCGCCCATGCCGCACTTCCTGGGTTGACCCCCAAGCCGGACCGGGCTGGCGTTATCTCAGCAGGCTATCGCGATGAGATGATATGATATTCTACCAATCCTACTAGAGAATTGCTGCCTTTGACAGGCTGGGCATCCCTTTGTATCTGCTTCTAGGTAGCCAGCCAAGCTTCTTGTTTTATAACGAGCAACTCGCCTCCCCAGGGGTAGCCTTCTCTTCCTTCTTGACTCTGCAGCCCGAATTCGCCATCCACCTTACTCACGCAAGGCAGTCTTCATTGTCCATCCCGCCGCCCCGTCCCGTTCCCAGCAACCACTTTTCCCAACCAAACCACCTGAGGGATTTATTCCGCATACCTACCCACTATGTCTACTCCCGAAGTTTCGCATGGCCGCGGCGGCGCCGGTAACATCAACCCCGATAGCACCAAATATGTCGACGGCGAGGTTGTCCGGGTCGGCGAGCCTGGGAGCCACGGAGACGGAGCTTTCAGCACCGGTCGCGGAGGTACGATGCCATTCTCTGCACACCTATAACCCCAAGCACTCTGCCCCTACGCACAGCAAGCTTGGATTCCAAGCTGGCACCTCGTCGGCGCAGAAACAGCGCGTGGTCCTGGCTCTGCGCCTTATCGGCACGAAGCTTTGAGGGTCCACGCTCCCTCTGCATGCCAAGACCAGGGAAGAAGCGAGCGATAAGGAATTTCGCTAGTTTTGACCACGGCGAGCATGGGTCGCCAGTCGCGATCTCAACCGGCTCCAATCATGAGGAAGAATTGCGCGCTAACAATTACCACCTTTTTTCGCTGTGTACAGGAGCCGCCAACATTGGCGATGCAGGCAAGAAGTCGACGGTGCGCGCCGACAAGGATGTGGTCCCCGAGGCGGCCGTCCGACCCAGCTCCGAGAACACTGACTACCACGTTGGGCGTGGCGGTGCCGGCAACGCGCACATCGTCCCTGGTTCCGAGAAGAAGCCCACCAACCCTGATGGCGGCCCCATCTCGCTGGCCGACAAGCTGAAGTCCAAGATCTTCGGCCGTTTCAGCAAGAAGTAAAGGGGAGAGAGGGGACATCCTCGATGAGCTCTGCATTTTATTTCTATTTTCAGAGCAACTTTGATACCACGGCCAAATACCGAACACACAAAAAAGAAAACGGAGTGCGCAGAGATTATACCCAGTTGGGGGCGGCGAGAATTCTTAATGGCAAAGCTTTTCGATCAGAGGGATCATTTTTGGTGATGAAGGAGGCCATTTGGTGATGTTTGTACAGTTAAAGAAAACCAACTGCTAAATGACTGTTCGGCATCGAATGGTTTTTGGGGTCACTTTCGAGACGGAGCCCTTATTATTTGATGCCAGCAACTCATACCCCCGCTGTATTCGAGTTTCATCTGCCTGGTTGCCTGCCACCAAGCTCGACGTTGAAAGGCCACTGTCAAGCCTTCTCACGATGCCTGAAGCGATACCCAACGAGACCACCGCATTAGCCGATCCTTTGAGGTAAGATGTGGGCTATCATGCAACCTCGAGGTCATTGGCCCCCAAACGCCCGGTACTAACGGTTTAGACGAACATCTTCATGTATAAGAATGGAAGCATACAGACGAGTTTGACGTTGGGTAAGGTAAGCCTGTACTCTGCGTATCAAGTTCACGGTGGTCAACCCACTCGTCAGAACCGAAGAAGCACCCCACAGCCGATTACGACAGGCTGCCTAGCCGCCCGCCCCTGTTGCATCGCACAGGCCTTTTGTCTGATTCTAGTGTGTGTGTCTGCCCCCGATCTTGATCATATCTTGGTCCTAGCTAGGCGTGTTAATACATAGGCAGTGCTCATTTCTTAGGTAGTGTGGCATCCTGCTTCTTCAAACAGCTGAGCGCGATGCCGCCATTGGCAGGAGCTCGGGCGCAGCTTCCCCGGTTGCGCAAGATCTCGCGATGCTGGGAATATCCTTGGATCCCGGTGTTTGGGGGGTCAATGTCACAAGGACGGGCCATGCACATCATCATTACCCCTCACCGGCCCCGGGCTTGGCTAGACGATGGAATCAGGGGAGAGACATCTTCTGATTCTTGCGCGAGGAGCTTTTTGTTGAAACTTGGAATGAGCAGAGCAGGCAACACTTTTAGACAGCTTGTCACGTGCTTGTGCCTTTCCAACGCGAGGAGATCATTAGTTGGCCGCTGTTAAGCAGTCATTACGAGCTGCTTCTCGCAGCGGGCTGGCAGCTGAAAGAGCGCGAAGACTTCGAGCTGATCACCTGCATTGCAACATTGCAGCGGGCTATTGGCGCCCGCGCGGCTTCCCGGATCTAGGATCTGCGTGCATAGCGGTCAGAGAGCTACGCTCGGGGATTGCAAGGGCCTATCGGGGAATACCCTCAGCGCTTTACAGGCCCTCGTTGTGCGGCGAGTGCTGCCGGGAGGAATTGTTTCTGGCTTCAGTACGAGAATAGCAGACCTCGGTGAGGCGCGGAAGGACCGTGAAAAGGCGTCTGAGACAGCGGCGAAGGTGTCAGTCCAAAGACGCCCCCCCGCGTCAACAGACCGCGCGGGAGTGGTCGTCGTGGTGGTGGGGAGCGAGCAGGCAAACGACGCACACCTTCTTCTGTTTCTGTCCTGGGGATGCTCGGCATGGTTATGTTCTGCACTTCTCAGATCGATCTCGCCTATTCACCCGGTCCCATGAGTACATAAAACATCGTATGCACATAAATAGGGATGGGGTGGGCCCGATGGGGCTTCGAATGCCGTTTAATCCAGGTTTCCCTCTCCCAGTCAACTCGGCGTTCAGTCTAGTCAGCCTGGACATTCGACAGCAGAGCTGTGAGGGTCGGGCTAGGAATGAGACCGACGTGACTGCAGGACACAACGATTGTAACGTCGAGGCGAGCCCTCGTCCCAGATGCAGCCTTTGAACACCCTTCCCCAAGCTCGACACCACCACTTCGTGAATCTACCATCCACGAGTCGCCCTGCCCACCTCCCTCTGCCACCTGCTAATTTGCAAGTCGATGCAGGGCGTCTGCCGCAACGCCCAGATTCTTTGTCTGACCCTCCACTTCAACTCCAGCGGCCAACATCTCTCGGGGGGTCCTTCGGAAGCGTCCCGGCCGCGCCGCGGCTGGCTTATAGGTAGCCTCGATGCTCCTTTGTCGTGCGTCTTCGACTGTGGTTGTTCCAATCGTCAGCGGCTCTGTTGTTGAAAACGGTCCCAGGTAATTCGTCAGTTCGGGCTTTCGTGCCACTGGAAGCAGGGTGGACCGTGCCCGGACAGGCAGGCGTGTTCGGTGCTAGTTTAGCAGGGAGCTTGGTCCGGGGGCCTAAAAGAACGATGGTGCCTCGCCCGCGGCCTGCGCCGCGCCTATTTTCACGACTCTCACACGCGTCTAACCGGTCTCACTCATCGTCTTTTGAAGCCGATGATGAACGGTCCAGCTTAGGGTCGGCCGATATCTCTTCCAGGATGAGTCCGGATCGACAGAGCAGTGGTGGCCGAAGCCGGAGCAGTGCGAACAGCGGCCGTCGCATCAACCCGAGCGGGAACGGAACTGGGAATCGCGGCGCATTCGCCCACGAAGACAACCGGCCGACAAGCTCGAAGGAGCGAGCTGGGTTTTACGCCTACTCATTCGCCGCCGAGGTATATGTTGTCTGTGGTTAGTCAATTCCTTCTTGACTCTCTCGCTGTTGCTTCTCCCAGCTAACCCACGGTTATAGCGATCGGTACGTTTGCAAATGCTATCTGCGCTCCAAGCTTTCGAAGCTCTTGTAAAGCTTACAGTATTCAGGATCTTTCATCCCCATCCTCCTCGAGAGTCTAGCCCGTGAGAATGGCGTCTTGTTATCGGATCGAACCTCCCCATGCGGCTCCAGTTCCGACAAAGACTCGGACGATGACGGACAATGTGTCGTCTACATACTCGGCATGGAGATCAACACTGCAAGCTTCGCCATGTATACGTTCAGCGTTAGCGTTCTTTTACAGGCGCTCATTGTTGTCAGCATAAGTTCCGCTGCGGACCATGGCAACTTCCGCAAGAAGCTTCTCCTCGCCTTTGCGTGGATTGGCAGCTTAAGCGTTATGTGTTATGTGTTTGTCACCAAGGAAATATATCTTCTCGGCGCTCTCTTGGCTATTCTCTCCAACACCGCCTTCGGTGCCTCCTTCGTCCTCCTCAACTCCTTTCTGCCGCTGCTCGTTCGGCATCACCCATCGGTGGTATCCCTAGTCGATAGGCGCACACCGGACCTTGCTGCTTCGGACGACGAGTCGCAGCGGCTCGAAGAACCGATGCACATCGATGCGGATGCTGAAGGAGGGTACGATTCGGCAGCGGCCCTGCTGCCAGGCCGCACCGGAGAGGAAGGCCATTCCATATCTCGTGGTCTTACCCACGACGACAAGATATCCAAAGAGATGAATCTTTCAACGCAGATTTCAGCAAGGGGAATCGGGATTGGATACATCGCAGCCCTATTCTTGCAGTGTGTTGCAATATTCATCCTAGTCCGCATGAAAAACACGACATGGTCACAACGTGTTGTCCTCTTCGTCATCGGCGCGTGGTGGGCAGTGTTTACAATTCCAGCGGCCATGTGGCTTCGTCCACGACCAGGCCCTCCGCTTCCCTCCACCTCAAATCAAACGGGCGCCCGTGCTTGGATTTCGTATACTGTATACGCCTGGAAGTCACTTTTCCGCACGATTCGGTTGGCGGGCCGTCTCGTTGACATCATGCTCTTCCTCGGAGGGTGGTTTCTGCTTTCAGACGCCATAGCTACGACTTCTTCGACAGCAATCTTGTTTGCTAAAACGCAGCTGCACATGGAACCTTGGGCGCTGGGCTTGATCAACGTGATATCCACGGCATGCGGTATCGTGGGGGCATTCTCTTGGTCCTTTATCTCGAGGCGATTTAAGCTCCAGGCGCACCAGACGATCCTCGCATGCATTGCCTTGTTCGAGCTTATCCCACTCTACGGACTGATGGGATATCTCCCCTTTGTGAAGAACTGGGGTGTCTTCGGCCTTCAACAGCCTTGGGAGATGTACCCTCTTGCCGCCATATACGGGTTCGTTTTGGGTGGGCTAAGTAGCTACTGCCGTTCCCTTTACGGGGAACTGATTCCACCGGGATCCGAGGCGGCGTTTTATGCTCTCTACGCCATCACGGATAAGGGCTCGAGCGTGTTCGGACCGGCCATTGTCGGGGCAATCATCGACAGGACAGGCCATATCCGACCGGCATTTTGGTTTCTGGCAGCCCTTGTTGGATTCCCGGCTCCGCTCATATGGTTCATCAACGTAGAACGGGGAAAGCGTGAGGGCGGCAAGCTGGCTGAGGTGATCGAAGGTTTCAAGCAGCTCCAGCACAGCAACGGCAGTGGCGAGGAAGATGTTTCGAGCGAGCGGAACAGTACCGGCGATAGCCAAGGAATATTGGGACGTTACGACGATGATGACTCGTGATGCGCAACTGGCCTGTTGCCCGCTTCCTTGCAAACACATTCTGTATCTACTCCATCTACCTAATTTGCATAGCGGTGGCGTTTCGGGTTGACATATTTTTATCATCCAGCTTTGGTTGTCAAAGGCGTAGCTAGCGAAACAGGGCAGGCGGGCGTGTTGAAACTTGCCCACTTGCTCACATGGCCTTCTTGGATAAACTCGTGGTACTGAATCCAATTGCCGGGTGGTGGTTTCTCCGGCAAATCGTCGTGGTGATCCAAGTAAGGGTAAGACAGCGTTGCACTGCGACTCGACCACAAATGGAATGTGAGGGTCGATTCCAGCGGCGACGTGTGCTTTGTGATGGCAAGCGTGTTCTTGTGCGTGGTGCATATATCGCTCTTCCCGTATTTCCCAGCGAATACCGCTGCTGGTCTCGATGAATGAAAGTGCAACCAGCAAACAATCCGATTGACCACTCGTTGTCTGTGGGAAAGCATTGGTTCGAATTTCGGCGTGCGGGACACTCGGGTGGACCCGCTTGAGCCACACGTTGGCCGACCAGCCCCCTCTAGAATCGCATGGATCTGGGTGGAGGAGATAATAAGTGGCTGGGCTTTTCGCTCGGTGGCGACGCGAAATTTCGACGGTTCAACTTCTTGCGACAAATACTCCGCATCCCTTCCATCCCCCATTGACGTCCGAGCATCGCAATACTCGCCGGGCGGAGTCATTGGCAAGCTGTGATCGATTTTTGCAGCTCTGACGCGCTCCTGAGAGCCGCCGTCTGGCGTCGCATCTGATTTCCCGGTCGGTGCCGACCATCTCCGCGAGCAAAGCAAGCACCAACCACAACTGAACCACCTCCTCACTTGCCTCCGCGGGCCACGAAACCTTCGACCCGCCCCGATTTCAACTCCAAAACACCGTCGGCCAACTTGTCGCATCGACACGTGGCGCGCGCATCGCACCTTGATACAGCTGCATCACGTAGCTGATTTACCACATCTACGCTTAGGATTGCTTCCGGCGCATCGACCTGCGAACCTCGCGACGCGAGCCAACCCAAACAGCAATGGCTTCCGCGCGCAAGAGACCGAGAGTCGAGACGGAGGACAATCGCGCCGAATGTCCCTTCTCCATCAAGATCGTCGACCCCAAGGACAAGGAGCAGAAGAAAAAGAAGCGCAGGCGCACCGATGGCGGCGAAGATGAGGATGCCAACACAAAGATCAATCTGCAGATGTCGCCGTTCGCGCCCTGCGGCAAGTTCAAAACGCACGAAACAATGGACCTCCATTACCAAGTCGAACCGGCCAAGAAGTGGACCGATATGACAAGATATAATAGCTTCGTCCGTAAGTGCAACACGTCGTCGTCACCGGCAATCCCAGATCCGAACTAACCGGGTGCCATCGCGAACAGTTAATGGGGTCAAGTATTTCAGCGAAGGATTCATCTACGTTGCAAACGACTCTAGCATTGAGCGACAAAAGGGTGCCGGCGAGATAATGCAACCCAGGAAGAAGTCTGACGATGACTGGGTTGCTCGCATTCTTGAGATCCGTGCCAGCGATGAGCACCACGTCTATGCCCGCGTCTACTGGATGTACTGGCCCGACGAGCTCCCTCACGGCACACACGATGGCAAGAAGACTGTTCAAGGGCGTCAGCAATACCATGGCGCAAACGAGCTGATCGCCTCCAACCACAGTAAGCACTCTTGTCAATAGACTGCTCGGTGTAGCATGACATAGTCTCTAACTGCAGATAGTGGACATCATCAATGTGGTGAGCGTTACCTCGCAGGCGCAGGTGAAGCAATGGTACGAGGAAAACGACGATGAAATTCAGCAGGCCTTGTACTGGCGTCAGGCATTCGACGTTCGAACCTATGAGCTCTCGGTACGTATTCAAGCACCATGCCATCACGCCTGCCCCATTCCCATAGTGTCCATGCTAACTGATAACGGACGGTAGACCGTCGAGCTCGTCTGTAGCTGCAACACCCCCGCGCACCCGGACAATCTGCTAGTTGGCTGCACAACGGAGGGATGCAAAAAGTGGATGCACGAGCAGTGCATCAAGGACGAGGCCCTCAGGCTGACGTATGAGCGGCTGGGTAGAGACAAGCCACATCTGAATCCCGATTCAAAGGACTCAAAGAACGAAGATGAGGCGAAGCGGCCGTTGAGCCCTACCGAGACCGGTGCGGCAGTTTCAGCACAACATTCTATCGATGTGAAGGCTGACGGCGAGTCAGATTCAGTACAGGTCAATATGAGAGACAACGTGGACGTGAAGCAGTCCGAGGATGAGGATGCGCCCGGCGCGCCGGAGGACTCGATCGCAGAGCCGTCGGTGGAGCCACAGTCTAAATCCGAATCCCAGACGCCAACCAAGATAACCTCCATCAAATTGACGACAAAGGGGAGACCCGGTAGGCCACGTAAGAAGGGCGAGACCAACGGCGAGCCTGCGAAACCTTGGGACGGCCTGTTCGAGGTATCCCTGAAAATGGCAGAACAGGGCTCCATGTCACTGGAGTTCAAGGATTTGCGCGAGGGCATCAAGGGCGGAGAGAAAACCTGGATCGAGCCGGTGAAATGCCTCGTATGCGGTAACGAGGTCAACTAGGTTTTGACGAAAGGTCCTCTCAAACACCGAGGGCCACGCCGTCTCTTGAGCTCGACGTGCACTTCGACAAGCTGACAGTTTAGGTCCAGTCATGAGCTGCTCTTATTGATTGGTACGCGCCAAGATCAGATCGAGATGACGACAATGGCCGTCTTCCCGGACGACCTCGCCCCACTGCGGTTTGGGTTGCGGTCCGATATAAGATTGGATTGCTGCACGCAACAGTTGAGATATGAGGTCTGGAGCAAGACCCAGAGGCGGGACAGCAGGACGGGTGGGCGTAGTAGTGGGAGCGACGAAGAGAAGGAGGACGAGCACAGGTGCGGTTTAATGTGACAGACTTTACGCCAGGCTGGGAGAGGAGGCCGAGATCATTCATCTACCTATCTATAAGGGGCTGGGACGGCTCTAGGCAGAACTGTGGAGGATCCGTCATGGTTGGCGACGCGGCCGACCAACCTATACGTTTGTTTTCCTTTCTTCTTCATCGATACGAAAAGAAAAGAAGAATTGTTTTCTCTCCCTCCCTCCTCACTGGTTACTTGCTTCTGGCTACCACTCGCTCTCCCACCCCGATTGGTCGACTGGTCCATTGGTGTTGGCGAGGGTAAGTTAGGCGGGACAGGACAGGAGGCCGGTCGCAGAAGGAAGACAAGGGACAAAGGGGTCGGATGAGACCAACTGACGGATTAGGTCCCCAGCTGTGTTGTGGGTATTGGTTGGTCCAAGGGAGGGTGGGGTTTCTCACTCTGGCTTGGTCTACAGCATCCCCCTGGTTTTACGTTTCGGTGTAATTAGTTCTGTTGCGATCTTTCGTTTGTTTTTTACTTACGCGGGTGTCTGCGGGCTAGGTTCGTTTCTAGGTCGTGCCGTCTTGTTGCCTTTGTTTACTAGCAGCCGATCGGGCCAGGCATCACACGGATTATGTTTGTTCGCTTTCTTTGGTTTTTTCGCTTTAAGTATTCAACTTGGTTGTCTGCTGTTTGTCATCGTGGTCGTGCTGTGTCTGTCAGGTCAGGTTATTGGGTCAGGCTGCCTGGTTTTTGTTGTCTTTTCTTACACTTCCTCTATCATTTTCCATCTCCCGTGCTTCCTTGGGGACAGGGGTTTAGATGGAAGGAAAATGGGAGGAAGTCGGGAAGGTTGGGGAAGGACCAAAAAGCGAGATGGGTTGCTGTCTGGTTTTGTGTTCGCTGCTTTTCACTCTCGGTCTTGTCGGGTAGCCAGTACGGCGGAGGGGGGGAGCTTGGGAGGTATGGAATGGGCGGAGGTGGACTCGAGGTTGTTTGTGTTTTCGTTACCATCTATAATCGAGCATCTATGTTCATCATCTCCCCCCCCCCCCCCCCCCTCCCCGCTTTTTTATCTTTTCTCTCTCACCA
>Ga0247758_1000514_pt1 | contig 34144 bp, 33 predicted proteins | sample UWRJL156409C4_FD_180950 | JGI IMG/M metagenome (GOLD analysis project Ga0247758, IMG submission 180950) | Plant litter microbial communities from Arlington Agricultural Research Station in Wisconsin, United States - UWRJ-L156-409C-4 | ecosystem: Environmental > Terrestrial > Plant litter >...
TCCCCCTCCCCTCCCGGATGCCCTGGACTCCCCCTCCGACGTCGCCACTTCGCTGCCCTCTAGCGATCGATTTCGCGCCCAGCTGCAGACCCAGACCCAGACCATCCACCCGCCGCCAGCCACGAGCTTCCAGAAACCTAAAGTCGTGAAGAAGGTCCGAGTTCAGTCACCCCCGCCCTCTTCCCCGGAATCGGCAGGCGCGCCTGACGACTATTCCCGGTATGGCCCGAATGCCGACGAGAGTAGTAGCAGTGATGATGAGAACGAAGGCGGGATATCTAACCCCTTCAATATAACGCTGCCGGGGAACTCGGCCGATGACCATGACAGGGAGAGCAGCAGGGAAAATGGCGGGGAAGATTTCTCGAGCCCGATCCCACACCGCGCGCCACCAAACCCATTCCAGAGGACATTGCAAGACTTGGAGTTGGGAACAAACGAGGTGGCACAGAGCGCCGGATCGCCGGTGGGAATGCGTGGCGCGTTAGATGTGGATGCATTCAAGCGGCTCTTGCTCACAGGGCAAGCAGGTGGACCGGGGGCGGCACAAATCGCAGCACCAGCATCGGCCTCAGTACCCACACCACACGGTGCTCATCCGACCGCGCAGACGAGCGATGGCGCGAGCTTGACCGATACGTCATCTATCTCGCGTCAATCAATATTCGATGCCACATATCCTTCCATACATGATACGCCACGTACTTCCCATGAGATCTCTGAACCAGAAGGTGACGATGACCGTCACGGCCTGATTGGAACTCCACGCCCCAAGGCCCAATCACCAACCACTCTCCGAAAGAAACCTCCACCGCCAAGCTCACGTCATGGGAAGTTGATTAAGGTGGAGCTGAAAGGCAAGGATAAGCAGGAGGGGAACGACAGGCCATCACCAGCATTACCATTGCCCTCGATGGTCTTACCGGAGCCGACTAGCCCGCTGGAGGTCAATAAACCACTACCTCCTGCGCCACACAGGCATCCGATAGAAGAGGAAGCTGAGAGTATCTTCGATCGGGAAGCAGCCGGCAAAGTGCCCGAGCCAGCAGGAGACCTTGTAGAAGAGCCATTACCTATTGCAAGGCCACCAACACCACCCAAAGCAGCAAGCTCAACACCAACTTCAGCGACTAGCGCACAACAGCCGATCAAGAAGCCACCACCACCTCCCAGGAGACACCATCATGGGAGATCAGAGAGCAAGGCCTCCATCGTTGTAAATACCCCAGCTCTGAACGAAATAACACACCCGGATGAGCTTGACACTTTGGCAAGACGGTCATCGCAAGACTCAACTCGTTCACGTTCCTCTAGTCTGCGCGTCAGTATCCATGCTCCTGCGCCACCCCCCCCTCGGCGACCAACTCACAACTCCCGCTCTTCAAACTCGTTCATCTCCCCATCCGCAGTTAGCTTCTCGAGTATAACATCGGCAAGTAGTGATCGTAGCCCCTCAGAAGGCGTTGAATTCTCACCGCTCCCAACGAGTGCCGTTGCCGCGATCAGCAGCAGCAACCGGACTTCGTCTCCTCACGGCGAAGCTTCGGGGTCCGCTACAGAAGCTTCCACCGCTACGCCATCTCCTTTGCATCTCATTACTGGGCAGCCTAAGCTCTTCCCACCACCACCGCCCCCGGCACGCAACGCGTCGACAAGGTCGAAGAGGCCGCCAAGCGTGTCGTCGTTGGACGTGACTCCGAGGCGCGTGGGAGGCCCACTGCCGCCGCCACCGCCGCCGAGACAACGAGGGAGCAGCAAAGGGAGTGTGGATGGGTCTGGCCTGGCTGCAAGAAAGGGAAGCGTGGATGGCGTAAGGGTCCTGGAGGGGAGGCTGGCTGAGGAACCGGCCTCGACTTCCGTGCCAGTTGAGGAGAGTAGTGCGGCTCCAGATATCTTGGCAGACTTGACAGCGCTTCAAAGGGAAGTGGATGCGCTGAGAGGGAAGGTTCAAAAGGGGTGAAGGGGATAGGGGTACTGCTTTATTCCAACGCTGATCGACTCTGGAGATGCTTGGGGCCGGGGCTGTGTGACTGAATGGCTGATGAGATAATGACCGGGTGGGTGTGTAACTACGGACCAAGGAGTTTATAAGGTTCACATGATGGTCTCCAGGTGGGTTCGCATGCGATAGCTGTTCATCTGGAGAGTATGTCGTCCTTCCTCGCATGCGGAATTAAAGTGTTCCCAACTTTGGTGATATATCCCCTAGGCAGAATCACCATTCCAGATGCAATGTATTCCGATGCGAATGCGGGAAATCTACCGCATGTAGGCAGCTGCTTGCTGTAGGGCTTCTTGTAGAGCAAAACCAAAATCAAGCCCAAAGCCCGAACCTGTGTGTCATGCGATCGAATCCACCTCACCGAGCCCGCTTCTGGCCGGGAAAAGGCTTGCTCCCAATCCCCACTTCCGTTCCACCGCAAGCATGGCATTCATATGAGCCCTTCCTGCACACAGTTTCCAACAATCGGGTATGGTGTAGTGGCTAACATCGCTGACTCTCATATTGAGTACTCAGCAGCCCGGGGTTCGATTCCCCGTTCCCGAGAACTAGGCACGACCAAACTACAGTGGATGGCAAACATCTACATGATTCTTAATCTTCCGTAGTATAGTGGTCAGTATATGAGCTTGTCAACTTCTCTTGGAGAAGACTTCGCTCGGGACCCGGGTTCAATTCCCGGCGGGAGAGATAAATACTGAGTCGTGCGGCGGCCTATCTTTTTGCATCTCGAGTGAGGGAGGGGGTATCATGGCGCTTTCTTTTTGGTTTGTTTTGTTGCACGGTTAGTGACAGTTACGAAACACCTCACCGCCCAGCCCTGGTGGTCCTCGCAGAGGGCTCAGCATACGCCAGCCCATTCAGCGCCACAGGAGCGATATTTCGACCTGTGACAATCTGCCGCATCTGTGCGACCAGTCTCGCATTCTTTGACTTCTTCCCATCTCCAACCAGATACTCCTGCAGCCACTTCTCCTCCGATCCACTGAGCGGTAGGCTTGCTAACTCCTTGCCTCGAGGTCCAACCTCCTCCGGGTAGTCTAGAACTGACGCGACCAACTTCTCGAACAGCTGCTGGCGGGCGTGCTCTGGGTAGCCGCGGGAAAAATACAGTGCCTCGGTGACGCTCGTCCGCGCCAGCGCGCCGAAAAGCAGCTCCAGTGCCTCCGACGTCTTAAACACCGGCTGCGTGGTGTGGTAGTACGCAAGTGGAAGGCTGTAGTCGTTTGCGGATGCTTGTCGGACGAGAACGACGATGATCTCGTCGGCAAACTCGGAGGGAAGCGACGGATGGGCGAGGTGCTCGAGGGCAAACTGGATTGAGGGCGCTGTTAGCAAAGCAGCTGGGGATCTTAGCGCAGCTGGGTGGTGCGAACTTTGAACTCTTTACGATCCATGTGCCACAGACCCCTCATGAGGATCTGGTACTTGGTCGGAAGAGCCGATTCCTCGGCGAGAGCACCTGCAAGCTGCGACCGCGCGCCGCGGACGTAATCGTAGTCAAGGAGGAGATAGTACAGCACTGATAGCTTGTGGTGAGATGACCCATTGCTCTCACAGATTTGGCGATGAAGGCTTCGCAGGCCGTTGTCGCCCTTGGGAGGGTACGCTTTAGCTGTGGTCGGGCCGTGTCAGTAGGAATTGGCTATGTGCGGCGTGGATTGTGTGCTTGCCTTCGGTGATTCCCAGTGCTCGCAGGACTCGGTCGACGAACAGGATGCCGTCGAAGGACTTGCGGAAGGTCTCGATTTCCTTGACGCCTTTTTGGTCGTAGGGCTTGGGGCCGTCTATTGGGAAGACAGCTTGGATCTGCGTGAAGTCGAGCATTTTGGCGGCTTGCTCCTGTGGTTTGAGTCTGGATCAAGCCGTTGACTGTAGAACATCTGCGGATGCCCTGGCTTGACGCAGCGGGTATCGTTTTATCGGAGTGAAATTGATGATGTAGGTACCGGGGGGACTGCATGTATTGGGTGGGAAGTCACGGGATGGCGTGTTGCTCCACAACTCGTTCCAATGACCGTGGCGCCGAGCATGACCAGTTGTGGCTTGCTTTGTGGCTGATTGTTTACAATGTCAATGTCAACAAGCGGGGCAGCAGGCGCATCGCGCCTGACATTTTTGAGCGCTCACCGCATCTCATTTTCCACTTCGTTGACTCCCTAGCCTTTAGCTTGCAATCATACCCAGCGCGACTGGATTTCTCATTCTTCACACTTTTGTAGTTCTTTTTGCGAAGGCATCCAACCATGTCGACACGACCTTCGCGCCGCGCCGCGACTCGGCGCACAGCGGTGGTCGAGTCTTCGGATGAGGACATGGCGGAAGCATCCCAGCCAAAGGTCGAAGATGACAGCGGAGACGACTTTGCACCCGCGCCGGCCGCTACCCCGCGGCGCTCAACACAGGGCCGTCGGAAAACTATGCCAGAAGCCCCAGAGACACCAAAGCCGCGGCGCCCAGGGCGCGCCAAAAAGAGCATCGCTCCCGCTGCAAGCATCGAACCTAGCGAGGTTTTTGACCCCGACCAGACTGCCGCCGGCCCTGCCGAACAGGAGCCCCTCGAAGTAGCAAAGAGGCCCTCGAGGGCGCGGAAGAGCGTCGCCCCGCGCGCAGCCAAGGCTGCGACTCCTGAGCTGCAGCCGCCCCTTCCAACACCAAACCCCACCCAGTCACCCGAGTCCGTAGTAGACCTCCACGGTACGCCGCTGTCCGATATCACCGCGACGACTATTAACGAGCAGCGCCGAGCTGGGGATGAGACGATCTTGGCCGCTTCCAAGCCTATCAAGGCAATGGACACACTCCTCGAGAAGCCCATGGATATCGTGCTCAAGTCACGGACAATGGCGATTCCGATGGTTGAGGATACAGGGCCGAAAGCACGCATTGTCATCACGTATTTGATTCTCACAAACTTCAAGAGTTACGCCGGGCGGCAGGAGGTCGGCCCATTCCACGCCTCCTTCTCGTCCGTAGTTGGTCCCAACGGCTCTGGTAAATCAAACGTCATTGATTCGTTGCTCTTCGTATTTGGCTTCCGCGCCAGCAAGATGAGACAAGGCAAGATCTCGGCATTGATCCACAACTCTGCACAGTATCCGGACCTGGAATATTGCGAGGTTGCTGTGCACTTCCAGGAAGTTATGGATGTGGTGAGTGTGTTGACTCCTCCGTCCATAAAACCAGATGCTAACCTTCCTCAGCCTGGCGGCGCCCCTCAAGTGATTCCGGACTCGTCTCTCGTCATTTCGCGGAAAGCCTTCAAGAACAACTCAAGCCAGTACTACATCAATGGCAAAAACTCCAATTTCACGACCGTAACCACGCTGCTGCGTGATCGGGGTGTAGATCTAGACCACAAGCGCTTCTTGATTCTACAGGGTGAGGTTGAGTCCATTGCGCAAATGAAAGCAAAGGCCGGCAACGAACACGAGGATGGTCTTCTTGAATATCTTGAGGATATCATCGGCACATCCAAGTACAAGGCGCCAATTGAGGAGTCCGCCACTGAGGTCGAGACTTTGAACGAGATTTGTCTCGAGAAGAGTGGTCGCGTTCAGCATGTAGAGAAGGAAAAGAACAGCCTCGAGGACAAGAAAAACAAAGCGCTGGCGTTCATCCGGGACGAGAATGAGCTTACCATGAAGCAGGCTGCTTTGTATCAGCTCTATATCAGTGAATGCGACGACAATCTGGCTGTCACTGAGGAGGCCATTAGCCAAATGCAGGCACAGCTTGATGAGGAGCTCGAAAAGCACAACGGCAGCGAGCAAATCATCAAACAGCTGGAAAAGGCCTACTCCAAAGGCAGCAAAGAATACGACGCCCAGGAAAAGGAGGCCCAGGGCCTAGTTAAGGAGATGACCAAGTTTGATCAAGAGCGTGTCAAATTCGACGAAAAGCGCAAATTTCTGACGGACAAACGCAAGAAGCTCGAGAAGGCCATCGATAGCGCAGAAAATTCGGCTGCCGAGGCAGACCAGACGATTGAACAGTGCACTGAGGACATCGAGACACGCGGTCAAGAGGTCACTGAGCTTGAGGCTCTGGTCAAGAAGGAGGAAGCTGAGCTGACTAAGATCCGAGATTCTTTGAAGGGCAAGACGCAGCAGTTCTCAGATCAGATCTCAGCAAAACAAAAGTCACTTGAGCCGTGGAACGAGAAGATCAACCAGAAGCAATCTGCGATTGCTGTTGCGGAGAGTGAGATGGTTATTCTTCGGGAGAAAGCCAACGCTGGTGCTGTCGCTCTCGAAGAGCTGGAGGCCAAGATTGCCACCATTGAAGAAGGCAAAGCGGCCAAGGCTGAGGAGACAAAGGCGTGTCAAGCAGAGAAGGCTAGTCTCGAGAAGGAGGCGAAGAAGCTTGAGGTCGAACTTGAGAAGCTCGCAGAAGAAGAGCCCAAGATAAGGTCACAGCTCTCCAACGCGCGACAAAAGGCCGACGAGGCTCGATCCAGCCTATCTGCTACCCAGACCCAAGGCAATGTACTCACAGCTTTGATGCGGATGAAGGAATCAGGCCGTATTGATGGATTTCACGGCCGCCTCGGCAACCTCGGGGCTATCGACCAGAAATACGATGTTGCCATCTCAACAGCCTGCGGCCAGCTTGACAACTTCGTCACGGATACCGTCGAAGCCGGCCAGCAGTGCATCGAGTACCTGAGGAAAACCAATCTTGGCCGTGGAAACTTCATGTGCCTGGACAAACTCAGGGCCCGTGATTTCTCTCCGATCAACACTCCGGAGAATGCGCCCCGTCTCTTTGATCTTGTGAAGGCCAAAGAAGAGCGGTTCCGCCCCGCCTTCTACCATGCCCTCCAAGACACGCTTGTGGCGACCGACCTCGCACAGGCGAATCGGATTGCGTATGGTGCCAAGAGATGGAGAGTTGTTACCCTCAAGGGCGAGCTCATTGACAAGTCCGGTACGATGTCTGGTGGCGGCAATTCTGTCAAGAAGGGGTTGATGTCTTCAAAGTTGGTATCCGACACAAGCAAAGAGCAAGTCAAGAAGCTCGAGACTGATCGGGATGCTCTGGAGCAAAACTTCAATGAGTTCCAAGAGCGCCAACGGGAACTCGAGACTCGCCTTCGATTTGTGAAGGACCAAATCCCCAAGCTCGACACAAAGCTGCAGAAAATCAACCTCGAGGTAGACAGTGCCGCAAAGAACCTAGCAGACGCTCAACGCAGAATCAAGGAGCTCGCAAAGGAGCACCAGCCCTCAAAGTCTGACGACAGCCGTATCGTCGCCTTGGAGAAGGAGGTTGCCAAGCTTAACAAGGAGGTTGAGAAGCTTCATGGGGAGACATCCAGCGTCGAAGAGGAGATCAAGGTTCTGCAGGACAAGATTATGCAGGTCGGTGGTGAGAAACTCCGAACCCAGAGGGCAAGAGTAGATTCTCTCAAGGAGGAGATCACCTCTCAAAACGAGGAGGTCTCGAACGCTGAGGTCAAGAAGGCAAAGGCCGAGAAGCTCAAGGTCAAGTTGGAAAAGGATCATGCAAAGGCCTCCAAGGAGCTAGAGTCTGCCATCCGCGACTTCGAGAAGCTCGAAGAAGAGATCCAAAACCAGGGCGACAAGGCCGAAGACTTCAAGACCCGAGTGGAAGAGGCTAAGGAGGCTCTGACTGCCAAGAAGCAGGAGCTCTCCGAATTGAAGTCCGAGCTCGATGAGAAGACAGCCGAACTAAACGCCACCCGCGCCGTCGAGATTGAGATGAAAAACAAGTTGGAGGAGAACCAGAAAGTTCTTGCTGAAAACCAAAAACGGCTACAGTACTGGGATAACAAGCTTTCCAAACTGTCACTGCAGAACGTCGAAGACCTCGAGAGCGGAGGAAACCCGGACCCCAATGTCTCGCAGGCCAAGAGCACTAATGAGGATGCTATGGATGTCGATGATTCTGACATGGACGCCGATGCCCAGCTTCAAGCGGACGCTACAGCAGCCGAGGAAACAGCTAACCAGACAATCCATGGCCCCGGCCGGTCAACACCATTAGAGTTGCCTCGCTACACCAAGGATGAGCTCGCAGACATGAACAAGGAGACCCTCAAGGGCGAGATTGCGGCGCTTGAGGAGAAGACACAGAACGTTAATGTCGACCTTGGTGTGTTATCTGAGTACCGCAGGCGTGTCCAGGAACATGCTGCGCGGTCTTCAGACCTTGCTACAGCGGTGGCACAGCGAGACTCAGCCAAGAAACGATGTGATGACCTGCGTCGCCTACGGCTGGAGGGCTTTATGGAGGGCTTTAGCACTATCTCCCTGCGCCTCAAGGAGATGTACCAGATGATCACGATGGGCGGAAATGCCGAGCTCGAGCTGGTCGATTCGCTCGACCCTTTCAGCGAAGGAATTTTGTTCAGTGTGATGCCGCCCAAGAAGTCGTGGAAGAACATCAGCAACTTGTCCGGTGGTGAGAAGACGCTGAGCTCACTGGCGCTTGTGTTTGCACTGCACCACTACAAGCCGACACCACTGTATGTCATGGATGAAATTGACGCCGCGTTGGACTTCCGAAATGTAGGTTTGCTTGCCCGATTGGCTGTACAAGGAAGGGATGCTGACTGCCACAGGTTTCGATCGTGGCTAACTACATCAAGGAGCGCACGAAGAACGCTCAGTTCATCGTTATTTCGCTTCGTAACAACATGTTCGAGCTTGCCGCGCGCCTGGTCGGTGTATACAAGGTCAACCACATGACCAAGAGCGTGACCATCGAGAACAAGGATTATGTCAAGGGCAGGACCCAAGCACAGCAGCAACAGCAGCAGCAACGGGAACGTGAGATGCAAGGAGGGATGGGGATGACGACGACGATGGTTATGAGGTGAAGGTCGGACTTTAACTAAACAAGCTAAACGGATTTGTTTTCGGTTTTTTGTTGTATGAAATGAATGCTTGTGTGGGCAAGACGGATAGCATGACATGGATGGTTTGTGGGATGTTTCAGGTTGGGTTGGATCAATAATGAGCGCGCTCCTTGTGTTTACCTCTGCAAGGAACAGGACTTGGCTGTCTCCGTATCGGTTTATGAATGATATAATGAACATTGGTTTTGCTCCCGCTTCTTGCATATGATTACGGGGCTCTCTGGTAGCCAGTCTGAGGTAGAATATACCTTGAAATTCGGGCCTATTACTCCTAGTCTATATGCTTGGTTGATCCTGCGGGGAAGGTCCGGCCAAAAGGAAAGATGTCGAAGTCAGTGCAAGGGCTTGGTATCCTGGGCCGGAGCCTCAGCAGTCAGTCATTACGATGGACAGCCCCTTTTCCAGTAGTCGTTCCCGTTACATTTCTTCCGGGTAAGGCCATAAAGTCTCTATCATCCAAGTTCTATCCACTTTGATATATCTGCTCAATTCCATGAATCCCTTCGCGCCCTTTCCGTATTTGCGGTCAAGGCAAGCTCTTCTAGTGGTCTTGAATATGTTTCCGGCAGCCTAAACATCAGCAGGCCTCACATTCCCCTCCATCTGACCTTCCACCCCCCCTTCTCAAATAACCACAGCGCTTCAGTCGCAAACGCCTTAGCACTCATATGACCCTTGCCTTCCTCCTGTGAAGCCTCCTCTGCTAACGATTCTATGACCTTCCCTTCCTGAAAACACCGCCATAACCCAAACGCAAGGTCATCCTCGTCGCCTCCGCGGCCACCGAAGCCCGTACCCCATTCACCCTTGCCGAGCCGATACAGCATTCGCCCCAGAGTCTGATACGCGATACAGCGCTGCCCTGGTACTGCCGAGCGCGCGAGGCGCGCCAGTTCGGGGATGGTGTATCCTGCCGCCTCGGGCGCCTCGCCGTGGTGGTGTAAGCCCTTGGACATAGGTATTCTCCGGCTGGTGCTGGGCGGAAGCAAGGCGCCGCGGAAATCAAATCGTAGGGCCGAAACGGGGAGAGTATTCTGCCCGGGGTAGTAGGGTGATTCTTGGTCGGCGATAGACCCCTCGGTGGGGATGGGGGCCATCCATGCGAGCTTAGAGGGGTCGGCTGGGAGGGATGGAAAGTACTTTTTATGTAGGTTTTCCAAGAAGTTTGGGTCGGAGGGATTGAGATCGGGTAACGAAGGCGCAGTTGGGAAGTGTGTCGCATTGCTGTTGTGAGCATAGGCGTGGTCGGGATCGGCTGATTTCGTCTTGGGAGGTGGCGAGGAGATGGGAAAGAGATTGGCTGGAGGAACGGGTGGTGCGGCATCCTCATCGAAGGTAAATGTCTTCTTGGTCTTCTTGGTCTGAGATCTAGCGGGCGGCAACGGTGTGTTGTCGCTCTGTTCTTCTTTTGATGAATCCTCAACCTTGATCTGCGGCGGCTCCATCTTGGGACTTTCATCGGTTGAAGGAATATCGAAGATGTCTGATTCGTTTGATCGCTCGTCGAGATTTGAGCGTCGTAGAAGCATTTGGATGAGGTTTGGATCCAGACCGTTGAAAAGTTCCTTTTGCGCTTCCAAAATCTCCTCGGGCGACATCGATGCAAGCCTCGCCTGGTTTTCCTCGTCTACCGTCCTCCGCTCGGCCGCCACGGGGTCTTCCCGTGAGCGCATGCCATGTTTCGACGACGCGCCCACCGTAGACTGTTCTGGCTCGATGCTAGTATCTGGCGCGCCGGTTGCAGATTGAGCCTGTCGTCGCTGTTTGAAGGCCGAGGCACGTTTCTTGTGCGCTGGGAAGCCGTTGGCTGTGGAGGACGGCATCGGGAAGCTTGGTGGCTTGACCCCGCCGGTAGCCCGTTCCTGGACATCAAATATCTGAAGTGTGGCTTCCATCGTGGCGACACTATACAGGTAAAAGCGGTGCTTTTTGGGAGAACTGCTGCTGGTGACCTTGATGGTTTTCAGCGAAAACCTGGAGCTTCGTCGCTGTTTCTGGAATGCGGGCGGCGAGTGGGGTCGTGGCGGGGCTTGGAGATACCAGGGCTGTTGCCCCACCTGAAGGCCACACTGTGCGCGCTGGCATGGATTGAAACAAAGTACTTCGTACACAGCTCACAGCTACAAAAGCTTCCTTACCAAGGGAAACTCCGCGAAGATAGGCAATACCTGAAATATCTCACACCCTGCTAAAGCTCACGCAGAACTCTGGTAAATTTGACGGGGCTACCTTGGACCCAGCAGAAATGTCAGCTGATTTCAACGGGGGCACCTCATCTAGGGAAGGTTCCATGTCAGGTCTGCATTCTGAACCTCTACCGTTTTCGGATGTGGAACGGCCTTATTGTTATTTATTCCACCACACAAACTTTAATTCCGGAGACAAGCGCATCGATAAACAGGTCATCACATAGCAGCTTTTACCTAGCAAATTGAGGCCGGGATAAACTAACGTCTTTCGCATGGAGATAATTGGGGCTCAACGATGGTATTTTGGTTAGCGGGCCGTATGAGGCTGCAGTGAACGCACCCGTCGGTTCCGTCTTACGGGGATTGCAGCGGTTCCAAGATGTACGTTTTTCTTAGAAGCTACGCTGTAGAATGACATTCAACGGTTTTCTGGTAGCTGTTCAACCTCTATTTTAACTAGAAACCTGAAGAAGAAGAGCCGATCGTTGTGTGGACCCGAGAGGTGGATCGACGATAGCGCCGCGCTAATGCAGCCTTCACCACACGCACATGCGACGGGAACACATAAAAACCAGGACGAACAGGACATCCCAAAACATCTATAATTTCTCTCCCGTTACTGGATGTCGCGAAATTACATTTCCCCAGTATATTATCTTCAGCCGATCCATTGCTCCCATTCAAACATTGCTCGCCTGTTTGTCATTGCTCGTGGCATCGGATCGAAGACAAGGTTTAGTCCTAAATCGCGTTGACTGACCCCCACCCCCCGCTATAAGACTACAGCGTTTTGTTGCGTTATTTATTTACGGAGGTGCCTTTCAAAAGATCTGCGCAATGCCAAGACTATAGCCCCCGTTTGTTACATAAGACCCTAACCCTCCTCCGCTATCATCATGTTCATTCCCTCCTTTGCACTTTATTAAATGCTATAAATGCTCTGATATTATATTAGTCTAGGTTTTAGATACCCTTCCGTATACAACTATTGCTCCAGTGATGCTCCCGTGCTCGTACACGTTCCAAACCAGTGATACTGTTAGGGTTAGAGTTAGGGATATATCTAATCAACGGGGTGTGGCTGGCTTGGCATTGCGCAGAACTTTTGAAAGGCACCTCCGTACGACCGTCCGATGTCTGACCGTTGGACGGCATCCCCTGTCAGATACGGGCACGCCTTTTCAAGCGATTCCTTCCATGCCAACCCCCCATCAGGATTGTACGACTGAGGCTCTACACCAAACAAGCAGGATGGCTGAATGCCACAATCTTACAGATTCCGAGCCCTAACTCAACCACGCGGAGCATGTCCCTAGAATATAGAAGGAATTTGGAGTGCAAAACCCGCTTGAGGGCCAAAGCGGGTGAGCGCAGAGGCCCCTGTCCACGAGTATTCTTGTGGGGTCAGTCCAATTCTAACTCTGTGTAGTTGGCATCATGTGGTCATGCTGTTGGAAGGTTTCTTGCAGCACCTTTACAATTCCGCATCTCCTGAATCCAAAAGGCGAGGAGGGAAAAGCACCCGTCCGTGAACGAATCAGCTTTCGTGTTTCACTCATGCACGTAATGCTTCAGTTCGCTGGTATCAGCCTTAGGTAATCAAGATCTGGTTTCACGACCGGGGTTGCTTGGTGGTACCTGGACAGGGGTGTGCTGGGCCGGCAACCGCAGGTCAAGCCTCTTCCGCACACGGCTCTTTCCAACAAGCTACCCCCAGCAGCCAGTACCCATGCATCCGAGGACGCACTGTGGTCCGTCACAGTGGGGCTCCCGCGTGGTGCCGCCGGAGACAATCCACACCACCAGAAACAGACGCCAGTCTTTGGCGTGGCCAAGACCCGACAGCCGCGTGAACGGTGAAATGCGAAAAAGGGAAACCGCGTCCAGCCTCGTTTCTTCCAAGTGCCCCAACTTTGCCCCGCCCCTCTCTGAGCCTGAGGTACTCCGTACCCGCGGCCGGCATGCAACGTCCTGCAGGACGCACCTGCTGGGCTGGGCTCACAGGCTTTCGATGTTGCGTCTCGCTGCTGACAGGGTAAGTTCCGCAACCGTTCTTCCTTTTCGAGCTGGTCCTCTTTCTCACATTCGTTGGGTCCGGTCATGTGGGAAAGCCCGCGCCAACTGGATACCTGACCTGGGCCAGGTTGTCAATGGATCGTCTCCATCTCCATCCCCAAATGCTCGCCTGCGCGAGCATGCGTCCATCCTGCGCTCTGGCCCTTGGCCTGTTCGTTCCACGCTCCCGTGCCCGTTTCCCCATCTCTGTCTCCATCCCCACGCCCCGTCAACCCCATTCCCAGCTCCCAGTTCCCTTTTCCGGCTCTCGCTGGTTCCCTTGGGTCCCGTTCCCCTTCGGCGAGCCTGCCTGGCCCTGGTGTTTTTAATTCGCCTTTCATAATATTAAATTTTCTCCTTGACTCTGTCCAAAGGTGGTCAGGGCCCCGGTTTTCCCTCGCCAGCTGCGAAGCAATAAAAGTTTCCTTAAAAAAAAACGTAGCCATCCCCATCGACACTCCATCCCTTCCCACCTCCGAATTTTCCTCCCTTCTCCCTCTTTCTCGCACCCCAACGATCACCAACCTTTCTGGTGCAGAGAACGAAAACCATCTCAATCAACCCTTCCCTTTCTCTCGCGCATCCTCACACTATTGTATTTTTTTGCGGCACAGTCAGGCGGATTGAGTCCACTGCGCTGATCTGCCATATTTTCCCTCGCTTGTCCTTTTTTTCGACTCCTCCTGCGACGGTCACCGGCGGTTGCAGCGACCCGCGAACTGAAGGTATTCAGAAGGGTCCGCCTCCACTTTTCGCGTCTCGACCCCTAAGTCACAGGTCAAGCCGGCGCTCGGACGATTTCCGGCTGATCAGCCAACCACGTCACCCGGCGCGGGACCATTCCCAGCCAATCAGTGACCCGCATCCACAGATATCTAGATTTCCTTGAGGCTATTCACACCAGCTAAAGGCCGACTTTCATTCTTTTTGGAGCGCCACTCAAACAGCGGATTCGCCGCCTTTGTGAGATTTGTATCGTTCCAACCAAGCTCTCCTGCGGAGTTTGCAACTTCGCCCCCGGGCATGGCCGCAAGTGGAGGACGAGAAGCCAGGATGCAGCATTACAGTTCATCACCAACTTCCCTGTCGTCACCACCATCGGCATTGTCAGAGCCTGGATCGCCGACGCGCTTTCTCAACGCGGGCAGGGCGAATATCGAAATGGACGAGATAATTGTCGATCCCGGTTCTGCTCCCCGATTCGACATCATGCAGCAGATGCAGCAACCTCCCCCGCCGCCAGATGTGCCCCTGACTGCTGCCGGTCTACCCAGGAAAAAGCCTGGCCGAAAACCTGGGAGCACCGTGAAGCCCAAGGTTGCTGCCGATGGGACCACCGAGCCGCCCAAACAGCGGCGTCCTCGGAAACCTCGAGACCCGAATGCACCCCCCATCCAGAGGAAGAGAAAGGCGCAAGCCACCGACGACACGGATCCGCAACCCATCGAGAACGGCGCGCGATCGATTTCGAACCCGGCTGCCGGTCGCCAGCCCAAGATTACCGAGTTGACATCGATGCGAATGTCCATGGAGGCTCCGCGACCTTCCGCGCCCGAACCGTCTTACGTCCCCGCAATGCCTAAGCGGGAGACCATTCCGGCGTCGATGCAGAACATTCTAAACGATGATCCGCCGCCGAAGCCACAACCTGTCGCTCCTGCGCGACAAATGTTTGATCCTATCAGGGGGAATTATGACCCGATTCGCGAGTCCATGGCATCCCGCGACCCCTACGGCACTGGGCCTCTGGGCTCCCCTCGCGCCCCCAGTCAAATGGTCAATCGCGCCAGTGCGTCGCCGTCGATCGCCAGCTTGGTAGATCCACCACCCGCCAGCAACATGATCTCTCCAGCGGCGTCGCATACCTCATACCACAACACTACAACGCAGTCGCGGTTCCAAGAGTCTACATCTATGCCACCCTCTCCTTCACACCCAGTGCGAAGCGCTCCGCAGCACATCACCAAACCAGCCATCGTGGAAGCCAAGCGCCCCCCACCACCCCCTCCGGCGCCCAAACCCGAGCCAGCCAAGGTCTCGAATGCCTTCACACACATGACAACCATTCCGGCGTCGGCCGCGGCTTCGTTGGCCTCAGCAATCCCGGCGCCCGTGCAGAGTAAGAAGATCGCTGCCGTTGTGCAACAGGATCGCGATACGCACAAGAAGGCCAGCAGCAGCTCTTCCTCGCCCCGAATCAACAGTCTCAAGGATGCCCTTCCGTCCATCCCTGGCAGTGAGCGTTCCATCCTCGACTTCGGCAAGGCCAACCCCGGCGAGGAGACGACGGCGCCAAGCATCGTTCTGCATATTCCACTCAATGGCGAGACCAACAAATATGTCAACTTCATGCGCATGGCTGAGGAATCCTACGGCTGGGATGCGCTCCATCCGAGGCTCGCTGCCAACCGCGAGCGTAAGGCACGTATCGCTGCTGCCAGTGCCGCGCTTGAGAAGGAGAAGAACGGCAGCGGTCGTGAGACAGGCGACGAAATGGAAGAGGACCTACAATCGGATGGCGACGGTAGCAACGTCGAAATGGGTGGTGTAGGTGCGCCCAACGGCGCTGGCGCCACAAGCGGTCCTGATGGGGCCCCTGCCAAGAAAGCCAGGAAGAAGCGCAACTTCAAGGAGGACGAATATGACAAGGATGATGACTTTGTGGATGACTCTGAGATGCTGTGGGAAGAACAGGCAGCCGCCAGCAGAGACGGATTCTTTGTTTACAGCGGACCGCTTATTCCCGAGCAACCTAAGGCGGCTATCAGCGACGCCCCACCGAAGAGAGGACGCGGCGGTGGCAGGGGAAGCCGCGGCGGCCGAGGAGGCGCAACACGTGGTGAAGGAACCGGACGTGGACGCGGCGGAGGCCCAGGATCGAGAGGTGGAAGCGTGACTAGAAAACCGCGGATCACAAAGCTCGAGAAGGAACAGCGCGACAGGGAAAAGGCGGAGCGCGAGAAGATCGCACAGATGACGAGCAAAACTGGTGCGGCCGGGCCTACATCCGCGCCTTATCCCGGTCTCGTACCGACGCCACAGAGCGCTTAGGGTTATTCTGATTTCTCTCTGGTTGGGGCGACGTTTTCTGCCGATGCGACATTTTGGCCTTGTCTGTTTATTGTACATGGGTTTGGGCGCTGGGCTGGCACATTCTCTCAAATGGAGTTTTCATCGACCATAATTTCAACTGTGTATCACCTGGTCAGCGCTGGAAGGGGGCTTGCTGCCTTGATTTTGTCCTATTTTACTCGGTGTTTGGAGATGCGTGGTACGCATCGCATGGGAAGAGCAATCGTATTTCGAGGAAACCTTGTCTTTCAGCATCAATACTGTTATTTTTATTACCGCCTTCCGACTATTGTCTTTCCTCTCCGAGGAAAGCAGGCCGGTTTATGAGCAACTAGGAGAACGTCAACTCGCGCCCGGGAAGATATCTCTGAGAGAATACATCGCAGGTGGATGTTTAAAAAGCAGGGAGACTACGACATTTTGGGGATGTGCGTGGACAAGGATTGGCCGGTGGTTGACTGCCAACTTATGACAAACGACGTGGTGGTAATGACCACTCAGGAGGTGTGGTATTGTTAGCGACGGGGAAGCATAGACTGGGAGAATGGAGAATTTGCATGACTCGACCGATGATAGGTAGTTAACCTCAGCGATCATGTTGTCGACAAGACGACACGCACAAGGCATGGAGATTGAAAGAAACAATAAACATATATCTTAACTCATCAAGGCCAATTGCCATTGTCAGCTACCCGAGATATTAATCGGCCAATCATTGTGAGAGCACCGAGACAGTTCCCGTTCCGCTTAACCATACAGCACCATCTCACCCATCAGCTTGTGTTCAGCGTCTGCCCTGCAAAAAACATTATCTCTAGGTAAATCAAGTATTCTACCTTGCTCTTCAGCCGCTGGCGTGCTTGTTCCAAACAACTTCAAATGCTTTTGTCCACATATATGCGTCAACAATCCCATGCCTGGACCCGGTATAACGGGGCGCCGATTAACAAATGACATCCAACAATCATGCATTTGGATATTATAAAGGGAAGACCCCCCACTCGCATATCACTACCCGCTACCTCTGCCCAGGCCCCTGAGGCAATGGCCTCTCAGGCAGAACATCCCCTGCCCGTCCTGCTTCAACATCGTCCGCCTGGGCACTCTTCTCGGTAGCAACCTCCGTCGCCGCCGTCGCAGCAGCAGCCCTCCTCGCAACCCTAGCAACCTGCTTCGCCCTCCGCCCTTCATTCTTCGCCACATCCTCGCGCATCTGCTTTATCACGCGGCTCCTCGCACGGATTTTGTCACCGTGATAATAGAAAATAATCGGAATCGGAATCAACAGCACCTCCAACAGCCCCAGCAGTGTCCCTGCCCATTGTGGGGTGAGGGCGGAATACATCGCCGGCCCGGCAAGGGGCAGCGCGGCGCCGAAGACAGAGCGCATGACCGTGTTCCCGGACAAGGCGGAGGCGGCGTGGTTCCCGTATGCAGCGGCGAGGTAGTTAGTCCCGTAGATGAAGCAGAGGGTGTTTCCCATGCCGAAGGGGATTCCGAAGGCGATTGGGGCGATCCAGTGGATGGAGACGGGGAGGCAGGTCCAGGAGAAGCCGAGCTGGCCGATGGGGGTGAGGAGGGCGCCGAGGGACATTACGGCGGCGGTGGATTCAGGGACGGGATGCCCGGTTAGGGGGTCGCGCGGGTGCGAGTTGATGATGCGCCGCCAGAGGGGCTCGAGGAAGATGGCGAGGAGGGTGCCGACGCCGATGCCGAGGAAGGCGAGGCCTGAGAGGCCGGGGCCCCAGCCGCGGTGCTTGACGAAAACGATCGGGTAGGCGACGAAGCAGAGGTAGAGGATTCCGTAGATGACGGAGATCCAGATGTTGAAAAACCAGAGGATTGGTTCTGTTGCGGCCAGAATGAAGGGCCGGCTGAGGTTTATCTTGAGGAGGTCGACTGTTGATGTCTTCTCGTCGTATCGGCACCACCAGCGCTCGTCGTCGAGCTCCTTGCGCATCCTGGCGGCCTTTCGCTTGAGGATGGTCGGTGCGTAGGTCTCTTTGACGGTCAGCATGATGAGGAAGGAGACGCCGCCGAGGATTAGGGGGAGCCAGTTATCCCAGCGCCAACCAAGATACTGGTAAACGAAACCGCCTATCAAGGGGCCAGTGACGGGGCCGTTCAGTGGTGCAATCGACCACAGAGACATCGCTAACGCTAGATACTTCTGGTTTGTGACATCCACCACCGTGCCGGGACTATTCGACACCATGGCCGAACCGAAAAGGGCCCTATATTATATTAGTGAAACGCCTTATTGACAACCGGAGCAAGAGCAGAACGTACCCAAAGAACCTCACAACGATAAGCTCCGCCAAAGACGTCGCCATCCCGCAAGGTATGATCAACAGCACAAAAATAAACACGCATACAAGATACACCAGCCTCCGGCCATACAGCTCGCTCAGGGGCGCAACAACAACACTTCCGGCCGCGAGACCCAAGAGATATGTCGTCAGGCCGAGCGTTACGATTGATGAACTAGTCACATCGAACTCGGCCATCATTCCCGGGTTTGCCGCTGTGTACGCGGTGCTGTACAGTACAACAACCCAAGTGGAAAACGACACGCAGAAGATGATCCATGATCGATACCATAACGGCCTAGGGAAGTGTTAGTGGATATCCCTGAACTGGCTGTTGGCGGCACAGTGACCACTACGCTACAGATAGATGTGGTAGGATACAACGTAACATACCAGTTGCGTGGGTTCTCCGAGTCATCAGAGTCAAAAATAACCTCAAAGTCCGGCATGCGGGACGCGGAACTACCGATGCTGGTCCGTGTCTGGATCAGGACCAACTCGGCGCGGGCAGCCTCGTGCTCGGCCTCGGTCCGGAGGTCCGTAGTCAGGGCGTGCTCGAGCGGCGAGAGCGGGTCCGAGTCACCGGAGGTGCTGGATGTGTGGGAAAACAGGCTCGGGGTTGCCTCCTTCTCCTCGGCCACTACTACCCCGGCTCCGAGTCGGGGGGACGGGGAGGGGGAGGACGACGACGACGACGGCGACGGTGTGTGCGCCACCCCGGCATCTTTTTCGGATTCTACGACCATCGTGTCTGAGGTTGTCCCAAGCTAGTTGCAACGGCTAGGTAGGCTTGGTAGGTAGGTAGGTTAATTTTCTAGCTCCGCTTCCCCGCGGCGTGTCTGAGCCGATACTCGGAGATACCTAACAATGGCGGTGACAGCCTCCTCAAAAAAAGCCGAGATCATACTTGACGATGAAGTGTAGGACGGACTGCCTCCCACAGGATGGAAAGAAAAGGAGGACAGAATGAAGGAAATAGAAAAGACCAAGTGCAGGACCAGACCACTAGCAAGCTTTCATTCCCGCTTATTAGCTCCTAGGTAACGCTCCGGTTTGGCGGCGGGCACGAGGATGATGACAAAACACATAAGATCGGAACCGCGGACTTGCGCCATGTATGCGTATCGACCATGACCCGATAGGACGGGTATCGGCTCGGTGCCCACCATCATCGCTGCTCCTGCTAGGCCTAGGTCGGTGCTGTACGGGATTAGCGTGGGGATAGCAGGCCGTGGTGGTTGCAGAGAGAGCGATGGCAGCGGGCGGTCTAGGGTCGCCGAGGCCGGGTTGGGAAACGGCTTCCGGCAGCCCCTGCTAGTCGTCGCTGGCGCCGGTGCCGCATGGCCCTCGTAAGAACCGCAACACTGATTGGGACATCTCGTGGTGTGGCATGCGGGGAGAATATGCCGCCCTCGGCCGGCGCGCATACCCGACAACCAGCTCCAACATGGAAACAGCGACTTCCCGAATACTCGCCCGTCACGCTGTTAGTATCGAACAAAATGCAACCCGTGGGAAATATTGCTGGGTCACATCGCAACTGCAGCTCGAAACGTGGGCGGGATCCATCAGGTGGAGTTCCCCACTTGGACTCAATGTCAGCGCGCGACCATGCCGTGTATGCTTGCCGAGGATGGAGCTTTGGCTTCGGCTTCAGCTTCGAGAAGGCCGGTTCCGTCAGGTCCTAGTCCAGGAGCCAATTCCAACACGGCCTGGTCTTGTCGGATTGTGTCAACGCAGTTATTGTTAGATTTTGCTCTTGTTTAGCTACCATTGATATCCGATGGCACTTATCCAAGTCTCCTGGAAACGGATCTCTGCAGCAGCTCGGCCTGGAGGCCCACGCGGGACTCTGAATTGGATAAGAATAGGCTGCTTTGCCCATCAAAGAACCAAGGGCATCACTCCGGCGGCAGAGTGTCTTATGGCACCCGGTGGCAAAACGAGTGCAACTACGTGTACTTGCGTTTACCAGTTTTGAGAACTCTCCCAGCAGGCGGCCATAACCTGGTGAGGATGAAATTCGAATATAACCAAACTACCTAGTATCACCAACGTGTAGCTGGGATGCTATCTCTTTGAGAGTCTTGGAGATGTGCCGTAGCTCTGCTCAACGACGTTTCGATACAGACACTTACTTACCGAAAGTGCTTATATTTCTTCCCCATCAGCTCAACAATCTCTGAGTCGGCATCTCTGTTACCAGTTTAGCCCGATGAGGCAAACCGCAAAATAAAGGGTTCAATATAGGTAGGCACGCTCACGTACCTTTTGCCAATCTTGGGTAGACATGTCGTACACGCGAGACCGCGGATTATCCGAGATTCAGTAGGCCCTCATCTAGTTTGCGTTGTAAGACCCGTATTCGGGCAGTTGCCGTCTCTAAAGGCCGCGCTTTCCGTGGCCCCAACCCCGTCATCGTCTATATGCTTACTATATGACCTCAACTCTTCTCAGTGATGGGCTACTGCGCAGCCGTGCGATCGATCCCTGCTACCCCGTTAGTCGCACCTGGGGCGGCCGGCCGGCTACGGTGTATGTGCCAAGCAGGATGGCATTATGACACCTACCAACATCCACGATGGTCAAACTCCGATACGGCCGCCGATAAGAGCGAGCCGAGATACCGTGCTGCGGTTGCCGTAGGGCGGGGATTCGTCTGTCCCATTCCCTTGAAAGATTTAGGGGCGAGCACAACTCATGTGCCACCGAAACAGTATATTGCGGGTCCAATGACTGTTTGGTTCGTTCGGATGTGATGGGGGGCGGTGTGAGTATGTGATGTTGAAGCTGTCTCGGGATTCTCTGAGGCAAAAAAAACGATATTAAGTTGATCCCCCTTATTTCCTGCTTTTGATGTCTTAACGGGCCCCTTGTTTGCAAAATTGCGAGGCCAGACCTGCCAGGAACAGGCCTCGAGTTGAGGTAGGTGTCGCAAGACACTAAATGTCTGGTCTCGAGTATTCGTAGACATACATATGCATGTCTGAGACATATTGCACGGCATTTGGTGATCCTTGCTCTTTCTAGTTGCAGGACTACATTCCAATGTCTGCCTGCCGGCAAGAACATGAGCTGATAAAGGAGTGCCTCCTTAAGAGGTGCGTGTACTGGCGAACGGTGCCCGTTCGCTATGCATCGAATCTTACGTCATGCCTTCATTTCTTTTTCTCTGCCCTCAAGTACGTAGAGTCTTGTTGGATGATGGACCATGGTTCATCCTCTCCGGCTCCGTGGCCGAGCCCTAGGTCGGCTGAACTGCGGGCTATCAAGATAACATGACTGATGAGAGTCGCCCGGCAATGTGGGCGTTGCCGGAGGCAAAGATGAATCCCTCCCCCGATCCAACCCAGGTGGTTAAACAATCAGAGGTTTAGAGGCGGTGTGCTTATTTTGGCGTGCGGTAGAGGTGATGAACCAAGTCACCAAAGGAGGGTGTCATCGATACAACCACATTTCGGGCCCGCGTACTTCGTGGTGTGGCCAACTGAGATGCCTGCAGATGTGATGGGAAATGTTGCATTTCGGTTGGCCCTTTCAATGGGAAAGCTACTAAGGCTGCCTTCGGGATGTCAATGTATTGTATCGATGAACTTGTTTCAATGGTGATACGCAGTGTGGAGCGTAATGGCTGGGTGTCAGTAGGCAGTGGCAAGGACGGACCGTACGCCGGGTGAGTGAATGGTGTGTGTGAGCTGCTGCGGGGGAAGGACTTGATTGGGCGAGAGTGAGAGTCTGAACAGAGCACAAATCGACCCGATGCAGCAGCGGAGGGCTGTAGTAACTGGGCCAATCGACGGGAGTATGGCTCCTTGAGACACAAGCCAGCGGCTTAAGACGGGAGAGGATTCGGAGGGCGACGTGCAACGACGGCGTTTCCAAGAGATGTCTGGCCCGCTACTTGAGTAATGGTGCTGATAAAAGCACTACCGAAAGGTGCAGTTTGTCTAGCGCAATGTCGTACCATAGGGCAGTGTGTTTCATCTTCCTCATCGATCGCCTCGGCCATGCGAAATTCTCGCCCTTTACTTCTTTGGCAATGTATGCTCAAAGACATGCATCGAGCGCGCATCCGAGCCGTTGTTCAGCGACGGCTCGAGGCGGAGAGGAAAGGGGTCGCTGCCAAGACAGCGTATCAGCCCCCCCACGACAGTAAGGTAATCCTGACGACCTTGTTGATCTTCGTCATGCCGCCGATTGCAAAGTCTGGAACAACCGTTCAGTTTCTCTTGCGTCCCTCTGCCGCTGGTTTCGGTATGCGCACAGCAATGATAGCAGGCTGTCGATCCGGAAATTCGAGAAGAAACATGAGGCGGGTGATCGACAGCCACCTCTGTCCCATTGTACTAGATCTATGTGCTAGTGCGGGCTAGGAAAGGGCGTATTTTGAGCATCTTGGTCTGCGGCAAGCCGTCTGCAAGAACGGCCGTGTGTGGTCGCAACGATGCAATACACTATGGGCCGTTTCTATTAGCCAGGCTAAGAAAGGCGAATATTCCGGTGGCGCCGCCGTCCCATCGCCAACCTTCGTGGAGAAAAGAAAAGGCAATATCGAAAGATTGCGGCTCTTCCCCAGGTAGATTGCTGCGGGGTGTACCCAGCTAGCGCGGAATGGCGCAAGGTGCTGAGCGGGGGATGTTAGACAGGAACTTGCATCTGAAATAAGGGATCATGACGCAAATTTGATCGCATCCGTCCAACAACTCGATGGTTTCGATCTCCAAGGGCCCGGGAGACGCGTAGTTGGCTGGTTCCTATCGCGTTCCTGGAGCTAGCCTGCGAATGAGACACAAGCCGCCGTTGTTCCTGGTAGTGAGGTTGCCCTGCACATCAGTCCCCGCTCACGAGGACATTACCCCTGGCCTTTGCCGACCGACCCTTGGAGAGGGTGGAGATTGATGATTGACCAATGAAAACTGCCGGTCCGCCACACAGTCTCCACACCGCCGAGGTACCTGTCTAGTCGTGCACATCGCCCCCTCACGATTTACTCCCCTTTGTAGGGCGTCAAAAGCCTCTGTCCAAGTGCATAGGAAGCACTGAAAAGTGATATGTTGTTATTTCGATTCTCCTTGGCGATCCCCCGACTGGACTGCGTCAGCATCTTCACTGTTAGGCGGCGCAATGCTGAGTGTGGGGTGAGTTGTTGATGTATTACCTGAACACCAAGCATGAGCCGCGACCTGGTAATTAGAGTACTTCGTAGCAGGGAGACAAGAGAGCCAGCAGGGTTCGAATCTGTTTGTCTTCTCTATGCTCACTCTGTTCACTGGTCCGAAGAGAGAATGTTTAAGATGGTGGGCTGGTTGGAGGGGGCGCTGACTTCCCCAGCTGGCTGGGTTCCTTTTCTTTTTGGGCAGCATCTGAAACATCCATGTCTCTGGCGTGGGAATGCCAGGGGGATTATTGTCGCTTTCAGTCCCTGCTTGAACTCCATCTCTGCCAGGCTTTGGGTCCCCAGTGTCCGTACGGAGTAACTCCACAACGAAGGCGCCATCCGAACTCCTACCCCTTTATACTAATGTTATTATTCGGACTAGGGATCCGATCCGCCGTGGTGTTGCTCTGCGAGCCGAGAGCTGCCCCCGCCCCCTGCTCGCTGACCAAAACGGTGCGCCTTGGCCTCTTCCATGTTGATGATGACAAGCACTGAGAACGGGAACGGCGCAACAGGGTCGTCCTCAATATCCTCCCTCCACACCCTCGGTTGACTCCCGACGTGATCCGTGACCCCCCTTCAATTTTGACCAGGTTGCATGGTGATTGTCTCCTGCTCGATGCGCGGGCAGCCCCAACCTAGCAGTCGCTCCCTTTCCGCTGTACTCCACCACGCTGGGCTTCGGCATCCTGACTGGCTGCGTGCTTCCGTTTGAGAGCGGCTCAGACCCCAATTTGCGCCCTATCAGCATCGTATCAGGTTGACGTGCCCTGTGCCCTCCAGGCCTCCCCAACTTGCCAACCGGAAGTTTTGGACACAGGCCCACTACAGAGACGTGCCCTCCCGCACTCAACCCCAAGCATCCCAAGAATCGAACAACCCGCGTTCCATCCCTCATCCTCAGACTGGTCACAGAAACCACGAACAACAGAACGAGGCACGACGAAGTTCAAAAAAAGCACGCTCGCCTGACCTTCCCGCAGTTTCTAACGCACGCCGCCTGTCGTGCGACCTCTGCCGTAACGGGCCTTTTGTGTAGGCGCATTCCTTTTTCAAACGCCCTCCTTTGTGGCGTTCTCTGGCCGACCGCCCCCCAGACGCCGACGCTGTTCTCTCCTCCTGCGACATCTTTCGATCGCTTGGGGCGACCCAAAGATCACTGCCCGCGACCGTCACTTTCATCTGGTTCAGCCGTTTTTTGCTCACCACAACTCGCCCCTATTTAGGTGGGGTCCTGTCGTGGATTCTTAATCGAAACACGAACATCGTCGCAACCGCATCAAGTGCCCACCTCAGCCAACCGACGCAGGTTTTCCTCCGTCCGACGACATTATTTCTGTCGCCTCCTAGGATATAACCCTCATCTGCGCGGCGGTCATCGTTATCCGACCTTACTGGCGCATATTGTAGTCGCGCTCGGTTCTAAAGGCCTCGGGCCTGGCAGCTCGAACACGCCTACTTCTCGTTGGCGGGACTGGTAAACATGTCCGTCATGCTTCAAACGCCATCGCGAGCCTCGACAGCGTCTTCATCTTCGTTCCAGCCTCTCTCCCGTCAAAACACAATGTCTTCGTACGATGGCTCGCGCTCTGCGCGCCAATCTAAGCGCTACTCGATGTCGGCTTTGTACATGTCGATATCAGCGAATGAGTCCGATCTCGTCATTGACGATGATCTTGCCAGAGGTAGGATATCTCTGGGCCCCAGTTTGATTCAATGCTGATTTTTCGGATAGCCCAGAAGGTCTTGCGGGAATTGAAGGCGAAGATCTCGTCGCAGTCGAAGAAGAATTTCGTTCTCGAAAAGGATGTGCGGTACCTCGACTCGCGCATTGCTCTCCTGATCCAAAATCGAATGGCCCTGGAAGAGGTATGGAGCCTCTTTCGCACTTGATACTATCGCTTGCTGACATAATTGCTTTCTAGCAAAACGAAGTTGCTAGTCATCTCGAGGATGCGACCGAAATGCAGGAGGGCGCCTTTCCCAATGACGACAAGACCCAGCGATACGGAAACTTGTTGTTCCTTTTGCAGTCAGAGCCCCGCCATATTGCCCATCTCTGCCGCCTCGTCTCGATGAGCGAGATCGATTCCCTGCTGCAGACAGTCATGTTCACCATCTACGGAAACCAGTACGAGAGTCGTGAGGAGCACTTGCTCTTGACTATGTTTCAGGTACGTCCTCGCCGCGCTGTCGCTCGCTAATCCAAGCATGCGCCAAGCTAACACCCAACCAGTCGGTCCTCACTTACCAATTTGACAATACACCTGAGTACTCTTCACTACTACGCGCTAATACGCCCGTATCGAGAATGATGACCACCTATACCAGGAGAGGGCCGGGCCAGAGCTTCTTGAAATCGGTGTTGGCGGATAGGATCAACAGCCTAATCGAGCTGAAGGATCTCGACTTGGAGATCAACCCTTTGAAGGTGTACGAGCGCATGTGCGAGCAAATCGAAGAGGATACCGGCAGCCTTCCTGCGTCTCTTCCCAAGGGAATTACGGCAGAACAGGCCGCTGAGAATCCACAGGTGCAGGCAATCATCGAGCCTCGGCTGACGATGTTGACTGAGATTGCTAACGGCTTTCTCACGACAATCATCGACGGCTTGGAGGAAGCCCCTTACGGCATTCGGTGGATCTGCAAGCAGATTCGGAGTCTGACGAAGAGGAAGTACCCGGACGCTAATGACCAGGCTATTTGCACTCTGATCGGCGGTTTCTTCTTCCTACGGTTCATCAACCCAGCTATCGTTACCCCGAAGTCGTACATGCTCATTGACGGGACACCGGCGGACCGGCCTCGGAGAACATTGACACTCATTGCGAAGATGTTGCAGAACCTCGCCAACAAGCCATCGTATGCAAAGGAACCGTACATGGCGAAGCTCCAGCCGTTCATTCAGGGGAACAAGGATCGTGTGAACAAGTTCATGCTCGACCTGTGCGAGGTTCAAGACTTTTATGAGAGCCTCGAAATGGACAACTATGTTGCGCTTTCGAAGAAGGACCTCGAACTCTCTATCACGCTCAACGAAATCTACGCGATGCATGCGCTCATCGAGAAGCATACTGGGGAACTGTGCAAAGACGAAAACTCGCATCTCGCGATCATTGTGTCCGAGTTGGGCAACGCACCACCCCAGGTCCCACGAAAGGAGAATAGGGTCGTCAACCTCCCGCTATTCAGTAGATGGGAGACAGCCATAGACGATTTGACCGCTGCTTTGGATATCACTCAAGAAGAGGTTTACTTCATGGAGGCCAAATCCGTCTTTGTTCAGATCCTGCGAACTATTCCTCCCAATTCCTCAGTGGCTAAGCGGCCGTTGCGGCTCGAGCGCATCGCCGATGCAGCTGCTACGTCCAAAAACGAAGTCGTCATGGTCCGCAAAGGCATTAGGGCGATTGAGCTGCTTGACCAGCTGAGGGAGATGAAGGTCGTCGATAAGAGCGACCAATTCGCTGTCCTGCGGGATGAGGTTGAGCAAGAGCTCCAACATTTGGGATCCCTGAAAGAAGGCGTGCTTACCGAGACAACGAAACTTGAGGAGGTGTACAAGACAATTCGCGACCACAACTCATACCTTGTCGGTCAACTTGAGACGTACAAGAGCTACCTCCATAACGTTCGGAGCCAGAGTGAAGGCACCCGGAGAAAGCAACAGAAGCAACAGGTCTTGGGACCGTACAAATTCACACATCAGCAGCTGGAAAAGGAGGGTGTCATTCAGAGGAGCAATGTACCAGACAATCGGAGGGCCAACATCTACTTCAACTTCACGAGCCCCCTGCCCGGCACATTTGTCATATCACTCCATTACAAGGGTAAGTTGAACTTGGACGCTTGAATGTGTTTATAGAGCAGGAGCTAATGTGGATTTATTCAGGCCGAAATCGAGGTCTTCTAGAACTCGACCTTAAGCTGGACGATCTTCTAGAGATGCAGAAAGATGGCCAGGATGATCTCGACCTCGAATATGTCCAGTTCAACGTCCCCAAGGTCCTCGCTCTGCTTAACAAGCGCTTCGCCAGAAAGAAGGGGTGGTAGACACATCGCTCGCTATGGCCTTGTCTTCCAATGTGAGGTTTTCTCCTTCCACCAAAGCCAAAGACTGGAAGCCGGAGTTCGGAGTTCTTGTTTGCCCACAGGTCGGACCTTGATACCACTGTCGCTTGCTATTTCGGTTTTTCGTCTCGACCTCTATATGTCTTTTATGTTCCATTTCAACCTATTGACCCGGCCCCGGCATCGCATTTTAGGCCATGCTGTGTTTGGACTGGAGTCTTCCCGTCCATGGATTTACCACGTTTTAGGCCATGGACTTTTCGAGCAGCGAAACGAGCCTGCCGTTGTGTTATATACGCCTTTGCGGACAAGCAGCCGACCTTGTCCCGATTTTGGGTTGCATTTTGCTTTAGGATTGCCGGCACCAACCGGTCAGGGATAGCCTTCCATCCGAGTTCTGGACGAACACCAAAAACGCACGATCACAGCACCAGCCTGGCTCACAAAGATCGGGATGGAGAGCAAATAACTGGTCAGCGGCCCTGGCCAGGGTCAATCGTGATATAATATAATGCTCGGATGGACTGTCTGCTGGGGAGACAGATAGAGGAACAGGGTGAGGGTGGAAGTTGCCAGAGGGCACGTAAGTACGAGTTGTGCAGGAAGATTCTGAACGGAGGAAAATACGCAAACGAGGTCCGGTGCGGTCGGAAAGGGCAGATGATCTGCGACAACGAGAGGGTACGATAAGTATAGGTAACACGATGGCGAAGGGGAGTGGAATGGGGATTGGGATCTGGGATGAGTTGTGGGAGCTGGAATTTTCCTTCGGCTGGTCCGGTTGCGACTGGTTCTTCCTCTTTGTCGTTTCATTTTTATCTCTTATTTTTAAAGTTGGAAGTGGGAGCATTCCCCTCGTCACGAGTCAAGGGTCTTCTTTTGTTTCATACGACCTATTTTCTTACGCAACAAGTGTTTATTTCTCGCTCTCCTTAAGGACCATAGCTGGGGGTGGACGTGATGAATGCTGTTATTATATTTTGCGGGAGGCATTCGACCAGCGTGGAGGAAAGATGAAACGAAATACGATGAAGAATGGAACGCGTATTAGCGCAAGCAGCGGAAGGCTTCCTAAGCCAGTGAATCTCCTCCATTTGCATGGCTATATTGGCTTCTTGAACGAGTTGAAACTGCGTCACTCCTGTTCGGCCCTGTTTGCCTTGAGGCATTGGACATATGTATGGACCGGTCGGCGATATTCCCATACTGATTTGCAACCAACTGCAATGATGTGTGAGAGATCGCGGCGACAAACTATTAGGGGCTGGGTAGTCACAACCTGAGAGAAGCGACTTGGGTGGAGAGGGTAGCTGAAAACCGCTGAAGAGATCTTGTTTGCTCCTTGAGGTTTTTTGCCGTCTTGTGTGAATTGACACCATCGTCTCACCCCCTCTACTGCAAACGTAGGAAATGGTCCACGGTCAAAATCGGGTTATTTTCTTTCAGACAGGGAAAGGGGAGAGCAGACACGGAAGACCTGAAAGGAAAAGAAAAAAATTGCAAAAAAGATATCATGCGACGGGAATTGAGCCCGACGTGGGGGTCGAACCCACAACCTTGAGATTATGGAGTTCTCCTTAAGAGTCTCACGCTCTACCGATTGAGCTAGCCGGGCTGGCTAGCCGCATCGCTGCTTTTGGGAGGGAGCGAGGCATAGGGGCTTGAGAACGATGTACAGAAACCGGGGCGCGGCTCCGTGGTATTGTTGCTTTGATGATTGAAGGACTGATGGTCCTTTGTGTTTCTGAGTTGCCCGTTTGGGAGCCGGGATTGTTCCTCGTGGTGGGGTGTTACTTGAGCACTTGCTCAGTCTTATCTCTTGGGGAGATGTATTGGACGGTCGAAGGAAGAGGGAGGCAATGGGAAGCCGCGGCTGAGCTCAAAGCATGCCGAGAAATTCTGTGTTCTAGACTCCGAAACAGCGCTATTTGGGCTCTGCAAACCGAGCTGTTCTCGTGCAGATTTTCGTCGAGTTGTGAAGTGTCGCTGGTTGGTGCGGATTAGGTGGCGATGCCTCTTGGGCATGAGGTCCAGGTCTTTCGTCACGGGCCGGTATTGCCGGGTTCTCGGAAGGAATGGGGCCTTAAAGGGACTGGGCGATTTATGGTATGATTTTCCTGAAACTGGCTGGTAATGCCTAATGGGCTGATGTCGGTAGGCAGCAGACAGGCGCAGAAGAGAACAGGACGAATAAGTTCTAGACCCTGTAAATCGGCCGCGGCACAATCATCTCGCACCCCACCGTTGCGTGGAAGGCCCCGCCGTTCAGGGCCCCCCTGCTGGTGGCATGCAGCTCATGGTCCAGGCTTGAACTCATCTGCCATCCGAGCCTCAACCTCACGTCATCGCCACTGCGAACTTGGCCCCCAAAATAATTGGACCTTCCAAGGCCGCCCAGCATCTTCATATCCTTTACTTCATGAGAGAATTCCTGGTGGCTAACTCCAGCGGTCGAATCAGAGCCAACGAGTAGTCTTCATTATGATGCAACATCGCGGATGAGCAGCAAGGTCAGCGTCCGGGCTTGCTCAGTCAGCGCAATTCAACGAAGATCAGCCTTGATTCCATGGAAAACCCGGCGTGCTTTGACAGAACGAATGCATGCGGCTGCATCTCGCGCCGCGGGAGGGTGAGTTCAAAGCAGGATCCGATGCCACCACGACACCAAGCGATTGGTTGTGAGACACCAATGGGTAGCCAACGCAAGGGCCCACTTTTTACCGCTGTCGACATCAGACCACCTTCTTTGCGGCAACGGTATACTTCGTACATCGGTGGGAGCCGGCTACGGTAGAAAATGGAGCACAAGGACGGGCAGCCCCGCCCAGAGGGATTTCCCGACGGTGCCCTCGGGCCCAACTGGCTGCCTTCGACGATCAACTCTCAGTTAGCTAGCTTATTGCCTACAATATCCGCCGCTGGTACTCACCCAAGCTGCCCTGGAATGTATAAAGGGCGACCCGTCCCCTCTCCCGTATGAGCTTCCCTCGTCAAAGTAATAGCAACTTAGCAACTGTCACCAAGACAGCCATTCATTGGCCACAACAATTCATCATGAGCGACTCCCAGGAGCTGGAGAGCATCAGCCCGTATGGGCCTGCTCGCTCGACCGTCAAGGGAGAACCCCTGACGAGGGAGCAGATTGAGCAGTACAACGACTTCTTCAAAGCTAGTCTCTATCTCAGCCTCGGCATGATCTACCTGAAGCAGAACCCGCTCTTGAAGGAGCCCCTGAAGAAGGAGCACCTGAAGGCACGCCTACTCGGCCACTTCGGCTCGGCCCCGGGCCAGATTTTCACCTACATGCACTTCAACCGCCTCATCACCAAGTACGACCTCGACGCCATCTATATTTCAGGGCCCGGCCATGGCGCCCCCGCTGTTCTCTCACAGGCATACCTCGAGGGCACGTATTCCGAGGTCTATCCCGAGACATCGGAGGACGAGGAGGGCATGCAGAAGTTCTTCAAGCAGTTCTCCTTCCCTGGCGGGATAGGATCCCATGCGACACCCGAGACACCCGGCAGTCTTCTCGAAGGCGCAGAGCTGGGCTACTCAATCTCACACGCATTTGGCGCCGTTTTTGACCACCCGGACCTAATTGCTGTCACCATGGTCGGCGACGGCGAGGCTGAAACCGGTCCGCTAGCGACATCATGGCACTCGACAAAGTTTCTCAACCCCATCACCGACGGCGCCGTCTTGCCAGTCTTGCACTTGAACGGCTACAAGATCAACAACCCCACCATCCTCGCCCGCATCAGCCACAAGGAGCTCGAGAATCTGTTCATCGGCTACGGCTACCAGCCTTACTTTGTGGAGGGCGACGATGTCGAGAGCATGCACCAAGCAATGGCGGCAACCACCGAGCACTGCGTGCTGGAAATCCGCAAGTTCCAAAAGCAGGCTCGTGACTCTGGCAAGGCTTTCCGCCCCATCTGGCCTGTGATCATCCTCCGGACGCCCAAGGGCTGGACAGGGCCAAGGAAGATTGACGACAAGTACCTGGAGGGCTATTGGCGCGCACATCAAGTGCCAATCACCGATGTCCACGAAAACCCCGAGCACCTCAAGCTACTCGAGAAATGGATGCGAAGCTACGAGCCCGACAGAATTTTTGCAGACGGCAAGATCAGCAAAGAGCTCCAGGCCGCCCTCTGCCCAACAGGCATTCGGCGGATGAGTGCCAACCCCGTCGCAAACGGCGGAGCCAACAGAAGGCTTCTGCGCATGCCAGATTTCAAGGACTATGCCATCGATGTGAGCAAGCGCGGAGCTACGATGGCCGCCAGTATGTCGAACATGGCCGGTCTTCTTCGGGACGTCATGGCCGCCAATCCGCACAACTTCCGTCTTTTTGGTCCGGATGAGACCGAGTCCAACAAGCTGGGGAAGGTGTATGAAGTCGGAAAGAAAGTATGGATGGGTGAGTACTTCGCTGAAGACGAAGACGGCGGCAATCTGGCCATGGAGGGCCGTGTTATGGAAATGCTCTCGGAGCATACATGTGAAGGGTGGCTGGAGGGTTATATCCTCAGCGGTCGCCATGGTCTCTTAAACAGTTACGAGCCATTTATCCACGTCATCGACTCGATGGTGAACCAGGTATGTTGCCCCTTTTCCAGTTCGCCAGACATTCCTGTCTAATATCTGTTCGTAGCACTGCAAGTGGCTCGAGAAGTGCCTGGAGGTAGAGTGGAGGAACAAGATTGCGTCCCTCAACATCCTCCTCACGGCCGTGGTCTGGAGGCAAGATCACAACGGCTTCACGCATCAAGACCCCGGGTTCCTAGACGTGGTTGCAAACAAGAGCCCCGACGTGGTCAGGATATACCTACCCCCGGATGGCAACTGCTTGCTTTCCTGCGTGGACCACTGTCTTCGTTCGGCAAACTACGTCAACGTCATTGTTGCGGACAAGCAGGATCATCTGCAGTACCTCACGATGGACGAAGCCGTTATCCACTGTTCCAAAGGCATCGGTATTTGGCCGCAGTTCAGCACGGATCTCGGCGAGGAGCCGGACCTGGTGATGGCGTCTTGCGGTGACATCCCAACGCACGAATCGCTGGCTGCCATCGACCTCCTGCTGCAGCACTTCCCCGATCTCAAGATCCGCTGCGTCAACGTTGTGGATCTCTTCAAGCTCATCGCGCACGAGGATCATCCGCACGGCCTCAACGATGGCGAGTGGACGTCTATCTTCACGGCGAACCGGCCAGTCATTTTCAACTTTCACAGTTACCCTTGGTTGGTGCACCGTCTTACGTACAAGAGGCCGGGCTCGCAGAATATCCACGTCCGTGGATACAAGGAAAAGGGCAACATTGACACGCCGCTTGAGCTCGCCATTCGGAACCAGACGGATCGCTTCAGCTTGGCCATGGACGCCATCGACCGCATGCCGCATCTCGGCAACCGCGGCTCATCGGCGCGGGAGTCGCTGCGCAACGAGCAGCTGAAGGCTAGGAACGAGGCGTTTGAGAACGGCATTGACCCTCCTTTCCTGAAGAACTGGGTGTGGCCACATGAGAGGCTAGGCAAGTTGACGGCACCAAAGCTGACGTAAAGTGTTTCGCTGGTGTTGGGTATTTATGATGGGTAATGAACGCTATGAGCATAGTCTTGCGCATTGGATTTTGGCGGTCTTAATCTGTAGAGATATGGAAGACATATGAATGAATAGATGCGTTAGTCAAATCGCGCGAACTTATATCTGTGACGTTGGTGAGAGAGAGTTGTGATTTGTCCCCTGCAGCGGACGTGGTGTGATTTTAGCGTGTCGCTATCCAATTACAGGGCGGTGGCGTCCACTGCAACGGTTAGCCACCTGACCCGACCGGCACGACTTTCAGCTCGCTCTCATCATGTAATTTCACTCATTCTCACGACCAACACATGTCGTCCATCTACACTCAAACCCTATTGCGATCACCTCCCTAAGATAGAATTCCATCAACTCGGCAGAAATCAATTGCAGCGAGTTTATTGCTTCCATGATCGCAATGCCGCGAAAGGTAAAACCCCAACTCCCAACTCAAACCGAAAGCATCGAATGAACCACCAACACCGACACACCACTCCTCTCTCCCTCCCTCCTCTCCCAGAACACATCCATAACCCCCCTCCCTCCCTTCTACCCCTGACTGACCCTCACAGGACAAAACAGCAACCCCCACAGCAACAGCCCAAAATCGCGAGGCCCAGCGCCGCTCCAGGGCCCGTCGTCGCGAGCTCATAGAGGATCTGCAGCGTCGCGTGGCAGAGTATGAGAAGCGCGATGCGCAGGCTACGGAAGCCATGCAGCTTGCTGCGAGGAGGGTGGTTGAGGAGAATAAGCGGCTGAGAGGGCTGTTGGGGAGGTGTATTTGTGGTCAGTCAGGTGATGTTGGGGAGGGGCAGGGG
>Ga0247758_1000516_pt1 | contig 34090 bp, 26 predicted proteins | sample UWRJL156409C4_FD_180950 | JGI IMG/M metagenome (GOLD analysis project Ga0247758, IMG submission 180950) | Plant litter microbial communities from Arlington Agricultural Research Station in Wisconsin, United States - UWRJ-L156-409C-4 | ecosystem: Environmental > Terrestrial > Plant litter >...
GGAGGGGGGTTACAGGGCCCCGTTCCTTTTGTTGGGCGATCTGGAATCTGCCTACTGGCTAGGGTACCTGGTCATGCCGGTGCGATACTGTGCCATTGGCAAGGGAGCAGAGCCTGAGATTACTGTTTAGGGGGCGGATCCTACAACATTTCTCCAGTCGTCCGTCTCATTGTGGTTCGATGGGGTCCTTGTCAGCATGGTTAGCCCCAATCTATAGTTGCCCGCCTGATTGGACGGGCCAGTTTGGACACGACGGGGATGTGGCGCAGCAGGGGCTCTTCGCCTGCCACAGTGGAGATGTTGATGCCTGATCAACAGATTGTGATGGTCAGGCCACAATGTTTTCAAATTTTGGCCCGTGCTCCACCTAAAGACCAAGCCCGCGATGAGGGTTCGCACGTGACGAATCTCAAGGAGTTAGAGTCTCACATTCTTGAAGATAACGTTCTTCCTCGCTTGGACACTCTTAATCGCAATGGACTAGAGAAACTCTTCTGCAGTGCGCGAAGGTAGCGTTGTAGCTAACCTCATCTATGATTTGTGGCTGGGCTCCCAGCCAGCCGCCTCGTTTGACCACTCCCCTACAAGTTGCCCTGACAAGATGGACGGACACATCATTTGCCGCTCGAGATTGCACTGTAAACCTATCGCCTACACTGCCTGCCTTTATCTATATGTCGGTACGGACTGCCTCCACTTTTCGAGCAAAGAAGACCACCCGCGTGCTTGAGCGGCGTTGTTCAGCCTCTTTCGCGCCCGCTGGTTCCACCGGGCCAGGGTCATCCTGGAGGTCATGCTATCGCCCCTAGTTCGCATTCTGTAAGTTCGAGTCGAGATTTCTTAGGGCGGCATCCCACGACTTCAATCTTGTTGGGCTGCTTTCTGTCGACTATAGGTCAGTAGAGCTAATTGGTGTCTGAGATGATGTGTCTCGACGATGGTCAGACTCAAGGCCAGAACCATTGGCGCCTCCGCCATCAAATTTGAAAGCACACGCCCAGAACCGACGGGGGACAGCAGCAACAAATGTACCATGACTTTGTTCAGGAGTGACAGGGGCACATGCAATCAGCCCCGCGTCTGTTCTGCTGGACTCAGCCGTGAGGTTTTGCTCCACACGCTTCTCGGACACGATCGACTTGACCTTTACCTTAGGTACTAGACAAAGCCAACTGGATCGCGGCGGTCTGGTGGTTGCCGCGCTGCTCTGTTCGGCCCAATTATCCCATCGAGAGGGCTATGAGGGCCGCTCCACAAAGCAGGGACCCTGATCCTGCTCATCCATCTCGACAACCATACGGCGCACCGATCTCCCGGTCTGCCATACTAGGTAATAGACGCCTGGACCGCCTGAGACAACGGTGACAGAGTTGGCCATGAGATGCGCGGTTTCATGTCTTGCAAAAGGCACTATCCATGAAACAAGAGAAGGCCGCAGTTACCATCCTTGACTATGAAATCAGCTTGCGAATTTATACTTTCCCCGGATCAAAGATATTGTGATTTCCTGGGCTGGCCTCATGGACGACAGCGTCCTCCCATAGATAATATTTCTCGCCAAACGGGCGTCCACCTATCCTTTCACATCCCAGTCCCGTTTCGAAGCCTCCTGGCGGACACTTATTTTGAATACGGGTCAAGGCAGGGTGCGGCCTGCAGCCTGGCCCACCGTCACAGCACAATCGTGCAAGGATTTTAACACCTGTGTTTCATTCAAGCTGTTCTATTACCTACGATCTGGGGACTGGAAGGCCAATTGCGTTGCTAAAATGTCCCGATTCGCTGATGTATTGAACGCACTACTCTATAACATCTTGAGTCTGAATCTAGATATCCCGAGTCTTGAGCGCATTTCACACACTGGGCGGGATAGCACTCTCGGCGATGCTGGTCTTGTTCTTATGCCTCCCACAAAGATGGAATAGGTGTCTGGGGGAGGTTGGCTCGCCGCTGTATCGTGTTCCCCAGCACCTGGACAAATGCCCCAGAGGACAGTCATCAACGCCAATGTCTCATCTTCACTTGTGCATGGAATCAGGCAGTGTGAGAGAATATATTTGCCGCTGAATGAGTTATATGGACTTCCACATGCCAGTGAACACAATTTATGACGGGATTGATGCATCCAGAGTTCTGATGTCACTCCTTAGCACACCATCTACGGTCTGTGGTTTGGTGCACCAATAGGCCTGGTTGTCGGCTATTTCTTGGCAGTTACGCCCTGGACCTGGCTTTCCTGACTTCATAACGCCCTGGTACCTCCCGGATTGTCCCCAGGATAGAAGAACCCTTCCAGTCGTCGAGAAAGCTGTTGGGTTCACAGACCCTAACCCTGGTGACTGGGTCGCGCAAGGATCCGCGCAGCAGGGTGGGGCTGGATCCACTTGGGGACTGCCCGAGTGTCGCGTCGCGACTTCCAGCACTTCAAGACAACCTCACTTTCCATCCCCGGAATGCCAAGTACCTATGTTCAAAGCTTCCCGGGTTTTGCCGCCAGCATTGGTGGCTCTCCACGCCCCAACAGTCAAAGCATGGCAACCGTTCCAGCATCCCCACCACACCAATGGAGATGACCCCAAATGACCGGCAAACCACCGGTGCGTCACCGATGGCACCCGACCGTCCACAGCTTGTCCCACGCATCCGGCACCCAGAGCAATCCCGCAATGCACCGACACCGTCACGTCTTACTACTGGGCAAGCTGCTGCGCCCGCATCAGCGGCGCGCGTGGCAGAGGCCCGCGACCTTGGCTCGCCCGAGAACCCTACGTTCCGCGTCAAGCTGGCGCACATTGACGTCGTCGCTGGTCTGGTGCAGTTGCCGAAAGAGGCCTCTGAAAACGACATCCGCGATGACGTCGAGGGCTCTCTGTCGCAGTACTCCCCAACTTCTGCCTCCCACGCCCGTTCCGAGTTCGTGGCCGACCGCACTAAACTTCGCAGAGCACACAAGGTCGTTGAGCAAGGCCTGACCGTGGAGCAGCGCCGTCAGGTAATAATGGGTCCTCGCCCGTGTGCACTCTTTTCCACTGCGCTTTCTCTGACGCGACCGATCGACTTCCAGCTGCAATTGAAAGATGTGCGCGGCCGACGCAATACTCGATCGAAGAATCTGGACAAGTACTTTGACGAGCTGGATCATTTGTGCGGTACGAGAACATCCCATCCCCCGCCGATAATTTCATTTTCACAACCTTGGAAGCCGACCAACTGATCGTTGGACAGGTGGAAGGCATGTCTGGCAAGCATCGACGCAGTTGCCCAGCACGCCGGAGAATGCAAGCGACCTCATCAAGATTGTGCGGCACGTTGTGGAGTTAGGTATGTCCGACCTGCCAAGCGGAGTAACCTATTGCGATCCTCAGTTCGAGTCTAACTTTGCCCAGGACGTGAGCCAAGGACGCTCTGGGAGGATGGCGGCGAGCTTGTTGGGGTCAACTTCACCCGGCGTAAGCTTGATGTCGTTTGGAAGAGCATGGTAGCCCCTCAGCAACCACGTCGACATCACAGTGTAACCCCTGTCCCAGAAGTTGAGGTCGGCAGAGGTTTGGATCTTCCTGTTGACGAGTCTGCGTCAGACCTTGGCGTCCCAGCTCCGTCCTCGCCTGCGCCTGAGGGCTATGCGAGCAATGACGAGCTGGATCCAATCCCTGAGCCAGACCTCCCCAGCCCGTCCTGGGTTATCGCCAACGGGGATGATACTCTTCCTCGCAGCCCCTGCAGTCCTCACAACGCACCCGTCGCACCTTCCAGCAGCCCAGCACCGGAGCTGCGGCTCAACTCAACACCCTTTCGAGTCACAGCGGACACTGTCGTCGATGCCAGCCGAGATCACCACAAGCGTCGAGGACCACGAAGTCTGTCACCTCCGGCCCCTGCCGTCAAGCGTCTGCGTCACGATATCAACGTCACGGTATGCCATGGCCCTAATGCCAACTGCCTTCAGCCTGGACGTTGGTTGGAGGGCACGCTGATCCTACACATCCTTCGGCAGGTTGTCGCTCTCAGCCCCATCTCAATGCGCGTTGTTGACCCGCTGCTTGTCAAGGGCCAGCCACTCCCAGCACGGGTTGTGGATGATCTCACATGCCCGCCGAAGTTCACCGCAATTCTAGCGCCCGTCCACCTCGGTGAAGCTGGTGGCGCGCAGCATTGGGTGCTGGCCGCAATATCGCCAACCTCGGTTCGTATCCTGGACTCGCTACCCGGCGCCACTGACAAGGCCGAGGTTCGGGCGAAACTCAGACACGTCATGGCGACCGTTGGACTCGAAGAAAACGCCGAAATCTCGTTTCAGCAATGCCCGTCCCAAAGAAACAGCGTTGACTGCGGTGGCGGTCATCGTCAATGCGATTCACATCGTGGCACGTCGTCCCATCCCGTCCCCCGACACTTGCGATTACGGGATATGGCGCCGCGTTCTCATCGCCTTGGCAACGGGTGGCCCGCTTGAGCTGCATCACCCTGAGGTCCAAGTCCTGCCACCACCTCATCTGACCACCAGCGCTATTTCTATGCAGTTCTCCAGCCTCCCTGCGCGGTTCAGCAGAGCCGAGTTCCGCGCCTGGCAACAAGCACAGACGAGTGAAATCGAGGCCAGGTTTGACGAGCTTGACGCACAGCGCCGTCGATCCGTCGCCGCCTTGGAAGCCACGCTCGCAGTTTTGCGTGGCCTGTTATCGTCGACCACAAGCACGGGCCGGCAGTTCACGCACGGCATCTCGTTCAACGAGATTGAAGTCCAGATGAATCACTGTATGAACGGTATGATTTCTGACGAGGAACAGTATGGTGAGTTGAGCCCCGAGTTCCGCCGCCGTTGCGAGCGGATTCGGGCACTGAGAGCGCTTGATAAGGGCCTTCGGGGGGCTGTGAAAGAGATCACTGTATTAGTTGGGAACGTAGAAGCATACATCCAAAGCCCTCCATGAGGCTTCATCAACCTACATTAGAACTCGCCGAGCTTATAATTAAAGGTTATAGACAGGACCTTTTCTTTTTCTTCTTCGACAGGATACTACACAGAACACTATACAGGACACCACACAAGACACTATACAGGACCCGACACAGGACTTGGAAGCAGTAATACTATTCTTCCATTGACCAGGATTTACTAGCTATTGACGTCAACTACCTTACTTCTTTACACTTATAAGCTAGTTAACGTGTTTTATATGCGAGCGCTGCATATAAAATACGTTACTTACCTTTAAAACTTAATCGAACTAACACTTGACACTAATATCGTTATTATATAGATCTTTAGTTGTTATAACTAAGGCAGTGCTCTTGTTAGAGGATAAGCTAAATAGCTCTTACTTTAGCTGTAATATGCTTTTAATCTTCTTATTGTTAAGCTTCTCAGACGGAAAGAGCTAATAGCTATTTAAGTATTAAGCTATTAGACTTGACTCTAGGAGATAAATATTAACACAGTTAACTTAGTTGTGATTTTGTTACTGTACTGGACTGGCGTTATATTTCCGCTATTAGGCCTAACACGTGTAAATTATTAGCGATTAAGTGGACTTACTAGCTTTATGTAACTTACTGGCTTAATTAAGAAGCGGAACGATAGATTAATTTCTTATGCTGTTATAGTTACAATATGCAATAATGTAGTAAAGGAAGAATAATTAGGAGTAAGAGGCTTCTAGTCAGACCTGTCTTATATTATTGCATTCAGCTTAATAGCTTTAAGGTTACCATATTATTAAAGGCTATGTGATTTATAGCTGTATGACACACTGACTACACCGTCTTGACTGTTTCAACCCGCCCCATCTGTCTTTGTCATGGAACCGCTATCGAATGCGACGGAATTCCATCAATACGATGCAGCACAACCGAGCAATTGTTTAGACATATTTTTGGAGCCCTCTGGCTTGCGAGGGAAAACGAGAGGATAGCTCAAACGTTTTGAAGACTCAAGCTCGTATCGGCCACCGCTCTTCTGCGTGGTTGAGGGGTAGAAGATAGGTGACTCATTCTTTCCCAACACCGCTGCTCTGCTGCTTTGCCCTGGTGTGCCATATTACGTGGATAGACATACGCCTATCCAGGACGCCTTCACCAAATTCACGCAGGGTCAGGCCTTTATCTTCACCCAGATCAGCCCTGAAGCAGCAGACGGCACTCTCCTCCCGCCGAGGTTTCCAGACCATATCTGGACGGACCTCTCGGACTGGATGCATACAGCCCTCTTCCTCCACAATTTTTATTTCCCCGACCGTGCGGCCGACCTGGAGGAGCACGACCGCAAGATTCGGTCGGCGCTCTTGACCATGATGCACTGGAAGTTAGAGTGCGACGAGAGGCGGAGAGAGTATGGCCAGTGGGACGGGCAACCTGGAGATCACAACCCCGTGAAATGGCTCGCCAAGATCGCAGAAGACCTCCACTGGGCGACCCAGAGGCTCGACGACGAAGGCTTCAACGTCCATGGTGAGGCCAATCCCCGACACAGAGTTGACCACGACGACGAAGGCAGCAGCAGCAGCACCGACGTGGATAACACATACCGCCTGTGGCAGGAGAGCCACTCGGCAATATTCGGAGGTGTGGTAGAGGAAGCGCGCATCGGTAGCACCACGATCTGCCAGTTTCAGGGGGTGCGGCTGAGCGAGGCGCTGCAGGAGGTACGGTTCCACGCCGACTACGTCCTCGACACGCTACGAGATTTCCAAGAAGACGTGGTGGGAGGAAGACGAGGCGTCCGAGGCGTCCGAGGTGTCTGACCGGAACAAGACGCACGCGCGCATCCTCCAGGCACGAGACAAGTACTACACGCAGCTGGCGCCCTACGTCGACCTCGCCATCGAGCGTGCCGAGGAGGCCGCGCAGCTGATGCACGACGCCATCGCTGACATGGAAGCATGGGAGCAAGCCTTTGAACCCTTCACCTATTCGGCGACGAAGCGGCGGGAGCAGGTGCGCCTGCAACGCGCCAAGGACTCAGCGACTGACGAATGGAACCGTCAGCACATGCAGACGCCACCGCACATCTCGCTATCCACCGAGGTGTACACCCATCTATACGCCCATCTCTACACCCAAGTTGCGTCCGCCATCCGCGGCCCTGCCGGCTGGCTGTGTCCGGCTCTCGCCGCCAACATGGACATGAACATGAACACGAGCACGACCCTGTCTGACCAGGATGCCCAAACCACTACCACTACCACTACCACCGTCACCAACAAGACGCTGAAGCGGGAAGGCTAGCTCACGTGCTGGCTGGAGGATGTGGACGAGGCCCGCCGCGAGATCGAAAAGACGGTCACCGAACTGGGAAAAGATTTTACGAACATCTACGAGGAGCTCATCGCCCGTGGCGTGATCGAGCGCAGCACTTCCGAAATCGGCTATTTGGCATTTAAAAGGTTCTTGCGAGATCTCAACCGGAGGGAGAGACAGGAATCCGAGTTCGAGGACACATTTGAGGTAGAAGGCACGCTGGAACAGCGGGTAGCGGGATTACCGTGTGTTGGCATTGTTTGGTGGGTAGGTAAGTTCAGTTGTTGCGTTCTGGGACCATTGTATCCAACAAGTTAGGGCAAGTAGAAAAGGAAAGGACTGAGGGATAGAGAGATAACGGGTATACTTGGCTTCCGCATCTGGATGTTCAAGTGCAGATCAGTGTCGTGGCTCGCAAAGAGATACTAGTAGGAAGTCGAATTCTCCGTTTCCAAGGCTCGGGGTACTGCCCCTTCACTCCACCTCCCATGCAGGCCATCTTTCACCTATCTACCTCCCTTACTTGGGCGGTGCCGACAGCGTGATGGTGTGCACATAGCGAACCTTGCCCCCCTCGATCCGGACCTCGTGGCTGTCGGGGATGTTTCCCACGGCGGAAAACGAGCACAGCACGTCGGCAGACCCGAAGACCTCGTCGATCACATAGCGCCGCATCGAGTTCGGCGTCTTGCTGCCGCCACGGGGCGCTCCGCCAGTGCAGGGCGTGACGTGGGCAGCGCCCTCGACGCGCTCGCAGGGGGTGCCCCAGGGGATGGCGTCGATGGCCGTGGCGTTGGTCCACATGTCCAAGTACGCGTCGATGGTCTGCCGCAGCAGCTGCCGCGAGGGCTGCTTGTCCATGGCCAGCGCCGGCCAGCTCTCGGCCTGGAAGTACTGCAGCGTCTTGGCCGCGTCGAACCGCAGCGCGCCCGTTGTGGCCGCGATGGTGTCGATCAGCACGACGCTCATGTCGGTCGCGTTGTGTGTGATCTGCGTGCCAATGACGTAGGGCTTTGGCGTCGTTGCGACGAGTTCGGTGTACGAAGCACATGCCACGGTATCTGCCGTCGACCGGTGGTACTCGACCTTGAGCGCCTGTGAGAGCACCCCCGCCGTAATGCTCTTATCTGCATTGTTTTCTTTATATGCAATTCTGGCAGCTGAGAGCGACGAGAGATCAACCGTGCCTTTTCCCTGTGCTTCGACGTATTTTTCTGCGGCGGCAAGGAGCGCTTGACGCGTACATTCGGCTGTGATGCACGGGGCAAGGAGTCCAAGCATGGCTAGCCATGGGCTGAGACGTCGGGCGAACTGCTGCATTTTGTCGGCTATGTCGTGTAGCTCAACTGATAGTTCAAGCTTAGAGTTATTGCGTCGGCATTGAAGGACAATACTTTCTTCGGCTTGAAGGCTGACGGGCTCGACTTATATGCCAAGCATTTGTCGTGCTGCACATGTGCCGTTTAGGCGGGTCTTGTGGTAGAATAGCCTATTATGTAGCATATGGGATAGTACCTAGGTACCCACGTATGATAGCAATATCGATGCTCAGAATAGTCAAAATTGCAACCCCTTTATGATGATTGGGGCGCATCTGCGTAAGTGGCCCGGGCTGAGAGGGGTGACTTGTGACGCCAACCGGCATTTCTTTTTTTCGGTGGCCGAATTGCAGTTTGTAAGATGGTCAAGCAGGTGGACTCGAAGGTCCTCTAACCACCCTAATAGTTGAAATTTCAGTGTAATTATTTGCTCCCCTACTATCTGAATCTTGGGGTTTTTCTGCTCGTCAAAAGATTTGATGCCGGACCCGTTTTCTCATTTCACTCGGATTCGCTGTTTTTCACGCCCCTTTGAACGGTCGTCTCTACTGTAGGGTGGCACGCAACGCTCAGCTTCCAATAACGCTTCACAAGATCGCTCCGATCTCCGGCACGGGCCTGATGAGGCAAGCGAGAAAGTATGCCACAGAGGATGGCCTTTCTTCTTCTACTCTGGCACCATGTCTGAACAGAACGGTGGCCAGATCTGTCACTCTGACATGGAGAGCCCTTTCGGTTGTGTTGCTAGGTGGCATCTCCCGCTTCTATGCGCGCTTCGCCTTGACCCTTTCGTTGAGATCCCTTTCATGAAGCATGACCCGGCCTGGCAATGCTTGACGTTGAGACCAAGTAGCTGCCTGTCCTCTCACACCTTGGAACCCCTTCTGCCTCGCGCTATCATGGCTTCCTAATGGCCGTAGCTTACAACAAGCGTAGAAGCTGAGTGTGGTTTTGGGGTGTTCGAGTCGACCACACTGTTTCTCGACAGGCAGAATATGTCCCTAATTATCTCGGCGGAAAGCACGGCCCCTGAGCCTCTGAGGAAGACCTCTAATTGGGCCGACACTAATTCCACGAAATACACCTTTCGGCTTGTCCCGACAGTCGCTGCCTTCCAAGTCTGACGAGCGAAACTCAATGAATTGTTTAAGGTAATTGAGCCCGATTCTGCCCTCCGGATGATGGTGGATTTTTCTTCTCACCCGCCGACAAAACAAGCATCGATGCATCTAGATTGACATCGCCCGCAGAAAGCAGACCAAGTGCCCAAATGGCATGCAAGCCAGGTTGAGCCTCTGTATAAGGCAGAGTAGCACAAAGTGCGGGGTAGCAGTCTGCAACCACATTGAACTGCGGTTCTTGAGAGCCAACTTGAACCGCAAGCGCGCAGCGAAAGACCTCGCCGCCATTTGCCACCACCCGCAGTCGTCAACATCTTCAGCACCAACAACTTGCAAACCTTACAACATGTCCATCGAAGACCGAATCGAATCCATGGGACTCTACCTGCCCGAACCAGTCAAGGTCCCAGCCGGCGTGGTCATTGACTTCGCCTGGGCGCGTGTTCACGGCGACCGAGTCTTCGCGTCAGGCCACGGCCCGCAGTCGCCCGACGGTACTGTGGCGGGGCCCTTTGGCCGCGTTGGCGCCGAGGTCACGGTCGAGCAGGCGGCCGAGGCGGCCAAGCTGGCAACACTCTCCCTCCTCGCGAGCGTCCGCCGCGCTCTCGGAGGCTCCCTTAACCGCGTCGAGGCGGTCCTGCGCGTGGACGGCTTCGTGCTCGTCGCGCCCGGCTTTGACCGCACCACTAACGTTATCAACGGCTGCTCGCGACTGTTCCTGGAGCTATTTGGTGACGATGCGGGCCGCCATGCACGCACGGCCATGGGTGTTGCTGCCACCCCGCTTTCCTGCCCTGTCGTCATCGCTGCCGAGTTTGCTATCCGGTCGGCGTGATCAAGAGGGCATGGAGGATGGAGGTGATGAGACGGTATGGTTGTGTCCGTGGAGGGAGACATGATGAGAGGTACGAGGATGGTCGGCGGAGGTGGTGTGTAATCAGACAGTCAGGAGACCAAGGACCTTCCTCCTATTACAACCATCTTATCGAACTTGAAGCCGACGAAGACGCTCAGGTATAGCCACAGCCCTCGGGTATCCTCGAGGTGGGTAGTCTGATTCGCACAGTCAGCCTCAAGCAGTTCGAGTCCGGCGAACAAAATCGCCATCAGTACGTGTGGTATCTAGAAGCAGCACATGTGCAACAGCACAGCCTTGATATAAGGGCGAGCTCGACTTCAAGAAGTTACGTGATATCGAGGTTCTGTTTCTCAAGAGAGCGGAAAACGCTCAACGTAAAACAACTATTTCAGCATTGAGTTCCAATGCCAATTCAGAGGCCAGCTCTCCATCCATTATTCCATGAACATAGCAGGATCCCACCACTTTGTAATCACCTCTCGACTCTTTTCGCAATACAGTAGGCGTAGACGCTCCATGAAAGACGCATACCTTGTCTCCCACGCGTGAGAATGGAGGGACCACGGCGAGATATCCCTCTATGGTAATGGCCAAACGCCTCCCTCCAATGCCAAGGCCCAACGCCCCCCAGGATGACAGGAGCTGTGAGGTGTCTGTCCGAGTCGTAGCATCGGGACCCGGAGCAGCCTGTTGAGCAACAGCATCGATGGTGCTCTGCAGCTCGCTCGGCGATGGCTTCCGATGTTCGCCAACCGCCCAAGCTGTATGTGATCGGTTGCAAACTCTCGTGCGCCACAGCGATTCCTGCAACAGTGGCAGCGAGTACCGATGAACAACTGCTCTCGAATAAGCCGCCATCGTAGACTCCCGAAGAATCAGCGCCTGCGAGCGGCTAAAAAGCGAGATGTTTGCGGTGTAGGAGCTTGTGCTGTCCCCATCCGGCCACGGCCACGGCTCGGCCGTGTCGATGATAGTGTCGATCATTGTCCCCTTGATCCGTATCGCTCCAGACTTCCAGTCTTTGGTGTCAACGTATTGCGCAAGATCTGTTGCTGTGTGATACCCATCGCCCTGAAGAACGTGATTCTTGAAACTTCTCGTCATCCAGTTGGGGACCCACGACGGAACCGGGGCATCACCGCTGAGGAAGGACTTGCCGACGAGATATCCCATCCCGCAAAGATAGAGCCCGTCCAGGGATTTCTCCAGAACCAGCGTGGCGGCCTCCTCGAATACGTCAGAGGAGCTGACCGTGTCTGAGTATTCCGGTTCCAGCAGTGGTCGCGCCCCGACCCGCTTCGCCAGCCCCATGATGGCATAAACCCGATCCTTCTCGACCTGGCATTCCACACCGATGCTGTATTTCATCAGCCAGCCCAAGTCTGGTGATCCCCCGCTCCCGACCGTCGCCCAGTAATAGCTCCTGACATTCCCCAGCGCAACCGCGTGTCTGGCCCCTTTGGAGGCAGCATCCCATGTCTGGAGCATCTCGGGGTCCAGCAGGCCCTCGAGCACGTTCCCCATGGCCGCCCCGCCGTTCCGCAGCTGCAGCAGCCCACGCAGCACGTCATCCCAGCCCGCCGTCTCTCGCCCGGCCAGCAAAACGACATCTTTTGCGCACGCCACCTCCTGGACCATCCAGGCCCGTGTGAACCACGAGTTTCCCGCCAGAGTCCGCGCCGCTGCCGAGCCCGTGTTGTGCCAGCCCATCCGCTCTAGCAAGCGGCTGACAACAGTACCTCCACTTCCTCCCTGTCCCACGGAGGCGAGGTGCGTCAGCCCGCCGTACTCGTGAGGGTCGTCGCCCAGCCAGGCCACAACGCGGCTCGCGAGTCGATATACGTCCGTCATTTGTCCGACCTGGATGTTCTTCTCCGCTCTGTCCCCCTGGTTTATGCAGATCGAATCGATCCAGATGGTACGGCTGCTGGTCTTGTGCCGAAGGTGGCGCAGGAGGTCGTATACCGCCGAGGAGACGGCAATCTGCTTTTTCTGCATGTGCTTTTGGTGGCCGGCGGCGGGGTCAGTGATGAGTATAGTAATCGGCGTCTGGTGGGCATCGCCCCACCTGTACGAGATGGCCTCGTAGGATCCCGGGGTGGCGGGGTCTGACAGGGAGGTGGGGACAAGGGTGCAGTGCACCACATTCTCGTTAGGAGTCCTGTCTAGCGGTTCGAGACAGAGCAGACGGATGTGACCTTTTGGGAGGGGGCAATACTTGTAGGGCCCAAGGCCTGCGGTCCTCTTCTCGTTGTCGACAAGCTGGGCTCGAAGTTGCTCTTTCTTACTTTCCGCCTCCTGGTTGATACGGCGCTTCGCAAAAGATCCAGTGAAGAGGGATAATCTCGCCCGCTTGAGGGGGTTGGAGGCGTAGATGATGACGAACGACAGGAAGAGGAGAACAGTGGGGATGGCGATGACGGGCAAGCCGACGTGGTGATCTAATAGGAATCGGTAACTACCAGGGTGAGGGAGAATGACAGTTCGTGTCCCGTTGACTGTGGCCTCAATGGTTGAATCTATATCGTTGTCGTAGCCCGCGATAAAGGTTTGGAACCCAACGTTGAATAGCCGCCGCCGCCAAATTGCTGCTGCCCCAAAATGCGCCAGTCCTTTGACTGCCATCCATATAACTAGCTTGCGGTCGTGATCTGAGGGCATCTGAAATAGCCAACAGAAAGCGCGAGGAAACACAACAAGAGTGAATATCTCGACTGCTCGCAAAGTGTCCAGACCCCCAAGCGAGAAGATGAGCGGCAGACATGTATAGATTAACGACAGCCTGAAGAGGCCGAGATCGGTCCAGGGAGGGAGTACGATGGTAGGCATCACCATCAAGGCGAGTGGAACAGCGTGACGCCAGGGCCCCAAGACAAAGTACAGAATCCGGTCAATGAGAAGGCCGAAGACCAGGTCGGCCACGCCCTGACCATATGTCAGGCGGAGGCCGCTGGTTGGATCAATCATCACGAAAGGTGACAGGATAAGGTGTTTTAATCGGGACCCATTTCAAATGTAATTGGTATGATGTGGCAATGGAAGGCATATAAGTACATTGTCGGGGGGGAGTGCGGCTGAACGGACTGAAACAGGGGGGTGGGATCGGAGATCAAAGGTGGCGCACATCACAGCGCTTCAAAAAGGGGCCCCACGGCGCTTTCAGAGGCGCTCAACCAAGCCAGCTGCCTGCGCAAAACGGGGGCTTCGGGGTTCATTGTTGCGTCCCCATAAATTCATTCTATCGTTTTATTTGTTGCGAACTTACCTCTCCTCGCAGCTTCGGACGCTTCTGTCACTTGATGACCACCTAAGTAGATACATTGGTAATCCGCCTCGACGGAGCCACGCATGATGTTCCCTTCCATCATTGTGGTAGGCACTTCTGGGTCCCTGTCACGACACTTGCTCCAGCGCATAATGCCACGCCCTTAGGCATAACATACTACTACGGGCTCCAGAGACTCTATTTATAGCTCAGGTTTCCTTTCCTCAGCGGTGCCCGTTGAGAACCGTTTCTCTCCCCGAATCTGATCCCAATACGGATCCACCTTGGTCTTCGCAAACTTCCTAGCAGACACCCTCTTCTCAAACAACACATCCAGCTCGGCATAGGTCCGGCCCTTGGGCTCGGGCAGGCGAAAATAAACCCAGATGCAGGACAGGAAGCAGCTACCGGCCCAAAAGAAAGCTGTCCGGGCGCCCCAGTTCCAGGCCGCCGAAGAGAGCTGGTAGTTGGTCATGACGTTGACAAAGATGTTGCTTGCGTTGTATCCCGCGCGTGCGAGAACGATCGTCTTCGCCTTGAGACGCGTTGACGACAGCTCGGAGACCAACGAGTAGGTGACGGGGCCAACGCCCATATCGTACACAAATGTGAAGAGGATCAGCAGCCCACCGATAGCCCAAACAGATGCTTTGGTGGTTGCAAAGGACAGGCAGCCGACGATGATCAGGATCACGAACTGGCAGCAGAGGCCGAAGAAATGGATCTTCCGTCGGCCAACCCGTGCCATGAGCAGCCACGAAGCGGCAGTTCCGACAATGCCTAGTGCCGAGTTGCCCATCGATAGCGAGAACGAGTTGGATGGATCCATGCCCGCCTGCGAGAGGAAATAGGTAAAGTACCCCATAATATTTTGCCCCTAGACGTGTCATGAGTAAGAATGTCAGTGCCGTTGATATGTGTAGGTAGCAGCTCGTGTTGCTTCAGGGGGGGAGAGGCTGCTTGGTGCACATACGCCCAGTGTCTGAACGAGCCAGATGCCTACAACGATCTCTGTGCGGCGGAGGTCGACGCCTTTGAAGCAGTCACGGTACGAAACCCCCTCCTTCAACCGCTTTTCCATGTCGTTGGTGTGCTCCATCAGGGCGAGCGTCTCGTCGATATTGAAGTCGGGCCGGTTCCGTGCTGTAAGACGAAGCAGAGACCTCTTTGCCGCCTCGCGGTCGTTGTGACGGATGCTCCACCACGGCGACTCCGGGGCAAAGACGAGGCCGGCTAGGATCGGAATCGGCCAGACCCACTGCACGGCATACGGGATTCGGTACGCCCACTCGTCGGTCCGGTTCACCGTCGCACGGTTGACGCCGGCCGAGGCAAACTGCCCGATGACCCAGCACATGTTGATGAACGTCGTCAGGTACGGCCGCAGGATAGTTGGCGCAACCTCGGAGGCGTATGCTGGAGTCACGCTCTGAAACACGCCCCACGGCAGACCTGGTCGCGATCGTGAGTAAGGTAAGCACAATCTTTTCCTCGCTTGGGCCGCTCTTGGCACATGAGCTGACGGAAGGAGGAAAGGCGGGTACATACCACACAACACACACCCGGCCACCAGCGTCTCGATGTTTGGGGCGAAGAACAGCACAAAGATGCATGCCATGAGGAAGACGAGGGCCCCCATCGTGGTCACCTTGTAGCCGTAACGGTCCGCCGTCCAACCCGCAATAATCAGACCGAAAATCTCGCCGGCTCGAGCGCCGTTAGAGATACCCGACTGCCAGGCGGCCGAGATGACGTACTTTTTGCTCGCTGGGTTGAAGATGCCGTACTTTTGGTTGAACATTGGCGATGCATACAGGTTCCCGACGAGCGCCAAGTCGTAGCCCTCCATAATCAGGGTGGACGACAGCAGCACAGACCAGCCGACGGCCTTGGGATACATCTTTATGGCCTGCATGAGGGTCATGTTGTGCTCTGAGTCGGCGCCGCGCTGAGCCTCCGGGGCGACTGCCAGGGCCGTCCCCTTCGCGTTCTCTCCATGTTGGGCCGCCGCAACCTCGGCATCTTTGCCGTGAGGGAAATCGGTCTCACTATTATTTTCTTGTGCATAAGCCATGGTGGTGTGCATGGGAAGGGTTGTCGAGACCGAGGAGCCATGCTAGTTGCGCCTCGGCGGGGGTTCTCATGACGTTATATACGTAGGTGAAGTGCATACCAACTACCTACGCAATCCATTGGATCCCTCTTCTCAGCTCAAGGAGGAGCTTCTGCGGGGCCCTGCAAACTGATCCAGAACGCCGGGTTGAGCTTCCTTTCCAGCAAGATGCGGAAAACGATCGTCCACCCCGCACTCAATTCCCTTGGCGGAACCCTGGCTTGCTTTGAGCGTCACAAAAACTTGGTTCCTGACGGGTATCTGATTGGGTCAGGCCCTTAGCCCACCCCAACCTTCAAATCATGTGCGAGTGCAACCCACCTCACTGTCGCTGTGACGTTTATGCCAGACCCCGGTGGCGGAGCTAGTGGATACCAGTGACGACGGAAAACAATCCTGTCACACACCACGCGCCGTGGGATAACATGGAGGGGGGACGTTGGGAGCTGCATTCGATGCCCATGCTTCATTGGTTGGTATCCCGTCCACAACCTCAACCCTAGATGACCAACGACTCGTTCTCTTTTCTACTCTACGACCTCCTCGCAATCCCCAGCAACACGCATTCATCTTTCTCGATCATGGCTGCAATCCAAGCCATCCATAACTCCCAGAGTAGGCACTCTCCGTGGTGGAAAGCAGCCACATTCTATCAAGTCTACCCCGCAAGTTTCAAGGATTCGAATGGAGACGGCTGGGGTGATCTGCCCGGGTTGATCTCCAAAGTCGACTACCTACAAGCGCTCGGGGTAGACTGCATCTGGGTCTCACCAATCTTCGAAAGTCCTCAAAAGGACATGGGCTACGACGTGTCCGACTATCAGAAGATATATGCCCCGTACGGAACGATCGAGGACATCGACACCCTCATCCATGCGTGCCACGACCGCGACATGAAGCTCATCTTGGACCTTGTCGTCAACCACACTTCCATCGAGCATGCATGGTTTAAAGAATCCAGGTCGTCACGCGACAATCCCAAGCGCGACTGGTACATATGGAAGCCACCAAGGTTCGACTCCAACGGCACGAGACACCCACCCACAAACTGGCGTGGCTACTTTGCCGGGTCAACCTGGACGTGGGATGAACACACACAGGAGTACTACCTCCATCTCTATGCCTCGGAGCAGCCGGACCTGAATTGGGAACACAAAGAGTGCCGTGAGGCTATCTATGAAGACACGATGCGGTTTTGGTTCAGACGGGGCGTCGACGGCTTTCGAATCGACACTGTCAACAAATATTCCAAGCGAACCGAGTTTGTCGATGCCGCCGTCACTGACGACAGCTCTCCATATCAAGCCGCACCTGAGATGTGGTGCAATGGCCCACGAATCCACGAGTATATCCGCGAGATTAACTCAGTTCTCGCACCATACTCGGCTATCTCGGTGGGAGAGCTGTCAAATATGCCCAACCCTGAAAGCGTTCTCTCGTATGTCTCCGCAGAGGCACAGCAACTAGATATGGTCTTCGAATTCTCTATCATACGGCTTGGAAACGGAGATCTATTCAGTGGGAAATACACATACACGCCGTTTCGTCTGTCTCAACTCAAGGCCCTGACTGCAAGATGGCAGTGCTTCATTGAAGGTACCGATAGCTGGGCAACGGTTTTTTGTGAGAATCACGATAATGGCCGAGCGGTCTCGCGCTTTGGCGACGCATCAACAACAGATCTTTGGCGACGCTCAGCGAGGACCATTGCTCTCTGGCAAACAACTCTCACCGGCACATTGTTCCTATACCAAGGACAGGAACTTGGCATGACCAATATGCCAGCTTCTTGGGATATCAGCCACTACAAAGACGTCGAAGCGGTAAACTTCTACACCGAGGCTTTGATGTCAGGCGACAGGGAGCGCATCCGAAGCATCAAGCACGGCCTAGCAGTCCTAGCTCGGGATCACGCACGACTTCCTTTTCGGTGGAATGATGAGGCTAACGTTGGATTCACCACCAATGCGATCAAGAGCTGGATGAGGATTCCTGATCAGCAAAACATCAGTGTTGAGAGCCAGGCTGGAAACCCTGGCTCGGTGCTGGAGTTGTACAGGCACATGTTACTTCTCCGGCGGAAGTATCAGGACGTCTTCGTCTTCGGCACTCATACGCTGCTCGACCCGGAGAACGAGAACACATGGACCTACATAAAAGAAGGGTCACTGCATACGGGGGATGGGTGTGAGGTGAAGAGAAAGGCGCTGGTGGTCATGAACTTCACGGCCAGTACGTCACCGCTGCTGGATATAGCGGGGGCTTTAGGATGTACAGCAGACTCAGTCCGGCTGATGGTGACGACTGGAGCTGAGCTTTTCGGGGTAACTGATGAGGTACTTCAGCCATGGGAGGGTAGAGTATACTGTGATTTTGACCTAGCATAAACGTTTCAGCAGCATATATGTATTTGTGAAACAAACGGTCACCTGGTTAGCCACGTGACTCCCCACTTTCACCACTATAATACTGGCTCTCTGCCCCTCTCTCCTTTTTATCTAGAATAAGCAATTCCATCCCTCTTTTGCCGAACGGCCAGAAAACCGCTCTGTTTTGTGTTCCACAGTATTTCCCAGTTGAGAGTTCACTCGTAAATGAACCGTACCTACCTGAATTGGCTCTTCCACTGCCATCTTTCCGTTCTACCTGTGTCTTGCGACACTCTGGACTAATTCTTCCCTGGCAAAATGTGTTCACTCTCGAGACGGAGGAGTCGAAATAATCTCAGATTACACATGTTCAAGCCCGGCGTTATTGACTACCTCGGTCGATAAAAGGGGTTATACGCAGGTCTCTGTCTCGCACTTGCTGTTCGACTCACTACATTCCTTGCCTATGAATATGTCGGGACGGTACCTACCAAGGTACTTATTCTTCCCCGAATGTGCAACTGGTTTTGAGCTGTCGCAGTGCTGTCGCAAAACCTCCCAACTTCGATATCTCCTCCGTTTGAGAAAGTAAGTCTATTAGTTCTCGGCACAAATAGCTTAGGGTGCTGACCACGAATATAGGTGAAGCTCCGTTTCCTTCCAATCCAGTCTTGCGGTCCACTTCAAAGACCATCGCGCAGCTGGTTGGGCCAGGGAAGAACCGAGCCGATCCGATGCACCCTTGAGCTCGGACCCGGATCACTTGGCTTGGATCGGCTCGGCTCGGCTCGGCCTTGGCTTTGCGCCACTTCAGGCACCCATGGATCACGTTGAAGCCAAGACGTTTCGACGCATGAATGCCTGAAGCCATTTGAGCATTGCCAAGGACCCGCCTCAGTGGGGAAATTCTGCCATAGTGGAGCGAGCATGCGATTTGGCCCTGTCGTTAGCGTCGACGCAAAAGAAAAAGACGGGCTGTCGTTAGGACTTTTCACAGGGCAAGTCTAACACTTCGAACACATTACATTCTAAACGAGGATGCGATTACCAATCTAGTGGGCCCAGTGTCAGTGGTTAACTTGTTCCGTCGACGCCATACTGTCTTTTTTTTGCAGTGGTCTCTTTGTCTTGGACGCGCCGTCCCACTGCGGGCCCGGGGGGAGGACATAGAAGAGGGTTTTCCACACATCCCGTCATGTTCTCCAGATTTTAGCATGGGCTATATTTCCCCTACTACTCTTGCCCGATTAAAACTTCTTAGCATCTGCGAGAATATCTTCCGAAGCTTTCTGGCTGAGCATCATCGTCGGCACGACAGGGAAGGCACCGGGCACAACTGGGAATGCGCTTGCATCAACCACCCTCAAGCCCAAAACGCCACGGACCCTGAACTTGGAGTCTAGAACAGCCAGAGGATCGTTGTCGGCCCCGATTGCGCAAGTCGATGTGGCATGATGCGAGTACGCCTGCGTTCTGACGTACTCAGATTGTGTCGCGTCTGTGCAGGGACTCTTCCCCAGCTCCCCAGGACACGGGTGCAGCTCTTGGAATGGTGCTGCTGGCGATCCAGCGGCTGACCATGCTTGACGCAGCAGGTTTGTTGCCGAGACAAGCTCGCTCAGGTCGGTATCACCGTGTTCCTTGAAGAAACGGAAGTTGATGTCCGGGGTATCCTGTGGATCTGCTGACCGGAGACGGACGGAGCCTAGGCGAGGTGAGAGAGAGAGACGTCAGTCGATAGGTTTAGACCGGGGCAGGTTGAGGGGAGCGCAGCTCGCTGGGACCTGACTTACCTGCTTGTGACTTAGGCCCGATATGCACCATCGCGCACTCCCACTGGGTCGCACCATAATAGGTGGGAAAGCCTGGCCAGAAGCCCTCGAAGGAAAAGGGGCCGCACCACGCAAATATGTTTCGATTCTTCGATGAGGCGTTTGGTGTCCGGAAGATGGCTGTGGTCAGGCCTGCCGGAATCGGCTCCGTACTGAGCGCCATGATGGAAGCTTCGTAGTTGTCCCCAAGCTTCTCCCCAACTCCAGGAAGGTCTTTGACAACCTTGATGCCGAACTTTTCAAGTTCTGCCTTGGGACCAATCCCACTTAGTTTCAGAAGCTGGGGTGAATTGAAGGTTCCTCCAGAAATGATGACTTCCTTGCTGGCGAAGACTTGTGAAACTGGGCCCTTGGAGCCTTCTTGGAATTTGGGATCAGCCTTGTAAAGAGACGCTCCCTCCATGATCTCCACGCCAATCGCGCGTGGCTGGGCCGTTGAGTTCGAAAACAAAATCTTGGTAACCAACGTGCGCAGTTTTAGTGTCAGCGGATATTTAGCAGGGTCTGCCAAGGTCGCATGAACGAAGTCGCCAGGGGTTGACCGTTGGCCTTTCTGGAAGGAAAGCAATGTTAGCCTCGCATGACGGAAGTCGCCAGTGTGAAATGGTATTTACCGAGTTAGCATGATACACCATGTTGAAAAGAGAGGAGCTCTGGTCCTTGTTCTGATTGTCACTGAGGATATCGTTCTGAGATAACAGGGAGACAGCGTCGCTCCCTTTTTGGCCGATCAGCTCGGCAAACTTGTGAAGTATCCTCACTCCTGGATTGTTGTCGCCCTTGGCCCACGATGGGTCATCAGAGATCAACGAGAGCCAGCCTGAAGAGTGATAGTATCAGCACAGGAGACGACAACTTGGTGCTCGGGGCCGACAAACCGTCATAGCCGTGGGCTGGATTTCCCGCGGGCAAGTACTCATTCTTCGAGATTGCCTTGAGATAGCGGCGCATGTTTCTCGCATCCCAACTCGAGTCCCCAGTGAGATTGACCACAGTGTTCCAGTCGCTGTCTTGTGGCAGCGAGACAACGCCGGCATTGTGCATGGAGCAGCCGCCCAAGACAGCGGCGCGGGGGTATTGGATTCCCAGATGCTAGTAGCAGGTCAGGATCAGCGGCTGTGCACACCGTCAACAGCAAGCGATAGGTATGGGTCGTTATTTTACCTTTGCACCCGCAGGAGGATCAAGACCAATATAGAAGGTCCCGTTGCCCGTGTCCCAAGTGGTATGCTTGAAGAGGGCATCCTGTTTAGCATCGTCGTTGTGCTTGACCCAAAAGTCCCAGCGTGTTGCCTCGTCGTTGCAGGCCTCGATGAAGTTTGCCATGTTTCTGTAGGTCGGGTTATCGGCCTCATTGCCACCTGCTTCGATCAGGAGGGTCGAGTACCCGGCCCTCGCTAAATTCGCCGCAAGGGGACTGCCTCCGGGCCCACTGCCGACCACAATGTAGTCGTAGGTGGTAGCACATTGTGCGAGAGATATCGCCGTTGAAACGGCCAGTGCCGACAAGAGACGCATCCTAGGACATGCAGTTGTTCTGAATCTGCTGCGGGAGTCGTTGGCCCTCGACAAGAAGATCCTCGCCCGCCAGGACGTTATCCTAGTATGGGCTCCTATTTATATCCCCAATTCAACCCCGAAGCCCCTTCAAAGCTTCACCGCACCGATCGCCAATCAGGCTCGGACAATAGTGGGAAGGTTGCATGTCGCACTGCCAGATATTACTCTCATCAATAGGCCGCTATCTCCCGGAGCTTGAACTTCTGCAAGGTACCAAGAGATCGATGACCAGATGAATCAGAGAACCAATACTAAAGTGCCGATATGTAAGGTCTTTCGTCATTTGTGGATTGCGGCATTGCGGCTGAAGTCCCATGTGCCGCTTATGCACCTGGCGTAAATGGAGGTGAGGGGCTATTTTGAAAGTGGTGTCCACACATTGGGCTGCGAGACATTAGCTTGGCGTTCCGGCAGATTGGATCCCGGAAAAACAGGGGAGGTGAGTCCGAGGGCGGCCGTGATCCGAGCATAAGAGATGTGAAAATGCAAAGCGTTTCGTCATCTTCATCATCCTTGCATCAGGCCATGCTTTAAATCTGCACCGGGAGAAACACATTCTCCAATTGTAAGCGGGCAGCAACATTAGTTTAATTTGCGTGCTTTGACCTGTTAGACTAACTACGGCTAGAGAGGAAAGAAGTCTGCTCCTTGACCCTGAATGAAGGTAGCAAATCAAATTGAAGAGCTCAAGGCTGATCGGTTAGGGTCTACCCCACCTTGCTGGGCACGGTAGGCCGGGATGTTCATTGCTCGATCTCGTATGTATGCACAGTTCTATGTCCATCAACCTCGCTCCATCACATTGTAGATGGGCCATTTACCGATCGTTTACGCATGGAAGCCGGCAATGAGAGCTAGTTGATCATGGCCGTGTGTTAAATAATGGTGTGAGTTTACAGGAACTGGAGGAGAATTCTTGACATTTCATCTCATGCCCTGAGTGAGGATACAGAAAGAGCCAGGTTCCTCGTCACAGAAACCGAGTGCTCAAACATTCCAAAGGCTACAAGTGCAGCTAATCTCATGATATTCTTCCGACGCTGGACGCAGGTAGCTGAGCGGGGGATTGCATTTCTTTCTGATACTCGATAATATCTCACTTCAAAGCATGTTAAGTGGTAGTATCAGATTCAGACTTTTGTGATAACTAATTAGGTAGGTAAGTATATCACGCCAGGGTGGCCGAAATTTAGCGAGATCTATATCCAATACCCTCGAACACCCATAACGGGCTTGGTTGATTGTAAACCCGGTGTGTGAACTCACTTTTAGGAGGAGTGTCAATACTAATGTCGAAGTTTACCCAATCTTATTCATTTCTCGATTCTTTTACGCACAAGCTTTTCTCCTCAGAGAGCAGCCACCCTACTCATACTTGTAAGCGCCCGCTTTCCTATCGACCGCTGTGGCGACAAGCTTTATTTTCTCGCAATCCAGGAACTCCACATTCGATGCCGATGATGAATATATCCGCCAGCTTCTGCCTGTTCCCACAACACCTCCGGGCAGGGTTCTCAAACACGCAAACCAGTAGTGTGATGCTGAATCATAATCGAAAAATCCGTTCTCAAGCACTAGATAGGATTGGTAAGTAAACGACTGGAAACTGGGGCGCGTTTCGCTAACCTGTAACTCGCTCACCAGCAAATTCTTGCCCTGGGACTTCAGATACCGGCACGGTTTCATTCCATCCAAGTCCGGTGTCGTTTGCTCTCAACACAGTTGGTGCGTCGGTGAATTGCAGAGCGCCATCTCTCGGATTCACGTACCAATACTGCCCGCCCACAACGTCCGCAGCCTTTTAGGTGAAAGTCAGCCATTGCCTGCCAGCCACTAGGTTGGCAAACCTACCATCTTCCCATCGGGGAGAAGGACAGTCTTCCGCCCATAGCTCGAGCAGTCGATGCCCTTCGCCGAAGCAGGACATGAACTGCACTCCCTAGCATTGGCGCCAATGGCCAGGTACCCGCCGCACGCTTTGACCGGCTTGTTATCGTATGTTTGTCTCGTGCCAAAGGCCGTGAGGGTGAAGGGCCTTGTTGCTTTCGGGAGGGACCGAAGCACCCCCCCGTCGCAAGAGAAAGCCTGGGGGGAATAGCACCCGCCGGTGCCGGCGCAGGGCAGCGTTGGCAAGCTGTACGCTGTCGGGCATAGAGCGCTGTTGTTGTAGCAGCTGTACTCGGAGGGGAAGTAACTTGCAGCGCCGCAGACTTGCGCATCCTCGGCTGACGTGTGGGTTGCGAAGAGAGCCGTCATCGCCAGCGCGGCAATTGCCCGAATGGTGGCCATACCTCCGTGTTATCCCCGGTACTTGCCGTGGACTGCAGATCGACCGTCAGCAACGACTGGCACACTCTAAGAACTCGATGCTTGGTGCATGCTACTCCCCACACAAGGGTCTTATACTGCGCTACATTGCGGCAGTGAGAATGCAGCCTCCCATCTACTCCGCTTGGTATTCGTTTGCCCGGTCCCCCGGGTGGTGATCCGAATTGAAATCCGGTAGCGCCGGAGCGTCCAGCGCCGATACGTCACCTTTCTCATTTTACAGGCTGAGTGGCCGTAGACAGCTTTGCGGAAAATAGGTCCGGATATAATCACGGCCTGGCACTGCTAGCCCAGCCGTCTGCATCTCATCACCGCTGTGACGTCTAGATATTAGCGGATAAATACAGGGGCATGTAACTGCAATGTTGCATTGGGTCTCGCTTCCCTGGCTCACCATGACAAAGCGGGCCCATCATCGTCTAGAACTTTGTTTACTTTAGTTTCCCGAATCGGAAGCCCGTGATGGTGATGGCGACGGTCAAGGCCATCTAAGCAGTTGGATTCCGTGTCTTCCACACAAGTGTGTTGAGGCGACGCAGGTATGAGACAGAAATGGCTCATGTATCACGTGGGTCCGGTCTAGAGCAACAACGAGTATCTTGGCACGTGCAACGCGGGAAAGTAAACGAGCATACCTACACTACGAAAAGAACAATAAGAAGGCAAAGATGAGGAAGAAAACAATATGCAGAATCAAATGGTGTCTTGGTAGATATCTGCACACAGTTTCAGCATGGCGCACAATTTAGATAGTATTTTCAGTCACCACAGGTAATAACTCCCCGTGAGCAGTTTGTTCGTCAACCTATTGATAAAACGTATTGAATCGAAGCCAAAGAATTCCAGACTGTAAAATTATGTCTCTGCAACTCATCAATCTGCCGCTACCTAGAGATCTCGATGCAGATGAAACCCCCCAACAGTGCTCGCGATCTCTGTGTATGACGCAGAAAAGGGAGCTCCCGCCACTAAATGAAAGCGTTCTTGTCTTGCAAAGGCCCATGTCCACGACGAACCTGCCCCGTTCCGAGAGCTTGATTGCGGGGCTGAATTCCAGGTCACATCCTCCTCAAGTGGAAAGCTCGAGGTCGCATTGCGTTCCGGCACAAAGTGTTTGACCAACAACTCAATGCTATAATACGTGTCCGGTAACAGTTGAAATTCGCCGAGAATTGGCACGCCGTCTCGAAGGTTTGTCATTCCTGTGCCCCTGGTGTTAGCATCTCCGCATATTCAGCGCCCAATGGATGCATATGCACCAATCAAAGTCCCAGCCGAATGCCCCCAATCACCTATTGGGTGGCAATACACCTTACCCTCGATCCCCTCGTCTCGCATCTGCCGAAGCGATGCCTTCAGAATGTCGTTGCCCGTCCGACCAACCTCCATGTTTGACTTGACAATGTCTTGAGCCCGGTTGCCTTTCTTCAGACCCTCTAGGAGCCCATGTGGTACCTGATCTTCAGAGTCTCTCGGGTGGAGGATGTAAGCTAAATGCTGCGTATCGGTATTCATACCAAGTGTGGTGAGGCCGAAGTCGACATGCAGCATAGCGCCGTAGTTGATTATCTTTCCCTCCCTCCTCTCTTTTCTGGTTGAAAAGTCCCAGGTATGCTCGTCGATGATGCTCACATCTGGGTGGAACCAAGTGGTGTAGTTCATCTGCTGCAGTTTGTCGCGCAGCCACTATTCCACATCCTTTCGTACCTAGTTAGGACATATACGACGGGGGCTTTCAATGTCACACGAATCCTGTCTCTGAATAGCCTCCATACCAGCGATCGGTCCGATCGCTGGAATTCTATTGAATTACTGCGTGGTCCATTCCAGGCCACAACAACGGAGGAATGGAACTACCCCATAGTACGCAGTATTTAGCGGTTGGAAGCCCTCGGCTTCCAACTGATTGAAGAAATGAACACACTCGTTTTTCCATCGACAGAGCCTTCGATCCACAACGTGCAACATTCAACTAGGTCTGCTTACTAATGTGGTGCTTACACCAGGCTTGATTACTCTTCCACTGAACGCCTCAGAGATCATCGCCCATGCCGTCGACTGCAGGCGCCGGTACCACTCGGCACGCCCACGGGGCATGGTAGCAATGTATTCGACAGCCAACATCGGTTCAGACATGAAGCGTGACGACCATTCCGGCCCAAGCCCCTGGCGAAGGGCTTCTAACTCGCCGGCATGCAGCCCTGAGCTGAAGGCAATCTCCAGGTCCGTGTCGATAGCAATTGTTTCGGGGGCATGGGTAGCTAACACCTCGCGCACCTCGCTCCAAACCTGCGCAGTGTTATCTGTCCACGTGTACGAAGCTGGCGTTCCCTTAGAAGGGTCTGCCAGAAAGAGCATCGTAGTCCGCCGCCGGGCAGAGAACTGTGTGGCAGATTTAAGAGACCAAAACACTGTCTCCTCTGCGTACTCTCTTTGGCTGATCTGCAGCACCAGAACTCACTTGTTTAGTTGTCAATCGTAGCTTTCTCCTAAGACCAAGACTCACCAGCCACGCGCCTATGCCATACTTGCGAAGGATTCTGGGAATTCCCGCTCTTCTCTCCTCGGCCCATTCATCCCAGATGCTTGCCTGCTCTCGCAGTAGTGGCAGGATGTGGTATTCCGCTGGTGGTCATGGGGCGGCTCCAGTGTTTTGGCTCAGGAAGGGTACTGCAATGACTGGAGGGAGGTGTGCAGTAACAAGGAAGAAGGAGAGAATTGCCCAAAAGCCGCACTTCATTTTGACCACCGGCGTTGGAATTACGGCAGTCTGTTGCTGGTTTATTAAAGTCTGAATGGTTTGGGAGGTTTCCTCGCACCGTGTCGTCTCGTTGCAATTTCTCGCGCCAATGTAAGGCCCCGCTCCAAATATCACAGTTGCACTTCGGGCATCAGGGGGCTGGGGATACCTTGACAAAACACGTGCCTTGCAAAAACAGTTGCATTGTAGAACACGCGTCTATGCAAAACATATGAATTTAATGTGTCGCCGGTTGACAACGTGGAGTTCGCCCTTGGGAATTTCCGTGAGGTACCAAACCAGTAGGAGATCGAGTCGGAAATATGGAGTTAGAGACGTGTTAACTCCATACGTCAGTCGGAGGTAAGACCTGCAAGCGAGTTGGGGACCCTCATTTTCTCGCTGAATGATTGGTTAGCTTGGGCCGTCATCTGGCACGAGCGTCTTCCGCTAACAGTTTCTCGCCTAAGAGCTAATTCAGTGTGTTAGTGAGGTTGCCGGCAAAAAAGTTCTTGAATCGTTTTGGTGAAAACGGGGGTCCGTCCTAGTCGACGGAGACAGTGGGGAAACGAGGTCCTGTCTTTGCTTGGCGCCAATTCCACGGCCCCTGCCGTCAAATAAACTCCATCCACCGTCACCAAGGCAGTCATTATAGTGGTGAGTGAGCGACCTTGCAAGCATCTAACCTTGTTCGTTCTGAGTCAGTACAGCTGCACTTTCTGGCCATTTTACGCAGCGAAGATGAATAACAACAGCTGCTTTGCTTGAAAATTGCCAGAGGCAACCGCAGGAGTGTCTCGACTTGACAGACCTGGGATTGAATGCCTGCTTTCTTAGATCCGATCCCCACCAAATACAACTGGGAGCCGGACTTAAGGCCATGCTAATTTCTCAAACTAAACAGGGTGACGAGGCAGCCAATTATGCGTGAAACTAGACAAAGAACACTAGATGACAGTCGGGAAGAAGGATTTCACAGATATAATAAATACGCCTTCATCCCTCGGTCTTTCTTAGGCATGAGATACAATACCACCAAGCACCAGAGCAGACTCCCAACACCTTTACCTTTCTACCTTGCCTCAAGCCAACGCCATAATCTCTGTCAGTTACAGAATCGCCACGATGGCGTCCGACCCGATTGTCCAGACTCGCGGCCTCCCTCTCCTCGTAACTCGGGAGAGCTGCGCTGGCCGAACCTACATCGTCACAGGCGCCAACACCGGGCTTGGCTTTGAAGCCGCCAAACACTTGGTCGCTCTTGGCGCCGCAAAGGTCATCTTGGCCGTCCGCAACACATCGGCCGGAAACGATGCCAAGGCCAAGATCGACAGCGCCACCGGAACCACCAATGTGGCCGATGTCTGGTACCTCGACCTCGCCAACTACGAGTCAGTCAAGGCGTTTGCAACAAAGGCAACCACGGAGCTGAGCCGCATCGATGGCTTGATTGAGAACGCATCGGTGGCCTCAATGTCCGAGGAGCTGGTAAATGGCCAAAACATGAACATCTCCATCAATGTGATCGGAACGTTCCTGCTCGCCGCCCAGCTGCTTCCAAAGTTGAGCGAAACAGCCCGACTGCACCATGTTCTACCGCATCTTGTATTCGTCAGCAGTCGGGCCGGGTTCGACGTGGAGCAGATATGGAATCTGATCAAGGACGACCCGTTTGTCAAAATCCAGTTGGACGGCGTCCGCCAGGCAGCGTAAGCAAACCCGCACCGCCGAGATGCGGGATAATGAGGCTCGCAGAACTAACCGACCTTGCAGATATCCTCTTTCCAAACTCATCGAGACCCTGATCGCGAGACGTTTTGCAGAGAATCTCCCCTTGTCCCGCACTGGAGTAGTCCTGAACATTGTGTGCCCCGGAGTTTGCGTCACAGATCTGGACCGGAACGCGGCTCCCGAGTTCCGGGAGAAACTCGCTGCCCTCCGGGACCGTGTTGGGCGAACTGCCGAAGATGGGAGCCGGACTTTACTGCATGGGGTTGTCGCTGGTAAGGAGAGCCACGGGCTGCTGCTTCACTCTTGCGAGATCGGCGAGTAAGTGCCCCCATTCCCATTCAGCTTGAAGTGACGTTTCAAAACTAACTATTGTGCCCCCAGGGCTGATGTCCCGGAATGGGCAACGAGCGAAGAAGAAAAGACCGCTCGAGACAGATTGTGGGACCTTGTTGTTGCGGAACTGGAGAGGATCGAGCCGGGATGTGTACGCGCCTTAGGCGTCCCCGTGTAGTAGATGGCTCTCGGGAACGTCCCGCGCGTTTTATTGACCTTCATCTCCTATGCTCGCTCCCATCACTCCCTTTCAGTTCTATCTACCTACCTTCGCATGTTACTAGGTACTTTCCCTATACTCAGGACAGATAGACCATGCACCTAGCAAGATAGCCTTTGCCCAGACAAGTAGACAAACATTTAGGCTGGAGGCTTGCAAGTCGTCTTTCTCAATTTGACTTGGACTTTTTCACAGAAAATCGTACTCCTGCCAGTCTTCATTCCCGCCGGCGGCGGCACACAGGAACTCTCAATTGGTGGGCGGACACAAGACACAACACGGTCCGCATGTGCAACTGAAATCTGGGCAAGTGGCTTGCAAGTGCCAGCGAAGGTATTCCCCTATTGCTTGGTACCTTATTCCCGAGCACTTTATCCACCGGCATGGCTGTACCGATGGAGAAAAAGAACGCAAATTTCCTTGCCGCAAAACGAGAGTTTATCCACCAGACCCCGCGTGAGTGAGGGGCTGCAGGGGAGAACGAACCGGGTCCCCGGGAACAGTGAAATGGCAGTGTACTGGCACGAGGATATAATGGCCATGGGCACATCTAGCTTCGTGCAAGTGGCGGCTGCGCAAATACCCAACATCAAAACGCAGCCCCGATCAAGTAGGTAAGCATGCGTATTCACGCACTAGCTACAACTGTTGGTCTTTTGCTCTCGCTGGAGGCATCGGCCTCGGTGACCATTCGAAAGACGGATCGTGGCCCTACTGGCTACGAGGTCGATTTCCGCTATCTCAATGCAACGGCAAAGCGGGTGTTGATCGGGGGCGGCATCCAGCCCTTCACGGATCAATTCCACACCACGGGGACATCCTTCCGTTCCAACGGACGGTACGACCCCCGGGACTACAAGCCCGGAGACTTCTACGTCAGCAACCCATCGCCGCAGCTGCCGGCCGAGCCTGCGTACAAATGGCCGTACGAGATGTCGCTCTCCGACGGAGGGCTCTGGACATACACAGCTCCGCTACCCAGCGGCATATACAGCTTTGCGTACCTGGTCGACTGCAACTACGCCCCCAACTGCAGTATCGACACGGGAAATCTCGTCGTTGATCCGGATCTGCCGCCATTTGCCAACGTCCCCGGCGACCAGGTTGCCTCGAGCTTCCAGGTGCCCTTTGACGCTCGGTTCCAGGCTTCGCCCGACCTCAACACGAATTTCGACTACGCTCTAGACACCATCGATCCCCATCTGCATCGAGGAGTCATCAAAACGGCAAACTATACGTCGCCGGGATCCATCCATCCAGCTCCTGGTGTGCACGACTTTGCAATCTATTTGCCAGCGGAGTATGGGCGCGTTCTGGGGAAGCGATATCCTCTGCTCTACCTCTCACACGGGGCGGGCGGCAATGGCGCCGACTGGGAGAACCTGGGTCGTATGAGCCACATCATGGATAATTTGATCCGCCTCGGCCACATCCCGCCGACGGTAGTGGTCATGCCCTCGTTTTACAATCTCGACTTGGAGGGCCCGCGCTTCATATACGGCAACAAATCCAACAGCGTGCCTGTGCCGCCAGCTCCCCTTGTTCGCCAAAATTTTGAGACGTTCCTGTTTCCGTGGGTGGAAGAACATTATGACGTGTGTCGCAATGCTGGTTGTAGAGCATTTGCTGGCCTTTCTATGGGGGGCGTTCTGGCGTACGAGATGTTTGTTAACGCCACCGATAAGTTCGACTATTACGGCATGTTCTCTCCTGCCACTAATGCGCCATATATCAATGCCTCCTCGGTCGCTGCCAACCCCCAGCTGACTCAGAAGGGTATCATGATTGCATATGGCCTGTACGATTTTGTCTTCCCTCAGGCTCGAGACCTACAAACCGCGCTCGATGCTGTGGGAATTCGATATATCAACAGAGTAACGCCGTTTGGAAGCCATTACTGGAATACCTGGCAGGATGAGCTCTGGTGGTTTGGTGTGAAGGTGTTGTGGAAAGCAGTGCCATTTGGTGTACAGACAGGGCGATAGATATTCCCAATACCTAGGTAGATTGCTACCGTAGCGACTCTGAAGCTTCAGCCAGGCTTTTTATCCCCGTCACTAACGCATCTCGTGCCGTTTTCTCAATCCCAAGTTGCTGACTCTGAGCTCGAGACCATGTTTCCCCACCCCTTTGTTGGTGCCTCCTCTCCGTGGATCACCAGGTAGTATCACCACGTAATGTGATATCAAGAAAGCACGTACGAATGGTCAAACACCAAATACCTCCATATTCGTTTCAGCAACGGCCCTCCAGCTCAACACCTTGTCGGCACATTGGCCGCGGGGGCATACCTCGACGATGGCCCGGACATAGCTCTGGACAGCCTGCATGGCTTCCTGGCGTGATGAGGGTTCCATTTCGTCGAGCATCCGGGGCGCTGTTTGTTTGGCGATGTCACGAAACAATGCCTCCAACTTCTCTTGCTCGGTCTTCGAATTGTCATCGCGTTTGGTGTTCCACCTAAGCACCGTCTGTTAGTAGAAGCCAGTCTGATCCACACACCGTTTTACTTTCACTTACAAGAAAGCTCTGGGGGGGTTCCATCGGTTGGCTGGCACAATACCAGAGAACTCCCAGTCCAGAATAGCTGTGATGGGTATCTCCTCTCCTTCTGCAGGGTCGCACATGATGTTCCCAAAGTGCAGGTCCTTGTGGGCAAGTACGTACACGGCGTCGTCGAGCGAGGCGTTCTCAGGCGTGCGAATGATGTCCACAAACGCCGAGAGGCGAGGGATCATGTCGCGAAAAGGGGTGAGAGAGTCATGCTGGTTGATTGCATATATGTACCGTTCGATGCTTGCGGCGATGTACGCCGTGTAGCTGCCAAAGGCGCCATCCGCGACGGGATTGAGCAACTCGAGTGTCTGACCTGGCCACAGCCGATCAATGTCGGGCTTCTGCCAGAATGTCTCCTCGACCGGTGGCCCTGGCTGCACTTGGTCGGTGGCCTCGCGAGGGACTAGGCCGCCAACGCAGCGAGGCCACGGCTTGCTGTGGAGCTGGTTCAGATATCCGGCCAGCTGCTCGACAAGTCTGTGCTTCTGGCCGTCGGTCAGCGTGTCGTAGACGGTGTCGACGCTGACGCCGGAGGCCTTTTCCAGCAGCGTGAACTCGTGGCCAATGGGGTTCTTCTCGCTGTCATCGAAGCGTATGACGGCCGGCACAGGGATGCTGGTGTGCTGGCGAACCCACCGCATCACACCAACTTCGTTCCGAGTCTTGATGCCAGGGAGATGCCGGCCTGAGACACGAAGCACCAAGGTTGCGGAGCCACCGGACCCCACGCTTCCAGGTTGCAACGCAGGTTTGATGCACCGCGTTGCTGTCGCATCGAACGAGAGTAGGTAGATGGAGTGGTACTCGGCCGTGACGGCCAGCGGGGTCACATGGTTTGGTTTGGGGAGTTGCACCGACGCGCAGAGGGCCTGGATGGATTCGGCCGACAGAGACGGGGGGAGATAGGCCGACGGAGTGCCCATGCTGAGGCAGATATACTCGTGGCGAACGCGATGGACAAGTCGAAGATGGACCCTTAGGTAACCTGGCAATGTTTGGGTCAGTGAAATGCCGAGCATTCAGATTCCGGCGAGACCAGGCGCGGGGAAGCGCCGACGGTATTATTGAAGTGCACGTGCAGAAACGCACCTGCCGAGCCGTTGGGACTTCCAAGGATCTTTCATCCAAAGCGGATCCACTGGCCTGCCCTGGGATAATGCCCCTGTGCTGACGGGGCTGGGATTCGAAGAGAGATGGGATCGCGGAATAGCGGAATAGCGGAATGGCTGTTTTTTTTTTTCACCAAAGCGGCTAAAGCTGGGGCCGGCTGTCCCAGCTCCCGTACCAGATAAACCCCGTCCAGGTAATCTGCGAGCGGGCGGGGAAGTCCCTGAGCGAATGACCCTCACGTCGGCTGTGGAGCCTGTGTGACGCGAGCAAACACTGATGGGGATGTAAGGTCACTTCGGCAAGATGACAGCGTCAAAGTGCTGCCCGGGATTGGAGGACGACGCCCAGGATTTATAGTTACATCGGAGGAGCTACAACCTTGAAGGTACTGCCGACATATAAAGGAAGGTGTCTTTCTGTCAAATAACACCCAATGGCAATTTCGACATCCAGTGTAACTGGACGGAACTGAGAGCTCAAGATGTTGCTCAACCACCTTTGGGTCACGGCCTTTGCGTCGGCCGTTTCGGCTGCGGCCAAGGAGGACTCCTTCGACTATGTAAGTCTGTTTCGTGTTCCTGTCAACCTTTGACATCAACTCACCATTCGCGAGCAGATTATTGTTGGGGGTGGAACTGCGGGACTTGCCCTGGCGACTCGGCTTAGCACTGGGCTCCCAGATGCGCAGATTCTCGTCCTCGAAGCGGGACCGGCAGCCCCCATCGATGAACTGCGCATCACGGTGCCGGGAATGAGAGGCTCGGGACTTGGGTCTGTTTACGACTGGAATTTCACCACCTCGGCCCAGCCGCATCTCGGGAATCGGACCATCGACGTCAACCGCGGCAAGGTGCTTGGGGGCTCGGCGGCCCTGAACTACCTGTGCTACGACCGTGCGGCGGCTGCTGAGTACGACGCGTGGGGGGCGCTCATCAACAACACCAAGCGGTGGAACTGGGATGGGATGATCACCGCAATGCTCAAGTCGGAGAACTTTACGGGCGAGGATGGCGACAGACACGGCAGAGCGGGACCCATACGGACGACATACAACCGCATCGTCCCTGAGATATTGGGCACCTGGAAGCCGACGCTCAACAGCTTGGGGGTGCCCACCAACGACGGCGGGTCGCTGGGAGGCACGCCGGTCGGCGTCATGTTCCAGCCCACGAACATCGACGTCACCGGCTGGACACGGTCCAACAGCGCGACGGGGTACCTCCCCCTGGCAGGGGCTAACCTCCAGGTCCGCACCGGCACCCGCGTGGCAAAAGTCGAGTTTGCGGCTGGGTCTAAGCCGCTGAGGGCCACTGGCGTCGTTCTCGACAATGGAACAAAGATCACAGCTCGTCGGGAAGTGATCCTCTCGGCGGGTTCGATCCAGAGCCCGGGTTTGCT
>Ga0247758_1000517_pt1 | contig 33994 bp, 40 predicted proteins | sample UWRJL156409C4_FD_180950 | JGI IMG/M metagenome (GOLD analysis project Ga0247758, IMG submission 180950) | Plant litter microbial communities from Arlington Agricultural Research Station in Wisconsin, United States - UWRJ-L156-409C-4 | ecosystem: Environmental > Terrestrial > Plant litter >...
CCCCGGACGAGATAGAACTCCACTTCATTATGAATGCCCTCTCACAGCCGATGCAGGCCATGCCAATGTATCAAGTAATTGAGATCTCTCACAGTGTGGGTAACCATGCGGTTCAGGACTGGGGGAAGCTGAGCAATGATCGATACCCCTGCGAGGCTGAAATTTAATTATTTAGGGATGGTTATACGACATTGTAAACTCTAAAAACACTAGAAGGTCCAGTGGCATTTGAGAATATTTAGACTGTGTCGGACGACAGATTGCTGCCCTCGACTCTGACGTGATGGTAGTGCGATACTGGCCCCAGTTATTCTGCCGATATGTACATGACTATAAAAGGCATTAATTAGGTCGGTTGGGAGGTGTGGACAGTGGTGAGAAGACCGACCATTGTTACCACGTACGAAAGCGTCGCCGTAGTTCCGCCGTTTGATACCGTTTACATACTCCTCGGTCTTCTCGAGCGCAATGTTCATATATCCGTCTACGGACTGCAGCTCGCCTATGCGGTCCATACGAAGAGTTGAGAGATGGTCAGCCTTTATCCTCTGTGCTTCACCAACCCGCATCTAGTGCGGCGAGGGTGGAGGGAACCTACCCTTGTAGACCACACCGGAGTTCAGCTTGACTGTGACGGGGTTTCCGATGATCTCACTCAAGAACCCCGAGGGGTCTTTGCCCTCGCCCTGGGTGAGTGTGCCGTTTTCCATCGCGTGAGTGGTTGTGCTGTTTTGTTTATTTGGTTTCTGCCGGGAGTTTAGTCAGGAGGATGGAGTGGAGGTCCCAGCTACGAGCTTACAATCGGACGTGGGGGAGGTGGGAACCCCAACTGCCCCACCTTTCGGGCTGTTAGTAGCTCAGCTGAAATTCAGCCAACGGCAGCTGAACGGCGCTAGTGCGGTAGCTGCTGCTTTTAGTCCCAACCCTCGGAGTCACATCTTGAAAGCAACCGTCAAGACATTTTCAGGGCTGGCTGGCTTGACGTATGGAAGCCGCTTACCCGTCTGGACAAAGCGCTCCGGCCATGAATATTCATTTTCTGCCTGAAATTTCAGCAGAGTCGGGGGGATGGGGCCGATGATTATACATTTAACCACTCTCTTGAGCCCTGAGCGAGCGCTCTCATCACAACCCCGAAAATCGCCTAGCAGTTGTGGTCCGGCGAGTTGCCGTCTCCATCTGCTGGTATTTCTACCGCCGTCCGTTCCTTCTTGCCTACCTATTCGTTATCTAGCCCTCTCAAGCTGGTATCCCTGGCCACTTATTATCAGTTTCCCTACACTCTTCCTTACCGTCCACCACAGGCACGCTTGTTCCCGTAGCACCTTTCCCTCCCTCTGGTACAGTTCCAATGGGAGGCTCAGCTTTCGGCGCCGGGCCTGATGTCCCGTATACACCACGCATGCCGCATCATGTGTACCGTCAAGTCCGGGATATGTGCCACTCAGCTTTGCGGGAGGTATTCGTCTACGTCGCAACACCGATCGAAGGGCCCGCCAAGAAGGACCACGGCGATGTTGACATCCTCGTGTGCTTGGAGAAGCGGCTGGTTTTTCCCTCAACACCGGATGACCAAACGCCAATGAAACCTCGCGATCTGATGACTATCATACAGGACAAGCTCGGCGCCGGCAAGCACGCTATCATTGATCCCACAAGCACCTCGGCCAATTTTGCTATTCCTGTGAGTACTACAGACATCATGAGATGTCCAAAAACGGTGATTTCTGGCTGATATCCGCCACAGTGGCCTTCCGAGCCCCTACACGACCCTGGGAACCATGACATTGGCCAAGAGACGTCGTCCAAGCAGCGGCATATACAGGTTGACGTCCGGATCTGCAAGGATCTCGATCAGCTATCATGGGTACGTCAACTCGATGTGATTGATATCTGCCGAGTCACTGATACACCCCGCAGGCCCTCTTCAAGCATGCCCACGGCGATATTTGGAACTTGATAGGTAAGCGGGAGATTACCAAACAGCTCGATCCAGTGCCTCCTTTCTCATCAAATCATAGGCAGCACAATTCGCCCATTTGGCCTCACAGTCGACGAGGATGCTCTCTGGCTTCGGGTACCCGAAATTGAGAAGTTTGACCGCAAACGTGCCAAGGTCCTGCTCACCCAGGACCCTGTTGAAACGATTCAATTTCTAGTCAGTGTCCACCCACTCATGTTTTATTCCAGTCTGGGTTCCTCCCCGTTGTCTGACTACCGCCTTACATTTAACACAGGGAATGAAGGTGGAGGGCTTCTGGGACAAACCTTTCCTATCGATCGAAGCTCTGTTTGAGTATGTGACTACCTGCCGACTGTTCTGGGTAAAGCAGGCGGCGGAAGAAGAAGCCGGTAATGACATCGGGGTCACTGGCGGAGATGAAGGCAAGACAAAGCTGAAGTCGAATGAACGTGAGTACCTGATTGGGGGGGGGGGTTCCGTTTTCCCCCCTTTTCCTCTTGTTCGGGGAGTCCTGAGACAGCGACTCCTCACGTATAGAAATAATGTCCTGGGACAGAGAAGTTCGCTGACATTGCCGTAGGTCGACGCATGCATGGCCGCCCCGTCTATCGGCAGTGGTACGTGCTTTACATACTGACTTTCCGTCGATGAGTCGTCATGCTAGTACTCTCTAACTCAACAAAAGGTGGCTAATAGGATTCGATAATGTAGGATCAACGAGTACATTCCAAGGCTCAGAGCGGAGGGGCGGTTCTCACCAGCCGACTATCACCAATCCATCTCGGGCCTACGAGCTGTGCTGCGGGAGGAGGCATTTTCTTGGTTCTTCGTCCAGGAAACCTACAACACACGGCTCAGGGAATTCCGCCTCCAGCGAAGCGTTGACGAGACAAAGGGCTTGATTAAGGGCTTGATACCCGACCTAGAAAACCAGTACCGAGCATGTGTGATGTCCGCCATGAGGAAGATTATTCTAGAGGACGACACCAGCTTTGGCCTTGCCCGGCCCGCTGCTTTGAGGGTTGATGGTGTCTACGATGCCGGGGCTGTTCGTGACTTCATAATAGAGAACTGGGAGCAGGTTGGTGAAGTTGCATGGGAAATCCTGAGGCAGCGTAACGGGGAACACATTAGGCTGAAAGGGCGACAGAAGAAGACGGCAGAAGGCATGTAGTGTTTCGGAGTTGCACGAATCACTCCATCATCAGCTCAGAGAGATTCTTATAGTTCCGACATACCACACTGCATTTGATATCTCCTTACAACCAGCTCGGATATTGCCCACTCCATGTCATGGAGCCCAAAACCCTAGCCTGCAAACCGACAGAATGCACTCGCTTCCGCGACACTAAGAAAAGAATATAGAGATCCCATGACATCGAATATCATCATCCACACGTATTCCGCCTTCATAATTTCTCATCTGCGGCCATAGTCTCATCGTCATCCACAGCATAACCCATCTCCCTCGCGCCACTGGCTTTTTCTTTTGCAACCCTCGCAGCGCTCCAAGCGTCGAACTTTGCCTTGTCCTCCAATCGTACCGAAGGGTTCGCGAGCCCGACTTTCAGTAATCGCCTCCTGTGCTGTCGCTTCTGTTCCCGACTGTAACGAGATATATCGATCCGTGTTATATCGGTACCCGTGGCAGCATCCCATATGTCAGCAAGCCAATCGGCCAATTCGGGCCGAGCGTGGGCAGCGAATGCTTTACCATGCCCTCCCGTAAGCCATTGATCGAGCTTGATAGGGATGGAGTAACCCCATCGTGGGTCATCAGGTGACCAGTCGCAAGTTTGGCCCGGGTAACAAACTTGTGGCTTGCAGTACAAAGCGCACATTGCCGATTCGGCGATGTACCAGAGTGAGAGCAGAAATAGCACAAGTCCAATAAAAGTGAGCCTAAACCTCGGGCGTCCGTGCCAGAGTCGGGGGAAGGGAAGTTGAATATATGTGAACGAGGAGCCTGTTGGCGACGCACTGTCATGGCAATTTTGGCACGAGCGTTCAGCGGTCGGATTAAGCGGATCTGCTGTATCGGTCTCTGAGCCTTTAGGTCCGACATGTGAAACCTTGTCCTCGAGGCGCTCGATTCCCTGTTTTGCACTTCGAATGCCGAGGAGGCCTGTTGTCAGAGACTTGCTCATCCGGTCATAGGCCTCAAGCTCCCTTTTCCTCTCCAAAAGGCTGGTGGTCCCTGGTTCGGATTGGGCCCCACGTCGAACTGAATCGTCCTCATCGTTGTCTTGGTTGCCCAGCAAGTCGGCGAGGTCATCCAGTGTTGAGTCCTCAAAGTGGTTCGCTCTTTGGATTTCTAGCAAGTCATCCTTGACGGTTGGTGGTCGGGCTGAATTGAGAAGTGTGGAGTGTGCTCGCGGCAGCGACTTGGACCGTCTCCGGCCAGGAACCGATGAGGGACGCCCAGGCACTCTGTCATCCTTTGCTGGCAAGCCATGGCGAAGGTTTTGGGCCGACCCACAAGTCTTTCTGCCCCGGAACAGGGGGTTTACATCATTATCCCTGATGAGGGGATCCGAACTACTAGCAGTCCCCGTGTGCCCTTCGACTCTCAGCGTGGGCACCGCAACGATCGGGAGTCTGCCAGATCTTCCAGGCTTAACTGTCAGCGGCGTGTCAACAAATGCGCCTGTCACGCGAGGTGTCGGCTGCGTCAGTGGGTCCGGTTTTGCGGGCCTAGGTGTCTCCTCGACATCATCCGCTTCGGGGGAAGGCGATGGCGACGGCGCCCGCAATGAGCCCTTCTCGGAATGGTTTTCTAACGGTGCGAACAGCTGCATTTCCCCTTCTATCCTCTCCGTTGGGTCGGAGTCAGAATGTGCAAAGTTTGAGCGTTTATCAGAGAGCGACTCAGCGGACGACTCCCTCTTGAGCCCCACGAACCCGACGGTTGGTCTAGCATCGACCTTGACAGCGTCAACTTTCTTTTGCCTGGACGTCTCTCTGCCTAACCGATCGCGGGCTGAAATATTATCACTAGGCACACGCGGCTCGGCTGTTGGCGGGCTCGAGTTTGCTGCGAGGGCAAGTCTTCGGAGGACATCGCGCGAGTCTTTTTTCGTCTCGGGTATTAGGCGGCCTGATATCAGATCTCCACCAACCTCTTCGCTCTGAACCCCTTCGATATCTCTGTCTTGAGAGTCTTTTTCATTGGCAGATGTCTCGAGAACGACGGCCTCGTCGATCAGCGGCTTGCTGTCTGCTGCGGGGACATTGTCACTTCCCCTCCCCGCCTCTCCGCTCCCGCCCCCGCTCGGAGAGAAAGTGCTGAGAAGCTCTTTGCTTGCTTTTCGCACAAGTTCTGGCGAAGGCGATCTGGACTGGCTGTTGGCGTGCCGCTCCCTAATCTCATCAAGCCTCGCGGTTGCAAGCGCCCTCTTAGACAGCGTTTCCATTTCCCGCACGCGGATGTCGTCTCGTCTCGTCGTTGCCGGGCCAGGCTGCCAACTGGAATGTAATTTGTCGCCCCTTTCTGCACCTAATTCTTGCATGACGTTGTCGTTCTCGCCTGGATGCAGGGGCTCATTCTTGATTTTCGAAGCGGTCTCTATCTCCAGGGCGCGTATCTCGTCTATTCGGGGGTTTCGTGTGACGGGTTGGGGGCTCACGGAGAGGGTTTTTCCGAGATCAGCCTCCAGGGCCCTGATCTCATCAATCTTGGTGTTACTTCGTCCGGTTCCCACAGGCGGACTGCTGGAAACCTGTAGATCACCCGCAGTGAAATCCTCCTCCGCCTGCCACGCGAAGCTCTTCTCCGGGGAGCGGTGAACGGGGGGAACAGTAGAAGGCCTTTGTAGGGAGTCCCCCCCTGGAAGTATTTGCTCTTCAGAGCTACCCAGCGAGGGCCGCTCCGTTGGTGATGCGCCTTGCGGCAAAGATTGCTCCGACCGGCTCTTCCTTGCCGACAGCCGTCGTGATAGCCAGCCATTGTTTGTTGTGGATTTGGCGGCCCGAGAAGGGGAATCGCCCTCGAGACTATTCCGGCTGCTCTTCCGCACCAGCTCCTTCGCCGTCTCGGAGATCTTAACGCCAAGCCGCGATTTCGAAAAGAGACCGCTGCTTCGTCGAGATAAATCCTCTGAACTCCCTCGCTCTAGCGCGTGTTGGCGTAGTCTCTCATCGAAATCGGTTTCCGAGACGTCACTTTTCCTGATTGGCGTGCCAGCACTCTCAATAGAGCTCGCCGTGTCTTCGCGCACTAATGCCCCGGACTTGACGATTCGCCTTCTGGGCCCTAGTCCCTTCGCTTTCTGCACGTGGCCATCACTCGACCCCGGCCTGGAGCGCCACAGTCGAGGCGCGGGACTTGGAGATCCTTGGCCGGCTTCCTGTTGCTCCTCCTCCTCGGCCATGCGGTAGGCGTCGGATAGGGAGAAAGGGCGACGAGATTGGGACGGGCGCGTCGAAGCCGGCCTCGGAATCTTTGTGTTGGCAGCGGGGACCAGCTTGGTGTCAGGAGAGATGATAGGGTCAGAAACCGGGGGCGCGAGGGGTCGTTGCGTGGTGCTGCCCGGCCTCTCTGCTATGTTGTTGCTGTTGCTCGCGGCCGGTCGCGGCCGCGAGAAAAGGCTCCGCCGGCGAGATGCGCTGTTGATGACTAGGGGCGACGTCAATCGGCCGTTCGGTTTGTCGTCGACATCACGCTCCATTTTGTGCTGCTTGATTGATTTCAGGGCTGTGTTGGTGTTGTGTAGAGCTGCTGCAGAAGTGGCGGGAACAGTAGGTCCGTACCCAAGATTGTTTTCTCATGCCCGCAAGATGTGGGAGAGCAAAGAAAGAATCATAGCTGTCTACGGAGGGAGCCAAGCGCCTGATGTGTTGTTCATGGCGCGAGTGACGACTGAAACCCAACCGCGCCGTGCCAGACAGTCGGTTGACACGCTTCGGGCCTTGATCGCGAATCTGTGAGGTGGCAGGGATTAGCAGGCTGACCGCCCGAACCTCAACGACCCGGTCGCTTGGAGCTAAGCGCGAGACAAAAGTGGTCTGTGTCGGTGAAAATGACCAGGGTTAGGGTAGTTGCAGGTACGTACTCCCGGCCTTTGGGGCACGTCCCCAGACCATGCCGTTTGACAGCATCAAGCTCGTTTATCTCGGTCTTTTTTTCCCTTTGAAGGAAGCGGGGAGCCTAACCAGACCGACTGCCAGCTGCTGCAACGCTCGTTGAATTCAATAGCAATGCCATTGAGTACTTCTTCAACATGTATGGGCTGTCTACGGCGATTGGCGCTGCCTTTTGGCACTGGCAGCAGCGCTGAGAGCACAATCGGTGCTATGTCGACTCTCAGGCACCAGACCCGCGCGAAGTCAACAACTCGGCAAGCACAGGACCAGGGCGTGGTCGTACGCCTCCTCAAGGACATCCCCAAGTTCGGGCGCCAAGGTAACGTCAACTACTGCTCTTCAGAGGAGGCTGAGCTGACATTCGGCGCCCAAAGAGGCCATCTTCCGCGTCGAGCGTGGTCGCATGAGGAACAAGTGGTACCCGACCAGTCAAGCAGAATACATGACGACTGCACGCTTTCATGAACTGGGCCTAACCCGGAAAGATATCGGCGAGCGCGACCGTGGCTTTATCCCACTGGTGGAGCTGACGCTTCCTGAAGAGCCGTCGCCGAAACCTGTGGCTGCTATCGCAAAGCCCGTCCAAGCCGACGTAACTACCAACGCTTCCTACTCTATTCTCTTCTTGTAGAGCCATGGAACTGTAGCTAACACATGTTTGAACAGCCTCAGCTGGTTCGTGAATTGCTGGCAACGGCTATCCCCGACACGCTCACCTTCTTCCGCAAGCCCATACCGGTGCCCCCGCCTCCTCCCTCAGCAAAGATCTCGCCGTTGGTCGCCCCTTCGCTGAGCGCCCCACTGAGCGCGGCAGCACCTATCGGTATATTTGGCTCTGTCTCTGCAACCGATGTTGTCCACCATATCAAAGAGCTTCTGTCCGCCGAGCCGACTCTCGCCCGTTTCCAGCTAGAGCCCCAACACATTCGCTTTGTGGGCGTAGAAGAAGGGTCGGATAGACTCAAAGCCCTTGGCCAGGTACGTCTAACTACCAGCTCTTTCAATGGTCATGGGCCCGGTTGACTGACATTTATATATTAAGTGGGAGGTGGAGCTATCTGTTAATGCTCTGCTATTTGGGGGGAACACTACAACTGATTCGCTAGAGCCTATCCGTAAGATGGTGGAGATCCTACCAGCGGCATAAGCACCTCGCGAGGAGTGCTGAACCGCACATTAGGGCTCAATGCACAGCCACTGTATTGTTAATTTGTATATCAAAATTACATGAGCCTCGAGAGAATTCGAAGCTGTTACAAAATGGTGCCCCCCCCCTCCCCAAACATCACCCCTTTTCGGGTAGTAGAAGGGGTCTGGAGTCTTCTTTGGAGATGGCCCAGCCAGAGGGAGCCTGGTTATTACTTCACGTGCCCCGTGTCCAGGCTCCAAAGCGAGTCCCACACCACACTCTTCCTTGTCTCTGAAGCTGCGCTCTGTTCTCTCTGCAAAAGTCCGTGGCGGGGGCCCTAAGACACCCGTCAGCAAGCAGGTCTAGGGCCCAACTAGGGAATCGATATCGGTGCGAACCTCGGATGTCGGCGGCGCTGGGGGCTGAGCTGGTCGGTCAAGCTGGTCAGGCGAAGAGTCGGGAGCTTGGTCGTCGCCCTGCGACGGTTCCGTCATCGGGCCTTGTTTTTGAGGGGGTGTACTATGCTGCTGCACAGGGCTTGCTGCAGAGGGCGTGTCTACCGCAGCGGCCCGGAGGGAGTTCGTCTCGCTAGCGAGCGCGCTGTCTCTTCCCCTGGCAGCGCCAATCGTAAACGGCAGGGCTTTCCTAGAGCCCGTGCTAGAACGACGGCTCTCGAGACTTTTGGACAGAGTCTTACTCACGCCCTCGATTCCGGAGGGAACGCCTCCGCGGCCCATGACCCCTTTCACCGCTGACCGCCCATGGGTATGCATGTCGCCCATTGCCTCGACGTTGTTGGCTGCGACCGTGGTCTTCGCTAGGCCTGGTGTTGATGGGGCGCCGGGCTTATCCTCGATTGCATCGATGAGGTACCATCGCAGCCCATCCGAGAGGTCAAACGGGTTGTCATTCTCGTCATCGTTCAGCGAGTCTATATCCGCCACAGCACCCTTCCTCGCCGCCGTGGCTTGGTGTTGCAAAGATTTTGAGAGGTCCACAACACGCTCCTGGATCCGCGAGATTCGTGCCACGAGCCACTCTCGGCTGCGAAGCCTGTGCGATTCCTGTTCGCGCAAAAAGTAGTGGGGGAAGCCAACGTTGAACGCCGCCCATGCCCCGGTCGTCTGGTTTCGAGTGGGGAGAAACAATGCGAGATCACCTTCTTTGAAGTGTTTAAAGGCAATTTTGTCGTGGGCCTCTTTGTGCAGAGCGTGTGCTTTCTCTCGGTATCCCCTGGCGTCACGTTGCAGCTTGCGGGCCATATGCTCCACATCCTTCACACGCCTATATACGGTCTCGGAGAAGGCGTCGACATCAAATGTGCCTAGCGAGGTCATAAAGGCCTCGTACTTGTCCAGCTCAGCCGCTGAGTCGGTGTTGTCCATCCAGTACACCAGTTCTAGGTCAGTGGTGTCGGTGGCGACACGACCACTTAGCGTTCCTGAGCGGCGGAGAGACGAGCCAAGGTCCAAGTCGGCTGTATTTTGTGCCGAACGCTCCGACCGAGGCACCTTTTGGATTACCATGCTGTTGCCCTGACGTGTCGCCGAAAACCCAAGGCGTTCGAGTAGGCGGGTTAGACGTTCATTTTGCAGGTACAGACGTTGGGTCAGATCCTTGGCGCGCTCCGTCCGGGAGTCGAGTCGAAGGTTGCTTTCGGAGAGCGCAGCCTGAGATTCCTCCAGCCTCTGCTTTAAGTGCCGGACCTCCCCTTCAAGGCGACCAACTTGCGACTGCCGGGAAGCTAAGTCCTCGGTAGTGACAGCCAGCTTCTTCTCGACCTCCTCCAATCTCTTCCGTAGCGACTCAGAACCCGTCTCTCCATCCGCCATCCTCGCCCGAAGCTGGTTGAGGTGCTCTCGGCCATCGGCTAGCTCACCCTCAAGGCTCGCTACCTTCGCCTTTTCCTCAGCCACGACTTCGCGAAGATGGGCCGAAGCCATTTCATCATCCGACAACCTCTCTCTCGCTACTGCTAGGTCACCCCGCAGGATTCCGATTGTGTTTTGTGTCGAATCCAGTTCCATACGTAGAAGAGAGATGTCCCCATCATGGCGGCGTGCCTTCGCCAAGGCGTCCGCGACTCTCCTAGAGACACCTTCGACAAGATCCGCGAGGTCATCGGGCATATCGTCTTGCGATGACTGCTCCCAGAGAGTTCGGAGCGCGCCGAGTTGCTTGTCTATCGTGTCTGTTAACGAGGCAGACCTCTTATTCAGAGTCTTGGACTCGTCCTGTGCAACGTGGAGCTGGCGTTCGTGTGATTCGATCAACTCGCGCAGAAGTAGCGTCTCCTTCTGTAAGGTTTCAACCTGCCCGTTGGATTTGAACACATGATCTTGCTTTTCCTTGGTCAGCCGCTCCATTTCCTGTTCCAGTGCGTACACCTTTTCAGCATGCGAGGCCTTTTCATTCTCTCTGGACTCGCCGAACTGCTCCATTTCATCTTCAGTGTCATCGAGACGGACCTGCAACCGTTTTATCTCCTGCTCGAGCGATCTCCTCTCCTCTATGAACTCCCGCTTGAGTGCTTCCATATTCTCCATAAGATCCTTCTTAGTCGAGTTAACTTCTTCTATCTGGCCCTTCATGTCGTCGTGCAGTGTTGTTCGTGCGGTAAGGTCTTTCTCAAATAGCGCTGAGCGATCCCTTTCGGCTTGAAGCTCGACCTCCAGCTGCTGAATCCGATGCAGAAGGCCATCAGTCCCCTCCAATGAACCTCTACGGCCGTCCAGCCTGGGGGACTTGACCGAGATGGTAGAGTCATTGCGATCTGAAAGCTGCTGGCTCGGCATTTGGAAGAGATTACCTATGCTCGGTCGCGATGCCTGGGTCTGCCGGTGGAGCAGATCCTCAAGCCTCCGCACTCGGCTCTCGGCAGTCTTCAGTTTGCTTTCTACTTTTGATTTATCCTCCTGCAAAGAACGTAGGAGGTCGTCATCGCCACGAATCAAGAGTCCGCTTCGCCCAAGGGCAGCCTCGTGGATGCTCCCATTTTTAAATGCCTTCATGCGCCGCGATTGTTGCCTCGTAGGACTGTTAACCTCCGCAATTAACCGGCCGATATCTTCGACCAGCTCTGGTTCGGCTTTCTGGGATTGGAGGAGACCATAGAACCCATCCAGATCAGCCTTTGTCATGGCGGGCCACTGGTCCTCCTCTCCGAGAAGGTTGAGTTCTAGACCAGGCACCCTGCTCTCCGCGGTGGGACCCTCAGGCCCGTATGCATCACCTACAGATTTGTGCCACCGTCTTCGTCTCTTGATCTCCTCATCCTGAAAAAGTGCCATTTCGTTCGCCAGGGTCGATGAGTCCTGTCGGACCTTCTCGAACCACTCCCGGCGCTGCACCGCTTCGGCCACAAAGGAGGCGTACATGTAAGGAACCTGTTGGATCAACCGCAAATAGTCAAAAGTAGCAAGCTCGTCCTCTTGGTTGACTGTGTTGATCTGCGACTTCACGCTGTGGCTCAATGCTGTGAGATCGGTGATATTCCGCATAATCTCGACAGATTCTGCCGCCAAACTGTTCCTCGACTGCGTAGCATAGCGAAGCATATCATCCATCTCCAACGCACGATTTCGAATGGAAGGAAGCAGCCGCTCCGTATGTCCTGCCGCAATCTTCGAAGCCTGAAGAACGTCACGAGACGAGTTTGTAAACTCCAGGGCTGTTTGGCAGTCTGTGTCTATCTTCTTTGCCACAGCCTCGATATCTTGCAGAAGCTGTGAGGATTCGCCGTCGTGCGATAATGCCGAGCGGGCAACCGTCCTCTCGAACTCGCGAAAAAGATTCTCTGCATCTTGGAACAGACGGTTTGCCACCTTATCCAGATCCGCAATCCGGCCATTAAACTTGCGCAGGGCTGAAGGGGCAAGTCGACCGGCCCTCTTTGCTGTTTCCAAGTCTACCAGGTCTTCAAGCGTTGCTTGCCTTTGAGGACGCCCCTTGCCGCTTCCAACGTCACGACCAGTCATAAACCGTACCATAGCGGAGGATATGGGTACACTTCGCGCAAGTGACAGGTATTGCTCCCACCCCGTTGTGAGTGCGTTGTAGTCTGCCTGAGCCGGAGGTACCCATTTCTTCAGCTCGGTATATTTTGGCTCCAGACCTTTAACAACCGACTCCAGGTTCGCCACGGCAGCGTCGAGGCATCGCAGCATGATATCCATTTCGCCAAAGCGCTCGTGGGCGGCTGCGGCCATCTGGCCGCAGTCTTCGAGGATTTTCAGCGCCCATACACGACGCGTCTTGAACAACTCTTGCCATGAGTGTACCGATCTTGTGTCCTCGAGGGAGTTGGGTGGCGTCGAGAGGCTGTATCGCTTAGGGACTGGCAGCTCGGGTTTGATGGGCGGCGAAACCAACGGTAACGAGGCCTGGGTTAATCGGTTATCGTAGATGTATATTTCTTTCTGCGACTGCTGGGTTAGCTTCTCTTTCCAGGCGTCGAACCTGACCAGCCCAAGCACTAACCTCAGTCTGGATGGTTTGGAGCTTCAAAGGCTTCCCCTGGGGTGTCAGGGTGATGATGCAGTGGACGGGGATGGCGCTCTGCTGGGCCACAGCGCTCTTGAAATCATCCAACCTAGGGCAAAGTCAGCCGGCACCCATGAATAGAGAGAGAGGTCTCTGGTGGTCGCACGATGCAAACTGCGAGGCATCTATTTGCAGGCGCTGGCCCGAATGGGCGATCAACACCTGCGTTGCCATTTCCATGCATGCCTCCAGAATCCCAGTCGCGAGAAAGATGGACGCGGAGTGAGCTTTCTGGCGCAACCCTGGAACGAGCGGGCGAACGAGCAACTTGGCGTCTTTGGCGCGGTCGCAAGGTGGACGCAGGTGAAGCTTGAGGAGGAGGAGGGCTACCTGACGTTTAACGCGGGATGCGGATCTGAATTTCCAGCGGCTGATCACCTGCTTGGGCGGCTCCCATCGCCCTCAGATAAGAACAACCTGCCCAGATAACAAGGCAACCAACCACCCAACCTAGGTATCTGAATACAAAAATAATACACATGTAAAGCTTCCACATCCCTGATGTCTTCCGAAGCGATTTAAATTGCCCTAGGTATGCAGAACAGTGTCGTGGACCCCAACATTGTCGGCATGAAGAAAGGCATGTGCCGCCCTGCACGCACAAGGTCTATGGTCACACGAGACCGTCTCCCTGGTTCAATGACTGCTGACCTGGGAGGGCAGAGAGAAGTAGCATTGTGCAATAAATATTGACCTGGTTCTGTCACCCATACGGCTACTACATTGATTCTATCCAAATAGGGGTTTGGTGGATACCTACAGCATCGATCGTGGCCTGCCTCGATAGCGAGAGAGCATCTTCCGTCCTGGCTTGGGTCGGATGATTGGGCCTGTTTCCTTCGTAGGTATACTAGTCTACCTACTGGACCGGCCTCAGCATCAGCCTGGATACCGTACCGTACACTTTTGCACATTCGCGGCACAACACAACTAGTGGACGAACGAGGCAAGATTACTGGTCGTTGATCCTGGACATCTGAATCATATTCCAGAAAGGACGTATTGTAGGAAGATTCGGCTGGAGAATTTCGCATAGTTTACATCCGAACAGCAACAAAAAAGACAGCGCCTCGTCGGTTTGGGGGGGATAAAGTAAATAAATAAAAGAGTTGGGGCTAAGAGGTTGTTAAGAACTACTTTGACTCCTGTCTCGAAATGACAAGTCGCAGATGGTCTGTGCGCGTTTCTCCTAACCGCGTCGCCTCCGTAGTCGCCTCGCATTGTGGGCTTCAGCGGTCGCCAAATGCTGGTGCGCTTTTGGTATCGGATGACCTGACGTCCGGTGTTTGCTGGTTCAACCTTCCAAGCTCATTGTTCCCTGGCAAAGAAGAGCCACCGCACGCGATGCCGATAGCAGCAGGAATGGTTCCTTCGGTGCCTGCTTTCTCACCGTCAGAGCGGCGAGCGTTGGAACTTTATGACAGACTTCGCGAGCTCCAGCTCCAGCTTGCACTCCTGAGAACGCGACAGCAACATGTGCCAGGTTGAGTTACCCGCATTGGATATTTGTCAAGGTATCCGCTTCTGACGATGATCAGACTCTCCGCCGAAAACTGCGACCCTCACGTTGGGTGGGCTGCAGTCACGCCTTCTAGATACAAAAACAGCCCTAGCTCTCCGAAATGAAGTTCTGGAGAGCGTGCTGATAATTGAGCCGACTTTAAAGGCTGTCCATCACGCGACTCATGCTTCCCCCGTAGAAAGGTACACGTCGATCTCGTCTTCTCGGCCAAGTTAGAAGCCAGAGATCTGCTAATCACATGAACACCAGGGACATATTGCCACATATCCAGCACTGTGAGCTAGCAAGCGCAGCGGAAGCCAAGCAGAATCACGCCGTGCGGGAGCTGAATGAGAGTCTGGGTGGCCTTGAGCTGAAGAGCCGACGTGTTGGCCATCGCAACAGCGCCCTCGCCGCAGAGCTCCTTCAACTCACCACCGAAAGCAGCCGTAATCATGGTACAGAGGCATCCCATGAAAACCACTTTGCAGGCGAGATTCTCGCACTTGAGCAAGAGATAGAGACGAGTCGGAAGAAATGGAAGTTCATGAAGGGGGCCGCAAGTGCGATTGTCGCCGGGAGTGGAATTGACTGGGTCCGTGATGAACGTCTCAAAGGCATAGTACTTGACTCGGCAGACGAGGAAGCAGTTGTAAAAATATAAACAGCTACCCGAAGGATCCATCAACCAGTTCCTAGGAACTCAAACATGCTATCCATTGTCAACAAGAGAAACCTCATGTAGCCCTCATCTCAGGTGACAAACAATCAACTTGGGGTGTCGGGTCTCGCAGCCCCGAGGTGCCCGTGGTTTGGCGAGCCGCTTCCAGCCTTCCACCCCATTCACCAAGGCAAAAAGAAAGGTGGCGCAGCCGCCTGCCTGCGTCAGGTCCATCGGGGGTGTGCCTATCTCAGGTAGTGTCGAACCAGTGTCAATGCACAACCAGATTCCGAAAAAGGGGGGAGGGGTAACAGCACGGCTGTCCTAATTGTATGGGGTACATTGCGACCGCCCGAGATTCCGTGTACTCGATGCGATATCTAAGCTCACCTTTGCGACAACGGCACATGTCCATCGCCCTCCAGCACAGAGAAGTCTTCCCACTCAGTACACCAGCGTCCATCATGACTTACGGATCTACAGACAGGATTGAAAGCGGCGGTCCCTTGCCAGGTCGTGACGACGTGCTCGGTCGCGTCGTCAGACCGCAAATGCATCGCACCCGAGAATGCCAGCGGGGGACACGCCAGAGACGGTCTCGCGAGATAAATGGACATGCCGACGGTGAGGGTCCCGTGCAGCTTCAAAGGTGAGACCCCATAGCCTCCAGGACGAAGACTCTGCCGAAAAGAAAGGTCTCTTTGCTCACCGTAGAAAGGTGCGACCTTGGTAGAGAAACACTCACATAGCTTGTGCCAGAACAACAGCAAGGCATGGCTTCCATTCTGACATCGGAGGCTTTGCTCGCATCGCGAAAGGCCTTGATTGCATCAGAATTCACCATTGGATATTGTATCGAGATCTCTCGAGAATGTGATGCGTACGGACCATGGCCTGAAAACTTCAGGCTCCTTTGACAGTACGGACCGTGTCCCTTTCTGTTGGCTCCGCAGAGCCTTCGTATACATCGAGAAGCCAAAGACTGGACATCTTGAGAAAGCGTGACATTGAAGGAAGATCGCTCGGTTGATACCTTACGTACCCTAGCACGGAGACAGGCACGGAAACCGCAAACTGCAAGCTGCGTCACCACTGCGTTGAACGAGCAAGCTACCTGGATATAGGCCCTCTACAGGGGATGGAATGAAGGTTCCAGCAGGAGAGTCGCCCCAAACGACTGGACGTCGCGCAGCAAAGCTGAAAACATGAAGCACGGTCCATGGAAGGTACATAGTACGCAAATGCACGGTTGCCCTGTTACAACCGGCCCTGTAGGGCCTTGTAGATGTACTTTGTATGGGGGGCGGCTGATTTTTTGGCCTGATTCCACTCCCCGCACATTTTACGAGCAGAAAGGCGCGCGCACCCCCCGCCCCTTCTTTAATCAGCCCGCCTGCCAGCGCCCATAGAAAATACGGGCGAAGCGTGTCCCCCATCCCTCTCTCGCTCCCTTTCCCTCTCTCCTACAACCGCACAGCAAGATTTTCAAAACAAAAAGTCAAGTGCATCAATCGTAAGTACCTCATCTCCCCTGCCTTCCGCCGCCAAACTCAAAGTACCTACTCTCCTTTTCTCGCGTTTTTGGGAGGACCCATCCTCTCGGCCTCTATTGGGCCACAGCACTCTGCTGTCATTCTTTCCCTTTCTCTTGGTCTGTTAGCCAGCACCATCTGCGCGTCTCCACGCAACGTCTCCGTTTGCAGGACCCTCAACCTCCCGCCTTCTGCCGACCAAAGCATTCAACACTGCCCTCAATAACTCCTTCATTCACGATCGCTGACAAGCTGCGCGACCTCCAGCCTACCAACACAACAAATCTCATTTCTCCAGAAAACAATCACCGTACGTATCACATTGATTTGCAGTGCGTTCTGAGCTTTGAACCACATTTTATCTGCGCTACGAGTGGCAATTGCGTTTGCGACCGGGCAACAATAAACCATGCGCGCAGTCGCGTCGGCGCGTCAAGCGGAGTTGCTCTCGCGCCTGGCGCGAGCTACCCCTCACCAATCTTCCCAAGCCTGAAGGTCGCGCTCGGTGCCGGCCATACCACTTGCGTTCATTGGGACTTTTTGGTCACCTTTTCACCAGTCAAACTCCATCGCCAGCTCAGCTAATTCGAAAAACCAGAACCATCACAATGCCGAAAGCCGCAGCTAAGAGCAAGGGAACTGGCAAGGTCGAGAAGCGTCGCACAAAGAAGGGTAAGTCAGCGCTTTCCCAGAACCATCACCCCTCAGCTCAGTGCGGTGATCCGAATGGGGCCCAAGTGCCGCCGGACGGGTCGGCCAAGGTCCCCAGACTGTAGCCCACTGACTGCTTTCTTGGTGGCTGGTTTTGATATGGGCTTTCGCTAACTTCCATAGACAAAGACCCCAATGCCCCCAAGAGAGGTCTCTCGGCCTACATGTTCTTCGCGAACGAGCAGCGGGACAATGTCCGCGAGGAGAACCCGGGTGTTTCCTTCGGCCAGGTCGGCAAGATTCTGGGAGAGAGGTGGAAGGCACTGAGCGACAAGCAGCGTGCCCCCTACGAGGCTAAGGCTGCTGCCGACAAGAAAAGATACGAGGACGAGAAGCAGGCTTACAACGTAAGTAACGAAGAATGATCGACCAGTAATCAAGCGCACCCCGACCTTGGACACGTCCAGAGTTGACCAGTTCGCACAGGCCGACGGCGACGAGGAGGAGTCGTCTTAAATGTACTCTTTTCTCGGCGACTCGTTGCGCTAGCGGCAGCCAGTCTTGATTACTCAATCTTGATAAATCAACCAAGACACTGCGACAAGGCTTTTCATTTTCCTCTTGTATCTTTGGAACGGACGGTGTTGCTCGGGGGCACGGCAATGGGATTTTCAGTGCTTCTCTTTTTTTCGGCCACGGTTTGCACGAGATTTGCGACGATCAACGGGAAGCTGGAGGGAGGATCCCCTTCGGTATGGATAACGACTGGTCCATACAGGCAAAGGGCTAAAGGGACCCTTACGCCACGACATGTACAACAGAGATTCATTTCTATTCAGTGATTGTTGTGCAGCCTGGCCACATCGCATTGCAATAGTGCAGCCAAGTACGCAGTGCAGAATTCCAACGATTTGATCGCAGCCTGGCGAGATATCAGTGCGAGACGTGCAAGATGAGGCTGAGATTGCGATGGTGGGTGGGCAGGTGGGTGAATAGTTGGTTCCATCATCCATGCCCGGTGTGGATAACCCAAGGGCGTTCTTGTTTCGCCAATGGGGAGACAAGACAGCTCAAGGCAGATGGCACCATCACAGCGCCCCTTGTACCTCTCCCCGCCTTCGATCCCGTCCCCCGCACCACTGCCAGGCCTGTTTGGGCGCTCCAAGCCTCCAACTCCCGATGGTGCCGGCCTTGTGGGCCGCCGCACCCCTTCCGGCCGCGCCACGAAACGTCGGCATCACGGGAGGCCTGCTCGGGCGCGACTCAACACATAGGGAGCACTGGAAAGCCACCAGCACGCCTGTGTCGTATCTTGCGAAGCAGAGAGTGTGGCATCGGGCTCGATCCCTCCGTGATCACCTCTCGATATTATAGCCATCGGGTGGTCTCCCAGCTGCATATTTGTGCATGTATCTTAGCACCATTGGACGGCTGCTTGCTCGGCGCCCCCAGTCTTGTCTCGATGCGCTCACACGGGTCCCCAGGCCTAATGCAGGCTTTCTAGCGCTTGCTGCAGCGAGAGGGGATTGCTGGCTTCGTGGCAGACGCTGACTCCTCGCCTGCCTCTCATGCCGCGGCCGATGCATTGCATCTCATAGTGAAACCCAGCTCTCATTCGTGGCAAAAGCAAGTGCTTCGGCAAACGCAGCGTTGATTCGCATCATGAGGGCGCTCCGGTGCCCAAGTGCCCAATTCTCTTCTTCTCTTGTCGGTAGCCCTGCCCTGTCTGCGCAGCGGACATCGCGGCCGGGAGACAATTTATATCACGCACTTGCACCCAGCTAGCCGGTTGGTGGTGTAGCCGAACACCACCCCACTGGTCTGGCCATCCTTCCCTCATCCGTCAGTTGCGCGAAACGCCCCGGCCGAGGGCCTCCTCTCCGGAGTGGTGAAGCGGAGGTGCTCTCTGACGCCCACGACGAAGACGACGAAGACGACGAAGACGACAACGACGATAACGGCTCTCGTCTATGCCGGGACAGCAGATCCTCAAGGGCGAGTCGCGGATCACGACCTTTGAGCGACCTACGGTAACCTCCTGTGGAACCACATGATATATCGAGTTGTCTCGGGGTACCAAACGCCGAAGCCGAAACCGCCTGGGACGAGCGAGCAGCACGTAGCCAGCACTGGCCCGAGAAGCAGCCTCATCATGATACTCGGGGTCCGAGGGGGTTGTAAACAATGGAGTCCTACAACACCATCAACAACGCCGGGGCTGGTGGCGGCGCACCACCCGTCGAGATGCATCTCCTCCAGGGATGCTGTCGGGAGGCAGAGCGGGCCGACCTGGTCGCCGTTGGGCTGGATCAGCTGCGCGCGGCGCTTCCAGAGGCATTCCACGGCCACTTGGTCGGTCTGACCGAGGAGATACGAGGATCGAGTAGACTGCTCCGCGACCTCGCCGATCGTTCGCAGGTTCACATCGCTCGTGTCCCCATCGTTCTCAACTATCTCCACGTCGTGCTGCCCTGTCTGTGTCGGTCGCTGAGAGACATCACGGCACACTACGAAGACAAGGCCCTGTCGAGGGAAATACGATGGCGCAAAATGTACCATAAGTTGACCGAGGAGGCCGGGGGCCTTCCCCTGCCCCAGCGCTTTGTCCTGTACAACCACTTCTTGTCCCTGCTGAAGCAGCTCCTGACGAGGTAAACAACCAGTCGCCGCTGCCGGACCCTCTGGAGCAGACTTCATGGTCACCAATTCCAACGCTAACTGTGAGACAGATCTCCAAGCTTTGACCTCAACACGCTGGATGCTCTGCGGACACGCATCCTCACATTGCGTGAGCAACGGGGAATCCGTAAGCGTCTCTGGGACCAAGAAGCCCTCTCCAAACCCGGCTGACCCATATCTTGTCCAGCCCCGCCGCCCCTCCAAGTCGGACCCTTGGTCCGTCAAGACCTCATGGCTCTGACCGTGACACAAGACCCTGTTTGTTTCCCCCAAGCTACCCACCTCTCGACCGGCAAGGAGTCAAGAGTTGCTGACCATGCTCTAGAACGCGCATTGGGGGGAGCAGATATTCTCATTGCCCCTGCCGTCACGCACCGCATTGAAGCACCTGAGGAGGTAGGCGGCACTCCCTCCAGAAACCCATTCCAGGCGATGACTGCTGACATCCTTCTTCTTCTTCTTCCAGTTCAGAGTCGTACGGACCTTTCTACCCATGGGGCCACCTGAACATAGCCCCAGACTCAAAAATACTCTTTCGCAGGCCGTTTGAAAACGACAAAATCTCCATCGTGGTGTTTCTCAGCTCCATTGACCAATCTCCATACTTCCTTCTACGCACAATCCAAGGAGGGAACCCGTGGTTCTCACTGATGGGTGCGCATGAGCTCTGCATCGAGCGTGAAGGCAGCGCCCTGCAGTTGAAGCGATGGAGCCGGTCCGGCCAGTGCAGCAAGCTTTGGGCGGCCTTGTATTTTCTGACTTGGGAAGAAATGGTACTCTTCTATTGCACCTTCGTCGCGCTCAAGGCGCGCAACATGTTGACGGTCCAAGTCCACCCAAACGAGTTCAAGCTTCATCGAGAGAAGCGACTCTTCCAGGCGTTCGTTGTCCCATTCCATACGATACCAAAACACGGTAGAGTCTCGGCTAACAGTCCTCCTGTTCCAGTCAGATCATAGACGACGGGTTCAAACACTCGCTGATCGTGTTCGAAGACCTCCAGAGCCGGGGAATCCGCCTCCACGCCGCGGTTTGGGAAGGGGAACTCCGGCAATGCCCCGTCTGGACCGCCTTCGGTGAGTGCTTGCACCTGCATATACCCGTCAAAGCGGCAGCTGACGGAGACGGTCAGTCACACACCAGTCCCAGTCACCGACTTGGCTGAGCCGGCGCTCGAGGCATCGCGTCTGGCTGAAGGACGTGCAGCTGTACGTCTTCTGCAAGACGTACCGCCAAGAGAATATGCGCCAGAACAAGTCTGGTGCCTTCGAGATCTATTTTGTCAGTGAGGAAGGTGAGTGGAGGATTGACTCCCTCCCGACGGATGTGGGGAAGTGGTTGTTGACAGGCTACCCCTTACAGGCGCCACTAGATTCCGGGAAGTGTTTGCCATTGCATCCGCCTCGGCGGAATCCTCCGACGCTAAATAAAGGAAGGTCCGGGACTCCAAGTCGGAGTTGTGTGAGATAGAAATAGGTGATGAGATGATGGGGAATGGGGGACGGTTGTCCGATGCTCTGTGCTCTATCTATTTCCTATGCTGCCCCCCTTTCTGACTACGACCGTTATGATAATGACCAGGAGGATATACCCCCCATCTGGGTGACGAGAAAAAGATTGATTTTTAAAGGTATAGTAGGTACCTATGATATAGTTCAACAAATGTCTGACGTTAGCCGTCACTTCGCCTACATCGCATTGCTAAGATCAAGTTACAAGACAGAATGATTTGTGCTAGCAGACCGCGCAGCCTGAACTCGGGGATTGGGCTGCGCTGCTACTGGGTATACTGGATGGTGATTGGACATATTTCGATAATGGGAAGAATGGATGGATATTTTCCCCGACGGGCAGGATGACGAGTGAAGGGATAGATGGGGCCTCAGCTCCGCCAAGGACATTGGGTGGGACCCGTGTGGTATCCGTCACTGGCAGGTACCTACCTAGACAGGCCGGGCACCGAGCTTGCCTCCCGACCACCCATCCATGTATTTCCACCAACCCATCCACCTCACCTCCTATCTTCGCAGCCGACCTCCGCCCTTCATTGCGCACCCAATTCCCAATCCCACAGAGTTGCAGACATTCAAGCCGACAGCCGAGCTGCTACCGCCATGGACATCAAGACAGTCGAGATTAAGGCGTTTGCCGACCAGAAGCCCGGCACGTACGTCATTGTCTTGAGCTCCGCACGACCCCTCAACCCCACCATGAGCGGTTTCCCATACCACCTAAAAAGCCGCTCGTACGCTGACATGACGCCACACGCGATCCAGGTCCGGCCTACGCAAGAAGGTCACTGTCTTCCAGCAGCCTCACTACAGCGAGTCCTTCGTCACCAGCATTCTCGTCTCCATCCCGGAAGGAGCTGAAGGTGAGTGAGCTCGTCTACTTGGTCCAGAACGCCACCACTGACCGACTCGAACCAGGTGCATTTCTCGTCATTGGCGGCGATGGCCGGTACTGGAATCCGGAGGTGATCCAGTTGATTGCGAAGATCGGGGCGGCATACGGCGTCAAGAAGCTCTTGATCGGGCAGGACGGCATCCTGTCCACCCCAGCCGCCAGCCATGTCATCCGCAAGCGCGGGGCGACAGGTGGCATTCTCCTGACAGCTAGCCACAACCCCGGTGGTGAGTGTCGCCTCCACGAAGCCCTCCCCCCCGGCTGACCGCACGGATGTGTGCTCGCTGACACCGGCTTGCAGGCCCCAAGAACGATTTCGGCATCAAATACAACCTTGCCAATGGTGGTCCCGCGCCCGAAGCGGTTACGAACAAGATATACGAGGCTTCAAAGACGCTGGCCTCGTATAAGATTGCTGACATTCCCGATATTGACATTTCGACCCTCGGCACCAGGACGTACGGGAGCCTCGAAGTCGAGGTGGTGGACAGCACTGCCGACTACGTGGAGATGCTCAAGGATATATTCGACTTCGGTCTGATCAAGAAGTTTTTTGCTTCCCACCCAGATTTCAAGGTCTTGTTTGATGGCCTCTCAGGCGTGACCGGGCCCTACGGCAAGGCCATATTTCTCCACGAACTCGGACTCGGACCCGAGTCGGTTCAAAACTGCGAGCCATCCCCCGACTTCAACGGCGGGCACCCCGACCCCAACCTTACTTATGCGCATAGCCTTGTCGAGGTGGTGGAGAAGAATAACATTCCTTTCGGCGCCGCCTCGGATGGCGACGGGGATCGCAATATGATATATGGCGCCAACGCATTTGTGTCGCCGGGCGACAGCCTTGCCATCATTGCCCACCATGCTAAGCTCATCCCGTATTTCCGGAAGAATGGCGTCTTTGGCCTGGCACGAAGCATGCCCACCTCTGGGGCCGTCGACCTGGTGGCAAAGAAGCAGGGACTGAGTTGCTACGAAGTCCCAACCGGGTGGAAGTTCTTCTGTGCCCTGTTTGACGCCGACAAACTTTCCATTTGCGGCGAGGAGTCGTTTGGCACAGGAAGCAACCATATCAGGGAGAAGGATGGTCTTTGGGCCATCGTGGCGTGGCTGAACATCATTGCTGGGCTCGGCGTCTCTCATCCCGAGGTTGCGCCAAGCATCAAGCAAATACAGAAGGACTTTTGGTCCGAATACGGCCGGACTTTCTTCACCCGCTACGACTATGAGGATGTCGACTCCGAGGGCGCGAGCAAGGTCGTTGGGGTATTGAGTGACTTGGTTGCCGATCCCAAGTTCGTCGGGAGCAAGGTTGGAGGTTTGTTTGCCCCAATCCCCCCATATTTTTTATCTGCGTAGTCTTGTTCGTTACTGACAGATATTTCCACCTTCGCAGACCGCACTGTCACCGAAGCGGGGAATTTTTCATACACGGACCTTGACGGGTCTGTCTCATCCAACCAGGGGCTATATGCCTGCTTCTCGTCGGGTAGCCGGATTATCATTCGGTTGTCTGGCACAGGGTCGTCCGGAGCGACCATCCGCTTGTATATTGAGCAGCACAGCAGTGACCCTGCCACTTACGACTTGGATGCCCAGGAGTTCCTGGCACCTGAAATCAAGATGGCCACTGAGCTCCTGAAGTTCAAGGACTTTGTTGGCCGGGATGAGCCTGATGTGAAGACCTAACTCCACACTTGGATTACAGAGAAGGCAGCACAGGCTACAAGTTCACGCTTGGTGGGAGCGCTACAGAGAGTATAGGTATTCTAGCTTTTCTTTATAGGGATGGAGTGATTCCGTCAGAAGCCCGAAGGCTGAAAGATTGCCGACTTATAATACCTTGCTTCTTCGATGCTCTCCAGGATGTCCTCCTTGGCCGTGTGAAGACCTTTCTTGGCAGGAGCCCTAGATGCTTTGCTGGGGCACCACCGGCGCGCGGCCTCCTTGATGCTGCTGACGTCCAAGATGCGGTAGTGAAGGTGGTCGAGGACCGTTCTATAAGGCCTCTTCCGAAGAAATGCTTGGTCGGCGTGCACGCTGTTTCCAGCAAGCAGAGCGACGCCCTTGTTGGGGACGTGGGACTGAATGTAAGTCAACAACCCCTCGGCTGCCTGCTCAGGTATGACCGTCGACCTAATTACGGCAGCCGTCAGGCCACTGTCTCCGTGAACACGGGTGCACCATTCGTCCATCAGATCCATGCGTTCTTTCGACTGATGGATCACTGTGCCCCAGCCTCCCTCATCGAGCAGCTCCAACTGGCCGTTGGTAATAAGACAGAATATTTCAATAATTTCTTCCGAATCTGGGTTCAGCCCCGTCATCTAAGTCGTCGAGAAGCGTCGTCAGTTTTACCATGGTATTTATCTGCAACGGCGCCGGCGAAACGAAACCAGGCAGGAAGGCCGTTACCTCGCAGTCAATCCAGACTAAAGGTGCTTGGCCCTGATCAGAGGTCATGACATGCCGGGACGTATCCGGAACGGCGGTGGTGTGTTCCATTTGTATGCGACGGTGCCTCCTCGTACGGGGCCGATGGTGACGGTAATGGGACAATGGATAAACGGAGATTTTTTGCAACCGAAGCACCAGCTCTGAGTCCAAGTGGAACATGCATAGGGCCCTCCCTCTACTCTAATCCGTATGGTGGAGTTTTCGATCCGCCCGACTTCTGGCACATAACCCCACCAAGTGTGATGTGCCTTGAAACTGTACAAAGTAAGCCTCAAAATTACTGTGGGCCTCGCTGCATTGGGTTGGCTGCATACAGTGTGTGTCTTTTAGCACTGTACCCGGCCCTTAGTGGTTGTTGGATTGACGGAGGAAGTTGCGGGGAGAACAGTTCGCAACCGACTGATACCGCGGCGTATTTCCAAACAAGTCACGCCCCTTTCACCTAAACAGCTGACAGGAAACTACCCAGGGAATATAATTACTAGCACATTCAACATAATTCAGGATCGGGCCATGTCGTCGCCAAGCAAATCGCCCCCTTCCCCACCCGCCAACGCGCGGGACCGTGTACAGCCTCCGGAGCCCCCGGCAATGTCTGAAAACCCGCCTCGGGTCCTAATCATCGGAGCGGGGTCCCGGGGCCGGGCATACGCACGTGCCATCAGGTCGTCGAGCAACGGTATTGTCGTCGCCGTCGCCGAGCCTGATGATTACAAACGGACAGAATTTGGCCGCGCCATGATCTGGGGCGCCGGGGGCCCACCTCCCGAGGGTGCCGTGTTTCGGGACTGGCGCGATTTTATCACCTACGAGCATGCGCGGCGGGTTCGCGTCGTCGAAGGTGTCCCGGATGTCCCCGCGGGAGTAGACGCCGCCTTTGTCTGCGTCCTGGACGAGATGCACCGAGAGGTGGTCGTCGCACTCACCGAGCTCGGCGGCCTCCACATCATGTGCGAGAAGCCGCTTGCGACGAGCCTAACCGACTGTGTCGCCCTTTACCGAGCGCTGCGCTCTAATCGAAACGAGGCTGGGGAGCAGCTCGTCTTCTCCATTGGTCACGTCCTCCGCTACAGCCCACACAACACGCTGCTTCGCAAGCTGGTTCTTGAAGACCGCGTCATTGGCGATCTCCTGTCAGTTGCCCACACCGAGCCTGTCGGATGGTGGCACTTTACACATAGCTACGTCCGTGGCAACTGGCGTCGCGAGAGCACGGCCGCCCCGAGTTTGTTGACCAAGAGTTGTCACGACATCGACGTGCTTCTGTGGTTGCTCTGCTCGCCAGCGTCCTGCTCCGCTACGGATGACGCCGGGCGTGGGGAGCCCGCTCATCTTCCTTCAACCGTCTCGAGTCGCGGTTCTCTCCAGTATTTCAAGAAAAGCCGGAAGCCGACTGCTGCGGGCGCTGCCACCAATTGCCTGGCGTGCCCCATCGAAGAGTCGTGCAAGTACTCGGCGAAGCGCATTTATGTTGGCGATCAGTTGGTAGGTCTGGGTTCGGGAAACAAAGGCTGGCCCGTGAGCATTGTGGTCCCTGACATCGAGTCGTACGGCACCGAGGAGCTTGCAAGAGAGGCTCTGTTTTCTGAGCTGGCCAAAGACTACGACGCGAGGGTCCCCGACCATGAGGTTGCTCGCCGCAACTGGTTTGGTCGGTGCGTATACGAGAGTGACAATGATGTCTGTGATGAACAAGTTGTGAGTTACGGCGCCGTCTCATCATCGCCGATTATCTGACATGGATGCGTTGAACAGGTTAATATTACCTGGGACGAGGACCCATTGCCTCAACCACCCTCGCTGGCCGGGACAGATGACCAGCTGCTTTCTGACCCAATGCGTGGCCGGGGAGCAAAAACTGCCACATTCCACATGGTGGCTCAGACGAGAAAGGTATGCGAGCGATACACCAATCTGTACGGGGTTGAAGGGGAGATTTACGCCGATTCATCCACAATCACGGTTCACGATTTCCGAAGCGGGCAAACAACCACGCACCGGCCACGCCTCGAGAGCCTTGGCCATGGCGGTGGTGACGCTGGTCTAGCGCGCCAGTTTATCTTGGCTGTCGACAAGGTCAAGAATCACGGCTGGGGAACAGACAGGGCACAGAGGGACCTTGTTGGCTGCACCCTCGAGGAGGTCATTCGGAGCCACGCCATGGTTTTCTGCGCCGAGGAGGCCCGGAAGGGTGGAAGAGTGATTAGTTGGAATGACTGGTGGGCGAGCAAAATCCAGGACAAGTTGGGCGAAGTTCCTCTCTGAATGGCGTGTCCGGGCAGGGAAATCACGCCTTGCTCGGATTGCGAGTCGCGGATCGGCGCCGTCGTTGGTTCCGGTCCGAATCCGGCCACGGCCGGACAAACACGCTCAGTATAGTGGGAATCACGTGCCGGTATGAGCCTCTGCGAACCCGCAGGACTAATCGCAAGCGGTTTGGAAGTTCGGGAAATAATGACGATGCTTCTCTTGGCGTGGGGTGACGTCAACAGGAATCCAACACCTAGTTTTGCAATGAATGTGAATGCAGTGCCCCAAGCTCCTCCGTTGGCCCCTGCACACCCGAGAGGAGGGTGGGTTGGGCTAAAAGAAAGGAGGGGTCCAGGTTCCTTCAACCCCGCCCACTCACCGAGCGCCAAAAGTTGTCCCTATTTCTTCAACAAAGCTTCCACGCAAACGTCCTTCTAGGCATATATATAGAAAGTGGAACGAACTCTTGAAACCCAATCTACCCGCGTCAACCAGCTCCCAGCCAACCTCATCGATTAGCCTCGCAGCCCACAGCACTCTGTCCAGTCGTAATTCTGGGCCCCAGCCCATCCGAACGCGAGATACGCCCAACAAAGAGATGGAGTCGCAACAGGCCAACGGAGGAGGCAGCTGGGGCTCATTTCTCAAGGTTTGCCCACGCAAAGGTCAAACATTTAGAATCTGGGTCGCTGACTATACATGTTACTTGGCAGTCCATCGCGTCCTTCAACGGTGACCTTGCGAGCCTTACAGCACCGCCCTTCATCCTCTCGTCTACCAGCCTCACCGAATTCAGCTCGTACTGGTGCGAGCATCCGTCCGTTTTTGCCGCCCCCGCGGCGGAGTCTGATCCTGCTAAGAGGGCGCTTCTTGTTTTGAAGTGGTTCTTGACAACCCTGAAGCAGCAGTACGCCAGCCGAAGCGAGCAATACGGCAACGAAAAGAAGCCGCTGAACCCCTTTCTCGGAGAACTCTTTCTTGGGAAGTGGGAAGATGCAGCCGGAACGACTGAGCTGACGAGCGAGCAAGTCAGGTTTGTTAGCCTAGGTCTCCGCGCTCTGAGTTGCGGTATTGACATAGGCTGTGTTGTAGCCATCACCCCCCTGCGACAGCATACTCCATCACCAACTCGAAGACGGGTGTTCATCTGGAGGGGTACAACGCCCAGAAGGCATCTTTCTCCAAGACGATCAACATAAAGCAGATTGGGCACGCCGTCTTGGCCGTTCCGGGGCAAACGTCCACAGAACCTGACACCTATCTGATCACCTTGCCGTCGCTCCACATCGAAGGACTTGTTTTCGGGTCTCCTTTTATTGAGTTGGACGGCACGTCGTACATCACTTCGTCAACAGGTTTCACGGCCAAGATTGACTATAGCGGAAGGGGCTGGCTGTCGGGCAAGAAGAACTCTTTCACCGCCACAATGTATCGGACTGGCAAGGAGAAGGATGTTCTCTTCAACATCACAGGTCAATGGACAAAGAACTTTGAGATATACTCGGGTTCGGCCAAGCATAATGGCAAGGACACCCTCATTGAGACCTGGGACCCTTCACAAATTCCCGCCACCCAACTTACTGTTGCACCTGTCGAGAACCAACATCCTCTCGAGTCAAGACGAGCATGGGCAAAGGTGGCGGCCGCTATCGCCAAGTCGGACCTTGACTCGGTTGGGCGGGAGAAGTCAAAGATTGAGAACGCGCAGCGAGAAATGCGCGCGCGGGAGAAGGCCGAGGGGCGCATATGGGAGCGTCGTTACTTCAGCACATCGGATGGGGCAGATGCCGTGTTGGCTCGACTGGGCTCGGTTGTAGGGCTCGCTGAGGACGGCGATGCAGACAAAACTGGTGGCCTGTGGCGATTCGACACAACCAAGGCAGAGAAAGCACGCAGTGAGTCGCAGCTAAGCGAAGAGGAAACTGCGAGGCTTGCGAAGGAATTGCTCGGTCAGTAGGGTGTTACCGGCCGACAGGCCCGATGGAAATAAGCGTCGATTGAAGTGTGATCGAACCAGCCTTTGGGGGCAGAATGACTTGACTCGTCCAACTAATCTATTCCCAATTCTAAGTGCGGTGTCGTTAATATACCATGGGTTTGCTTCAAACAGGAGGGGGCTGAGCCATTGTGCCGCAAACTTCAATTCTGTCGTTTGGCTTCCATTGAACAGCATGAATGCAGCAAAGGGATTGCAATGGGTGCTAAGCTCTCGCTATACCAGGCACCAGGTTTCACCTCTGGTGTTGCCATGAATGAGGTTCACTCTCATCCAGTTGCGTCCCATCCATCGCTCCTCGTAGCCACGACAGACCTGAGAGAGTTATGATGGCGATAGCCTCACAACCGACGCCTACCTCCCTTGACGGTAGCGCCTATCGGTACTCCCTGTCCAGCTCATAAAATAGCAAGTAGACCTCTCGCTGCATGCCTAACACGTCACTAGTGCTTGCTAGTTTCACCTTTTCATCACTGATGCGCCACCATCGGTCCTGGTGTTTGCGCCGCTTGTGTTCGACAAGCACACCGCGCTTTTCTTTGATATGGGAGTTTGAACTTGTCGTTTGTGGGTGGCTCGGGGGCGTCATATGCCCGGCCTTTGGAGCGGGACGCAGGGTATCAATGGGAACGGGTACTAGCGCTTCAAGGGATTGCATGGGCGAGTCGGTACCCGATCCGGGAGCCAGTTGATCTGGCAATGACGTCAAGGGGCTGCTCTCGTCTGAATGCTGCTCCAGGGTCTCCATGTGATGGGTCGGTGATGCGATAGCCGGGTTATTATAGACTTCGGAAGGCTGGAATGTACTTGGGTTGGAGAATGGCGGACTTATGTCCTGGCGTCGAAAGGTCTCATAGTGACCACTGTGATGGCTCCCCTTGTGCGTGACGAGCCCGCGAAGTCGGTATTTCTTTTGATGGAGCAGGCCACCGAGAGGGAGCCGCTCCGGAAACGATACCTTGGCGGAATTCTTTTGCGACAAGTTGCTCGTATCGAAGATGGAGCGCGAGAGGTGGATGGCTAAAACCCTGGGGAAATGGGTCAGGCGAATGTGTCGTGCTATCCGTCGTTTTGGCGCGTGGCGGAGGTCGGGGAGCTGGACATCCTCGGGCGGTCTTTCGGGGTCGATATCAATGGCGAGCTGAAGCTTCGCCATGGCCGAACGTGCCTCTTCTTGAGAGGCTGTCGTACCCGTCGTGCATCTCGCTTGCAGCATCTCCATTGCATGTAGCAGGCGGCATTTCTCGCACTTGAAGTCGTCAATATACTCGGTCTTGAACATGCCGTCAAAGCATGCGCCGAGGGATGTGGCCGAAGCCTGGGGAACATTCAGCGTCAGGGTACAAAACGTGGATTCGGTGGGCCGTGGCTTGAAACCACAGACGAGGCACTCAATCTGCGACTCGAACCTCCCCTCCAACGGAAAGCTTTCTTCCTCTTCAAAGTTGGCGCTCCTCGTGGATCCCGCGGTCGAGGCAGTTGTGTCCGTCGCCTTTCCGGCATCGCCGCTGGTAGCGTCCACCCTCTGCGACTGTGTTGCGGCGAGAGCGGGAGACGCGCAGGGCTCAGCATCTACCAGGGCGGCATGCGATCGTGCGAATCTCCGCGCTCTCCGCCCCGCGTGGTACTCATCGCAAAGCCTCTCAGCCACGACCTGTAGGAACTCCTGTGCATCCTGCTGCTGACGGCTGATACGCTGTCGAAAGGCCAATTCCAGTGTCCTAACAAAAGCGCCAGCGGAAATCGTCTTCTTGTAGATTGGCCGCTCGTTCAATGCATCGAGGATGTCTTTGAGGCCCTTGCTGACCAGACCCGCCTGTAGGCCCTCGATTTTCCAGTCAGGCAAATCCTTGCGACCCTGGAAGGCGACTGGAAGGCCCTCGTCCTTTGCGCCAGGCAGAACGACGCGCGCATACACCCGACCATTGTCGAGACTGCGACGGTGTGTTTCCTGGATCAGATACAGCCGGAGGTCGTTGAGCCCGGCGAGGGCTTGGAGTACGGAGTTGATGAAGCAATCGTTGGCAGGGTTGGAGAGGCCGACAATGCCTTGTTTCCGGGACCCGAAGACGCTGGACGAGGGAGACGACTGAGCGCTGTCGAGAAAGTACGTGGGAGCGAAGACGTAAATCAGAGTGATGGCAGCGAGCGACGCACCAGCAGCATAAGTGGCTACCGTCAGCGACCTGTCAGGCATTATTTTGTGCGCGAAAGAAAGAGAGAGGGGTGTCCAAATCCTGACGGATTAGAGGCTTCCCAATTGAGCTGTCCAACGAACGGTACTGTACGGGATTCGTCTTTGTCGTGTGTCTGCGCGACGAGGCACCAGCACACCTTTCAAAGCGCAGTGGCGTTTCAGCAACCAGCATGCTGCGCCACATCCGCACTGGGCTTGCGTGCGGATAAATCTGCTCGGGTAAAACAGGTTCCAACTCTCAGACCCTTGACAGTTTGGACTACACTTCCCTCCTGGTACAACCCCTACAAATTTCCAATATAGGTTTGGACACTGCGAGAAGGATCATACAGCCCCTCACCCACTTCTAACATAGCCTAACATATGCTTAACATGCTATTAGGATTATATTTAATATTATTATTATTATTTGTCTTATACCATAAGAGCTGAAAGCTCTGCTCGTCAGAGCAAGCGGTCCCTCTATTGCTAACTTCCTACTGTCGGGGTGTAGCCGGGGCGTTACCGCCCCGCCTACGGATGTCCACGTCAAAAGTTCTGTCCAGGCGCTAAAAACGCCACCCCCGTTATTTACATATCACCCCTGATTCTCCTTCTTCCGGCCCTCTTTATATTCATTACCCCCCTCCAATTGAATAATTTGCTGAATATGCCAAGGAATCCTCTCAATCCACGCCTGAATCTGCTGTTATGTCATATCTTTCCAGCAACGTTCCCATGCTTTGATCGCCTCCTGGTGGCTTTTTGGAGCCCCTTTCTTAGTTGTATATCTCTTCATCCACGGCCAACATAGCTCAATCGGGTTCAAATCGGGCGAATTACCTGGCTAAAGAAGTTATCTAACCTGGTGGAAATCGAAGATTTTGTTCTAGATGTGATAAGCGTGTGCTGGAGCTTTATCCTCTTAAATAATCGTCCTAAGGCGATCCTTTTCGCACTCCTTTGTAAAAGGAAAAAGTTTAGGAAATAGGATTTTCGTTTAATATCGATACTAATCAATCCCACCTTTAGATCCTTAAGCTAATTTACTATTCTTTTTATTCCATTTCCATTACGGTTTTCGCCTAGGAATTCCTGCTAAAGATAACCGTCGTATTCTAGTTTAAAGCTCTCATTCCCTTTAGAAAACCGGCTCAAACTCTTCATTTATCCTCTTAATATATTTTTCACTTTGCTCTTTTTCTTTCTTTGTTTCCGGAAGCTAATAATGATAAGGGCCCTTTTTATCGTACGAAAAATAATCTTAAAATATAAACTTAGAATATCTTTTCTACTGTTTATAAATAGCGTTTCGAATAAATCATTTATCTGATGTCCTCTAGATTTAATAACCGCTATGGTGATAAAGAAGAACAATAATGGTTTTATCCGACTAAATAACCTGTTTTTAATCTTCAAAGGTCTAATCCTAATAAGTTAAACATTATTATAAACAAGCTTACTTTATCGCTTTTATTAACCTAGGCTTCCTTATCAGTTTAATCTTTTTAAAACCTGCTTTTTTAAGGATTTAAAGGACTGTTAAAGCTGAAATTTTGATACTTTTGAGGTTAAGTTCGCCTGTAAGATTAATAGTGGTTTTTTCACGCCCGTATCGGTTAGTGCGTACCTTAGTAGCGACCTTTTCAATATTTTTAAGACTTTACTTTAATAAGCGGTTAGATTGAAGAGCATCTTAAAGCCATTCATCCTTAAGGAGGAAAGGCTAATAATTTAGCTTAAAACTACGTTTAATAGCCTGGGTATATATATGGTTAATCTGCCGAACAGATATGCTAGTTTCTTTTAAAATTTAAGTAGAAGTCTTTTCACTAACCAGTGACCGTAAGGTAATAATAAGCGCTTGTGTTGTAATACTGTTATGAGGAGCCATTTTGTTTATTAACGTGATAATATGCGGGGTTGGCGAGCGGGGCTGGCAAGCAGGGTAGAATAGAAACACTAGTTGAAGGATATCACAATAACAGGGGTGGCGTTTTTAGCGCCTGGATAGAACTTTTGACGTGGACATCCGTACCCTTCTAGTCTATCCTTTTAAATATAATTAGTTTAGTCTCAACTACCAAACGTAGTGACAGGCTATAAAGTTAATACTATATGCCAGTATGTGTTATAAAAGAGATAAGGTATAAGTGAGTTGTTTGCTCTCTTGCTGCGCTTATACTCCTTAGCCATAATACTTTAAAGGTCTTACGTTACTTCCTTTTTATCTAAAGTTAAGAAACCCTTTTACTTAAAGTAACTCCTTAGGGTTTAAGTAATATTAAGGCGTTTTCAGCTTAAAGTTAACTTTATAATACTATTCCTTCTTAATCTAGTCTTTTTTTACAATTCTAGCTTATTAGTTATTAGCTTTTTATTCTTTATTATTATTACCTCCAGTTTCTTCGTTCTGTAAGTTTACTTCCTTTAATATACTTACACCTTATAGCTTCTATTAATATTTATTAATAAGCTAACTTCTATAATTCTACTTTCTTTTATTATAGAGTTATCTTATAGTTTTTATCTAGTTTTTCTATTAAGGCTAGTTAGCTTCTGTAATTCTACTTTTCTAAATTATTTACTAACTGTTTATAAACTCCTTATGTTACTTAAGGTATAATATTAATTATAGCGATTATCTTTAGGTTATATATCTTTATGTCTCCTTTATTCTGTTTACTAATTATTAGCTACAGAATAAAATTGCGTGGTATGCTGATTTTTCCCTGCTTGGGTCCTTCTTCTATCCATCACCGCTTAAACTAACTTTAAGAACCCCTAGCTATATAGTCTCTCGCTATGATCCGCTCGATTCTCTGCCTACACTCCTCATCGTTGTGGACAAGTGGACAGCGACTTCACTTGGCTGTTGGCAAGCTCTTGTTGAGGAGATGAAGAAATATATCAGTATGTCAGCGTCCAGCTTTTTTTTTTTTTTTTTTCTTTTTTGGTCTTTTGGGGTT
>Ga0247758_1000518_pt1 | contig 33987 bp, 53 predicted proteins | sample UWRJL156409C4_FD_180950 | JGI IMG/M metagenome (GOLD analysis project Ga0247758, IMG submission 180950) | Plant litter microbial communities from Arlington Agricultural Research Station in Wisconsin, United States - UWRJ-L156-409C-4 | ecosystem: Environmental > Terrestrial > Plant litter >...
GTTGTTGGGTGGGGGGGGGGGGGGTTTTGGGGTGTTAGGGGGTGTTAGGGAGGGGGTGAATGACAAGAAAAATGACGCTATTTCCTATAGATGAAATGGCGAACCATGAAAACACCGCCACAAGACGTCGTGAACACTGCCTCTTTATTTGGAAGAGCCAGTCTTGCGCTTGTACGCCCAATGCCTCCGCTCGTCTCTCACCTACCCATTTTACGTCGTCTCCAATGTCCGTGCAGTTCACACATCTTCTGCATCCCTCCTCTGGGATCTCGAGAACGCCTGCTCAGTCGAATAGTGGCTAAACCCGCAGCTTCGAGCTCACGTAGCTGATCTAATAGGAACGACACCGGTGTTAGCCGCGGTGATGTGGGAGGCGTTGGGGGCAATAATTGGTTGTCGAGGGAGCCGAATATTGTTGAGTCAAATATCGACGGCGGCTTCCCGCAATTGTAAACCCCGTTCAGCAGCGGCTCGTAAGGCGACTAGCTAGCTCCGTTGACTGCGGGTTGGCTAGCAGCTTGTTGGGCTAGAATAACCTGGGTCTCAGCCTGCTGGCAAACAGCCGTAATGACGCCCTGTTCATCAGGCGTCAAATGTGTCGTAATCGAGGTATAGAATTGCGGCTGCTCTTGTTGCAATTCTGTGGCACAGTTAGCTATAACATGTCCGGTTATCTGCTGGGTGACTTAATCTTAAAACGTACTCATGAGCGAAGTTCGGAAAGTAGTGTATGGATCGATCTTGTCGAGGGGCGACTCGAGGAGCACGCTGTCCTCGCCAAGTTCCTCCTCAGAATATTCACCCTCCGTGGCGTTTCCGTACTTTGCAGACTGTTGTTGGCCATGAAATTAGTACATTTCGGGGCCTGAAACATGCTCTCAAGGGCCTTACCTCTTCCTGCAAGAACTCGAGATAGGCGGTGCTCTCATCCTTGGCATCGGCTACCTCCTCCTCGCCCTCTCCTTCACCGGCGTCCCAGTTGGCCTCTTCTTCGTTCCACTCCTCGTCCTCATCATCATAGCCATATGTACCGCTCTCGAGGTGGAAGTCGTCCTTGAGGGCTTCCTCGCGGTCTTGTATTGTTAGTCTTTGTCTTCACTCATGTGCAACAGGATGACTTACTCTTTAGTGCCGCGGGGAGAGAGCTGAATAGGACAGTGATGCCATGGAGCAGTCTAGGCCACCCCACCGAAACACTCGCAGGGATCTGGTCGGGATGAATGCCGAGAAGGGAGACTATGGCCATGATGCACAGCTTCTTGTCATGGACCCTGGTAAAGGACTCCATGCTCCCAAACCAAAGGCTGAAGAATTTGTTCGTCCAGCCATTCGTCTCAAGGACTTGCAGTGACAGAATAGGGTTGTAGTAGATGGCGTTGATAACCATTTCCATCAGATGGATCCTGTACGATTTGACCTTGACTTCCTGGGAGCTCAGCACGCCCATAGCCATGTTGATGAACCCTATGGCGCATTGGTCAATAGAACCACGGAGGCTCAGCATCATAGCTTCGGCAAGCTTGCAGGCGCATATCCGGTCGACGCCGCCAACCTTAGTGTCGATGAACATGTCTGAAACCATCTCGAACAACGCCTCCACATACTTGGGAGACTGAGCGAGCTGAGGGGCGCCGTACTGTACGAAATTGTCAAGCGCCGGGAGCATATCCTCAAGGTATAGCTCGGCACCAGATTTGAAAGTGGTGTGGATGAGCTCAAATGCCTGCCACATGACAGGGGAGATCCGCTTGGCCGCAAAAGTGCAACTATCAATGATCTCAAAGACTTCATTGTATAGATCTGCAAAGGGTCAGTCACCCATCATAATGGGTTGGTTCAGCGACGACGTACCATATAGCTTGTTCTCCAAAGTCACGGTGATAACAGGCATCAGCACGCCTTCGATGTGAAGCAAGACGTCGGGTGTGCTCTCCAACGTGAGGATTAGTGTGCCAATGGTTTGAAGCACTCCAAGAGCGGTAATGCTTTTATCGTCAAGGAAATCGCCGTACTCATTGTCCATATCGTCTCGCTTCTCGTTATTCTCCAAGAGTTCTCGGACAATCCGGAGGTATGTGTCACGAAGCTGCTCACTGAGAGCCACGGCAAAGGGAGTTAGTTCGGTGGCGAAGACCTCCACAAAGTCCTCCATAACATTGGCAAGCGCATCAATATCCGCCTCGTTGGCGAGCTTGAGGAGCTGTTGCATAATGGTGGGGATACTTTGCTGCATGCTTGTCCGAATTACATCGTGTCTGATAAGGGGTTGCAGGGCAAGGGCAGCCGTCACCCGGACAGGCAGCGCGGGATCTGCCATGCAGTCAAGGATATGCCGATAGATGGTCAGCAGATTGCTTTGATCCTTGAAATCTAACTGCTCGAACTTCTCGACAGTGTCGCAGGCGCGGGCCCGGAGGAAGCCCTGGCGATTGGTGAAGTCCGGGAATACATAACGAACAAGGAAATATTCGACTTGGTCGGCGATCGGGGACTTCTTGCCCAGAATGACAGGTGCAAGCGTGCCAATCATCCGCAGGGCTCCTTCTTTTGCGATGTGGTTCTTCTCAGCGTCGGGTGCAGTTTCGTAGTGGGCGACTACCTCGTTGATGAACTTGAGGATCTCAAACGTTTGCTTCCGCCGTGCCTTCGTCAACGTGACCAAGAAGTTGGTAGCCGAGACGTCGGGCGAAGAGACTTCCTCGTAAAAGTTCAGCTTCCGGTGTAGATACTCTTCCGGCTCATCGTCAAACTTTTCAACATCATCCGCCGAGAGACAGAGGACCGGGAAGATGAAGTGGGTAACGAGGTTCGTCAAGTGAGGCTTCAGGTACGTCCACATCTCCTTGGGGCGGATACATTCGTCCAGAAATACGATAGTGTATGACAGGCAGGGCCGGCTCAACCAAACAGTCTTGGCAACCCATTTGTCGATCTCTTGGAGATAATGCTTGAGAATTTCGGGTGCGACTTGGGCTGTAAACTCCTTTGCAAACTGAGCTTGGAGCTCGTTAGGCTTGTCGGTAAAAGCTTGGGGGTTTCCATGCCTACAGTTGTGTCAGCTACGACAGACGGAAGTAAGTTGACCAGAACCAAGGTTCAAATACCTTATATAGAGCCTGTTCAGGTTAAAGTAAGCCCATTTCTTCGCCTTCCACCAGTGTTGGCGCTCCCGCTCAAGCGGGTCGTCCTCTGTGGTGTGTATCGGCTTCGCTACGGTCTGAAGAAAGATGGTGCACCATCCGAGGTTTACGGGTCCCTGACGGAGGAAATCTGAGAGTTCAAGCTGCGGGCCTTAGTCAGACGCGTTGCTCAAAAGGTTACATCCTTATTCCAAACAGACGTACCCATGTGGCGTGCTTGTAAGACTTCAGCGCGATGTGAAGCATCTCACCGGCTTCTTCGCCCTCCTGGTTGACCAACTCATTACATATCGTCAGCAGGCGGGGGAAGCTCGCCTCGATAATCTTGTCGAAATGCGCCCTGCTCTCGCCGTCGTTGGCCTTGAAACGGTACGCACGGCAGATGGCAAGGAGGCACTGCAGACCAGCCAAAACCGACGGGGCCTCATTGGTGTTGAGCAGTTGGACAGTGTAGTCCATAAAAGTCGGCCATCGGTCGGGAAAGTCGAAGTGCAGAATGCGCTGGAGAATGGGAACGAGTTGGTGCCGCACGAGGGTCTGTGAGCTCGCGAGGATTGGCAATAACCGATCCCGAAATCGCGCTTTCGCATCCTCGGGAATCACCGAGTCGCCGGGATAGTGCTCTTGACGCTGCCATGCACGATTGACGCGGTTCTTGAGATATATCACAGCTGGAAAGACGCGTGGGTTAGTTGTTGTCTTGGTGTGTTGAGGGGGCGGGGTGGGGAGGACCCCTCGATGGGCACGCATACTCGACAGCTGGAGGTTGACATTCTGTTCGGACTGCACAAGATCGAGCAGCACGTCGGTGAAAGTCGGTTGTTCTTCAGCCTGTGATCGAGAGAATGGGTTGACCGTTAGCACTGGTGCACCGGCGCGGATGTGGTTTTGCACCGCGGGGAAGGGTGGTGGTGGTGGTGGTGGTGGTTAATGGTGAAACGGCAACGACGCACCTGCTTGAGCTGAAGCTCAGCCCGCCGGCGGACATCGGCGTCGGCATCGAGTGTCGCGACGATGCAGCTTTGAATCGCAGCGGCATCCATCGTGGGTAACTTTCAGGCCAATGCTCGCATCCAAGGCACTTCGGCGGCGAATCGATGTGGTGCAGTGGGCGGAGAGGAATAAATGACAGGCTCCGGAAGTGTTGAAGTTGAGGGGCGGCAAGCTAAGATCAGAAAAAATTTGGGCCAAATCTGGCCCCGTTGCTCCCTCAGGGTCTGGCGACAAGGCCTTAGATGGTGGGGCATATATGAAGTTAGGGGGGTTTTAGAGGGGTTCACGCTGTGCAAGACAGAGCTGTACAGAATGAAACGGCCGCCGTAGCCAGTGCGAATGTAGCCCTTCCATCCCATCATTGTCAGACTGTAAATTTCTTGACCAAAAGGCCAGATCATAGTAATTCATATCGAGTTGCTTGGTATGCACCCTTGAGGTTCTCAAAGGCGTTGCTACTTTTCAGGAATGCATCGTCTTACTCTAGGTACACGGCCTTGCCGGCTCCATCGAGGCTCTCCGTATGAGGATTTCCACCAAGGCTTCGGCACACGGAAGTGAAGCGACTGACCCCTTCTTTTAACTGGAGACCTCGATCAGACGGCCGTCAGAGCCCTGCACGCTGGCTTGGGATTCCCTTCCAGTCAGTCCCCAATGCATAACAAGAAGATCGCGCCCACCAATAGGCTTTGCAATATTTCAGCCCTTTTCAGTTGTGGGAGAGAAATCACAAAAAAGCGCTGATCCCAACTCTTCCACTGGCCGAGGCTGGGCAAATCACTGCTCGTGCATTCCACACCTAGGTAGGCCATTCCTCTTCCATGCATGAAAGCACCGAACCGGACACCGAAAGCGCACCAACTCGACAGATCAATAGCTGGTATTCACGGACGCCTCACTTTCCAGCTTTTGTTAGTCGGCCGTGTCGGCTTATTTGCCCCTCCTTGCCACCCGACTCCCTCCCCCTGCTTGTCGCAGCTTCAACCTTGAACCCCGCAGTCCAAGCGGCCTCTCAACGGGACACTCACAGGCACACGCCAAACGGATTGCAACCAGCAGGGCAAACTTGAAAGAATGTGAGCAAAAAGAAAGAAAAGAAACATACGGCAGGCAGTTATATTGTTGTGCGCGTTGGCTGTGGATCGGTTAGCGGCAACATGCTGGAAGATGCAGGAGCTCCAAACCAGGCAGAATTGCTGGCTTTCTTATCGGGGCATCCCAAGACTTTTGGGCACATCATCAGGGTTCTCACTGGGTCACCCCGCCATCACCCCTCGTGGGGGACCGACCGCAAAACACCAGGGCAGGTCCGATAAGATAGGTAGGTTTCCAGCCGAGGTGCCATCCGACTGTCGATTATCGACTATTGGGAAACATGGCGGTGAACAGCGTTTCAATCATGACTCTCCGTCCGAAAGCCACATGGCTCCAGAAATACCACTCAAGGCGGTGACAACCATGCGCTCTCCCATTCGCCATTCTGCCAGGGCTTTCGCCGACGCACACAAAGCATTGTATTCCTGATCCCGCCCTTGCGCTGAGCTGAGAACCTCTCCGGCTCCATGCATTAAAACAAGGAAATGCAACTCATCAGGCTCTACGCCACCAGCCCAGAGCCCACGTTTGTAAGCACGTAAACTGGCCACAGTTCCCATGTCAAAGCTCGAATGCATTTGAGAGCGCTTGTCCCATGCCATGCCATGACAGGTTTACGCCCGAAGACGACCTAAACCCCCCACTGGACCATCATCGCGATCAAATGCCACCATCATCCATGCGCCGATCGTCTCGAATTCCGCTCCCTCGAGACGGGGAACGGCCTGTCTGAGAAACAGCCAGAAACGGCCGAGGTCCCTGAACATCCCCCACCAGCCTCCATGCAACATGCAACATGCACCCCTACACAAGAATATCCGTGATATTGGACTCAATTGTCTATCCATCGCACCCCTCCCGAGCTGAGTCCTCGAGTAGGTAGGCGCCAGAAACTCAAAACTACAAGCAGGCGATGTCGCATTCAACGCGTTTCCCAAGTTGCCATGGCTCCCCACACAAACAAAATGCACCCCGGCCTCATAATCCTCGACGTTCCATGACAGAACCCGTTGGTCCACATCTGCCCAAGGCCCCATCCGATGAGCTAATCCCCCCCAGTAAAAACCGTTCAATCGTCCCCGACATTAGGCGTCAACCGGCCGTGAGCCCAACGGTCGGCAATGGAAGCAGGCGGCTCAAGGGGGCCCAGAGCCAAAAGAAAATCGCAATCCAAAAGCCCAGAGTCAGCATCCCAACTGCCTCTCATCTCTGGCAGATGAGAAACCGCGCCCGCAGCTCCACTCATCTCATCTCATCCATGTCATCTCACCCACTCACACAAAGACACACTTGGCACAGACGGGTGGTGGACACTCTCATTATCTCTCCATATACTTGCCTAACTCAGGGGCAGCTTGAGTTGAGCGAGACCAGGCTCCCCTCAGAAAGCCAAAATTGCTCATTCGCCAGTATCGAGAGAGAGATCGTCTCAAAAACTGCCACCCTCACTCTCATCTCATCTCATCACACATAGCAAGGTTACAGGCCATCGTCAGATGAGCGTTTTGGCAAGAAACAATCTCCATTCTTTCCATTCTTATTTCTCCGTAGCCACGCCTCAAACCGTTCTCACCACAACCACTTGTCATACCACACCGCACCGCCTGTACTGTACTTTCTTGCAATAACAACGTGTAACTTGTAACATAAAAAGTCCAACATACACACGGATACAAGTTCACAATATGTCCCGCCAGATGCAGTGTCCAAAAAACCGCTATTGCTGTCTCTGCCATCCACATGCAAGTTTGATGACATAACATGACAAGTTTTGGGTAGGTAAAATTTGAGGAAGAGGAATAAGCCCATCATAAATCATCTTCATTGGGACCAACCGTCCAATAGAAGGAAAACCAAAAACACAGATAAGAAACAAGTACGCCATGCTTTACAAGTGACACACCCAAAAGGGTTAATGAGCATGAGATAGAGAGATGAGACAAACGCCCGGCTCAGCAATGCATTAAGCAGACAAGAGACGTGACAAGGTCAGAATATTCATCCATCCATCGAATCCGAAAAGAAACAGTCTGTACACCGGCGCAACTCCAAGCTACAAAAACTCCATGTTAGCATGTTGAGTCAACCCGTCGTCAAAACCATCAGAAAGTGCGATTACACCATGCAAAGAGGTTGTTTGCCCATCCATCGCGCCTACCGTCAGAATAAGGAGACAACATGATCCTCCAGGTTTACCTAGACCAAGCCAAGCCATCCCAAAGGGTAGAGAGAGAAGGGAAAGAACATAACTGACAATGACATTCCATGCAACACATTCCAACATGACCATTGTGTATGAACGTATGCGACAGTCCATGGCAGCAATTTCCTCCGTGTCCTGTCCGGGCATCCTTGGGCTTGTATGATCCTGTCCTGGAAACAATGGGAAACCATCCTAAGGTCCTTGAGAAAACGAACGCACGTCATCAGACTCTTCCTGTACGGGTGGGTCGGTAAGTTTTGCTCCCTGGACGTGTGATATCTCTCATTGGGCGTGGTGTCACACTTGCGTGCTGCCTTGGGGCGACCTTCTCAGACCAAGTTGATGAAATCGCACAGTTTGTTGCTGGAACAGAAAACCTCGGGACACCTATCCGGAGATGATAAAACATGGAAGGCCTGTAGGCAAGATCACTGACCGCCGGGTCAACTGGAGCGCTTGAAGCAAATGGATGGCACAGGATATCGTAAAAACAGAACGAGCATTCCCAGGTGCGTGAGGTCCGCTCACGGAGTTGTGTAGAAAGTCCGGCGGATCGAGGGGAGCATGGATCTGCTCAATCTTACCGTGCTTGATAGCTTTGCTCATAATGTTTTGTTCCCTCGGCATCATCTGCACAAAGGTGTCAACGTCCGAGAGCGCGAGTCACACGGCTTCCGCGGCCTGTCCTCCTGTGGCTGGACTGATGAATATCAATATGATGATGTTGGTCCTTAAGGACGCCTCAGCGAGATCAACAGAGGGGGCTGTGTCCTGATGGCATATAAGGTCAAGTCCAGAAGGTTGTGTGTGCAGTTGTAAAAATCCAGGGCTGAGAGATCCGGTGTTCAAGGTCCACGAGGGTTCATCCAGGTCAAACAGTCCAGTAGTAGGGTACTCCGTCCAAGGCAAGCCTGTGTCCTGTCAGTAAGCCCAAATTCTCACGTCGATCGCCCGATGGGAGGCCGCATTGGTAGAACGGAGTAGCGCATTGTGCTCCACGGGGTTCATCGATATATACACACTTCCAAATGCTCACTCACCTTGCTGTCCGGCCATGGCCTTTGTCCGCCTGTTGGTTGAGAGGCGGATCCGTGTTGGAACCGAGAGTATCAGCCAGAGAAACTCGCGCTTCCGGGCAGGGGAAGGTTCAGGCGGGACGTGGGCCAGAAAGAAGGCCCAGCGCCGCTCCCGACAGCCGATCCGGACAGCAAGGGAAGAGGAGGGTTCATCCACAAGCAGAGAAAGCCATAAACCGAGTCGCTCTTTTCCCAAAAAAAAAAATCCAGTTGCGCGTTCCGGTCCTTGGTATCATGCATCTCCGTGCGTTGCCTCTTGTAAGAACACAATAAATGAGAAAAGAAATCACAACGGCGACGTCATCAAATGATACAATATGCATCAGATGATGTGTGCCATCGTCCGCAAAGCGTCGACACCAGTGGTGGATCCAGTAGCACAAGGTCCGTGGGTGGGAATCCATGGTCAGTCGATAATCCAGAGAGGAAGAACCCTCCAAGAGGTGAGTCTGAAAGGTTCAATGTCGAGCCGCCGGAAAGTCATGATCCAAAAAGTTTCATCAGAGAGATGCAACTTGCAGCTCTAGAGGTTTGCGCCAACCTCGAATCCTGGGTCTATCCGTGGATGATGTTTCAAAAGCAAGAGACGCCGGCAGCCGAGTCCAGATGGGAGAAAAAGTCGCAAGCAAAGGTCAAACAATAAATCAAGCAAAATGAGGAACTCCAGGCCAGAGGTATTAGCAAGCAAAACGAGAAAGATCTCACGAGAACTCGGGAGGCCTCGTTAGGGGTCGTGCCCGGCAGGTAGTCAAGGTTGAGCGGGCCCTGCAACTAGCGATGCCCGTGCCGAAGCCTGGCGCGGTCCGCGGCATGTCGGTCTTCGCGATCGGTCTCGGAACGGTGGGATCTGTGTCCGCGTGAATCTCGGTCGCCACGGTCTCGGTCCCTTGTCTCACCCTCACGGCGAGCCGGTGGTTGCCCAGGAGGTGGTATTTGGGAGCCATTGGTGGGTGTAGGGGCGTTTGGCATGGCAGGGCTGTGATGTTCATCATATTGGGGATCCGGGGCGGCACTGTAGCCTTGTCGGGGCGGTGCTGTACCTGCAGGGGAACCTAAATCGTCAGACGCAGCCTGGGTTGGAATTGGATTTGTTGATGTGGTGTTATACGCACCACCTGGCGCGCGGCCGTATACAGGATCTCCTGGGTTGGCAAGGTTCTGAAACCCCAACGGGTTGACCGGATTCCCCGCTGACATATTGTAGGGAAAAGGATCTGTTGTGTCTGGGTAAGCGGGAGCACCCGCAGTAGCACTAAATCCCCTGGATTGAGGAGCCGAGGTCATAGACATAGGAGTCATCCTGCTGGGCACAGCGGCCGGGTAGCCTGGGGCAGCATTGCTGAAGTTTGATCCATGGACAAAAGTTTCCTGGGGATAGGCTTGAGCAATCGGGGGAGGATACCTTTCCGCCGCGGACTGAGGTCCTGGGGAGTACTGGGTCGCCGGCGGGTTGGCCGGATATCCATAAGGCTGTCCATATGGGGCGCCACCACCATGGACTGGTCCAGCCGGGTACGGCGCCGGGGGGTAGCCCGGGGCGGCCGCTCCACCATATGGAGCGCCGCCATAACCAGGCTGGACGGGAGGGGACGTATATTCCACTTCCATGCGTTCGGGAGGAGGGACACCGTAAGCAGTGCTGTTGTCGAGCTGCCGGTTCTTCCAGGAAAGGTAGTCAACCTGCCCACGAGGTTCACCACGAGCGCCTACGGGCGAGTTAGAGCCTCTCCTAAACATGCCATTCGGTTGGCTCGAGTGCATTGTACCTCCAGCACCACCTCCAGTGCGAGACGCCGCGCGCCTCTCTTGCTCCCACCGAGCAGAGTCCGCTTTGAGATCCTGAATCATTGCCTAGTTTGGTGCTCAGCTGCGATTGCTCGGATCACGGGTGCGCCGGTTGTGGTACTCACTGATGTTAGATTTCGGTATGCGGTGATGAAGTAGCCTTGCGTAACGCGGCCATCGGTCGCCTGTGGGAAGGGGAGCATGAGCAACACGATCCGTCAAAAGCGCCCGTAGTTGGCCGCACGGCGGCAGTGCGGGCAACGGGCAAGAGCGAGGGCGAGAGGATGGGGGAGGGACCTCATACCTCGTATGTGCCAGGGCGGACGAGGGCGTCGTTGCCCAGGTATCTGCAGATGTCGGATGTGATAACTTCCCGGTCGATGCCGTCGCGAGGGACAAAGTACTCATTCTGCCGCGCCGACGCCGGGATCTGGGACGCCGGAGGCGGCCGGTTGTTCTGTTGCCTCGACATGGCGAGAAATCTGTGGGAGGGAAGGGGTCGACACCAAACAAAACAGACTAGAGACCAAAGAGATCCGGAGGGTCGGGATACCAAAAAGACCTGATAGATATCGGGCGGCGCGAGGGGGAGGGATCCGACAAGGCGGCGGAGCAGTAAACAGGAAGAAGTTGGAACGAGGGAGGCAGAAGAGGGGGAGGGTGGGTGGTGGTGCAAGAAATGGGCAGCAGCCCCAGCCCAGGAAGCACCCGGCGCTTGGGGTTGGGCTGTCAGGTGTGGGTCCCGTCAGTCGTGGTGGCTGGCGACCTGCAACAGCTGCAAGCCAGCAACGGCAGTGGTGAGTGGTGGGCTGTCCTGCGCGAGCCACTTTCGGCTCCGTTGGGCAGTTGGACAAGGCGAGCCGACGGAACCAAAACGGCGGCGTCCAGTTGGTCGGCAGCACCCGTGCGCAGCCTGCGCGGCCTCTGGTAGGCGGGACGGCGGAGACGCCAGCTAGGTAGGGGGGCCTGTCAATCCGGTGGCGACCAAAGAGCACTGGCCAAAAGCACCCGCAGCGGCCGGGTAGGGGAAGGGGGGGGAGGGGTGGCGTCCAATGCCTGGCAGGGAGGAAGCTGTGGGAAAGGCGATGCGCCGCCAATTGGAGGCTTCGCGACGGCCCAAAGATTGGCGTCTATAGCGTTGCAGCGTCGCAGCGTCGCAGCGTCGCCACAGAGCGAAGCTAGGGCGGACCGCTGGGAAACCTGGAACCTGGACGGCGGGCGGGAGTCCCGTCGGTGTACGGTGGACGGTGGACGAGGACGAGAGGACGGCCACCGAAGAGCGGACCCGTGAGGTGAGGGGTAATTGAGGTGCGCGCAGACGGGAAACGGGAGAACAGGAGACACGAACTGGGAGATCTGGTTAAATTCCCGGTGCAGTCTAGCACAGGGAGCAGGTACGTCAGGTGAGGTGCACCGAGGCCAATCGAGAGGTTCCGGAGCTGTGCAAAAGCACGCAGTATGCTAGAGAAATTTTCCTGCTGCGTGAGCTGTGTGGTCGGCCGCTGGCGTGGGAGAGTCTGGTTGGCCCGCGATCAAGTGGGGTTGCTGCGTCGGAGGGCTCGCGAGCGTGCGGGCTGCAGCAGGCAGGCGAGCAAAGTGACGGCGACCACTGATGATACGGAGGAGCGGGAAGCCTGGGGGCGGAGCAGCTCGGAACACGAAACGGCTGGAGAAGCGATTCGTGGTGGCACTTTTTGAGTGTCGGAATCGCATCGGACTTGTTGCGTTGAGTCCTCTGCTTCCCAAACAGAATGAACTGTGCAGATCGCCCCTTTCCAGAGACTTGGGCGCAGGTTCAGTTGCGGCAAGGGATGCAAAAGTTTGTATAAGTTTCAAGTCTCCAAAAGACACGGTGTCGTGCTCAGAGGGGTTGGAATTGTCCCGTTTCGGAAGTTGGCGAGGCTGGTTTTCCGTCCAGGCACAAGCAACGATCGTTATCCAAAGACGAGGCAGGCAGGGTGTGGTGCTAATCTATGCGATCACGCAGCAAAAGGTACGAACATCCACTGTTCTGAAAAGGGGACCGAGGCTGTTGCCTGCAAACAAGAGAGAACGGAGGCCCAGTCAGGCTGGCTTTGGGACGGTATTGGTGGGGTTTCGGTGACCCGATTTGGGCAGCAGAGGGTTCCTCGCCCTGAGAGCTTTTTGGGCCGGGAAGATGCCAGCAATAAGTGACGAGACAGGGACACAACGAAGGTCGCGGGATCATTCGGAAAGTGGCATTCGGGTATCCAGCACTTGGAGGCCGGCCCAGGTTTTATAGCAAAGCCGCCGGCGATATCGCTTGACAGAGCTGCTATCTGGCCTACCAAGCACAAGATAATTCGCAAGCGGAGCGCGACGTCTTCGGCGGACCAGATGGCGACGCTGTCCTAACATCTGGATGTCTTGCTGGCTGGAGGGTACGAAACTGCCAATCTCCGCGCAGATAACTGTCCGGAACCGAACAGCATACTGGGCTTGACCGGAGATAATGGCATCCAGGAGACACCGGTCTACGACAGGTGGCCGCTTCTGCTCGTGCTGCGGCGGGCGACGTGGTCTCATGCTTGTATAACCTACCGGAATCGCCTCAGGCTCTCCGTGTGCGTCACGTCTTTTTCGAATCGGGAGCTGTTGCATTGGACTAGTGGTGGCTCTGCGTGAGTCTGGCAGCGTTCAACAACGGGATTGGGAGCTGGCTGGTTTTGGGACTGGTCGGGTACCAATGCGTCTAGCAGCCCAAACATGGCGCATGGATGGGCCTGATGTCTGATGCTCTCCAGCCAATCACCGCTGGCCGCAAAATGGGGATGGGGGCTGGTAAGGCGACCAGCTGCCTCAGCGAACGGACTCTGCGAGGCGTGTATTGGCTGGCCCTCGCCAACAACACGCACTAAAGCACGCACAGATGGTAGGTCGTCAGACAAACATGACGAGCGTGCTCGCCACTCAGTGTTGAGTCTTCTACTTGCCTCTGGCTGTTGATCGTCCAAAAACATGGCGTTGCCAGCCCTTGTAGTGTGGAGGAAACAGAATGGCATTACCATTGCGTCCGGAATCCCCATGGACAAGGGCGGGGAGAGCGCAGATCACCGTCTCCCCGGACGCTGGATACACCCGCTTGCTCTCAAAATGCACCTCCTTGAAATGCGCTTCGGGACCATTCAAAGCCTTCCGATATGGGCAAGAAGGGAACCCGGAAGTAACGGTCTCGATCCGGGATGGCGTTTTCGTTTGCCAACAAAGAGGGCCTGCAGTCTGATATGTTGAGACCGGCAGGCACCTCCATTGGCCTCCGTTCCTGAATTTAACCCAAAGCGGGCCGTGAGGAGCACCGGTCGACGACGCCATCCGCTGCAATTCCACGGCCGGCATGACGCCCAGCATATATGGCGAAACAGAACATCCCCGGCGCGAGGATGCACCCCGGCGCAAAATCCCCGTGCTGATATGAGGAGGCGAGACACTGTACTCCACTCGCTTCAGTGTTGCAGGTATTTATCGGTGCGCTGTCGGCAGCAACAGCGGCAGCGGGGATTGCATGAGCCCGCTCAACCGAATTTCAACTTGCTTTGACCTCGCTCCGTCTTCTTTGGTCGCCCAGGTCGCTTCGGCGGCGGCGCAGCTGCGGTGCGTGAGGATGATGCAGCGGCGGTCTCACGGCTGGCGAGTGTCAGGTTGACACGTTGGTCCTCATCTTGGAGATCTTTCGCAAAGTGCCAATCTTGGTGGCTCTGAAGCGCCTCGGGGGTCTCGAGACTAACGTTGCATCGAGAACACACATGGAGGATGATTGGTGTCTCATGATGATTGGAGTGGTCCTGATATGCCTCATCTGGGCTTTCACCCGAGACGCTGCCCAACAAGTCATCCCCTTTGTTTAGTATGGCGGCATCGTCGGAGCCCAACCCATTACTAAGGCTGTCGGAGGTCTCCTTCCTGGTGAAGAAGCGTTGAATCCCTCCATCGATACGCCGTCGCTTCTCTGCCGGGCGCTCCCTGCTGACCTCTGCTTCCATGGTCACCCGAGGACCCGCCTTCTGCGCCTGCGCCTCGTCGCCCTTCAATAAGAACGCGCCGATTCCCATATTTCCGGTGACGCCGTCCTCGAACCCGCCGACGCTCAGACTGATGTTCGAGCACGGCCATACAGCATTGCCTTCGAGGGCGATGATTTGACCGAGGAGGGCCTTGGCAAGTTCAAATAGGGACTCCTCGTCCAACGGTCGGCCCTGGGGCCGTTGGGGTAGAGGACTCTGGCGAGATCGGGTCTGCGTTCCGTGACGAAAATGGAGGTTGATCGTTCTGGGCCGGCGCCTATTTTCCAACATGCCCTCCTCTACAAGGCGTGAGAATATGTCCGCGGCGAAAATGCGGAGCCATTTCGTCGCCTGTTCCAGTGATGTGATGCTCGGGCGGAAGGATTTGGCTGACAGCATCGACTTTATCTGGGTGCGGGAATTCACCTCGCTGTTGTCGATCCCACGCACGGTATTGAAGACCCAGGTGCCCGTGTCATCGCCGAGTTTGAGCTTCAGTTGCTCGACCGGGACTGCGAGAAGGTCACTGACCTCTTCGGTATTGAAGGCTCGGGAGATCTCCTCGCCCAGCTTTCCGCCGAGGTTTCGAATTTTCGTGAACTTGAACCCAGACAGGAACTTTCCTATCGCTCGGTTGCGGATAACAGTCTGCTGGTTAGGTTTCTTGTAAGCCGAGCCTAACTTGCTCAGCAGCTTGTTCCTCGCTACCCCGCCAGAGGTTGTGTAGTGAAGCTTGTCTTTGATTGCTGCCCGGACGCCGCGCACAATCTCCGACCCGATCAAGATCACCACGTCATCCCAGTCGGGGTCCGTGAACTCTCCATGCTCGTCATCCAGATCCACAAGGGCGTCTGCCTGCCAGTCAAGAGCGGAGACAGTTGGCATCGGCAACTGCTCTGCCGGGTCATCGTATGGGGGTGGGTTTGCGAGCTCTGGGAAGCGCTCGAGCAGGATGCTGTGGACGTGAGCTGATAGGTCCATAAACACCTCATCAATGCTCGCCTTTTCCACCTTCTGTAGATCGGCAGGGAGGTGTTCCTTGATGACAGTCATAATCCTTCTGGACTCGAGCCGGTAAGGGTCGAGGGACACCTTGTCCGTTGCAACATGCTCCGCAGCATCTGGACGATAAGACCACTTTTCGTCCCCCTCCCTCCACGTAGCGACATGCTGTGCGATCAAATCCGGACAGAGCTTTTTTGCCTCGGTCACATTGCAATGACGGCCGATACCAAAATTTCGGGCCGGGTAGTTGACGGCAATCAATCCTTGCCTATAGATATAGATCCAATGTCAGTTTTCCTGCAACTCGCGAGAAGAGACGGGGTGATGTCACCATTGCTGCACGGCCAAAGGCTTATCCTCGGGAGTCCCAAGTCGCACCATCTCACATTGTGCGTAGAAGGCGTCAAGATCCATGTGAGCGATAACCCTAAGTGGGCAAGTGGTGCTGTACGACGCCATCTGTGACAAATGGCGATATGTGAACCGCGACCGCTTGCGCCCCGGAGCGCCGGCAGGGGACGAGTCCCGGAAGAAACGCGGCGGGGAGGACATTGGGAGCCGAAGTTGCGGAGGTTATGGGGACGGAGGAGCTGTGCATTTCGGCGGCTTCGGATGCAAGACCGTGGCTCTTCCAGTTCCGGAAGCTGTGTTCAAGTCGAGCAGGTAGGTGGTCGGAAAAGCGATGAAGCGGCGCGGTCTCAGGTCGCGTCACGGAACGAGCTGTGGGTGTGTTGGAACGGAGGATCCTAGCGCCGATTCGCTGCTGGCTTTGGCGCTCGCGAATCGCCCAACCAGACGATGTCGGGGGTGTCCCTGCCCGTCATTCCACATTTCAGCTCAGCCTGGGATCCCGATTCCCCACTCAATCAACCGCCATCCCCAGGTCCAAGGCAGTGGATCGATCCTGAACACCACCTCGGTAAGTACGTAACTGTCTAGTTAAATCGCGAAGGTCAGAGCCCGGGGCAAGCATCTTCTTATCAGAGCAAAGCGGCACCCAAGGCGCTTCTTGAGCGGCCTGTACTGACGATTACCTATTACTACGGAATACCACACAATGCATGGTGCGGAGCATTATGCTTCCCCCCAGCATGAAGAGACGCAAGCCCGCGCTACGCCAGCCAAGCCGCACCTCCATCCATCAGCGGCCCGTTCCTCAGCTACCTACTCTAGTGTCCTTTTTCTGCATCGTGACGCTCCGGCTAGGTTTCCGCATCATCCGACAGTGTGTCGTCCCAGCTCAGGGGGAGCAAAACTGTGCGAATCAACCATTATTCTTCAGGAGTAAGACACGTCAACAGCGATCCCTTCAACGGATGTCAGCGCAATCGCCAAAGCCTGTTGTGGAACACTCGAGGACGACCCCCTGCCCACCACACCCTACTGCGTATGCAGCCTGCAAAAAATGAGAGATGGCACACCCTCGACATGCAAGCGAGGGTCAAGAGAGAAGATCGCACTTGATTCAGTGCGAAACGGCCTCCTCACTGTGCTTCAACGAACCAACAACCCGAGCGATTGCCTTTCTCTCTCACCGGATTCCTCCTATGGGGATTCCAGGACCGTTCCCAGATTCTTACTCTGAGGCTTGTTGATTGCCATTGTAGATGGTGCTTCTTTCACTTATTAGAATTTGTGTCATATAGCCTTCCGTGCCCTCTCCCAACCTCCCATGTCCCACCACGACGAAAGAATTGCCGATTCCCTCATTCAGCCAGCCACAGAATGCGGGACGGGACAGAATGTCGCACGCCCCAGTCCAGATACACCCTTAGCGTGCGCCTCTGCTGCAAAAGATAGATCTACAACCTCACCCATCAGGTAATCCGCAATTGTCAGGATAAAATACTGCCTAGCTAGTTTGTTTCCCGTTAGATAATGATAGCCCGGCTTTGACAACATCACCCAGGAAGGCTTTCCGGCGTGCATGAACCGATAGTTGGCAGGTCTTCCCAAATCGGGACGTCATCCCGTTAAGATGTATTAGGGGGCGAAGATGTCGGTGACCTCGCTCTTCTCTTGATCTAAAGATATACTGAGACTGGTCTCTTAAATGACCACAGTATATCTCCTACATCCTTCAATCTCGTTGAGAGCTTTCCGCATATGCTCTGCTATGTTTTCAATCTGTAAAGGTCAAAACAAAGGGATATTCGGGACCAGACCTGGGATCTCAAATCGTGGGTCCCGATCCACATCGGGACGAATGCCGCTGTTGGCTCCTGCAAACTGCACCCAGCTGCATGGAGCTTGCAAGCTATGTGCTTCTCGATGAGCCATTACTCTCCTGCCGTCCAAATCAGCTCGGGAGAATAGAGGAGGTATTGGCACGCACCGCGAAGAAGAATAAAAGTGGTGGGCCCACAAACGGCTGAAGGACTCGAATACAAAAGCTTTTGCCTTTGCCAATGAAAGGGAGGACTGCGCCGTTGAACTTCCCGTTGCCTCATCTCTCTTGGCTTTTCCCCAATCTCATCTCCTGCCAAACCGCCTGCTTGCGATCCGAGGGTGTCCCGAAGTAACACAAGCCTGACAAGGCTAGCCCTGGCAAGACGCGAAGGAGCCACGAGCTAATCTGCGCCTGCCCTACCAGAGGCACAGTTACAAGAGCCGCCGAGACGCAACGGTTTTCGGTGGCGGGATTCGACGACGGCTCTCGAAGCTGAGATATCAAAGCGGCAGGAGAATTGCTTCGTTGCGTAAGCCCATCGTGCCTCTTAGCTTCTCTATTTTCCTAGGTGCCCAGCCAAGTTTAGAAGTTCCCCCGAGAGCTGAGAGGGCCCTGCGTTAACGAGCCACTGACGTCGTTGGGATAGTTGCGGTCTGAAAGTGCATATCTAGTCTCGCCTGGAACCTTAGTCAACCACCCCTTGCCGCTGCCCTTCACGCGATCGATGGAATTCCGCTGCCACACCTTAACCCCAGCAAGTCCGCCATCCGAAGCCACCAATGGTTGAGCGGCTCGATTGTTCGGACGGCATAGCAAACTTTGCCATGTATGATACCCCGGGGGGGAGGAATGGAAATATGGATAAGGAAGGTGCTGGAAGATGACAAGGCTCTAGCCCGCTGACCGACTTCGTTCTCTGTTCTCCGGAATCGGCTTCCCGGGTGAAGTCATTCCCTCCGACTTCGTCTTTTATTGTCACAGTGCCCCATACCCAGAGTTGGTTCTTCAAGTGGGGGCAAGAAAATGCCTACACCCGGGCAACGAGGCACATGACTCGCTGAGACTTGTCGTCAACTTGTTCCTCAGGACACATAGTCCCAGCTTGTGTCCCCGATAGCGGCAATTGGCCCATTGCTTGGTCTTCCGCTCCAGTACTTCGCCTGGCAGGATTCAAGGGAGAGAAGTGCTCTTCGGGCATCACATGGCCCTCCACTCCGCCCCTGGGGTGGGCAGATACATCACGCTGTCCACTCTATCGACTTCCCCCGCTTCGTTATCGACGGCGACTGTGCAAAGGGCCATCACCGCTGAGGCCTGTTGGCATTGCCGGCCAGCTGCAGGGCACCGGAGATCGACAAGAGCCCGTAAGGCTGCGTGCAGGAGTTGGTCGGTCGGGAGACTCCACCCTATCCGCCTTCCACCCTTCATTTCAACCCCTAAATCAGCTCGCAAACACCAGCTCCGACGTCAGAACCACTCAAAGAGCTCAACCGGGGTTTGAAAAACAGTATCGCAAGGCCAAGCATGAAGGTGTCACGCTCCTCATTTCTCCCAGTCGTTGCAGTGGCGGAATTCCCGGGCGTGAGAGGTCCGCCATCGTGATCAGAGAAGGTTATGAATCAGGATTTTTCGTTCCCCCCTCATTCATTTCCCCCGGCCAACGTTGCCCACGCGAGCAACGTTTCAAAGACTTCTGGAAGGGAGGCTTGATCCGAGGGCTTCAAATCAGCCATGAGCATTACCCCCTGTCCTAGCGATTCCCCTCGACAAAACCAAACCAACCACCGCAATGCCTGCGTCAGCTCATGTGGGATAGCGTTACTTTCACATTCCACCTGATCGTTTCCAAGGCACTTTCCGAGCTTTTGAAGACTCTCGTGCCCGGCGACAGAGATTGATGTGATTTCCTCCTTTTTCCGATGGTACCCACGATGGTGAGCCCCTTGAGTGGTGTCGATGCGGCTCTTGGTGGATTCTTCCCAACATACCTGCTCCCGGAGAGCAATATAAATTTGGCGAAGAACAGAGGCAGAGCTGATCCCAAGACACTAGCCGCACCTCAACGGCGAAGACGTAAGTCTCTGCATACCATCACCGATCTATCCCACCCTGTTGGTGCGTGAGCTAAACAACAACAACCCACTCCCTACAAGACACAATGTAAGCCAGACTTGCAGTTACATAGGCATTTGCAAACTTATCTCTGGGTTAGGGCCGACGCCCCCGATAATCACGAATCCGAACCCGAACCCGAACCAGAGGTGGAAAGCCTACCTGCTCGATCGACGACACCGGAAGAGTGCTTCAAGTGCTGCCAGTGCGGAGGCCTCATCAACGAAAATTCTTCAATGTATTGCCCCGAGGTTAGCGGAGGTACGGTCTGTGGACACGCGAAGTGCGACAAATGTGGCAAGGAATAGAGCGCTATACCACCGAGGTTCTTGTAACTTGCCATGTTCAGCCCGAACCTCTCCCGTTGGTGAAGGATATGGATGATGGATGATGGATGGAAGTGTTGGAGGTTTCCAGGTTCTGTTTGTGTTGAAATTTACTCAGATTGACTGTTGAGCAGTCAGACATTATAATGAGAAAGGGTACCCTCAAAGTTCTTACTCTGTGCACATTGCGTCCTTCCCTCTTACACCCCCTTCCAAATGTTTCCTTTGCCTGACAGCGACACCCCTAAAACCTCTCCATCACGGCACGCCAATAACTTCTGTCATGTCTCTAGCTGTCGCAGTCCCAGCTTGCCAGCCTGGTGCTTCATGTCTCCGACTAATATCCCGTGTTGGTACTGGATGTACAGGGTCGGTTTGTTGACAAGATCAGGGGCAGTAACAGAGAATTGGGAACACTGACTGATATGCCCAAAGGTAAGTGCCACAACCGATAGTCGAGCAAAGACTGACGTTGGCGAGATTAGAACAAGCCGGTCGTTAAAGGGGTGGTTATTGTCTCCTTGATGCGGTCGTCGTGCAGCATGCTTCGCCTCCCCCACAATCCTCCGAACCCCAGAGCAAAGGCAACCCTGCATGCAGTTTATGCAGCCCATCGATGCTCCTCAACAGCGGTTATCGGTAGGCACGGGCTGGCTAGACGGACACCTGCGCAGTGGCATCCTGGAGGGACTGGTATGCACGAGAGGGAGTGTACCGCCCCCACCGATGGTGGAATGGTTGATCGACTTTGGCCCTGGCCAATAGGGCTGAATGCAGGGCAACACCCGCAGCCTCTTTGCAGTCGGCTGTGTGCGCCTTGTGTTTGCAAGGGTTCTCGATTCTGCTGCCTGCAACTGTCGACTCCGATCAACAAAGCCCGAGTCGTTAGGCGCGTCTTGTCGGAGGGCGGTGTTGAGACGTTGCATTGCCCAGGATTGCTGGGAGTACTTGTCGACCCGGCGCAATCGCGTAGGTACTTCGTACCTTGGCTGGCTTCCACCGGGTCACAGCAACCCGCGAGCGCTCCAGGCAGTGGCTACCAGCCTTTGCGCCATCGCCCGGGCGTCAATGAAACGGTAGTATGGGATGGGGGTAAAAGAAGGAGCGACAGAGTGCTATTCAGACAGGGCAGGAGCAACATCTAACACGATGGCTATTGGTGTTCACCGGCATACATACATATCATTGGATTGAAGTGGGATGCAATGGACTGGACGGCAATAACCGGCCGTTCGGCTTCAAGTTACTGCTTCTCAAAAGAAAGAAGAACAATACTACTTGATCGACTGGCCCAATGTTCCGTGGTCGGGATGCAGCATTTGGCTCCGTGCTACCCCTATCATGTCCCGGGGAGCGAAGCCACATGGGCCAATTACCGCTATTAGACTGCATCGCTGTTCATTAAAACAATGAAACATGACAGGATGGAGCACCCCCCCTGCCCTCAAAATAAATCACAAAAAACCACCAAAAGCCGGGTATCTCTTAAAGTACACTATATTGTCATAAGCCGTGGGCTTCGGGCTGCCTAATATTCCCATTCGCCTCCCGTTTTCCTGGCCCATTCAGCTCGCTCAATTCTACGCCCCCCTTTTCTCCCGGTGGCAGATCCGGAAGCTTGAACCTGGCTCGCAACTCTTGAACCAAAGGGCCCATTTGGTAGAAACTCTCGTTATTCTCAAAGGTTTCGCAAGGTGATCTGTTTAACGGTAGCAACCAGTCGATGATGTTGGAGCCCATTACAGATTTCCAGTTACGGTAGACGCCAATGTCAAAGGGGTTCTCTCCTTTTTCAGTCCTAACGACGGCGAAAGTGCGTTGTGCCAGGAGATCTCTCGGAGAGACGGGTTCGCGGGTAGCTGTTCGGTTTGATGATTGCGGAGTTGTGGGCGATGGCTGTAGCTGTGGCGTCGGAAGCGGGTAGGTGATAACACCATAGTCAGGCCCAGGCGGGGTGCCTCGTGGCACCCGGATTGCGATCTGATGGACGAGAGTCTTGGCCTTGAGATAATCCACATTGGTAAGATTGACGCAGATATACCGCACGGATGTGGCTGTCATTGCGAAGGTGAAAATGCCAAAGAACCCAGAGATTACCAGCAGGCCGATGGCAAAACCGTCAGCCGTAGCGCCCTCCTGGGTCGATTCCCTCATGCTCATACCGGCCGCAACTAAAGTAACGATACAGTATATGGCTGTGTAGAATGTGAACTGGACGAAGAATTTGAAGGCTAATGCGACAGGTCAGAATGAGCTATCATTTCCAAGCTGCTGGCGCAAAGACTCACACGTTTCCCCGACAATGCCGCCTACCCAGGGACAATAGTGGTCCATTTTCTTGACACATCGGTCAATTTCGCTGCAATGCGAGACCCTGTCTTGCTTCCAGTTGCTGCACGTGCTGCACCATCGAGGCCGGCCATCCGTGTAGCAAATAAAGACGTCTTTGCTGTAAAAGCGCTCAAGCCCTGGACTGTCCACGCTGGGGTCAGGCCAGTAGCCTTCGTATCGATTGGCCTCGAGGTCATCTCCTACGTGGTTGCAACATCCGTTCTTTTTTCGTTTCTTTTTCTCCTTTTCCTTCTGCTCGACCGCCAAGGTTCCGAGAGGCACAACCCCAGGATCGAATTGGATGACGAGGAAGACGCGGAGGTATGTAAACACCATTAAGACTAGGAAGACGGAATAAATAGCAAGGAATGCGGTCGCGACGTTGGATTTTCCTCGGTGTCCGATGTAGAAGTCGACTGCACATCACTCCGTAAGCAAGTCTGTCCCTGTCTCTCCGGCGCAGAGGCTACCAACCACATATGCGTTTGACAAAAACGTAGGTCGAGAACCCAAGGCAACCAGCCAGGAAGAGCGGTATGAGTCGCGTCACCCACCGCGTCTCTGGCCTACGAGCCCCTACCATCGCGTCTTATCCGGGGCATGAGAAGCTCCGGGAACCAATGTCCGTCCGGCGAACCGAGCGCAAAGCGTAACGATAGGATGGGCGAATAATGAAGGCGCGGAGGCGGCCTTGAGTTCAAAGGAATCGGACCATGGAAGATCGCGGTTTATTTGCCGGCAGGATTGGACCTTGCGACGCCCGAAAGCGTCAGGAAAGGTTAGTATGAAGTCGCATCAAGGTTGTTGATGCGTGTGCGGGATGACGTTGCTGACAGCGCTTTTCGAGGGTCGGCTAACCGCCAAATTGGATCACCTGCGCTGAGCTGCACGAACTCAAGCGCAAACGCGCTGCTTTGCCTGCATCCCTGTCTGGTCCGTGCGGCCCCCAATTGCCATGGTTTAGCTGCAACGGTCTTTGATGGTGGCACCGTTTCTGAACTTCCATTTTCCATTCTATCTATCTTGGTCGCCCATATTCGGTTCTGGTAACCTCCCAGCGACGGATGCAGGCTGCCTCTCAGCTCGTCCCGTCACATCCCCATTCTTAATCGCAACCCCGATTCTGCCTTCCATCCTCGCAAACGCTCAGCTCCTTGGGTTCCCTCCCTTTTCCCTCTCTTCAGCCGACAGGTGGGCCAGTCCACAACTTCCACTTCCAACATGTACTTGGCAAGTGAACGAGAGCTTACACCCATCTTTCAACAACATCCCCGTGTCCACTTGGGAACACGTTCACGGTTTTTCAGGCATTTCAGCAGGAGTGTCTTGTGGGCTCAATCAGCCACGGGGAGACCGATGAATCCGATCCGTCTTACGTCTCGCATCGCCACCCATTGGCGAATAAAACTTTCGACGCCCGACAAACAGTATTCCCGGCTGGAATACAGTATGCTTTTCTTCGCCGCCGAACCTGATGGACCTGGACGAGCTCCATTGGTGTGGCGGCTCCTGGAAATTTGACGAACGATGTTGGCGGTTCCCAGAGAGGCACACCACGGGACCTAATGATCCTTTTTTTTAGATCGTCAAAGATTGGTATTGTCCAGGATTCGCTAGCTGTTCCGCAGAGGTCAGGTTCCGTCAGGCATTTCCAACATGCGGCTCTACTCCAGCCCTTTAACCCGCCATCTGACAGCATAATGCTACATATGAATTTACATGCCGGGCCATCTACTGGGACCACGTCACGCTTTCAAGCCACGGCAAGGCTTCAGGTCGTCTTCGCATTGTAGCTTTGGGTTCTACACAATTCTCCAACCATCCAGGCCTTCTCGGATGGCTGGGATAGTTGCCTGCCCTGCGCGGTCAAGTGGCTTGCATGACCTCGGCGATGTCTGGGATTTCGAAACTCATAGCCTTTCTTGGAGCTCTGCACCGTCCATCGTGGTCAGAGCTGAGGAATTCGCACTCCCGATTTGAACTTAACAACAGTCATATTGGCATGCCCCTTCAGCCGGTCTACTTCTTTCGGGCCAATGGGACCACAACAACTCAGAACGACGAGCTGGCCGCGGCCAACAATATTTAGGCACATCGCTCAGCAGGCTCGCCATCGCCAGTCAGAAAGAAGAGGGTGTGATGGGTTGTAGGTAACCGTCGGTCTGGCCTCGGCGGCCTGGAAACCTCACTGGCTTCGCAGAGCCTCATGTCGAACTGGAGAAAGTATAAAGCTTTGGTCAGTCCACGGCTTGGTCGAGTTCAGGGTCGGCTGGGTAGCCCGATCAATCGACCGGCAATGGCGACACGGCTACATTCAGCATCACGAGATCGGCGCCCCGAGTTTCGAGACAGCATGAATCACCACAACCAATCCATCCTACCGCCCAAAATGGCATCGCCCTCGACACCAATATCATTCTTCGCCTATGGCTCCCGAGTCCAGATCTCATCTTGTTCATCGTCAGGAGGACCGCCTCCCCGGAGGTCTTTTGAAGCAACTTCGATCAATCCAATGGATATCCAAAGTTCGGAAGTCCCTGACCTCATACTAATATCATACACTTTGTCAGTCCGCCCTTGGATGTTCAACGTTGTGGATATGGCCCCTGTCTACCGCCCTCGTGACCCGCTTTGCCGACACCGAACTCCATAACCCGAGAGAGGGAGAGTTCTTGACTGCGCTTGTGTTTGTTTGGGACAACGACCAGGCTCTGGCGCGTCCCTGGTCTTTGGAGCACATCATCGACACTCTTTTCTGTGCTTGCTGGCGACTGACATGCCCACTCTAGACCTCCACTGCAAGTTCGACAGTACAGCACCGGCTGGCTCAAATTCCTTCCTCCTAACCGTCCGCTCTTGGCTTAGTCAGAAGTGCCGAGGCTCCGGGCAAAATGGACATTACAAGGACTCTTGCTCACATCAAACTCACAGCTGACTGTGACTCGGCGTTGACAAGCAGGATCGCTGCAGTACTGGGCCGAGCCGAATTACGCTAGTACTTGTGAGGCTCAAAATCCAGCCTTACACGACAAGCTTGCCTCTAGACGACGACGCTTGCAGTCGCGCCAACAATGCAGATGCAGCGTGCTCGAACAATGGACCACTCGTTCATCTCATCCTGAGCCGCAGAAAACCGGCGACACTGGTTCTGGTCTTCTTTTGAGACGCAGAGCCGCACGCATCATGACTCACAGCCTGCTGCGAGGGGCATGTTCGATGGCACACGGCACATCGGGTTCTAGGCAGCGTAGACGGCCGCGGGCCAGGCTTCCAACGCTGCTGCTGCTGCCAAGAACTCCCCAATTGCGCGGGCGCTACGGATATCAACATTGGGAGCCTCGCTGTGTGCCCACCAGCCGGTATCTCGATCAAACTACTCGGTGAACACCGGGGCAAGCGGGCAGTGCGTGAATGGAGAAAAACAAGGCTTTGGGGTGGATTTGCGATACCGACGCCCCTGAACCCCAACCCCGATTTTGGTGCACGTGCCGGTTGGCTGGGCATTAAACACGCCCATCGCAGCCCGCTGTGACTGCAGGCCCATGCTTGCACTCCACACCCCCATCATTGTTGAGCCTCATGGAAGAAGTACCTTCGTATCTACCCAACCGGTAGTAGACTGGCATTCCGCTGCACCTCCCCCTTGCTTTATTTTATTTCTTAAACTAATTACTTGCAGGGCAGTTTTTTAGGACGTGCTTGGGGCAAAGCGCCCTAACAAAAACGCTTCCCAGCTCCCGAGCGTACCCGACTTGCGCTTTACACATCTGGGGCTTCCAAACTCCCCTGACCCGTCTCTCGGACGGCAAGTGCTGCCGACTCAGACGCTCCTTCGGCCCCTTCCTCACTTGCACCGCGGGCAACGAGCCCACTTTCCTTTCGATCATTCTTGCTGCGCCCATAGGCTTTTCACCGAGATGGCAAGACAAGGTGCAGAGGGCACCTCTTTCTGCCAATGGGCTGGTGCATTGGACTTTGACTGGCTCGGAGGCGTGCCGATACGTTCTTTGGATCGTGAGGTTGTCGGTTGTGAGTCTTCAAGTCAGTAACCAAGCATCGGCACTGGTCAACGATACGACGGATTGTGCTTCCCATCAACTCACCGGCACACGCCCAGCCTCCCTGCTCGCCTTGCTGCCACAGGTTCATGTCTGTTTGCCTAACTTGTTCCCATTCCCAAGTGGAGATGGAGGCGGAGCTGCACAGCGACATTTTACAGTTGCCTGAGTTTGTTGATGAGCCCTCTCGGTCTGGAAAGCTGCTACATTTCGGGCATGGCTCTGTTCCTTTGAAGGCGAGGCAAGCGGAAGGGGGAATTGTATATTGTCGCCTTGTATGTCAAGCTTTGCCACATATATGAAGGTTGTCTTCTCTCTTACTTCTCCATTTCTCTATCTCACCATCAAACACTACACTCTGAGCGTCACTCCTACTCCGGCTATCTCGCAAATTTGACTTCTCAAAGCTTCCCAAGAAACCCCCCTCAAGAGACCTCCCAAACCAACTTCATCATGCCTAAGGATCCACGCAAGACGACTGTCTACCTTTGGTACTGCTGCTACTGTGGCGACGGACCGTACCATGTAGACTCAACACCAGCCTGTACGAATCCATCATGCCATTCCCACTTCCGCTGCGGCGGCTGCTCTATTGAAAAGCGCAAACTCCCCTCCCACCGTTGACACGACAATTTTGTCACCAACATCAAGCGCAGCCATGCTTGCGCAGGTCGCACAATATATTCGAAGCCAATGAGGATACGACTACGGTTACGAGGGCGCTCTCAAAAACCATGGCGCTACGACATGCAACTCACTTCTGGCGGCCTTTTGTTATTCGGGAATGCACGGCGTTGTCTGGTGGGTCTGGGGACCTTGCATGAAGCCTGGTTGCTGGTGGTTTAAACGGTACAAGAGCATCAGGCCTTTTTTACACATTAAATACTACAGAGAGAATGGCGCAAGCCAGGGCGTTATACGATAGGGATTAGCGGGAATATTGCTGGCGAGTTTTGTCTGAGCTGAGCGTTATAGTGTTTGCTTAGAATTGGAATTCGAGTCACTCGTTATCAATGTTACCTTTGTGTGATGTGAATTGACTGGTTACACTACTGGGAGATCTAGCCTACGATCGGCTTTTGCAACCCCCAACGTCATCAAGTGTGGTTGAACGTAGAGGCAACCAACCACACAGCTGCTCAACTTTGGCATGTGCCTGGAATCTGACCCCCGTTTCCCAGTGATATGCCTCAACAAGTTGGAAATCTATAAGAAACACGAAACATCGATTGAGTCACGGGCTCTGTGTGAGATCCAGTTCTACACCGCTGGTTCTGAACCGATGTATTGTCCTCGGGTTTGCTGCAATGCTGAGGCGGACACGTCATCGAGGGTACCTGTAATTGCTTCTACCTGGAGGATTAGGTTGGGAATGCCTGGCGGACGACGCAAAACTCGCCCAATTGCTCATAGAGTTTGGTGATGGGCCGCAACCAAGGCAGTTTTCTCCTGACACAAAAGCGCCAGACAGGAAAGAGCCTGTCAGAAAAACTAAGGAGATTGGGGAGATTCAGTGGGAGGAGCAGGGTTGACGAAGTTACATTGGAGGTCAGGACGGCTTGTGCTGTTGGATTGCGGTTCCAGCTGGCGGCGGTCAGCGCAGCTGACGAATTGACATCGAGCGAAAGCACGCTAAAACACAGCACCAGCCCCCGGGGAATTACATTTTGCTTCTTTTGGGCCTTCTGGAAAACGCTAAAACGAGGAACCGCTCGCTACTGCCAAAGCCCGAACACAGCCCTTTTTCGGCGCCGGGCCGCGTGCTGATTCACTCTCGTGATTCTTCCAAGGGAGAGACTTCTCGGTTGCCATTGGGCTGTGAGAGCGGCAATCTTTCTTGGTTTTTCTCCTCCGAAAGGCGTTCAATTCCAGGTGAAGCAAACTGTCTAGCTTCCAGGTTCCGATTTCCCCCGCCGTCTGTCATGCTGTTAGAGTTGAATCTCTCAGACTCAACGGATTGGGTCACCAAGCCCAGGTGAAACTGATGAGCCCCCCGAGCTGCTATCATCACGAGCCCTTGCCCTTGTCGGGCTCTACCTCTTTAAGCATCGACTTGAACCCGCAACTACCTGGCAACTGAGGCTGTTCACCGCTAGCAGAAAAGTTTGGTAGTTATCTCCGGCATCGCAGAACCCCAACACAGCCGTGTTCTCGTTTCACACTCCACAACTATGACAGTACTCCGGCCCCGCAACTCGGTGTGCAACACCAAGTCTTCTAGCGGAGAACCATTCCGCTTCAATAGACCGACGGGACGCAGACCTCCGACCGATGGATACTGTGACGCAACAGCGGGTAGTGAAAACCAAACAGACAAACACAGACACAAACACGGAAGCGGAAAGCGAAACTATTGAATCATCAAATTTGCCCCTCCTCGGCAACGCACCGCGTCCGTACCTCCGCCACACCACACCGTGGAGAAGCTGAAACAAAGTGAGGGAAGTTAAGGCTTCCACACCGAGGCTGCAGAGCCCGATGCACTGCTTCAAAGTGCCATTTTGAGGCTTCGCGTGTCCTTTATTGTTTAGACATGGCAAGGCTGTTTGCATTCCCCATGGCTGTGCTGTGTTTCAATACCGAGCTGAGTGTGAACACCGTGGTGCTGAAGCAAGGACACTTCCCTGGGCGCGTCAGCGGAGGCTGTTCCTCCCGCCCGCCCTGGGTTAGGGTTGCTATGACCCAAGAGGGTTAGGGTAGGAGGATGCGGGCCGAAAAGAAGGACCTGTACCAACGTAGCGGTTAGCCAAGTTAGTCAAAACGTGTTGAAGCTGCTAGAGCCTAACCCCGACAGAGCCGGTGACCTTGAACGTGGTGACCCCGATCTGGCGCCGCCCACTGTCGTGCGGTGACTTTTCTTGCGGCGCGTCGTTCAGGGGGTGAGAGGCGGGACAGATCAGATTGGCTTGCCGATTCTGCTGGTTGCCCGATGGCGTGCCCCACAATTATGTCATGTGATGTGAAATTTCTGGTTGAGACCAGAACGGAAAATTCATAAGCCGAGACGCTTGGACGAGACGCTTGGACCTTCTTCTTCAACACAACGAGACTCAAAAAATACCAAAGGTAAGCCGCGCTTCTCAGCACCTCACCGTCCACATCTCCACCTCCACTCACCATGGCTAATATCGAAACAGCTCTTGCATTACCTTGTCTTCAGGTACGCTTCACTACTAGCATATATGCGTAAATACTCACTGTAGCAGCAGCAGACTTTTCTTGCTGCAGACATTGTAGTCATGGAGCATCCTGTTCCCAATAACCAGCCGCTCGTTACGGAGTAGGAATTCGTATTAGCGCTTCTGGTTATTATCGCTTTTCTTGTTGTTCACATGGTACGTAACAGATCCTTATTTATCTCCGCTTAAGACTAATGGTGGCAGGGCATTGCAAAGATGGAGGCAGACGCACGTGTTGCGACGGCTAAGATAGAGGCAGACGCACGTACTGCGACGGCCGAGATGGAGGCAGACGCACGTACTGCGATAGCCAAGATGACCGATAATACCCGCATGGCCATTACAAAAATGGACATTGAATGTCGTAACAGAGAGTTGGAACTCCGCAACAGAGAGTTGGAATTCCGCAAGAGGAACAGCAATTTGGGAATTATCAAGGACGTAAACCTTGGCCGACTCTCTGCGGTAACAAATCTTACTACGATGGAAAAAGCAGCTCCTCTTCCCAAGCCACCTTCGTGTCTTGAGGATGTAGACAATATGTAGGGGGAGGCTGATGGAAGGAATAGGGTTGATAGTTCTGAGGTTCGAGGTCGGTTCTGGGATCTGAAAGAGGTAAAGCAAGGAAACTGGTGGCTTGGGCATCGCTCTCTCTCTCCAGAGCAACATCTCTAGAATACACCACAATTGCTTCCTATTCTGGCCGTCAACAGCGGGCCATGTCGGCGATGACGCGGATCGACTTGTGAGGACGGTTGACGACACCGCCTTCGCAATTCTGAATCAATAAACTCTGTGTTGCTGCCCACCTGACAGGTCATGAGCCCACGCAATTCCACCTCCGAATAGCTTCGTTTGTAGCCATTAGCCTCCTGCGCGCACGCGCTCTTACAGAGCCTTCAGGCCTGTAGTTTGCAGCAGCGACTTCCAACCGCGCGCAGGAGGGCTCCGAAGCCACCGAACCCCACGGAGGGGCAGCGAATCCAGGCCAGCTAATTCGGCCAGCCACCCAGCCATTCGAGTAGCCATTTGGCAAGCGAATCTAACCATTCGAGCAGATGCTGCCATTACAGCAACCATTCCACTCGCCAATTCAGCTAACCGTTTAGCCAATCGGAGCGCGGCAGAATCATCACACCGCCCAGCCGATAAGCGCGATTATTCCGATAGGCAGAATTCTTTTCACCGCCTTCCGCTTTCGATCAATCAATCAACAAGCAGCCAATCCGACTCTCAATTACACCATTTCATCCCGATTCAGATCTACCCTCACTGATTCAGGGTATAGGAATAAACAGGCGCTGTGCGGTGGAGATGTTCACATAACCACACCTCTCTGGTTTGCTTTCGACCGGCCTAAAAAACATTCACCCCTTCAATTAATCGACCTTCCAACCCCCACGATGGTATTCAGACCAGCCTAGAGACGACAGATACGACAGGTTTCGAGGGGGAGTCCACGCAGAAAGGACAGGAAGATGGATAGATCTGTCTGAGGGGGAGTGTGGGAATTGTGGGGCCTAGCCCCACCTCCCCGGTCCAGCTAGCCCTCGGCCACAGCCTTCCTTCTCTAGAACACACGCACCAATACACTCTGTGTTTGCTGCCCACCTCTGACAGGTAGTCATGTGTTGGGGCGGGTGCGAGAAGATGGCACGCGCAGGCCACGATCATCATTTGATATACCACACCATGGGCCGTGTCAACCTTGTTCTTTATGGGGTGTGTTCCCCCTTCTTTTTTCTTCTTTTTTTTTCGTAACGCGCCTGTCTTCAACTCCGCCTGTCTCCAGCAGAACTCGGCTCCTCGCCCTTACGTACTCCCGGGACTTGACGGCGAGCCGATTATATCACTCGACGCTTACTTCAGAAAGGGCCACATCGACCGAAGTGCATGGGTATATAGCGATGACGCCCCCGAGGGGCACCCGACCCAGCCGGACGAGGTGGACACGTCTGATGTCGAAGAGGTTAGCGCTTCTGAGCTTTACATAGACAGGAGTGCCCAGAACATCAGCGATCTCGAAGGTGGCGAGCAGCAGTCGGCATCCAACTCTGTGTGATCCCAACAGAGCAGTATCCTCGCTGAGCAACCAAACGGATCCGTCACCCGGGGTGGCGCCTCCCAGACATCCTCAATCTACCTGCCTAATGCGTCTGATGAAGACGCTGCGTATGAGGAGAGCGTCGGCGGCCAGTCAGTCGATCAGGATGACTCCTCTATGGAGGGGCCCGGGCGAAGACAGCAGCCGGCATCCCATCTGGCGCCGCAACAGCATGATAGCATCGCCCCCAACGGCCGTGGTGACTCACGCGCCGAGCTGTCGTTTCTCGAACCGTCTGAAGGACTTGCCGAGTCAGCGGAGAAATCAAGGGCTCTTGCAGAAGAGCTAGCTGCCCACGCCAAGCTGGCAATAGTCGGAGAGGATATTTGTTTCCACCGACTCCTCAGACCTTGCCGTCGTTGAACGCGGTAGATTCGATTGGGGAGGACATGTGGCGACGAAGCAGCGCCGGGTCACGAAGATGATGGCAGATCTAGAGAGATGGAGGCGAGAAGCCGTCGTGTGGCTAGGGCGTGTGCATCATCCAGGAGACGGCCCTGGCGGGATATCCGTGCTCGTGCTCTGCGGCGCAACCCCAATTCCTAGCCTTTGTTGTGGCAGGCGAAGCCGGCGTGAGGAGCCCGGGTAGTGTCTGGCATCATTTGATGTTACATGAAACTATCTCTATTTCGATTTCTCGCACCTTTGCTCGCCATTTTCAAAGCCTTAACCCCTTCGTTTTGAGCCCATATCGCCAATTTTGGCAGTGCTTTCTGCCTGCTTGACATTAAGCACAACTTGCTCTTCGAGTATGTCTCTATGCGAGGGCTTCTAAACTGTTCATTAGTCGGCTAATATGGTAAGAGCGATACATATAACGAGCCGTTCGATTTTCCTTTTTCTTCAAGCTTCCTTCGCACCTCTAACAACTCCCAAATATCGGCCCCAACAAGCCTTCGCGCCAAGCACATTTTGCTCACCACTCAACTCTCGAAGGCCGACTGCATTGTGCTTCATCATGCATTCTTCACCATGAAAGTGGTGCCAAGAGCCATCAAGATGCCAAACGATGAGCGCCGCCCGCCGGGCACGACAAGCCTTAACGAGATCCAGAAACTGCCCCCAAGCAGCAAGTGGTCGGATGACGAGCTCTTCGCCGCCCGCCTCGTGGTTCGTAGCGCCACCGCTCGGCCGGATATCAACCATCTCCTGCCCGATTTACGGGACCATTTTGCCGAAGCGGCGACCGCCTGCGACCAGACACGCATCCGGGAGCTCTTGAAGCCCGCCGATGTCAGCCACGGTACACTAACCGATACACAGCTTGTCCACTTGTACGGCGCAAGCCTCGGGTCATTTTGGGCCGCGCTTGCCCAGTTCGGCAATCCTGAAGGGCGTGAGGTCGAGGCCAAGAACGACGGCGTGGACAAAGCCGAGGACGATGACGATGTGGACATGTACATGGTCGCCGGCGAAGGGGGAGGCAGAAGACGTCCATATAGTCCAGGGTCTAATCCCTCCCCGTCGCGCAAACGATTTCGGAAACAAACAGACCTTTCCGGACTATAACGACAGCTCGAAAATGCGGGTCGGCTCAAGCCCGTACAGCGAGAGCAGCTCTCAGCAGGCTTCTCAGGGTTCCGGCTATGTCAGCCAAGGCCAACCTTCAGCCGACGTCCCAGAACAAGGCACTGTCCAGATTGCCTCCGCCTTCATCCGCCACGTACTCCAGGCATGCCCGCCCCAGCACAAAACCCAGCGCCGTAAGCCCACGTACTTGGTCGAGTTCGCCGGCAAACCCTCCCATGAAGAGAAAGTCCGAGCCACAGCGGATGGGGAGCTAGTTTTGTATCAGCTTGGCAATGGCAGGTACAACCTCACCGAACACCGCCCGGCCCTCCTTGAAGCCAAAAAGCGGTTTGCGGTTACCAAGGACGGGGAGCTGGTGTTTACGAACGAAACCCTTGGCCAAATAAGGGGCCAACCGCTTGCGTTCCGTCTCCAGCGGTGCCAGACGCCAGGTGCTGGCCCAGTTGACGAGAGGTGAGAAACCCCGCCTCCCTTTCACCCATTCCCTCGTTCCCATAGGACGCTGTTGTTGCTTCGTGTGTTTAACCGGTTATGCCTCCCCCCTCCCAGGGTCTTCGTTATTGCGGCCGTGCGGCAATACATGTGCTTCTTAACAATTCGGGATCTACGACTCGTACCTCGCATCTCTGACCAGCGAGGACGAGATGACCGATTTTCTGGACGTCTGGGCAACGCAGTGGTTCAATCTCCAAAACCCTGGCCAGCGTCGTAGCGCGGTTGAGAACATCGTGGCCCTAATCGGAAAACAATCTTTTTTTTTTCTTCTAGTCCTAGCTCCGGCTCCACGCTGCAAGACAGGAGAGAAGAGAGCCAAAAACAAAGAACTACTTGTGGGCCCACCCGCTGCCCTCCTTTCTC
>Ga0247758_1000520_pt1 | contig 33875 bp, 46 predicted proteins | sample UWRJL156409C4_FD_180950 | JGI IMG/M metagenome (GOLD analysis project Ga0247758, IMG submission 180950) | Plant litter microbial communities from Arlington Agricultural Research Station in Wisconsin, United States - UWRJ-L156-409C-4 | ecosystem: Environmental > Terrestrial > Plant litter >...
GGGATCGCCGTCGGGGGGGCTGACGGGGGAGACGATTGGGAAGATTAGGGATGCGTTGAAGGGGGTTGTGGTGGAGGGGGGGTTGCGGGTTGTTCCTACTGGGGTAGATTGAACGAAGTGAGGCTACCGTGGTTATAGTATATTTGTGGCCAAATATGCCTAGCCCTCGCCCTAACAATAATTCTCTATGCAGCCTCTGTCACGAATAATTACTCGTCCCTGAACGCAGTAGCCCTTATGAGCGGTCATCGGGTTCGAAGAAGCGCTGCCCCCACCATCGAAAGTGACGCTCGAGACCAACCCTGGTGATCTTCTTCTGCTCTTGCGTCGAAAGCTTCAGGCCAACGGCACTGAGATACTCATCCATCCTCTCGCTCTTGCCTGTAGCTGTTATGGGTTTTGAAGAACGGTACCTCGACGCACTTCTCAGGCATCTAAGCAACATAGTCATCTGAGCGCTGAAGGTATGGGCGGGATTCCAGCTGGTTCAGGGTCGGAGGATCGGCGCATGTTGATAAGATCGAATCCAGATGATGACGCTGGAAGTTGGACACTCCAATGGACCGTGCCAGACCGGAGGCAGTCAAGGCGCTTTACCCAGTTCAGGTAGCCATCCTTACAAGCAATCTTCAGGGCTCAGGCTGCGCGTTGGTGTGGCTATAGAAGGTCCACCTTTTTGCGATGTATTCTATCATTTGATGGCGGTTGCAAATACCCAAATCTGTCTCCTCTAAAGAAGGCGGGTGTCAGGCCTTTATCTTCTCGAGGTGCCGGCCCTTCCAGTTTCTCGCAAATGGGGCGGGAGATCTTGTCCATGCTGTTTGAGGAAATGCTTCCTAACACTGTATCTTTGCACAGAGCCATACGAACACTTGCCACAGGTAATTCGCTTCGGCCCATTATGCTTCTTGTTGTGCTTGGACAGACCGGATGACGTCTCATACACCATGTCACATCCCAAATGTTCACAGCGAAAAAGACTTCTTCGCTCTGGTGTTGGCCCTTGTCCTCCGCTACCTTAGTGTGCTTGCGGCTGGAACTTACTGTCTCTTGCTTGCCGGGGATGAAGGATTGCGATTGCCAGTCATGTCAGGAGTGCGATTCAGCTTCTGTGACCTTGGCCCAGGCTTGTTGCCACTTGTATCTGTCGAGCCAGGCACTTGCCTGAACATCCAGCGAGTGAATCTAAAGCGTTCTTCGTCACTTTTCAAGAACTCCTGCCTTTGTTAGCTGTCGTCCTTCAGAACCATCCGCCGCGGAAGCTTACCTCAGACACCACCAGCAAATACTTCTGAACTTCTTCCTTAGTCGCCAACTGGCCAAGGACAACAAAGGTCTTGGCGACGGCGAGCAGAGCCAAGAACCGGATATCTTCGGCTCCACTCTTCTTCAAAGGCCCAAAGAACTCGGCCCGTAGTTCCCTCTCAGCTCTGGAGCGATCCTTGGCGAAGGCTGAACCTGTTTTGCTGCGTGCTACGGTCATCCCGCTAGCAGAGAGGAGATAGAATTGGTCTCCTGTGTCCTTTGCGAGCGAGAAATATAACTGTGTTCCGCAGGTTGAAGATGGCACACTCTGAGATTCTCTCGTCAATCTAGAAGTTGAATGGACTGGAACTTTCGCAGCGGGCCTGAGTGCTTGATATAACGGGTGGTCTGAGGTCGAAATTCAGTGCAAGGGAAGGCAGTTGAATCGGCAGGCTACGAGACTGCAAGTCATATCCTGGAATCTGGAGGTCGAGCTTGCAAAACCGGCCAATTTCCGTGAGATCAATGCCTTGCGGTGCGGAATAGTCGTTGATATCAAAGCCTTGGCCAATATCCCGAAGCAAGTGGAAGCCGAACTCCCGCTCGGTGAGGTTTGTCAACTCCTGGATACTCCGGTCAAGAGATGCTACCTGAGATGCTTGGCTGTCGGTTGATGGTCCAGCACTCTCCAATGGGAACTCCATCCCTCGAGAGGCCATGTCTGCGGCCTGTCGAATAAATTGAAATAGGCCGTCTTGGCCATCCGAAAGTGTGTGTGCTCCTTGGCTGGGATGACTAGACTTCGGACCCATTTCCTCTCCAGCCGGCAGATGGAAACTTACTGGCCACATTTGGGCTGCCAGGATGCTAAACACATCCCGTTCCGGAGGGTCTGATATGCATTCCTGCCACCAACAAAGTCCCGAGAGTATCTGGTCAGGCTTCATCCGGCCCCGTTGAATAAGAATCTCAGATATGGCGTGGGACAGGGTGGCAAAGGCAAAGATCTCGGCGAGGGTCTCCGGCAGAACGCCTTCCAGGACATCCCTATAGACCAGGATCCCTTTTATCGTCAATGCTTTGCAGCTTGGGAAATGAGAAGTAAGGGCGCGAATCTTGGGGCAGCTAAACTCCGATGAGATCTTGTTGAAGCGCAGGAATTCAGCTCCCATGGCAGCTCTCAAACCTCGCAAGCCCGCCCACGCCTTGTCCGCGTCGGTGGTCGCCTGGGTTGACGACACAGACGCCCGGGTACCATCAAGAGGTTTATCCTGCGAGGCCTTGTTGTCGGTACCGCGTTGGAGCCCACTATTCCACAGCGTTAGTTTTTCAGACATCTTAATTCGGGGCTCGGCGAGCATACTTCGGGCCTGTTGCGCCAGGGAGCTGAATCGTTTCCTCTGTCGACTCCGGTTGAGGGATAGAAGGAGAATGCCTTGATTGCAATGCCAAAGCGTCCGAGTCGTTCATGAAAAGATCCGGTTCGTCATCGTAGTAGTCAAGAGGACCCAGTCCATCCCTAGCGATTGCCCAGTATCCAGCGTTGGCAGTTTCTAGCTCGAATGGGGAAGAGTCGTAGTACTCTTTGGGCTCGACTCTGTCTAGAAATTTGAAACCAGCAAGCACGCCATCGATCTCTGCAAGAGCTCGCTGCTTCGCTTCCCGCTGCTGGAGGGTTTCGGCAGCAAAGCTGAGGGGAGCGTTTTCATCGGCTAAGAAATCGTCCAAGCGGTCTCGCTGTAGCAGGCCTTTTCGTGACATGGCTGGCTCATTGCGATACCCGTCCAAGGCTTGCAAACGACCGACGAGGGAGTCACCGGTCGGTTTTGGACGAGGCCAACTCGAGTTGAAATCAAAGGCCCCCGCCATCAGGCCCGAATGGTGATTCGAGTGGTCCCTGTTCACCATCCGCGGCTCGACTGCGCTCGGGCCCAATTGGGCGAGTCCAAAGGCTGCCGACCAGGAGGATCGGAAGCGCGAATGTAAAAATCCAAGTCGCACTGAACTCGGAAAACTTCATTGGGTTGTGATGAAGGCAACGCACTTTGCGAATACGGGGATTTGTGCCTCTCTCTTAATGCTGATATGATGCGGACCTCGAGAGTCGAGACAAGAGACCTCAGGCGGACTTGGGGCGGACTTCAGGTGACTGGACCCTCCGCACGTACCTCCAGGCAGACTTTGGCAGGTCCAATCATATCCAGAGCTCGCGAGTGCTCTTGCCTGAAAAGCCCCAGGCATTCCTGCAGAAATCGGCTTCAAACTCTCCAGAAAAAAAGAATCAGGATGATGTTTTCCCACCGTTGAGCCTCTCCATCGCGTGCGGGCGATTCATGAGTTTGACCTTCCATCACGTTAAATCTGCGCCCCTGTCTGGACGGAATCGTATAATAATGGTCTGCGGCTGCCGTGCGGGGCGTACTTGGTCAGAAAACGCTGTAGGGTTGGCTACCTAGGTACCTGTAAAGAGGTACGTCGTCCCGACTACCTGGTTGGAGATGGCGGGAGCGCATCGATCGACCATGTTGATCACTTCATGCCACGGGAAAATACTGAGACAGTAGATATCAAGACCATCAGTCTTATTGAAACGATAGTAAGAAGTACCAGTACAGGTATATGTGTGATAGTCATGACCCCCAAAACTCCGAGTCCTTCCCGGAGGCCATCCTGGGCCAAGTGTGATCTTTTTGTCCAAATCCCAATCCCAAACGCCGTTCCATGAATGATGATGAATAACACGCTCGCTCACTCTCCCTTTCGCGGTAGTACAGTTACAACTCCCCTAGCAGACCACTCTACATGGCAAAAGCCAAGGCCGCAACAGCCACCGCCGCGCCGACCATGCGGAAGTCGCGCACAACACCAGCAGCGCCAGCCTTAGACGGCTGAGGGCTAGTGCCCGTGCCAGTGCCGGTAGTAACCGGGCTACCAGCCGCGACCACCGATCCGCCCTGCACACTCTGCGGCGCAACATTCGCCTGCGCATTCGCCGCCGCCGCCGCATAGTTCTGGATCGTGCGCTGAGCATTGGTAGCGGGCTTGTTGATGACGCCCACCATGCCACCTTGGCAATGCTTCTGGGTCGCGCAGTAATACCACATCGGGCTTCCGGTGCTAACAACCCGGAAGACGTTGGCGCCCTCGCCGGACTGCACGGCCTGCGACCCGCTGAAGAATCCGGTGGAGTTTCCGGTGAGGGGCTGGCACGGGCTGTCGAAGGCGGATTGCGCGACGGAGTGCGCGCCAGAGAAGAAGTGGAACTCAATGATTCCGCCGGCCGGGACGGTCACGTCGTTGGGCTCCATCTTGAGCTGGCTTTTGCCGACGTTGATGACGGTTACGCCCGAGGTGGAGGAGGCGGTGCCGGATTGCGCAGCCGCGGCGCTGCCGGTTCCCGAGGAGCCGGAGGAGGAGGAGGAGTCGCTGCCGCCGTAGCTGTAGCCGGGGACAGCGGCGGCGAGGGGAATGAGGGCGAGGAGAGTCGCGGGGAGAAGAGTGAGTTGCATCTTGGCGTTTGGTTTGTGGGGTTTGGTTTGTGGGGTTTGGTTTTGGTGGGGATTGTTTGGAGTGTTGGGGTTGGGGAGTTTGGATGAAATACAGTCTAAACGCTGTGAAGATCTTGAGGATGGTTGTTTGATGATCGGAAGTCTAAATTGTTGTGGCATGCGAGGACTATTTATCGACTGTAAGTATTTGCCGTGTTTTATTGCTGGTGCATGTTCTATTGCTGGTGGCGGCCTCATTGTGGCGACCATCTTTGTCGGGGCCCCTTGGCTGGTGTTTTGGAGTGTTTGGAGAAGGGGTTTCAAGATCGGCGGGAAGCCCCCGAAACACCGTGGCAACCCCTGCAGGCCGGGTGTTGCGACCCCTCATTCGAGCGCCGCCCCGGTCTTCTGTTTCGGCCGGGCTCAGAACGCGCCGTAGCGACCTCCGTGCGGAGCGCTTAAACCCCTGACAAAGGCCATTCTGGCACAGGGGCGAACTGCGCCTTAATCTGATGTTTGTTTGAACTCCTCGCCCTCTGTCATCCAAAAGTTCCAAAAGTTCCATCGGATGCGACGACCTCCGTACTTCGCCCTTTTGGGCGCCTCACTGTCGCCGGAGCCTCGATTGGGACATCGAAGCGACGCTCCACCAAACCGGTCGGCCCCAGCGCGCATCAGGGGGGGATCGTCCTAGGCGACGACCATATTAGGGCGCTTATGCGTAGACTTGCAAATCCGGAGAACATCGCGAACCTCGAGATCGACAAGATAGGTGTCTGCAGTGGAGGCAATTTATTTCTCTGTGAACTAATTACTTTTGTTTTCTTATTATCAAATTGTGGTGGTGTTCTACTTGCTTGAAATTCTCTTTGAGATCCGAGCGGTGATGTCACACCAGCTTTGCGATACAACAGCTGTTCGTGGAAGGCAAATCGGATGATTTGAACAACCCAAGTTTCAATCCACAGCATTCTGGGCAAAACATTCATGCACTCCCGTCCATTTCCATCCTTGGCATTCAGCAAAGCTTTCTCGCAGCGGATCGCGACACCACCCGAGCCCGCTGTACGCCAACAGTGGACCGAATATCAACAAGTTCAGTCCCTTATAGTGTAATGGTCAACATATCGCGCTTTCACCGCGAAGCTCCGGGTTCGATTCCCGGTAAGGGAGTTCACAGCGTACAGCTTGCTCCACAGGTGCTGCAGTCGCGGGTATTTCTTCTCTTTCATCTCGAATCTTCGGGTCGTATCCTAGTGAGATATCCACAACAATCTTTTTACCACTGGGGTCATGCATGGAAGGTGTTGGACTGACTTGAAGCCCAGGCCAGCAATCCAGGCTCGGCAGCTAGAAGCTCGGGTCTTTTGTTTCCTCAGTATTCCCAGCAACGGCGGGTGTGACATTGAAACAAAAATGGAGTGTTTCTTCACTGTCTTTTGTTTTGCCAGCCATCCGAAACTCAGCAAGCCCATATCTTTAATTTTGCTTATGTACAAACATCAACCTGCTCACAGCAACAAAGCTCAAGCTCATCCCAACTCTCGCCAAAGCCCAAGATCCAATCTCGGCTCTGCCCCCTGACAGCATCCACATCCACAAACCCATCCCACCCAACCTCCCCTCCCTTCCCAAAACCAACCCTCCCAAAAGGTATATAACCTCCCTCTCCCCTCGGCCTTTGCATTTGTTTCCTCTTCTCTTTTCATACTTACCTTGATCGACTGCGCGGAGCTCATTAACACCGCGCAGTATGGCGAGGGAGTCTGCATTGCACAGCGTGGTACTCTCTCCCATGAATGGTCCTTCGGGGCCGTTCCGGTCGGAATTTTTGACAACCAACTTCTTTCGGGAACATCTTTTCACTTTGTCCTTGGCTTTCGGGTCGGGGCTTTGGGAAGGGATTTGCATTTGTGTCTGGTGTTTTGAGGGTTGGGGGAACTGTAACATCTGTGAGGAGTAAGTAGGGCTGCGTGTTCACTAGACACAGTCGTTTGAAGTCTCTGTTCTCTGGCAATGCTGGGATGAGGCCCGTTAATAAGAGGGGCCAACTGGGTGTCTCCACTTCGATGATTGTCACTTGAACCTGGTCTACTTTGATGGTTGTCACTTGGACCGATGTTTAAGAATGATGTGATGATAAGATTGTCTCTGTCGTCAGTCCCGGGGTGTGATACCTCAACTTCCAGAATGACAAACTCGTTCCCCTCCAGCATCACCCCCTTCAGAGCTGACTGCCTCATGTCCTTGCTCGTCGCCCCTAAATAACAACTTCATCTCATCCTTCCAGTCAAACACCACTGCACACCCATCCCCTCAACACCAGTCACCGGCAACATGGCAACAACCGCCCTCTCCACCTACAACTTCTCCACCCCCCTTTTCACCCACGGCCTCCAAACCCTCACGCACCTCATCTCCGTCGCAACAACCTACTCCAAATCCAACCGCCTAGCGCCCGACATCATCCCCCGCTGGCGCCTCCGCTACGACATGCACCCCCTGACCTTCTAAGTCCAAATGGCCACCAACCTCGCCCGCCAAACCACCTAACGCCTTACAGGGAAGCCCCAGCCCGTCTTCCACAACGAAGGGGAATCTCTCGAGGAGATGAGCGCGCGGATCGCGGCGGCGATAGAGGTGCTACGGGGGGGAACAGGGTTGATGTTGTTGCGCATGGGGCGGGGAGGGAGGAGTTGAGGACGGTGAGGATGGGGGAGTGGGAGTTTGTGCTGAATTGGGCGGTGCCGAATTTCTTCTTTCATTTGCAGACGGGGTATGCGATTTTGAGGATGCATGGGGTCGGGCTGGGGAAAGGGATTATTTTGGGGGATTCATGCCGATGGGAGGAGGTAGTGGTGGGAGGGAGGAGCTGAGGTTGTAGATAATGTTGTGATAATATTGGTGATGATGTTTCTGATATGACACTTGCGGAGCCCGACGTGGTGGAACTCCGAGTCCATTTTTGCTCTTGGTGTTATGCTAGCCGATAATATGATACAGGGAAGGAGCAATGATGCTCATTGCCAAGCAACTCGATCCCCGGGATCAAAAGAACTGATCATCTTTGACTCCCAAAATCCGGGTCTCGTAGATTCTGACAAGGTCCCCAACTGAGATGGTTTGGATCTGCGGGTGGTGTTCAGCCTGGAAACCCTGGGGTGTCGATCTGACGCGGGTCGATCGACCCGGGCGCGGCTCACCTCATAAATCGGATTGGATGCAAGTGGCTCAGCCACGGACCTGACTACACCGACAGATTCGGTCCCATCCATTCCTACATGCGGGTCGTCACAGTTTTTGTTAGATTATTTTTCTTCAACGCGAACAGCTTTGCTTGCCTAGGTAGATCACCGTCTCCCCAATACCGTAATAAGCCATAGCAAGGTGAATGGAAAACAACTTAACTGCCCTGTCGAGTAAAATAGCTTGAGTGAACGAGAAAAGGAAACTTGGGAAAATTTCCACTGTGCCCGCGCTTCAAGTATTCCTCCTGCCGCAAAAGTGCTTGCTGTGAACGGAAGGCGACCAGCTAGCCATCATGTTGGGGAGTCGATGGTGCACACTGACGCAATTCCGGGTCTGTTCTGACGGGTCCTGGGTGGCATGATTGAGGGACACAAAAGGCCAAACTCAAAAACGCGGTCACATCCCCGCTTTGTGACATGCTCTTTACATATATCCCTATCCCTGGATTCCAGGTGCCTCACATCCGGCGGCACCTGCCAAATTACCATTGCAACGGCGTTGACCGGCTGGCATTCCGCCTCCAAAACTCAACACTCCACAACTTCTCGTCACGGCCTAGACGACGCACGTCCTGTTTAGTAATTTGTAACTTTGAAGCTTGAGAATCTAACTGCCTTCTTCTTACCAGCCGCAGCGTTTAGATACGAAAAACGACACGGTCACGGTCACGGGGATAGATCCGCAGCGGCGCGATTCCGCGGATGTCCAAACACCAGACTCAGCATCTTTCAATGGCCAAGCCAGGACAAGCCGACAACAACTCAAGACACGGCGGGCCGCAACGACGGGATGTGCTGCGCAGCCAGGAATGCTCGCAAAACCCGCCGACTCGGCTGTGCTGGGTATTGCCGGGAGTTTGTGCATGGGGCGCATCCGGGCGCGCGGGGTCGGCTTCATTTCCTCGTATCCTTGGACATAACGCGGCCTCACGCACTAGTACTTATTGTAGCTTGGTGCCTTGGTTGAGGCCAGGTCCTCGACGAGGATATAACGAGAATCCAGAGGCCCCTTCGCCCGGTTCGCAGACAAAAAATCTCTCGAGACACTTCGGCTTTTCTTGCCTGAGGTAATCGCTCAGATCCAGGCACCTCGCAGAATATCTCTGCTCCACCGCCGCAATGCGCGTTTCTTCTCGCCTCTTTGCCGCGTCTCTCCTTCTGGCTTCTTCGGCCGCCGGGGCTCCGGAACCGAAGCCGAAGCCGAGCGCTCTCACGGTCAAGACCTCCAGCGGCACCTACACCGGCCTCGTCAACTCCTCGGCCCCAGACGTCAACCAATGACTTGGAATTCCCTTCGCAAAGCCCCCCGTGGGCAAGCGGCGCTTTATGCCTGCTGAAAAAGCACCCAACTACGGCACGGGGCTAACCGCTCAGGCTTACAAGCCCCAATGCTATCAGAATAGTGGCACTAAACAGACCATCTACTAGCAGCTCCTGCCCGAGTATCTCGCCCGAGACCCCGAGAGCGAGGACTGCCTGTATCTCAATGTCTGGGCCCCTCAGAAGCCTCCTCCAACTCCGGGTCCGGCAAAGAAAAAGCTGCCTGTTATCATCTAGGTAGTCGGTGGTGGGTTCAAGGAGGGCGGAGGCCATGCGCTGTATATGACCCCGGATCAGTGGATTCATAGGACCCAGGAGCATATCGTCGTGACCTTCAACTACCGCCTCCACATCTTCGGCTTCCCTGGCTCGCCGGCTGCAACGGTCAACGCTGGGTTGACGGATGTCGCACTTACTGTTAAGTGGCTCAAGGATGACATCGAGGGATTCGGGTGAGTACCTCTTGGATCCGATGTAATGCGGTGTGTTAACAGTTAAAAACAGCGGCGATCCCAACTGCATGGTCATGTATGGCCAGTCGGCAGGCGGCGCCATCGTTGTGGCGCACTCATACGCAAACCCGAAGTCCGTCGTCCGTGGCTAGATCGCTGTTTCAGGCACAACACCTTTCACCAACCCGACCAACAGCTCCAATTTCAACAAGGTCGCGCAGAAAGTAGGATGCGCGAACCTCACCACAATGGCCGAGCTCGACTGCATGCAAAAGGCCTATGTCCAAGCGCTGCAGGCAGGAGTGGATGCAGCCAACTCTGACCCCAGCGCGGCCTCTTCCGCCCCATCGCCGATGGCGTCACCGTCTTTACCAACATAACGGACCGGCTCGAGAAGGGGCTGGTGTCCAAAGCGCCGCTGATCGGTGGGTTCATGTTCAACGAGCCGGCTGTCTTCCTCGCCTTCGATCCCAATGCTACGGTTGCGCCACCAAAGGTGTATATCCCAGGCGAAGAGGGCCTAAAGTGCTCTATCAAGCAAGAGATCGACAAACGCAACACACAGGGCATGAGAGGATACCGCTATCTCTATTCAGGCAACTTCACCAATGTCACGCCTCGATACTGGCTTGCCGGCATGCATAGCTGTTCGTGGCCCTGTTCTTCTATATCTCCCATCTTGCTTTCTTTCATGCAGAGTACCTCAGCTAACCAAAGAAATAGCTGACTTGCCTCTCGTTTTTGGTACACACAACCTATACCGTGGCAACTCGACCGAGCTCGAGTGACAGACGAGCTACGCGATGCAAGCCTTTTGGTTATCCTTTGCCACCAACCCCGACGCAGATCCCCGTAACCACATCGGCCAGGTCTGGCCCAGGTATACGGGCGGACCTGGTGCTCAGGTTATGGACTTTGGTAACGCCACGGGGGCCGCTAGCGGGTCGAATATCTCCCCAGTCTCAGTCGCGGACGGGTGGAGCGGTCCATGCGTGTAGGGATGATAATGGATCCGGGTAATAATTCAAATTCAATGCAGTTTAAATGCCTTCACTGTGCCTTCTAGTCATGCCAAACCCGGCCCCTGCAACATGAACTTTACTTTGGTGCAGTTTATCTTGGGCAAAGAGAGCACGCGTAAGCCACCCTATTCAAACCTCGGAAGCACCAGCTCTCGAATCAAACTGGCCTAATAAGACAGCGCCATTCACAGCGTTATGGCGGCGCTTCCATTTCGGAATCATCCACTCCTCCGGTCCTGCGATGCCGGCTCCTCTCGCCAGAGCGCTGGCCAGCAAGAAGACCAGACTCATAAGGTCGGCACCGAACGCGGGAGCAAGAGTTGCTCCAACCTGAAGGGCAATGCTACCAAGCAGGAGTAGGCCAAACCAGCCCATGCCGGCATACCACCCCACGGTGCGCGTCGTACGGATGTCAGTGGCACAGAGCCGCTCCACAACTGACATCCGCAACATGCAGTAGCCCCGGTCAGCAATGAATACGGATCCGTGCAGGGAACCAAACTCAATCATAACGCGGGGGTCTGCCTCTCCATCGCCAGCAACATGATGGACGTGGGCTATCTTTTTATCCCACTCGTTCTTCACTCCTTCACCCGTCTCGGGCGTCGCCGACGCCACGGCTTGGAGAGTGTTTCCACTCATCGTCGTAGCGCCCCGCGTCAATCTTGGTCGTGCCGCCTGTCCATAGTCGCTATCAAGGCCGGTAGCGGTGCTTTGAGGGCTGGGCAGAATAGCGTCCGGCGAGTCCGAGGTGCTAGTAGGACTCGACAGCCCCCTATCGAGATCGGCTTCCACCACCCCTTCCCCGTCAGCCTCCGCCTCCACCTCCGCCTTATGATCACCATCGGGATCCTTTCCAACCCCGTCTCTCAGCATGGCTAGCTTCTTCTGCGTGTGCTTGGGCACCTTCTTCACCACGACCTTGACACTTGGGCTCCCTCCCAGCATCAGCAGCCCCATGGCGCCTATCGCCCAGCACATGAGCGACACAACCTTGACCACGTACGGCAATCCGCTGCCAAACAAATTGGTCTCCCTCACAAGCGACCACCACGTCGCAATCATCATCCCCAGCGCCGCTATGCTTGCTACACTCAGGCCGACCGCCAGCCGCGCAAAGACGCTCCCCAGCCCACTGTCCAGATCGAAATCCCACGGCAGCACCCTGCCCATGTATCCCTCCACCCCAGCATCCTCCTCGGCTCGCACCAACCCTGCCCCAACCATCAGCACGCTCAGCATCTGCACCCGGCTCTGATCCGCAATCGAATAGTGCGTCCCCTTCTCCGGCGCCAGCACCGCCGCAATGAACGCCTGCCCGCCCCTACTCCCATCAATGAGCTTCGTCGGCCTCTTGACCGTGAACTCGCCCTCGACCGCCCGCCACGGCGCCCCGGCCGTCGTGACGCCCTCCATCGGCGAGCGCAGACGCGAAGACGCCAATGTCTCCAGCCGGTTGCGGATCGAGCAGGCAAAGTACGCGTACAGCGTGGGCGCCGCGCAGTCGACGCCGAAGCAGTTGGCCCACGAGTCGCTGCCCCATTGCACGGCGCGCTGCACGATTTGCCAGCCGCCGCGCGGTTGAAGACCGAGGAGCATGCACCCGTTTGGCGACGCGTTCCACCATTTCGGCTCGCAGGATGCGAGACCGGAGTCGGAGACGAGCATGGCGATGAGGTCGACGCCCGAGAGGCCGAGGGTGGATTGGAGATCGGGGGTTGCGGCGGGGGAGGTGGTGGAGGGGATGGTGGTGTTGGGAGTGCTCATGGCGGTGGCCCCGTTAAGTAAATAGGTAAGGTAGTTAGTTACATGTAAGTACCTTATTGATGTTAGATACTGGCGGAAGAGATTGATAACCTGGAAGGTAAGTCTATGTTTGGATTGTTCTGTCGAGTTTGTTAAAGCAGCGAAGCAGCAAAGCATGACGGGGCAGAATGGTGGGCAGCAGCCATCTTGGTATAATTACCCTTTGCTGTCACCGCATGTTGTCGCTTGGACCTCCGTTTTCCCTTTGTAATTACTGGCACTGGGTGGCTTGCCGGTCCAGGGGAATATCTGGAAAGGCGAGGGCTGAGGGATGCGCCAAGTAACGCCTTTCGCATCCTCCAGGGTGCACAGCGCCGCTGGGGAAATGAGGTGTCGTCCAGAGCCTCGCCGCGGTTACACTGATGTGCAATTGATAGGATGGTAGGGTGCTTGCCCGGTTTGCGGGAACTGCAGAGTTTCGGGCTTGGCGATGTACGGTGGGTGTTATTCGGACCAGGAGAGCGGTGGGATGTGGCGTGGCTTGCATTTCGGAATGATGGTACATGAATGCCTTCGGCATCGCTCGATCGTACTGTGGAGCACAAAATGTCAGATTTTCCGAACTTCACTAGCATCTCTCCAGACAATTAGGTAGTTACCTAACTTTTGGAGCTCTGGAAAAGAGAGTGGTGTCGCCTGGCCATGCAATATCATTGGACCATGGCTCTGTTGCCATGCCGCCACGCGATCGCAACATGACTGGAAGATCCCCGCAGCTATTTATAGCATCCTAGTGAGGAGTTCCCAGTGAGGTTCCTGGTGAGGAAGTCGCACTCTGCTATCACCATCACCAGCTCAGCTGCTCACACCGTCGCGACTGCACTTTGAAAAAAAAAAATATGGCGTCCCTGCAAGATGACTCCACTGCCAAACTCCGCATCGTCTGCATCTCCGACACGCACAACGATGACTGCACCGCCGGCCTGCCCGACGGCGACATCCTCATCCACTCGGGCGACATGACCGACGACGGCACCATGCCCGAGCTCCAGGCCGCCTACGACTGGATCACCGCGCTGCCGCACAAGCTCAAGCTCGTGATCGCCGGTAACTACCTTACATACTCAATCCCTCAACTCCCTCTCCGAATCCATGTCCCCTACTTCACCACCCACTAACCGACCTCCCTCTCTCAAAGGAAACCACGAAATGGGCCTTGACCCCTCCCACCCGTCCTTCCTCCCCGCGGCCCTCGCCCTCTTCACCTCCCCCGCCGCCCGCGCCGCAGGCTTGTACTACCTCCAGCGCGGGGTGCACCGCATCCCGCTCCCCACGGCCGACACCCACCAGGCACCAGAGCTGACACTAACCGTCTACGCCAACCCGCACCAACCCGAGTTCCTCGGCAAGCCCTACGCTTTCATCTACCCGCCGCACCCCTCGCCCGAGTCCGCCGCGGCATGGGCCGACGCCCCCGTCGACGGCGCACCGGGCTCAGTCCCCATCTGGATCACGCACGGCCCCGCGCAGGGCCGGCTCGACTGGATTCCCCTGCCGCCGCTGACGGGGTGTGCGGTGCAGGCGACGGCAATTGCGCGCGCGCGGCCGGTGCTGACGGTGTTTGGGCATTACCATGTTAGTCATGGCGTGGAGGTCGTTACGTGGGGGGAGGGGGAGAGGTCGGAGACGCTGGTTAGCGATGGGGAGCAGGTGGCGGTGTTGGATTTTACGGCGGAGGGGAGGCGGTTTGAGAGGGGGGAGAGGACTATCTTTGTGAATGCGGCATGGATGACGATGAAGAAGCCGAGGGATGAGCAGCGGTATATGCCTGTTGTGGTGGACGTGCCGGTGGGGATGGTTGCTGATTGAGGAGGCGTGCTGGGAGGGTGGGGTCACGACGCGATGGTGGCTCAACTCTGACAGTATGGAGTTGGGCTTTATGGTTTGCATCTGATCTTGGTGCAAAGCGAAAGCCAGACGTTGGCTGCGGAGGCTTTCTCCGGAGCTTGTTCGGTGCATCTCTGTGACACTGTGCTGATACAAGAACTAGGGGGCCGCCGCTGTTTGCCCCCCCTCGAGCGGCTCACAGCTGGCATCTCCGACAGCACATCAGAATTTACTTCTAGTTATATTGGTAGAAATGTGCATCACTGGCACAACAAACACCTCAACTTCCGTTGCAACCAAATTTGGACTGGGGCAATGCGCTGGCTCGGGAGGGCCCGAGTTATACGGCCGAGCACCGCGACGGACAATGCTCCCTGCGTCCATCGGCGACACAGATGGCCATGATGGATTTGACGTTCTGTTCGGCGAGGGAGACGACTTGGCGAGCCAGGACATACAGCTCGTGCTGCAAGAGATAATCTGTAATCCCGAGGCAAAGGGCGAAGCGGCTGAGCATGTTAAGGAATCGAGTTAGGAATGTACATCGCATCAGGTTGGGTTAGCTGGGAAGTCTGTCTTCTGGGTTCTTTTTCAAAGCCGGAAAATGTAAATGGACATGTATTGATGCTCTGGTGTCCAACCTAGTTTTCCAAAGTATGATTCGAACTCCATCCATCTAGGAAAAGCTGTTTCAGAACCTAGATAATCGTCAACCTTTATAAGCAGCATGATCTTCCTTCCAGGATTTTCAAAACTCATCCGCTAACACGAACAAATCCGTCTACCCAAACACCTCAACGACGACGAGATTTTCACTCGTCCAGAACATCATCATGTCGAACTGGGACCAGCTGCCCCTGGAAAAACAAAGGGTCGCCAATCTTCTCGGTAGTGATACTGTCGGTAATAAGCTTGGGCTAACGGATCGAAAGCGCCGCACTGCGACTGTTGGATACGAACAGAGAGCTGCCGGAAGCATCGACAGGCTCAAACACACTGAGCCATGTATTTAACACCTCTCGAAATGTCCATAGACCCGAAAACAAATACCCGCTACCAAAAATGTTCAATTCAGACTTATTATGTTGTTATCTACGCTTGTGTCGAGCGACCAAATCATCCTAAGTTCTCAACGATGAATCTAACGCGCTACCGAGAAGGAGCCCTCCCCAAGAAACGAACCAAAGCAGATCCTCCCCTCCAAAAGCCCTCATGATCACTTAACCCGCCCGCTTTGCTCCTTCGTAGCGACATATCGCGTTACCGTATCGTAGGCCATCACATCATAGCTAGCAGCAGCCCTTATACCACGAGCAGCTGATGCCGCAGCACCGCTCATGGCAGCCGATGTTGAAGCCGCCTCCGCGCAGAGCCATGTCGTTCTCCAGCTGGGGGAGAGGCTCGGATTTCTATAATTCATGTCAGTAATCGCGGATACGCGGCATGTCACGCGTCTCGAAAACTCACGGGTTGCTGTGTCACGACGGAGCGCGCCGAGGCCTGTGCGGGGTTGGCGGCCTCCATAGGCGCCTGCTGTCGGGGGGCTTCGACGGTGGGCATTTTTGCGGCGAGAAAAGAGATTCTGGAAGTGTTTGAGATGCGAGGGAATTGCGGGTCGCGTGGCCGAGGGCACCAAGTGGGTGGGAGTGCTGGGGGAGGTATGTTGAGATAGAGTTTTGTTGTTTGTCGGGGAGATCGACAGGGAAGAAAAGAAGCACACCGCCAGGTCCAGGTCTGCTGGCGCAGGGGAAAAACTTCGCCAAGGTGGTCTAGGCGCTAAAGCGTCGCGGGCCTTGGCGGGGTGATCAGGGCGCTCGCTGCGATTGGTTAGGGGTTGGTCGTCCGACGTGGGGTGGCTTGGCGCGCTTTGATATCTAGCAGGGGTGTGTTGGCTCGATTTCTTGGCGGCATGCGGAGCTGGCCAGTCTGCTTCCTGCTTCGCTGTTGGGCGGCGGGAAGGGTTGTGATAGCGTCGACTGTTCCGAGCGAGAAAACATGAAGGTGGTGGGCCGACGCATATTAGCTCGGGCATATTCACACATGGCATGTACTGAGAGAGGAACTACAAGGCAAACCCCCTAAGTATCTCCTGGGCTATCTTCTGGCAGACGAGCAACTTGGCTGGAGCTACTCTCCCACTGCCCTAATATGAAACGAGATATTGATAACGGCAGCTTGCAATCGGTAACCGAGGTCTTAGCTGTAATTTCCTAGGCCTTTCTTCAAGGTCTAAGAGTATTGACCTTTCCAACTTAAATGATGATGGCATCTATTGTCTTCTGTGAATGACGCGGATTGCCCCCTGCTTCTAATAGGGACTCTTGAAATGAAATGATCCTAAGGTAGTGTAAATGCCTATAGAACCAAGGCGGCCGGTCCAGCCCAAATTGGCTTGAACATGCGGCTGTGTCGTACAGTCGGAAGTAATAAACAGCAACAGAGCAACATGCGTTTTCACGTCCTGGGGGATGTGGGCCTTGATGCCTTCCCACCGGAGACGCCTCTAGTGGATGAGCGGCATGATGTGCATGTCGAGCCTGCATATCGAACAGTACCCCGCGGCCGCGAGATGGCGACGGCGAGGGGCACTAGGCTCCAATCACATATCACCATGCGCAGGGGCCGCCCAGGGTATATTGGGATGACTTGGACAGATCCTTTCAACATTCAAAGGCACTTTGGCCTAGTTGCGGTTCAATCTAATTAAGATTCGGTCGACCGGCGGTCCCGTCTCGCGGTACCAGTCCTTCCACTTCGAGTCATACTCGGGCATCTCTTTTTCCTACTTTTTGGACTTTTCCGTCTCCGACGGAATTACTCCCAGCCGCAGATGAACCTGCTGTCGACCTCAACCACGGTGTTTTTGGCAAGATGCTGAGAAACACATCAGTCGGCCATGCCGCCTGCCAGTGCTGCCTGGAGCGAAGTGTTCCATTAGCTGCCATGCTATGTTAATGCTACACTGCTTGGGCGAATCCCATTGGATCGAATTCCCGACCGTCACATGACAATCTATTCCGCACCTTCCGACGTCAGTATTCGCAGGTCTTTCCGGCCTATGGTCCGCACAGTGCAATCCTCAACATCATCCGAACAAGAAGCCATCCAAAAGACCACAGAAAATGGCCACCTACATCCACGGCCACTCCCCCTCCGTTCTCAAAGCCCACGCAACCCGCACCGCCGCCCGTGACGCCGCCTACCTCCTCCCGCACATCTGCCCCACCCACTCCATCCTCGACGTCGGCTGCGGCCCCGGCACCATCTCCGCCGACCTCGCCCAGCTCGTCCCGCAAGGCCACCTAACCTGCCTCGACCTGAGCCCCACCGCTCTCGCCTCTGCACAGCAGACCTTCTCCACCCGCGGCATCTCCAACGCATCCTTCATCGCCGGTGACGTCATCGCCGGCCTCCCCTTCCCAGACGAAACATTCGACATCGTCCATGCGCACATGGTGCTCATCCACCTGCCCGACCCCATTACGGCGCTGCGCGAGATGCGAAGGGTGTTGAAGAAGGGCGGGGTGCTGGCGTGCAAGGACATGATCGTCTCGACTATGGTGTGGTACCCAGCCGACCCGCGTCTGCGGCTGTTCGAGGTGGGGATTGCAGGGACTATTGCCGAGACGGGGGCGGATCCGCAGATGGGAGGACGACTGAAGGGGGCGGCGTTGGAGGTGGAGTTTGAGCAAGAGGAGGTTGAGGCGAGGGCGAGTTGTTGGGCGTTTGCGGATAGGGAGGGGGTGGAGTTTTGGGGGGAGAGTTGTGCGGAGCGGTTGGAGGAAGGGAGTGAGTTGAGGGGGAGGATTGTGAAGGGGGGGTTCGGGACGGCGGAGGAGGTGGATGGGTTTGTGGAGGCGAGTCGGAGGTGGGCGGGGATGGAGGAGGCGTGGTTTGGGTGTATGAATGGGGAGATTTTGGCGAGGAAGTCTTGATGATGGTGTGGGAAAGACGCACATATTGACATTTTGTCAGAGCTTGAGAATCCTACTGCGTGTGTGAGTAGCCAAGGAATATCTGCGCAAAAGATAGGTATGCTCTCTTATCGTCCGCTTTTACGTTCAAATTCTCAGCACCCTTTCCCGTCCCATCAGCAGTGATGATCCCGTCAGTGGTTCTGGGGAGCCCCCTGGGGGGCGTCGAGCGTTCAGTTCAGTATCGTATTGCCAGACCTCAGTCCATGCGTCTTGATTATTGAACATCAAATCATCACCTGCAAATCACGCTTAAGCTCCGGAATGCACAGGGGCTTTGACTGTCGAATCGCGAAATTGAACATATGCTAAATACCACCTGGTAACAGTACCAGTATCCTCAACGGTGCGCCACGAATGATTCACGATCCTGCTGTCATTCCTCTTTTTTCTGGAAATACATGTCTTAGTCACCAACGGAGATACCTCCCAAATCTGGGTCCTAGTCCCGGCCAACTTCCCCGATCTTGAAATGCATCACCAGTGCCTCCAAACCCCAATCCTCTAAGTTAATGTCCAAGTATATTAGTCACTAACTACAATAGGGTAATCGGAGCCGTAAGTGTACGCACCACCAACTTTGCTCGCCTGCCGAGCCAAAGCCTCACAATACTTCGGGGTCACAGCCTCTTGTATCTCCTTCCGAACAACGTCACCTACGTCCGAGGCAATCTCATCACGCGCGGCATGGTAACGGTGGTCATATGGGCATTCCTGCTGCGGTTTTTGAAGCGATTTCACGGCATCGAAGGCCTTTGTAAGGCTGTCTGCCAAAGTCTGAGCAGACATGCTGGCCTCGCAGGTGTCGCCGAAGCCCTCCAGGTCGCTGCATCGGAACATCTTCTGAAGAAAGGCTCCCAAAACGGTGGCACTGCAGTTGCAATCCTTTCCCTCATCGTTGAACAAGTGATACCTCGTGTATTTGCAATAGATGCACCAGAGACGGCGAATGAGTTGCTTTCTGGTGCGTGTGATGTATCCTCGTGGCCATTAGTACCAAGATTCCATAGCATGGTCTGTTAACGCGTGGGGGATAACTAACCAGTCAGGCTAAGAGGATGAGCAAGACTAGATATAATCAGGCCGCGGCCTCTGCTGTCGGTCATAACGAGCCCGGTTTGGGCACGGGTGAGGTAACAGTTCATCATAATCTCGCCCAAGAGGTCCTCGAATATACTTTTGGCTCCAGGCTCCCATGCAATAAAGACCAGTATCGGAACATTTTTTGCGGATCTTTTTGGGCCGCGCTTGCCCTCAACGAGCTTGGGCCAGTCGCTTGCCCAGGGGCGGGCAGATTCAGTCATGTCGTATTTGTGAGTGGTTTGGAGAATGTCGTAGAGTAGCTGCAAACTCGGTTTCATAGGAACCGCAGAGAAGTTTCCATGTATGATGTTCAACACGACGGAAAAGGGCTTCGGCTTGTCGTCGGGCAGGGCCACGACCCAATTCCCCTCAGTGGGCTTAGACTCAATGAAAGGGCTGAAGAGCATCCGGTCTCATACTTTGGAGGCTCGGCGCATCGTTCTGGAGCAAACGACAAGATCTTCCGTTTCGCCGCCGCCGGTGGCGCAAAGGCGAAGGTCGCCATGTGTGTCGATCTCGATGGTTGGGAGTATGCGCGGGGAGATTGTGACGTCCGACATGGAATCGTCCGACATGGACTCGGAGTTATCGGCCCACGTGTAATGATAGACAGGTCCTGCCAGTTTGCCATCGTTTGAGTTTCAGAAGATCGAAGAATCTTTTGGCGCGGAATCCGGCCAGTCCCGGTACTATTCGGACAAGTTGTTAATTGGCTTTCCGGTGAGAAATGGGTTGTGGTGGTTTAAAGAGAGGACGATGGTTTGGGGAGAGAAATGGCAGGATTGGGCGGTGGTGAGACTTGGGCCCTTGCGGAATTGCGGATTGTGGCGAGAAGAGAAGTAAATAAACTCGCACAAAGGTATCAGAAATATTGAGGGAGCACAGGCCGCGTAAAGCAAGCCGGTCAAAAGTGGAAAAATAAAGACAGCAAGCAGCTCCTTTTTTGCAGCTGCGTTTGCACCATTCCGTGCGCTCCTTTCTTGCGAATTTCAACTGTCTCAACCTCTGAAGTGGTCTAGGGAACTAGAAGAAAAGAGCTAAATAAGACAGGATAGCTAGTCTTGGGGCCGAAAGTTGACGCGAGACTTCCGCAAGCTCGTAGTTTTCGTCCGATGCTTCTATTTGTATTCATTTCCCCAAACAATGCCTCCCGACTGTCTGGGCAGATTGATCAGACCTGAGAAGAACCTCCCAGCCGATCCACAAATGTCTGATTCATCCAAGTCCCGTTTGGATTTCCTTTCAGAGTATCTCGTAGTTGTGAGGTCGTGTCGCCAGGTGACTCATGTACTGCAGTAAATCCTGGATACTTGCGTCCCTTTTCCTTTCCAGTCCGAGGCAGCAGTTGGGGTCCAGACTGACAGCCATGCCGATGATGTGCTAGACGGTATTCTTCAGCTCCTTGCCGTCAACTCACAGTTGATCTTCCTACTTACTGCGGGGGATATTCAGATAGGCGCCTCGAATGTCCGGTCTAGCAAGTACGTGAAACCAAGAGCTGTCAATGTGCATTCTGCGTCCCGTGTACATGCCCTTGTCGACAAGAGCTCCCTCTTAGATGACATGGTTGGAAAGCCAAATTACTGACCCTTCACGAGCGTTGGCAAGAAAAGCAAGCATGACCTTGCCTGGAAACCACTGTGGGAGACCCCTCGATAATTACATTCTGGAGCGGCCAAGGCAGATTTGAGAGTAAGATGCGGCAAAGATTTAAACCGCAATTGGTGCATCGGCAAACCTGGGGCGGGAGGTGGGGTTGGGATCATCAGGCAGACGTCCATTTACTCTTTTTGGGACGGCCGGTGTGGGTGCCGCGTCTTGCCTGACGCGGTCTGCTCGGACCGTTACGGCAGGAGCTTGCCGGAGGAAGGGGGGTCCTTCAATGCGGGGCAGGGCCGCTTAATTATTATCACGTCAGTCCACCGCTACATTGTTTGCTCCTTTCTAATCTCTGCCAAACAAACCAATTGAGCGACAAAAGAATTCGGACCCCAACTTCAAGATGGAAAAGCAAGGCATCGCGACAACAAGGCCGGCGCCACATCCGCGGCGGTCAAAGTCACGAACAATCTTTGTCGCCGCAGGTATTGTGACGTTGGCTCTTTTGAGGGTCACCTGGCACAGCTGATCAGGGGGCTGGACACGGAATCCTCTGGGTGAGCCCGAGAGAGTTCCTGTCAACGACCCCCTAAATCCATGGGCATCTGTAAGTGGCGCTTGAAGGTTTCACCTTAGACGATTCTAACATTGAAGAAATCCAGATCACTCCGAACAAGGAACTCGAATGGCACCCTTGTTACCAATTTGCCAACCCGGGCTTTCAATGTGCCCGTCTGACGGTGCCCCTTAATAACAACCCCCAGTCCCTGGGAGTTCATATCGCCCTGCTCATGCTGGCCGCGAAGAATGCGACCGCTGCCCTCGCTTCGCCCAAATCTCCCTTGTTGATCAATCCCGGCGGCCCCGGAGGCTCAGGCGTGCTCTTTGCTCTCGGCTCAGGACCTGCATTACAATCCATCCTCGGCGATAACCAGCCCGTGATCGGCTTTGACCCACGTGGGATTGGGTTCACCACGCCAGGTGCTGATTGTTGGGCGACGCCCCCGGCTTGTGATGGCTGCCCCGAGGATCATTTCAACGGCATGCTGAACAGGATCGAGTGGATGACAGTGAGCACAGCCTATGGCACACTGAACTCGAGCAACGTCGCCATGAAGTACATCGATGTTAGCCATCGCGCCGTCAACAACCTCTGCAAGGCCAAGAACGGACAGCTGGGCGGGGAGAGCATCCTTGGTCATGCCGCAACACCACATGTCGCTACCGACATGGTCAGCATTGTGGATGCGTGGGAGCAATGGGTCGATCGAAAAACAGAAGCGTCGGGGATTATTCCCGAGCCCAACCCTACCAAGGGTAAACTGGTGTTCTGGGGGTTCTCCTACGGCACCTATCTCGGCGCCACCTTCGCCTCCATGTATCCGGACCGTGTTGGCCGCGTCGTTCTTGATGGCGTGGTAGATGCTGATTATTATCCCACGCCCATGTGGACAGAAAGTCTTTTGGACGCAGACAAAGTACTGGGACAGTTCTTCAAGTATTGTGCCGCGGTAGGACCAAGGTGCCCCCTTCACCGCAGCGGCGACAAGTCTGCCGACATCAGCAAACGCTACTACCAAATCTTACAGCAGCTTGAAGACAGCCCGCCCTCTTTCACGCACCCGGAGTTTTTCTATCCCGTCATCCTGCGGGTCGGCATCATAAAAACTCTCGTTTTTCGCGTGCTGTACTCACCAGCCGTGGGCTTTCCCCCCTTGGCGGAGTTCTTGAACATTCTTTACAAAGGTGACTTTGAGCGGCTTGCGCCGCTCTTCACTCGTCTCCAAGCGATGTGCCAGCTTGAAGATACTCCCGTACTCTCTCTTGTCTCCGACGCGCAGCGAGCCATCATGTGCGGGGACAAGACGCAGCCTGTACGTTTCAACAGCCCCCTTAATCACCTGAGCCAGGGTAGGAAATTGCTAACAAGATTTCCAGGTTGACCTCACATCGGAAGAAATCCTCGAGCGTTACGAGGCGATGGCAAAGGTTTCCCAGTTCGCCGACATCTGGGTTGACCTGATGCTGCAGTGTGATGGCTGGAATATCTCCCCACCACATCCATCGCCCGGCTATCCTCCTAACAAGCAAACAAAAACCGCATTCCCCATCCTGTTCCTGAGCAACACATACGACCCGGTCACGCCGCTCCATGCAGCTGTCAAGATGGCGCTCAAATTCAAGGGAGCAGGCCTTGTGGAGCAAAAGGCTGCTGGCCACTGTACCATGTCGGCTGTCTCTCTCTGCACGACGAAGAGGGTACGAGACTACATCGTCCATGGCAAGGTGCCGCCGCCTCCTTCTGTAGATGAAGGTGATGATGACTATGCGACGGGGAAGTGGACGACATGTGAGCCGGATGAGCAGCCTTGGCAGGCGTTTGACTTGTCAGTCACTGCGTTTGCGGATCACGAGGAAAAGCGGATGGCAGAGGGTCTAGTCACAGTTAGGAATGCGCTCGCAAATTTCCCCCGATGGGGAGTTGTGTCTGGGAAGGAGATGAAGGCTGACGAATCTGCTTGGAATAAAATGATTTCGGCACAAACGTGAGTCGATTGTCTGGTATGGTATGTGGTTGTCACTGACAGGATCATAGGGGCCAGCTAGCCGCGTCACTGTGATTTGTGTCATTGGACAATATAAACGGCACGAAGTGGAAGCGATGCTTTAATGACTCTGTTCGAATTCGCTTGTTTTGCTCAAAGTTCAGCTGCTTCGGGAAAATTTAGCTCCGAACTACCAGGTCAAGACACAACCACAAGCTTATGATGTTTGTTTGAGTATGCAAGAGAGGTAAGTTGTCTTATAGCGCCCGCGATAGCAAGAACACGGATGCAATCTATCAGTAATTTCAGACGCAAACTTCATATCTGCCAATTGAAACCCAATGACCAGTCGTTTCGATAGTGCTCCGTTTTGGACCGGACCAGGACCCGGAGCGGTCCCCTACATCATTCGTCCGCCGTTTTGAAGACCTGGACTCCAAATCGAGACCTCACCCACCCCTGGCCTGTGTCCCCGGTCTCAGTATAGCATGGGCGTGGTCACCAACTCAGGTTCAAGTCGGACAACTTTAACAGGCAAGGCATCAATGCTGAGTGCATTCTCCAAGTTGGTGACTAAAACAAAGGACGTTGACGAGAAAAAGTGCCAATAGGGTTTGTTATTGGACGGAATACTCGAACAATCGCGAAGGCCTGATGCTTAACAAAAACTCGTTTTACTCGGATTAAACGCAGCGCCGCTGCAATCACTGCCGCCTCACTCGGAAACTCATGAAGCCTGTACGCTGAACTTCACCTTCCGCCCCCATGCAGGTCAGGCTCGCTAGCAATCGAGCTGCCGATAGGGATCGAACCACCCGTCAGTTGAACTCCGCCCAAGTCGGGACTCCCCGCATTCCTCGTGGTGCAGGCGCGCAGGGGGCGCAGCTTGGCGCTAGACAGCCCCCTGCGGCCCCTGACTGAACGCCATCCGTTTTAGGCATGCAGGTGTGACATGACAAATTGTTGCATTTTGGGTGCGGCTGAGATGTTGACTGACGCCAGGGTCCGTCGAGCTTTGGTTACCCCTGTCCAATATTCCCGAGATCAATAAAACCACGCGGGGCTCCAACAAACTGGCGGCTCTGGGCGCTCGTCATCATTCCGCCATCGCAGATCGTCGGCGTTGCTGAGAGCTCGATTCCCCGGCAGACACTGCTCCCGCCAACAGATATCACTTATACGCCATCGCTCCCGAGCCGAGAGCGACTAGACGACAAGATGCCGTTCGACTTCCAGGCCTACGAGACGAAATGCGCGGCGATGAACCCCGAGGAGCTGCAGCGAGAATGGCAACATTACACGCGGCTCATCTCCAGCGCCTCCACCTCCACGGCTGTCTCGGGCCTTGCCCTGCCCCTCACGATGGGTGTCTCACTTATCGGTGTTGGCATGGCCGCGCCGGCCATCCACAACGCCCGGAAGAAGCGAGCGATCATCGAAAGACACTTGCAAAAGCACGGCACCACTCACAATACGCGGAAGCGGGACGTCATGGGCAGCATGGCCCTCAGCGGCACCATTGGCGTCGTTACTCTCGGCGTGGGATCCATGGGTGCCGATGCCGCCGTCACAGCCGGGGCCGAACACGGAATCTCGGCCATCGTTGAGAACGAAATGGCCATCAAGGTTGCTACACACGCGGCACTCGACGGAGCGGGTCTGGCTATCGAGCACGGTTTGCATGGGCACGTGCAGGAGAAGGACGCACACAAGGCTTTCAAGGCCGCCGGGACATTCCAGGCCGTGGCCGACGCCAAGGCCCGGGAGGCCGGGTACGCTGCGCAACCATATGGGTATCCGTATGCGCCCCAGGGCTACGGGGCTGCCGGCAGTAGCACAGGTCAGCCCCAGGCGTATGTGATGAGCTTCGGGGGCCAGATGCCCGCGCCTCCCCCGTACTCTGCACCCGGCGTACCGGTCACTCTCGCGGATACAAAGTCGCCTGCTGTGGCACCACAACTCCTTTCTCAGGCATACGGCACAGGGAGCAGCGGTTACCCGGTGCAGCAGCAGCAACCGCACATGTACGGAGACCAATCGCGGCAAGCGTCAATTTCTGGGTATTCGTACCCGGCCGCTGCACCACGTGAGCAGCCAGCTCCAAGCTATCCTCAGGATGCGCCTTACCCCCGACGAGACACCTACCCATCCATCTCGTACGATCACCCACCGCAAGCATCTACTCCAGCTAGCTACCCACACGCTCTAAGTGGTGTCGTTGCGAGCCGCGAGTTTCAACCATCGCCAGCGCAGTACGTGACTAGCCCGCCCCCTGTTGAGAATCAGGGGCAGGCATGGCAGCCTCAGCAGTATGGATCACAGCCCACGGCTCAACAAGCAGTTTATGAACCTCAAACTCCGGCTCAAAATCCTGGGAACAGTGTATACGACATGGCTGCTATGAAGCACTCGCTCCCGGAGCCAGCCCAGACGCCCGGGCCGAACCAGAACCAGGGGCAAACACCGAAGGAGCAGCAGCCTGCGCCGCATCAAGAGCCTCAGCAGCCGCAAGCACCGCAAGAACAGCAACAGGTTCAACAAGACTGGCACCAGCAACAACAACAACAACAGCAGTACCAACAACAATACCACAATGCTACTGCCCCGGCTGCTTGGTCGGGAACTCAGGTTCAGAACGACACACCGTCACACACAACTCCTCAGGAGCCTGTGGTGGTGGTTCCTTCTGAAACTCCCGTTCTGCATGCACCTCGCCCTGCAGCCCCCCATAATCCTGCAGCTGCGCTCACTGATTATGTTACACATCCCACTCCCGCGCCGGAGCCGGCTGCGCCCTACGAGACTCCAGCACCACAGCAGGCGGAGACTCAAGCGCCGCAACCGCCTGTGCAACAACACTATCAGCCAACGTCAGACCCGGTGTCACAGGCACAAGCTCAGCGGTATTCTCAGCCATACGCACAACAACAGTATCCCCAGACATTGCCATATCCAGCTTATTCGACACCGCCAGCACCGACATACCCAGCGGCGGTACCACCACCGCCGCCGCCGCCGCAGCGCGCCATGTCGTCATATCAGCCGGCCAGCTACCCGCCCGCGCCAACGTACCAGCCGGCAGCTACGAGCCATATTTCCTCGCCTACACAAGCTCAATCTTACACATCTCCACCATATCAGGCCTCACTTGCGAATACCGCGTCACCAGCAGGCTACCCCCCTCCTGTGTCTCATGCCGCCCCAGCTCCAGCAGTGCAGACATATCCTGCCTACACTTCCACGCCACCATACACGCCGACACCTTCATCTCTTCCTCAATCCTCGCCACCTCACCAACAACAGCCGCAGACATTCCAAGCGCCCCCGAAGCAGTATGAGTATCAACCATACTCGCAGCCGCAGCAACAGCAGCAACCGGCTTACGACCCGTATGCTGCGATCCCTCTTGCTCCGCTCACGCCCCAGTCAACATACCCAGAGCAACAGCCAGAGCAACAGCCACAACAGGTTGCCCAATCCTACCCCCAACAGACTCCCCAAGCCTACCCACAACAACCCCCACCGTCACAAGCCGTCCAACCCTATCCGCATCATCAACAACCACAGACGCAGAACCCTCAGGTCAACCAACATCAACCACAGCAAGCTGCACCCCCCTACCCCCAGCAACCTCCCCAGCAACAGCCTCAACAACCACAAAGCTACCCATACCATGCCGTATCTCCCCCACCACAACAGCAGACTCCCCAGTCCTACCCACACTACGCTACCTCCCCGCCTCTACATCAGACATACACTCCCACGCCTCCTCCCAGCGGTCCTCAGGGGTACAGCGCCCCTGCTGACCAGCAGCAGAAGTGGAGCGGGCAGGCGCAGTGGCCCGCGCAGTGGCCCGCGCAGGTCCCGGGGACTTATACGCCTGTTGCTACGCCGGGGACGGGTCAGGGGGGTCAGTATGTGTCGCAGGGTCAGGGGCAGGGGCAGGGGGGGTATTTCCCTCATGCCTGATTCCCTTCAGCGCGGTAGAGTGAAGAGGGAGATGAATTTAGTTTGTACAGCGTTCTTGGAACTTAGTATGCATTTGTCATAACAGACGGATGGATATATGGATAGGGGACGGGAATTTAGAACACGATACGGGATGGATGGATGGGAAAATTGCATGATTGTTTACGTTGATTTTAGTTTCAGTAGTATTGCATGGTTAGGTTGCGAATAGAGTTGCTTATGGATGCTAAGAATGCTAAGGATGCTAAGGATGCTAAGGATGCTAAGGATGCTAAGAATGATGCATTATCGTTACACAGTCTCCCTTGCATGCTGTTACCAAGCCAACTAGGGCCATGATAGAACTCATAGGGCACGCTTCCAACCTTGTGCCTAGCTCATCAGTAACTCAATCTCTCTCTCTCCTCGCTCCTCGCTCCTCGCCCCTTTCCCACGTCCAAATACCCCTTTCCCCTTTCCCCCTACCCAAACCAAAAAAGAAAACCTCATCAAGAACTACGCCACACGAACTCCACATGCGGCCGATGATGATGATGATGTGGACCGTGTTCAACATGGTCCGTAATGTGGAGGTGCGCCAGCTGGTCATTCAGATCGTAGATGTAGTCGCGAGGGCTGACGAGAGAGCGGCTCCTCCTGTGGTGAGACTGGATTGGGAGGAGGATGGTCTCGCTTTCGATGACTTGGCGGTGGTGGTGCTCGTGGTGGTGTTCGTAGTGGTGATGAGGATGGTCGTGGTGATCGTCGTGATGGTGGTTTATGGGGTGATGGTGGTGAGGGGGGTGGTGATGGTGGTCGGGATGGACATGTATCTTTCGGTAGTATCGATCACCCCCTGAGGCATTCCTGAGAGGTGGGAGGGAGCGGCGGCGGCCGAGGTGGCTCTACTGGCTGTCAGCAGTTATTCTATTACGGATTCACTTGGCTTGGTCACCACTAACCACTTCAACCTCAACCCAGTCCTCGGCGCGCGGAGCCCACCTGACTCCCTTGACGATTTCGACGACATCTTCGTGGCTTTTGTTGGTACCTCTCGATGGCGAAGGCGACCGGCTGTGATGTTCCCAATGCCTCCGCCGGTCCCTGCCCCTGCTGTGCTCGACGTAATCGAAATACTCGTGGTCAGATCCCATTCAGTGTTGTCGGTGTAAGTGGCAATCAACAAAGTGGAAGTTCTTTTTGGATGGTATGTTTGAAGGCAGAATTTTTCGAAGGATTTAAAGTATTAGATTAATCCGGGGTTGTCGACCAGACATCTGGGGTGGCCCACCTTCTTATACATACCCAGGCTCCGGATTGCATGTCAGGGGGTCCGGGTTTTGGCCTTCCGACCACGGTACAACACTTGAGTGGCTTGTCCCCGTGCACACCGGTGGCATGATACCGACTGGATGGCGCTCTGACCGAACTTCAGTGCGGCTGGACTTCAGCGGGTAGTGAGCTGGGGTGCATGCTGCGGCGTCAACATGGCGTGATAGCGTCGTGACACCCATGTGATTGGTGACTCGACCGGCAACCACAATAAATTCAGAACGGCTGTTGTGTCTCTCGTTCAATGACACCTTTCTCACAGTCTGTCCTTGCATTGTCTTGGATTTTGCGTTGGATATTTGTCGTTGAACGTATAGAGGTAGGTATGAACAACCTGGGTTTCGCTTCAAGTTGGTGGATTCAGGGGCTTGGTGTTGTCGTCCCTATGGTCAGGTACTTGAGAAGCCGGCACAGAATTAAATTTTGGATGCGAGGCTCCGCAAAGCCATGGCATGCCGGTGTCCCGAAGTGAGTGGCGATATTCGCTTGATTGAGGCTCAGCACGTCAACAGCTCACCCGGCCGGCCACGCCTGTTTTCAAGATTTGAACCATGTGACTCTCATCGGGACTTGGCGCAAACAGCTTCTTGCTGTGTAACCCATTGTTTTATGCCCAGACTGTTGTCATTCACAAATCGGTCAAGGTGATTCGGGTATGCGCGGGGGGTGCTTGCCTCTTTCCCATTTTGTTTCTGGATCTTTTCTTTGATCGGTTCGCGCTAGACCCTGACGGAACATCTCGGCCTCGATTCCTTTTCCTGCGTCGCTGCCTAGAATGTCGAATATGCAGGTCTTAAGGCTTGGCAGCATAGCCACTAGTACCACTGATTGGGCGATGGACTGCAGAGCCTTGCCGTCAAATGGCATCGAGATAGCTTCAATCTGAACCCCGCTTCTCCATCGCACCTGCCATATCTCATCCCCAAACCACGTAATGAATCCGCTTTCCATTACGGCGGCTGCCGTATCACTTGCTGGTGTCGTCGCCAAGACCACGATTGCCATCACAGACTTCATTCGAACCACTCGCTCCGCCCGACAAGACTTCATTTCAACGTCGAGACATCTGGGCGAGCTGTCCAGCACTCTAGATTTACTAAGCGGTGACAACACCGACCGACTGTCGGAAAGCGTTCAGTCCCGGATACAATCGGTCCTAAAGAGCTGCGAGTCTATCTTGGGCGATATCAACACAGCGCTAAGCAACTACAAAGATGGAACTGGCCCCGTAAGATGGGCCCTGGCCGGGAAAACAGAAGTCGAGACTCTGAACAAGCAGTTGGAAATACATCTTCGCATCCTCAACCTTGCCGTCGATGTTACAACTTTGTAAGTAAGATCAGATACTATTTGCCGGTACGGCTCGAAGACTAACCGTTTCTTGTTACAGGACATTGACCCAGGATATCAGAGAAGATACAGGCGCGACACGAGCCGACATTGTACGTCTCTTCAGCGAGATCACCAGTTTGCGCGCGGCGGTGGCGCCCGGCCTAGCCACGAGTAATACCGGTGGTGCCCACGAAGGACGCAACTTCATTATTAGCAGATACCTTGACTCCATTACCGAATACGCTGAGACAGTTGTCGATGATTTTTCTGTGTGGCAATATCGAGCACTCTACCACGCCTGAAAGCTCACTGCCGAGTACCTTAAACGCTAAGCAACGAAGCTCTGGCGCTGATACTACACCAAGTAAAGATATACAGGCGCCTGCGGTGTTCGCCCAGGGCATCGCAAGGACGGCAAACGGACATAATAAACTCGTGCCTCTCTCTCTAGATGGATCCTTCGTCGCCATCTAGGACTGCCCCGTATTCCGCGAAGGTTTATAGAGACGTTTCTGGGGCGGTTGGGGGGTTCATGTTTATGAGACGAACACCTCTGCCCGAGTTTTCAAATACGATTGCAAGACCGAGGTTGCAGTGGCATTGGTTTTCTCGAAGAACAACGAATTATTTGCCATTATGACTGATCGAAAAGCCAGAATCTTTGACACCGGAAGCTGGAAGGGTTCATGGGAATGCCACCTTACCGCCGGACCACCGTGTGGTATCTGCTTTTCGGACGACAATTCCAGGATTGCTATTTCCACTGAAGATCGAGTGTCAATCTATGAACTCGGTGCGAGCGGAAGTTTGATGTTGGGGCCTTCGGAAGAAAAGAGATGGAATCCGCTCGAGGGCAGCTCCCTTACGTCTGACTTGTGCTTTAAAACGGGTCTGGGCTCTGCCATTGCAGTCCTGGAAGTACGAAACCTCGACTACTCCTTCCGCATTTGCACCCATAGCGGTGACGGTTCTAGACTCAATATCTCTAGGCCATCAGCGCTCCCCAGTGGCCACCGATTAGTTGACTAGAATGGCAATGTTGTCCTTTATCTCTGGGACACCGAGAACGACGGTATTATCGATTGCATCAACGCCAAACGCATGGACTTCATTAAAAAGCAGTCTTATTTGAGAGCAAAAGCTGCCTTTAATATCATCGGAAACACCAGGGGAAGGTAAGCTTGGATGCTAACGTTGAGCCAGCTGTATTCGACATCAAGGTGGTTGAATCACATCATATGGCCCATCTCGTGCGCTACTCCAAAAACGAAGTCCACATGGAGGTCATGAGACTTGGCCGCGTACGAGGTCGGGAGGTAGAAAACGCGAGGTATCTGTTTACGCTCGTGCGACAACGCTCACGGCATACCTCGCTGGAAGAGGGCATCATCTCTGCGGACGGGCGGTATCTCTTGTTGAAGTTCAAGTTATGATATCTTAGCAACGAAATGGTGTTGGAGGAACACAAGCTGAAAGCTTCACTGGGCAAAAGCATTCACCCTGGCGGCGTCGAGGTCTGGCCGATCGACTTGAGTAGGGACTCACGATGAGATGAGAATCAAACGGCTGGCACAATGATAATAAGACACATTGCCCCAAATTAAATTCGAAATGACACATGCAAAAAGTGGGCTATCTTGAACATTTCGCTCCGGAGTTGTTGGAATCTATCTGAAAAGAAATGCAAAAAAATCGACGTGGGCCTGATTCGAACAGACGCTCCCGAAGGAAATAGATTTCTAGTCTATCGCATTAGACCACTCTGCCACCACGCCTAATGTGACGAAATCTCCTGAAAGACCGTTAAAGTCAGGGCTTGGCGCACAACGCCAAATTGATCTTGTCACCCAACCGACAACCGCTCTTCAACGTCCTGTTCCGCCCAACTGCAAAAGGCCCAAAATAAAACACTCACCACCCAGGCATCATCCAACCCGCTCTTTCCATCATCGCCCAGCAACATCGAACCAACTACAGCCCGCAAGCCCTCTCGGCCCTACTCCGCAGATGGCGCATAGCGCGCATCATGCACATAAACCAACGAGAATTACGGACTATCCCAGGCTTTTCTCCGAGTTCCGCGAGCCGCTCCTTCCGGTGAAGTACTCCGTACACGGTGCTGCAAGTCCAGTGCACACCAGCACCAGCAGCTTGTCTCACGTTTCCCCCGCCCCACCACCAACATTACCTGTCGAACCCAGGCCTTGTGTAACCCCAGCCGCCTGGAAGTGTGCTAGCGAGCACCCCCACGAGGCGTCGCCAGCCACGCGCGGAGGCGCCCGAGAAGGGAGGGAACCAGCCAGCCCGGGGTGGCGATCGGTGGAACGCATGGTTGATCTGCAAATCTGACACCCCCGGGCGTGATCGGCGAATCGAGCTGATATTTATGTCTCCGGGCGTGCATGGAATAGGACAGGCAAACAGACAGGGGGAGATTTTGGATCTGGACCCAGCAGACGGGACACATTACTAAGAGCTGGCAGCCCGTCCGCGAATCAAATCCACCGCCTTCTCCGCTACGGCATACACGGTTGCCTGCAGCGCGGCGCCGGGGATCAGCGGGAGGACGCTGGCATCGACGATCCGCAGCCGCTTGACGCCATAGACTTGGAGATCGGGCGAGACGCAGCCCCCTAGTCGCTCGGACATCATGGCGCATGTTCCGGCGGGGTGCGCCAGGGAGGGCCAGAAGATGAGCTGGTTTCCCGTGAGGGCTGCCAGAATGTCTTCGTCGGTGTGGAACTGCGGGCCGGGAGCGAACTCGGTCGGCGCGAGGTGCGCGAGATGCGGGCTTTGCCAGAAGCGGCGGACCCGCTTGACAATGGCGACGACGTTCTCGCCATCGATGGGGTTCATGAGCGTGTTGAATTGCACGATGGGCAGGCCGTGCGGGTTCGACGTGTCGAGTGTCACGGTGCCGCGGGAGAGAGCGGCTTGAGTAGCGGGGCGGGAGTGAAGCCGTTGCCGCGGAAAGGGTGGGTGACGATGGCCGCGGAGGAGGAGTTGAGTTGTCTGGCTAGAACGTCCCGCTGCCCGTGGAAACCTCGGAGTAGTGCTGCCGAGGAGCTGTAGACACTGGGGAGATACTGTGCGGCGTTCTGGGCGAGCAGTCAGCCCACTGCGGCGGCTGCGCCTGCGGGCGAGTCGAGCTGCGGGCGGGAGAAGTAGAGGATGCTGGTCGCGCTCGCAGCGGCAATGGGCCAGGTTTTATTGGTGAGGTACTCGTTCCAGACTGGGGCTTTGTACGTTGCGTTGCTGCTGATCGTGTTGGGATTCGGGAAGGACTGGTTGCCCAGAACGAAAATCATCAGCGTAGTGGCGTGGTCCTGGAAGTTGGCCCCCACGGCTGGCATGTCCTTCTTGACGCTGATGCCTGCGGCTCAAAGTACCGCAGCTGGGCCAATGCCGCTGACTTGGAGAAGCTGGGGCGTTTGAATTGCCCCTGCCGCAAGGATCACCTCCTTTCTCGCATACATGCTGCGTGCCTTGCCATTGGCTCGCGAGGTGATCCGAACACCTTGTGCAGCCAACGCACTGCCCGGGCCAAAGAGAATCTCGGTGGCTGTCTGGCCGGTAAGAAGATGCAGGTTCGAGCGCGTGGCATTGACTGGATCGTAATACGCCTTTCATGCAGTTGACAGGGTCATGTCTCG
>Ga0247758_1000521_pt1 | contig 33870 bp, 32 predicted proteins | sample UWRJL156409C4_FD_180950 | JGI IMG/M metagenome (GOLD analysis project Ga0247758, IMG submission 180950) | Plant litter microbial communities from Arlington Agricultural Research Station in Wisconsin, United States - UWRJ-L156-409C-4 | ecosystem: Environmental > Terrestrial > Plant litter >...
TGGGGGAATGGTGGGGGGATGGGATTAATGGACTTGCGCTTCTTACTGGGATCGGGCGCGGGAGCCGGTTGGGAGGGGGGAGTGTCAATTGGAACTTTCGCGGGACTGGCTTGAGCTTGAGCTTCCGCGGCGGGGGTTGCGGAGTTCTGGAATGCGTCAGTTTCTGGGCCGCTCGCCCTGGGTCAGTCTTTACTCAGCACATCGCTCATCCCTGATCACCATTTCTGACAAAGCTGCGATGCAGTATGCTCAGAATTACTTTGATTCCGGCTTAGTGGGCCTAGAATTGGTCCGTATATAAAGATGGCCAAAATGGATCTCATTTCGAAACTACTTAGCGCTTGCATTTTTCTTATTTCTTGCCTAACTGCTGGAAACCCAAGTTAGCTTCTGTCCTCAGTCTTACGCCCACGCCCTTGTAAGCAGTGCCAGGAGCGCCTGCAACCCTTTAGCTACATATATATTCTAGGCTATATAAAGTACGTATATGATACTGGTAGCCGCACGTCCGCTCCTCAGATGTAACAGATAGTATAAGATGTTTGTGTCTACCTAGGCATAGACGGCTTAATACAAAGGTAAGCTAAGCAATTGTGTTGAAAGTTAAACAGCACTTTTAACAGGCTGATATAATTTATTAACTGTCTACAATCAATCCAGTGGAGCAAGCTATTAACTGTTATATGAGACGAATCTGGGCACACGAAATTTCCGTTTGTCTACCTGCCCACGTGACACTGCTCACCCCGGCTCAGGGCCGGCTCAGGATTTGCTCAGGATTTGCTCAGGATTTGCTCAGGCTTGCTCACCTTTGCTCAGGCTAAGTACCATTTTCGGCAGGCTACGCCGCAGCACGCTGAATTGCTTCAACGCTAGCCGAGTGGGCCCAGAATTGGCCCAGATATCAAGACGGACAAAATAGATCTCCATTTTTAAAAATAATCTGTTTCACCTTTACCTCTTGTATTTTTCGCAATACTTACCTGACCGCTGGAGACCCCTCGCGAAGATCAGCCGCTGCCGTCCTGTCTCCACCCTCACTTCAGCAAATGCCTTGCTGCTGTGTTGTTTCTGCCAGGACGTATTCACTGTGAGTACGGAACAATCTCAGAAAGCGTTGAAGACAGTAAGAGGTTTTATTCGCTGGTGGGCTTCAAGCTTTGTTTCCACCGCCTAGTTTGCGTTTCCAGCTCGAGGCCGATGTCACTGATGCGGTATTCCTAAATGAACCAGGATGCCTCTTGATGAGAGTAGACGTAGCGCTATCCATCTTCGAGAATCTGTCGTAATGTGCCGCAGATTCTCCGCCGGAAAATCAATCCCATTGATCGTTTATTCGTAAGACAATGCCATTGTAATTCGAACAGGTACGTCACCGCCACTCTGCGATCCCGCGCTTCCATTCTCCAAGAACACGTAAGTTTATCTCGCCGGCAATAGCGGATCTTCTTCCATCATGCAAGCATTTTCCAACATATTGGTCCATTTTCCGCTGGTTCCAGCGTGGCTGTGCTTGAGATGCTGTCGGAAGTGGTCTGCGCGGTAAAATTTCTTGCTCGAGTTGCACTCCTGGAACTTGTGCACATCCTGAAGATGACGGATCCGCTCTTCCCAGTCTTGCTCGGTGATAAATGCGCCCGCAGGATTTCGTCCGGATCTGGGAAATTCATCACCGCAGTAGCCACACGTATCTGCCTTACCAGGTTTCGTGGTACTGTCATGGAATGCACGCTCGTATCCTGTTAGGGCCGAGCAGGACCAGCTGTGCCGTCGCACATGGAGTGAGTTCTGGTGACGTTCGGCTTCGTTCTTGTTGTTGAAGCGATTTCCGCAAAACGAGCACTCGTACTGTTTTTCAGCCTCATGTGTCCTGTAGTTGATGTCAGTGATGTGCACTTGGCATATCCATGCACTGGAAACGTACTGCAGCTCCTCTTCCGTGTTAAACTTCTTGGGCTTTTTAGGACAGCATTCACACATATACGGCCCTTTTATCTTCGCTGCTACCACGCTGCTGGGATTTTTAGGGATCTCTGCGAACTTTCGGGGCGAGGCCAGCGGTCGCCCTGCCTGTCCCATCATCACCTGCTCGCTTGGTGCAGCAGACTCCACCTGCCTAATGTCAATCCCCAGACTGACGTTATTAAGACTGACGTTATCGAAAGAAGCAGGGCGAGAAGGTGAATAGACGGATGAGGGTGCTGCTGCGAAACCAGTCGATGCTGCTGGATCAGCCCCTCCTCGGGAATATAAGACTGAATATGGGCCGACCGCTCCTGCATCGTCACCATCGTTGTCGAAGACCGGATCGAGGGGCGCATTTGTGTCAAGAGCGTATTTCATGGTGTACAGGCGCGCTGCCCGAACGTATCCATCGTAGTTTGTGATGTATGTTTCGGCGATTTCAGGGACCAGAGGATTGTCAACATTGGGACTGGCCAATAGGCTACAGAGTGCAACCAGGATTGCACCAAGAGAGAAGGTGTTGCTCCTATTCTCGGAGAACCAAGGTGCATTCATGTCGATTAGAGTGCGCATATATCTCCTGAGGTTCTCATCGGTCCACCATTCCTCAAACGAAGCGCAGAGCTTCCCAGTGCAGTCGATATTTGGGTGGTATATTCGTGTTTGGAATCGAAGGGCCGGTGGCTTATATGGGATGAGCTTGACGGTAATCCAGAACACTCCTCCCTCGTATGGTGTGCCAGGAGGGCCTTCAATACTGGCCAAAAGGCAGTCGAGACGGTCCCTCATGGGGGATACGCTGATGAATGGTATCCTAGCTCGCCGGATCGACCTAAGCTCAACGAAGGCTCGCTGGGCGAGCGATGAGCCCTTGTCAGCTTCCTGGATCAGCCTTGCCGATCTCTCTCTCCATGCCTCTTCGTCAACTTCCCTGATGGCTTTCAACTGCGAGCCGTATGATAGGTCTTCGGACGTGAAGGTATGCTCTCTAGGTCTGCTGTCACGCCGATAGGCTAAAGACGCCATCCATCGCTGGTGCTGAGGAACATCTGTCGGCGATATTTGGGGCGGAGCCTGAGCTGCAGTCTCTTTGCTTTTATTTCTTGAGTCAACCCCAACGGCAAGTGCCGCATCGTATGCGTTAGGTGTGGAGGCGACGGAGTGCCCAATTGACGGCACAGTGGCGGGATGGGTATGCGCGGTGTGAAATGACCTCCCATCCGTTGAGGATTCAATAAGTGAGATCCGGTAGCTTGCTGTGTCCGATATGGCCTTGAGAGCGGCGGATGCTGAGCTTCTTGATGCCACGGTATGCAACAGCCGGAGGCTTTTAGTGTCGGAGAGAGATTCGATCTCCTCAACAAGAGCGGCTTCAAGTTGTTGTTGCAGCAGACCTAAGGCTGTGGTAATGCTTTCAAGACTATCAAGTAGATCTTTGATAGCGGTTATCAGTTCACGAAATTTGTCGTAGTCGTGAACGGACCATCGTGTGACTTTCCAGGTCGGCATGTCTTTTTGGGACTGTCTAAGCCGAGCTTTGAACTTGTCGAATTTTGACCTGAAGATAATCATTCCCATTGATTCGTTTTGGAGCAGAGTAGAGGACTGTGGCTGTGGACCCTCCTGGGTCTCATAACGCCCGGTTATTACATCTGCTTTGGCGAGAAGGTTTCTCAGATGATGGAGGGCCGACTCGATTGCAGGGCGGATATCGGGGCGATCCACAGCTGCATTGTAGCATGACTTTCCGTTTTCCCGAGGGACCAGCCCGAGAGACTCGCCCCAGATGAGCAGCCGTACCTGCTGCAAGGATAACTAGTGAGGTGTATCAATTGGTCTTCCGCGTCTCAGGCATCAAGAATGAGAATGAATCCTCATACCTGTGTGCAGAGAAGGTCAAATTCTTCACTGAAGTCCTTTGCTCGGACAACAATATCAAAGTTCTCAACACAGGATTTGAAGAGACCCGCGATGCCTAACGTGCCAAGTACAAGCCCGGCGACCTCCATAGTTCTAAGTCAGGGTCTGTAATGTAGAGATTTTTTATGTCTCACCAGAGCCTTGACTTTGAATGCGAAAATGAGGGGAAGATATCACGTGGGGATATGCAGAGTGGCAGTGCTGCCGGCGTCTTCCGGGCAGTGCATCCAATCCGATACTCCCCGCATCCCACCACTCCTCCAAGCCCACATTAGGTCTAGGCTCCGCCCGAGGACATCGGTGCCCCGCCTCCCTCTAAAGCATAAAAGTTGTGTCGTGTTTTAGAAGCCTCGGAAGTAGTACATTCTCAAGTGGAAGAATGTCCTTAATTTGAACAAAAGAGACTGGCTGTAGGAGCCGGATTTCAGGGTGGGTGATCAATTTTTATTGATAATACTAACGTGCGTGATAAGCGAGTGAGTATTCTAAGCGAGTGAGTATTCTAAGCGAGTGAGTATTCTAAGCGAGTGAGTATTCTAAGCGAGTGAGCATTCTAAGCGAGTGAGCACTTTCAAAACCCATACATAACTCTGAAAAATTACAGATACTAACTTTGTTAACATTGCATATATAACCCTGAGAATTTAATAATATTAGTTACTATATTAGATACTACATAGTAGCCTTGGGGAGTAGCTTATCACTAAGCAATTAGGGTAACATTTAAATGCAAAACTTTTATCATGACCCTAACTGCGGGGCAGGGCAACACAGAACCGGAAGCACGAGAACCAATCACTTGGTGGACCAATCAGGTAGACAGGACTGCCCCGAACCCCTTGGACCCGGACCCGGGGCGCAAGAGGATTGGGGACGGACTAGACAAAGGGTATAAGTGCGACCAATGGAAGCACTTTGTGAGGGACTTGGTTCCTCACGCAAGCAATAAAGATCACTGTCTACCATCTTCATTGAAGCTCTTGGCTAGAGCAACCTGGATACGTGAACCACTTGTCTGACGGCTTCCACAACCTCTGATCTCGATCACACCCGCCGTAGGCGTCCTGCCTTACACCCTGCACCCCAGGTTGTAACAGTACGTTAATAACCGTTTTATTACCGTATTATCCCTTAGAGACGATAATGTATTTTCGGAACGGCCCCGTTTAATTACGTGGTTGCGCCCAACACGGTCTTGGTGTTGGTCAGGAGGTCCAATTTTCAGGACCCAGAGATCCCATTTTCGGACCCTCCTAACCCACAAACAAAGACTTAAGGGCACAGCCATGACCGTTTTCCAAGAGCCCCGGTCAACAACTGAGCCTCGCATTCTTATTATAGCCATTCTCACTACTCTGTGGAATGGCGCTGCCAACATATCCCCCGACATCTTGATCTCCTGTGTTCTAGCCGTGTTGGTAATCTTTCTGTTTTCATCAACATAACAAGAACAGCCACACCGAAATCAGACCAGGCTGGAACTTCGCAGCCAACTGAAGAGCATAAAAGTCTGGCTCTCCCATCGTTGTGTCCGAACAAGCTGTCAGTTCGTCGCTGATACGCTCCAGCGCGTCGCGCTAGCCGCCAACCTACACATTGCCAGCGGGTTACGCGACACGACTCGCTCAACCTCGTGCAGACAGCCCTAGATAACAACGATAACCTCCGCAATATCGCGCGTAAAAGAAGGCGCGTCCTGCAATTCGCTTATTAATATGTATCTTATATAATGTACTAAGAACCAATGCAGCGCATCAGATGTGATGGCCCTGAGACTCTGGCAAGCTGACTCGTACGAAAGGCCGAAGGAATTGACGGCCCATATTGGGGACCATAACCAGCTATCGCTGTAAAGTGAGGGGACGAAGAGCTAGGTTTGTCCAACAAGAAGCGGGCGCTGTCAGTTTGCGGCATTACCGTAACAACAATCCCCTCCGCTGTGTCCAAGTCTTGGCTTAGCATTGACTCGGGGTGGATGAACAGGCTGGCCGTTATAGGGCGCTGAACCCCTGGGTTTCTTAGCGTGGCGTGTGCGCCACGACCTCAAATTTTCCATCGCGCTGCGCGCTCTGTATCTAGTTTTTTCTTCCATCAATCACTTCATCCGCAGTCGCAGTCCAATAACAGTGGCCACGGCCACGCTTTCTGGGTGTGTGGTTGTGTTTTTGGGTTGGCGCGCTCACGCGCCCCAGTTCAGCATATATTGGTACATGCTATGGGATAGTAAATGGCATCTTATTTTAATCCCTAAGACAGTATATAGTATACTGGCACCAAAACTAGGATGGTATTTAAAATACTAGTACCTTGTATAGGACTGTACAGAATATACTAGCATTTAGAATATACTAGTATATAATGTACTATCCTAGAGTATACTAGTACGTGAATATGGCTTAGAACATCTATGTGACTAATGCTGAGCCCACTCAGCTAGAGTTCACATACGCGGCGCAGCCTGCCGAAAATGGTAATTAGAGAGAGCAAAGGTGAATCAGCCTGAGCAAATCCTGAGCAGGAGACTGAGCCGAGCCTGAGCTAGGAGGAGCAATTTCATGTGCGGGAAGTACGGAAATAGAAATTTTGTGTGCCTAGACTCGTCTCACACAACAGTTAGAAGAGCAAACAGCTAAAGTCCACAAAGGAGGTAATTATATCGCTTCGTTAGATGTCTACGACCTCGTATGCACAAACCCCCATTGTTTAAGATGATAGATGTCGCATTTATTGACATACACTGCCTGAATTTCATCCGCATAGCTTTATTTGTATCAGAATCCAAGCTAACAGAGTCCAAAGAGTACACTTACATCAACGATCTCTGTCAGAATCCCCAAAGCTCCGCAGATATAACTCCGATGGATTTCACCAGGTCAACATAAGAGGGAAAGATTGCTTATGATTCCCACGTTAAGGTGAAGAGGACGTGTCGAGACCGAGAAAAAATCAATAACTGAGCCAGGGAACGAAGTTTTAATTTCTTAGCGCCTTAGAAGAGGCGACGATTCTGACAGATTGCAGCTGTTTAATGATCCTGATCTGGATCTAATTATCAAATGCGGTGAATGTCTAAGGTTCTATGTTACCCCTGAGTTCTGTTGCTGGAGCAACTGGAGCCTCAGAAAGGATAAGAGACGAAACTTTGTTGAGAAAATGAATGATATATCTGTCATGCATTAGCAGCTTTGACTTTGGTATGAAAGGCCTGTAAGGGTAAGGTCCTCAGTGCTGGGTCACGTGAAACGACAGCTGTGTATTACGACCTGCACCCGACACAGGCCTCGAGAGGACTGGCGCGGGTTAAGACAGAACGTATGGCAGGACGCCAACAGGTAGGGGGCGTTCCGAAGACGGCTTGTTGGGCTAGCACTCCTAGACGGGGGGTTCAATGTCACTGTAGGTCGTTGTCACTATAATGCACAGAGGTGAGTCTGAACAGTAGGACACAAATGAATAATTGAAAACTAGCGTGAGGAACCAGGAGTCCCTCACGGCCATCGTGGTCACGATGATGACTATCTTATACTAGCTAACTAAGAGGTACTTCGTACCTTGCTCTGTCTGCTCCCTGGCTTGGCGACAGAGCAGCCAGAGCAGCTGCTCTGTCTGCTCTCTTGCTCTGTGACAGAGCACCCAGAGCAACAGAGCACCTCCTGATTGGTCGTAGGGGCTTCGGGTCTTTGCACCCCTGGCCCAGTGCGCAGCACCGTGTGCTGTAACTCTGCACTGTTCCCTCTGCGGGGAATTCGTCGGGCCGCGCCGGCCCAGGTGACGGCCTGCAAGGTCGTCACACATATGCCCCTAATGTTTGGCTCTTACAGTCTCAATCGATCCACTCGGTCCCACCTTCGGCACAATGCGACAGCACGATTCAAACCACTCCATCCTACCTCGGTCATCAGACAAGAGGTCGTAAAACACTATGATTTGATGGCTGCTTGTCAGGCTGTTTAACATTGCGATGCGCGGAGACGGAAAGGGATAGGAGACGGCATGACGTGGCCCAATGGGAGTATTGCAGGCCTCTTTGCAGCTACTCGCTACAGTGGGTACATGATATGGTCGACCTCAATCGTGGAGTCATGCTGTACCACCCGTAAAAGCACCAGACGGGACTGTGTTTCTTGACCATTTATTTGAGTCGCTGCGACTGTCTTGCATGAGGTGATTTTAGAGAGCATCGTTTTTGATGTCCTGAGATAATATCAGCAGTTTCACTGATTAATTATATAAGACTGCACGATTCTAACATCCAAGCGGTGGACTTCATCCGCCGAGGCCGCGCAGGGCCACGCCTTTGTCTACTAGCCATTTCGTCTCGACACTTCTAGTTCATCCACAAGCTAGAGCGCTACGAAACGGAAACCAAAACATGGAGCTCTTCCTGGGGGTTCCCGAGCACCTTGACCTGGAAACTCTGCAAATCGAGTTGAAGCCAGTCATGGAGAAACTGTCTATCTCGCAATACTTCTGCGACAAGCCGCGGGGAAAACCGAAAGGCTTTGTCCGATTCGTGCACGAGACTGACCGGCAGAAATTCTGGGACGCGCATGGCGAGGAGGCCATGCCCGAGGAAGAAACCGAGCCAGTTGGATCTCAGAACTGGCGACCACATCAGCACTCAACAATGCCACGACTCCGGATTCTAGGGAGTATGGTATCTTGCCAACGCAGCCGCCGAAAGCGGACAGTACTCAATCCTGCCGCCCCGGTGTTTGAGCCAACCTCTTCTTCTTGGAAACAGGAAAAAAGCAGTGCCGTGGTAATGACACCCCACGAACTGGATTGCGGCAACTGTCTATTCGTCCAAGGTCGTTTCGCATTTATAGGGGAGTGGCAACGCCGGGAACACATGGTTGCAAAATTCACGAAGTATGGACTCACAGTCGACATTTGCAGCCTCCAAGTCCTTATCCACATTCTGTATGCCGACATCAACGAGCTCATTTGGTCGGCAACAGGGGCTGTCACTATCGTCTTGACTATTCCACCTACTTTTGTCAATCGACCTGTTAACATTTCTCCTACGGCGGGAATGCAGCGACTCCCGGCTATCGATGACGCTCATGGCAGAGTGTCCGGCTTTTGCACCGTTTACCAGTTTCGGGTGCCAGACGCAAACCGCTTGCGATACGACATGGGGGTACTCCAAACAAAGGGTATCAACGTGGTCGAACACGATGCCGAGTATTACCACGCTCAGGAAGCTCCTCATCTTGTCCCGTATCCCGACGGAATCCGCAGGCTGATGAACGAGCTCACCCGACACGAGCAGGCAGGGACATTGCCATTTGGCATCTTGTTTCTCTCTCAGGCCTTGGCGTACAACGGACACCTGCATCCCGCCAAAGTGCTGCTCCTCATTCAACAGTTGGCAGCTCTCTTTGCGGTAGAGCCCAAGCAAGGGCGGAAGAAACATCCCATCTCCACCGATGCCTTTAAAGCAGCGCTCTTCAGCAGCAACCGGGATCACCTCCCTTCACCCTCGGATAGCGAAAGCCGGTTTGAGGTGGACAGCATCATGGCGATGCTGGAAAACCATGAGGCGCTGATCCGCTCTGGCCGAGACATCAGAGCCGACTTAGCGTCGGAGCGGCAAGACAGGGCAAGAGTCTTCTGCGCCACAATCACGCCAACCCGCATCCTTCTGGGAGGGCCATCAATGGAAGTCGGGAACCGCATCTTGCGCAAATACGCTGGGAATTATGAATACCTTGTCCGAGCGCGCTTCTGCGACGAGAACGGCCAGGAGCTTTACAAGAACTCAAAAGTCCTCCTTGACAAGGTCTACGAACGGTTCAAGTCCCTCCTGCGGAATGGGATCCATATGGGCGGCCGGAAATATGAGTTTCTTGGGTTTTCCCACTCATCGTTGCGGTCGCATTCCGCTTGGTTGGCTGCACCCTTTTCATACGGCTCCCGGCAGTATCGAGCTGAGTCTATTTTCAAGGAGCTAGGAAGCTTTGTGAAGGTCAAACAGGTGCCCGCACTTATGGCAGCGCGCGTTGGCCAAGCCTTTTCCGAAACTCCACATGTCTTTCCCCTCGGTACCATCAAGCCTGAGTGGATCGACGACGAGGAAGTTGGCGAGTACTGCTTCAGCGATGGCGTTGGCAAAATCTCCCAGATGGCCCTAGAGAGGGTGCACAGCTCTATACGCCGACTCCGGGGTTATCCCACTTGCTTACAGATCCGCTGGGCTGGGGCGAAGGGCGTCCTATCGCTCGACCCGGGCCTCCAAGGTGAGCGGATCTGCATTCGTAGGGGCTCTATGGGAAAGTTTGACGGCTACGACAGAGGCGACCTTGAGATCTGCGGCGGCCCACCGAAGCCCATTGCCATGGTGTTGAATCGTCCTCTGATCAAGATCCTTGAGGATAGAGGCGCACCTCACGCTTGGTTCTTGGGATTGCAGAAGAGGCAGCTAGCGGAGCTACAGACCGTAGTGGCCGATATCGGAACTACTGCCGACTTCCTCCAGAGGCGCTTGATTGGCCAGGCGGTTCATCTTGGAGAGCTCATCACATATGCATACACCAAAGGGCTCGACTACCGGCAGGATGATTTCCTCAGGAGTGCTATGGAACTGACACTCCGTCGGGACCTACGTGCTCTCAAGCACAAGGGTAGGATAGGGGTTCGGAAAGGGATAACCCTGATTGGAGTTATGGACGTAACGGGAGAACTCGACGAACGGCAGGTTTACATCACCTACGACTGGGAAGAAGGGCAGCTCGGCATTGACCCGCCGCCGGAAGATGGCCCAGTCATCGTCACGAGGTCTCCTGCCATGCACCCGGGAGACTTTCAAATGGTTTGGAATAAGCGCCCACGGGAGGGCAGCCACTTGGCCAAGCTGCGGAATTGCATCGTGTTTAGTAAGAAGGGCGAACGAGACTTGCCCAGTCAGCTGGCCGGCGGCGATCTTGACGGAGATTTATACCACATTATCTGGGACCCGGACCTTGTGGTCCATGCGTCAATCTCTCCGTACAAGGCCGCCGAATACAAAAAAGCAAAGCCGGTGGATTTGGGGCGACCTGTGGAACTGCATGATATGTCAGACTGGCTGGTTGAATTCATGCGGAATGATAACCTGCGCCAAATCGCTACAACACACATGATCTTGGCCGACCGAGTTGGGACGATGCACTCCGAATGCCTTGATCTAGCAGAGTTACATTCAGAGGCAGTCGACTATTCGAAAAGTGGGAAGCCGGCCGACCCATCTCGCCTTCCTAAGACTCCGACGCTGCGGCCTGATTTGTGAGCGAGCAGCTTCCCCTGTGATCTATTATTACATGTGTAGCTGACTATTCCAGCATGGACGTTTTTGGTCATCAGAATAGCGGCGGCCCGGCGAGTGATACCGCAGATGATGCCCAGGAACTTGGCCTGCGCCCCCGTTACGAATATGTGCGGTCGGAAAACATTCTTGGCCAACTTTATAGGGAAGTCAACGAGGAGAACATCTGGAGAGGCAACGCTGGCAAAGCTTCGTGGCCTCGTTCATCGCCGCAACGTAATTATGCCTTCTGGCATCAGCTACGTGGATCGTTGCTTACGCGAGCGCAGCGGATCGGACCGGTTGTATGGCTGTATCAATCGAAACGGGCAAGGGAGCTTTATAATGCGTCAGTACACACTAAACTCAGCTTCGCCTTTTATAGTGCTAAAACAGAGTATCGCGCTGACTGGGTTCAATTGGCAGATATCGTAGAGCCATTCAAGAGGTCGCCATCAGTCGTTCTGAGCACCCTGTTCGGCCACTCAGTGAGCGGGAGATATTTGTTGGAGTTATCCTCAGCGAAGTAGGTGCGCAAACAAATCGCCAACGCGATCGGTCCCTAAGGCTCAGGGACGAATATGACGAGATCGCAAGGTGGATCGCGGCGGCAATGCGCCCACCATGTCCCATTACTGGGTACGCGTCAGAGCTGGATAACTTGGAATTGTGCCTGGCCTGCCTATATCTAAACGGTGAGATTCTCGATACCCAAATTCCTAGGCACCTACTCGAGTTTGGCATAGAGAGCTTCCAGGTCGTCGCAGCTTCGGCGGTGATAGCGGAATTGGACTATTTGGAGGGCAAAGCAAGGTAGGATTGATATATTAGCCGAAAATCCACGCGACGTTCGTACTCGAGTATCCGCTTAAGCTCGTGTCAGCACAACTTCTGTTCAACGGGAGGCCCAGTGCAACAGATGAAACCAATGGAAGAGCAATCATTAGCCAGCCATGAACCATATTTGGGGTATTGCTGAATTGTCATTTTCGATGTTTCCCCCCCTTGCCAGGGAAAAGCCCCCCCCCCCCCCCCCTAAAAGAGACGGCAGTTGGTAGCAAGGCTGCTGCTCGAGAATGACGCCGATCCTGAGGTAAGGACCGGAAACGGCCACACTCCGCTTTTCATCGCTATTGAACAAGGAAGCAAATATATTGTCAAGTCATTGCTTGGGGGTGGCGCCAACCGTGATATCGAGGACTGGGCTGGTAAGACTCCACAATCGCTTGTGGTCGAAAAGGGAGATGAAATCGCAGCGCTATTGCTTGAGGTTTAACCAGAATAACTTTTCTCTCCACTGCGTTGATCTGAACCCCGAATAGGGTGAGGGCAGCAGGTCCGGCTTGTATAAGTGGTGAAAATAATGCCGATATAGCGCATTCCTATGAATCGGGAGCCTACCAGGGCGAATTTGGCCTTTTTCGAGTCGCTGTCCCTGCTCGTTAGTAGGAGTTGTGTTTGATTTATGTTGGCCATTGCCGGTGGATGCGGTGGATGTGAGATGATGGTTTGGATTGTAGAAAGAAGCCTGCTTGGAATGCCATGCTGCCCGTGGCTGTTCAGGGTGGGCGATGACGGTCTGGTTCAGAGACTCTTGTTCCTTGTTGTAATTGAATAGGTAAAGACTGGAGGACAGTTGAGCGAGAGGCAAGTTCTCTAAGACGTCTAAGTAAGAATCCGGGAAACCTACATCTTTCCTCGACGCAATTAAGACTCGTGCAACCCTGTCCGCTCCCAAGATCGCGCGAGCCTGTGACACACCTATGGTCTCACCGGATCCCTGTGACAACCCCAAAGATCTCAAGACCAGCGCTAGTGACACTTGTGAGAGGGAGAAGCACGACTCCCCGGAACCATGCGCATGTAATTCGCTCAAGTTGGGCCAAGGTGTAAGTTGGTCACATTCGGGGTTCCTCAGAGCTCCCAACAGCATCCGACAGTGACGAGTTGTCGGATCTTGGAAGCCCATGAAAGGTGGGGTAGACGCGACGAGCCATCGTAAAGTCGTTCCGTAGGAAACGTACCAGCCATACCCCGGTCTCACTGAGAAAGGCATGGGGTGGGTTGGCACATCCATGCAGCAAAACCAGAGTCTCATCTCTTTTGTGTCCGTTTTCGGATCCACGGTCGAGAGAGTGGTGCTACTTGGAGTTATTCTGGAGCCCCATTTTCAGTCAGAAAGGCGCCCTGATCATCATTGCTTGACCGAGAGTCTTCTACACTCGTTTCAGACAGATTGACAAATTTGTGTCGCTCTTGTTAATTTGCACGGCCGGGAGTTGCTCGCCACCTAATGATTTGATAGCGTCTTGTGATGGAATCTGGGGCTGATGCTTTTTTTCGAATGCTGTCTCAGCCGAGAGTAATATTCCTTCCGGCCGTTGTTATCTGTAAAACGCGGCTGCACGATTACTGATCAATTCGTGTGAGATGGCGTGCGGTAGTCACGTGGGCGACTGCGTGATCTCTAGATCAGAATCTCGCCGTTGGCCAGGGTAAAAAAAGCAGGCATGGCTACAGACTGAATTGTTTGGAAAGTTTGGAAAGCCCATGGAGCACAGAAGGCATCGTATATATACAAAGATTGTCTTGTTGATACTAGCAGACGCGTATCTATGAATGGCTTCAAACTTCCGAGCTAGTGGTCGTTGGCTGGATAGTTAGCCTGTGGTGGGTGAGTTGCTTTGCGCCTTCCGTGCGCAGGAAAATGAAGGCGGCACCACCATGCAGATCTTGAAAATTCGAAATAAGAAACACAACTTGACTCGACGACAATAGCAAATCTCTCAAGAAAGCCTCCCAGCTCCCCACCTTCTCTATAGATCTCAGCCCGCCTAATAAGCCCCGTCAACGGTCCTTCCTCCGACACACTTTAGCCTCCGCATCCACCGCATCCGCTGCAGCTGCTGCAATTGCTAATGCTGCAGTTACTACTGCTGCAACTTCCCCCGCCCCCACAAGTACAACTGCCACTGCCACACCTGGCACAGCTTCTCTTTCTGAACCCCTTTCCACTCAAGCAGTCCAGCCCTGGGTGGCCGCCACAGGAGCGGCAGCGCGGCATGGTGAGGTCGGGTCCTACATCCAATCCGGTGCTACAGTGGCGGAGACACTCCTCCTCGATCTGCCTTGGTCTTTAGATGGATGGCAACTAGATCGGGTGAGGCCCCTTCAAGGAGAATCCGCTCCGGACCCAGACCAGAGGTGACGGAGAGGGTAGCGCAAGCCCAGCAGAGACAGATGGCGTACTCCTCGTTGAACATGGCGTGATAGAGGTCCGCTGTCGCATGAAATGAGATCTTCAACGCCGAGTCATCAACCGTATCGTCATGATTCACAAAACCCAACCCTTTGCCGGATGGGGACGCGATGCGGGAGAATAACCGATAGGATGCGCAAGAAAGCTGGTGGGTATGCCAGACCAGATCAACATCCAGCGTTGGCACCACCATGCCCCCGTGCGCGGCCCGGTTGGTGGTCCTGAGGATCCTGAAGAAATTGGCATATCTGGCGATGGAGCGAGTTATAATCTCGTCTGCATCCGGGCTGCGATGCCACGCGTAGCGGGTCATTTTGAGCGTGAATGAGTGCTGACGATGGACAGCTGCTTCGAGTACCGATTTCCGGACTCCAAGTGCAATTCTGGCCGGACAACATGAGAATATCTAACTTCAAGGTTTTAACCAATCCTTTGGCTCTAACAACGTACTAGACCCTTGAGATCACGTCACTCATGGGCGCTAAGGTGTACAGATCAATTGAGGCACAGCGAGGAACGGTAAAGAATGCACTGAGAACGGTCTTTATTCATTGATTGACTGACTTCCTAAGTATACTTGATCAGCCGGTATAGTAGCAGCACTGCACATTGTCCGGGCCGGGGCAGAGATCCCTGAGAAGCATGTCAGTTCGCCGATAGCTGATAGCACCGTGATGATCAATCAACCTACTTCGCACGTTTGTAGTAAGGCTTCAAGGAGTCGCAATTCCCCGTGGTGGTGCAGAATCCTGTGTTGCCGTTGGGCGCCTTGCATTTCTGGTCGATGCAGCACTTGTTGTTGTCGCCGCCTAACCCATAGGTTAGCCATCAGCATGTTACACACCGCATAATGTGGATCAACATACCGGAGCACAAGTCATCCTTGATGTAGCCGAATTGATCATTGCATTTGCTGGGAGTCATGCATGTGCCCTTGACCGTCTGTAATTCGGTTAGTCTTACCTGCATCCAGAACAATTTATCACGGAGGAACTGGGCATGCGTACACCGTATTTGTCGGTCTTGTAGGAGCAGCTCTCAGCCGCGGCAAATGCCGACAGCGCAGCCAGGATAAATGCGGCAGGGAACTTCATTTTCTTGGAGATAGGGCGTGGAGGCAACGGCGATGGTTGATCGAATACCCACACAACAAGAATGCAAAGAATGGGCAGGTCTAAATAGGGTTTTACGATGTCCTCAATGTTGCAATCCATCGTCTTAATCACAACGTTACGGCACACGTTGTGACGGCAGAATGATACTTCGGGGCGACTTCACGCCGGATTATTCCTTCCCGCAGCGGCTTATTGGCTCCCGTGCGATATTGTAACCTCAAGCTACTGGGTCTTGGCAGGGATCGACGGTCTAACTAGCTGGATCTATATTAGTCGAGATTCGCCGGATGCCACCCCGGAAATCTTGCAATAGAATTACCAAAGGAGACAGACCTCCGGCGTTGGTGAGTAGCATCGGGGGCCGCTCGTTGGAAATAGCATCCAAAAGCCTACCCAGGTGGGTGGTTTGACCGCGACACTCATACCGATGTTGCAGGCCGCTGTTACATTCGTCTAAGCGTCCGTTTTCGAAGCCCGGTTTCTTCCTCACTTAGGCTGTTGGCACGCAAGAAACCAAAGACAAAGCGAGTCCCAGGGTTATCAGCTACTTGATATGTTGGCAGAGGGTCCGGTAATCCTGCTAAATTGAGCCTGTGTGCACAAAGCCTACCTGCAGAAAGTTATAGAAGGAGAGAGAATACCTAGCTGGAGAATACTATGGTCGCCGCCCTGTATCAAGGGTCGCAGTTAAGAGCTGCCAGAAACACGGCATACTGGATTCGCTCCAAATAACGGGGTTGCAACGTTGTGATTGTATTGTTTCTCATTGCTTGTTGTGGTTCTGGCTTCCAGCCAGAACCTCCTTCTTTGTAGACCCTTTCGTAGGATTCAGCCTCCGTCACCATTACTTGAAACGCTTCGTAACCCCGCTCCTCGGCATCTGCAAGCAGGCCTTAATTCACTGTCCATAAACTTATTATAATCTCTCCCTGATAGCCATCAGCCAGTCAGCCGCCCGAGATAAACTGTCGTACATCGTGTCTGCGAGGCTAGCTGTTGCGAGAACCTCCTCTAGCAGCCGCTCTGCCTGAATTACGTCCGTGCGATTCGCTCGAGTTGTCTGACGCAGCTTCTCATTCTCTGCTTCCGTTTGCTCCACCCTCTGCAGCAGACGTCGATAATTCCTCTGGGATTGCGTTGGACCCGGCCCTGTAGAGACAGACTGAACATGAATCTGTGGGGTTGAGACCATCGAGGTGTTCAGGCCTGGTAAACCCCCCAGGAAACTGAATTGATCTTTCGGTTGTTGAACACCTTCCGTGGTATCCCAGAGAATATCCATTGGAGGAGAGCCTACTAGTTCCATTTGGCTGCTCAGTGATGTGAAGGTCTCCAGTGATGCCTCAGACTCCGCGGTTGTAGTGGTAGCCGTGACGTCCGCCGACTGGTTACTATGAATGTTATTTCATATACGGGAACTGTGAATGTTGTTGACGTTGACGGCCTTGCTGACGATGCACTTGGAGGGACCTGGGCGGACATTCCGGAGCGTGGGATGGTGAGATTAGAATATTCACAAACTGTCCTTTCATGCCAACTTTGGGACAGCTTGAGTAGGATGAGCCTGTAATTATTAACACCTACACATTTGAACCTAATTCACTGCTCGAAGTCCAGCTAATTGGTACCGACTGAAAAACCTTGCTCGGAATCGTCATAGTGGGGATCATCAACTGCGAGGTTGCCTGCGTGGTCATTCGGTAATCTTAGGCACAGGTTAGGATTTGGGAACGAAAACCGGCTGGGGCAGGGATGACTCTTACGAGGTGAATACTGGGTCTTGAGTGTAGAATCGCAAAATTGCTCGTCTCCTCGGATTAAAAAGCGGAACATGGCCCACTAAATGCTCTCTGTGGATGCTGTCCTACAGGTGCTCTCCACCTGAGGTTCTTGGTCTAGGTCAATGAAGCAGTCGTTGGCGGGCTTGTCTTTTGGTTAGCATTGCTTATCTTCTACGTGAGACTCAGCCTTTTTTTAAGTGTCACATGATGCCCAGCAACGCTAGCATCGAAATGTGACCATATGTTTGCGAGCCGTGTGGTGTCTGCTGTTGTGGTTAGCAAGCTCGCCCAAACGTGAAGACATGCTGAAAAATGGATATCTACTTTAGACGTGAGATGTTTTCGCATCCGCCAGCTTTCTGAAAACAATCTCTCCATGGCTCATATGCTTGGTAAGGACATGCAGCAAGGGAAGGATTAAGTCCATAGTTACGACTGCTTATCGGGACACCCGGGATATCTTTGGAATCCCCGGTCATCGCCGACCTGTGGAAATTGCAGTTAAGGCCTTGCTGAGATGGATCTGACACGCACAACATCTTAGTGACACTTGGGTCTACGCGACCAATTACTTCGAGCGAGCATCATGAGAGCGTCATTGTCAATTCCATGTTTTGCCTAGTATTTTCACCAATGACGGCTGCCTGATCCGTCGCTGCGCGCAATCCATTATCCAAAGGATCTCGCTAAACGCGCAGCTTGGATTAAGTAAGCAGAATGTGACGGTGTGATGTGCAATTAAGCGCGATTCGATGCGGTTTGAGGAATCAAGCATCCGAGGTGGGTTAGGCTTGGCAAGCCCCCAGTCAGCCAATTTGCATTTTCCCCCCGTGTTAGGTTGGGAATGGTCAGTATAGACGGATTTTGGGCCCGGTAATCGCTTGGTATCCACTAACATCATAGTCAGCCCTGGCAAGGAATACCGGCCCGGTCATACGCACAGGCGTGGTGTCAGACGCCAGGATTCAGCTGTTTGGAATCATCAGCGCCCTTTGTATTTCGCATCGCCGACTGGAAAAACTTATTGTTTCTTCAAATCAATGCAGGACTAGAGCGAAAAGACAGAGAGGGGGAAAAAAGGATATAAACCTCCAAGATGGTGTCACTCGTCATAACTCCCCTCCAGCAAGTCAAACCAACAGCCACTCCTCCATCTCCAGAAGAAGGCATAAGCCCAGTTTATTGACTCTCAGCACCGCTACCAACGTAACTCTCAAAATGGCCGCTTTCCTCAACAAGCTCTTTCGCCGCAAGAAGCCGGCCCCGCTTGTCTGTTCCGTCAATCTCGACGCCGACCCGCACGCGGACCACCAGCACACGTCGGCCTGCTTCCTCCCCTTCGAGCCGCTCGCCGTCGTCGAGTTCTTCCAGAGCCAGGGGTGCCAGTCCTGCCCCCCCGCCATTCCCGCCATCCTCGCCGGCAGCGCCCAGCCAAACATGCTCCTCCTCTCGTACAACGTCACCCTCTTCGACCACCTTGGCTGGGCTGACACGCTCGCCGACTCCCGCTGGGACGTCCGCCAGCGCGCGTACGTCCGCGCCTGGGGGCGGAACAACCTATACACGCCCATGGTGGTGTCGAACGGGGCCGTGGACGCGCCGGGTGCAGGCGGGGCCCAGGAGATCGCCAATATCGTGGCGCGCTCGAGGGAGGCAAATGCGGGCCTGGGATGGAAGGTGTATCTTGACGTCAACGATACCGACGCGAGGATCGACCCGGACAAGGTGGAGGCGGACGGTGGAGAGGTGTACGATGTCGTGCTGGCGGTCTATGATCCCCGGCCGCAGACGGTCAAGGTCAAGAAGGGCGTGAACAAGGGGGTGAAGCTGGAGCACCGGAACGTGGTCAAGGAGCTGACCAAGGTGGGGGAGTGGAGGGGTGGCGATTTGACGGTGCCGCTTCCGACGACGCAGGCCAGCTTGCCGCAGGGCCACGAGGCGGTCGTTTTCCTGCAGGTTCCGGCGGGGGGGAAGATCGTCGCAGCTGCGAAGCTGTAGGAGGTAGAGGAATGCGGAAGCCGTGGAAGTGGAGTGAGAAGGACGGTTCTTCCGAATAGTTTCACTCATAGTTGCAATAACCTTCTAAAGCTAGTTGGGCTGGTTTTTTTTGATTGAATAGCTAGTTTGCCGTTACAATGAACTAGTTGATAAATATCATCGCTTTGTTGCTCCTCGGGATTGGGTAATTTGTTAAATTTTCTCCACAACTTATAGTTGCCGAGCATACCATGTTGGGAAAATATGCTGGCCAAGCGAGTCAACCTTATGGATTGGAAACATAATATTATGGCCGTTAGTCGCAAGTCTCCTCATCTCGAACCCACATCTACTCTCTTGGTATGCGACTAGATGCGAGACATGTTTCCGGGGGCGAATCCCAGATGATGGGGTTCCCAATATCATGTTGGGGACACTCGAGGCTCAAGCGGATCTTACGAGTCCAGACGCTTTCCCCAAGCTCAACAGCAGTCTTCAGTTATATCTAGAAAGTCTACCTACCATTGAGTCACAGGGGCTTGTGCAACCCCATCTTAGAACAGGTTGGGCTGCCCAACTTTTGACGATGCCTAACCTGGACGCCCACCCAATGAAAGGCTGCAGGATGTTGCAGGTAGGGTGGGGGTACATCGGCGGCACGATTGGTGGTATTGCCCGAATGGCTTTCGTGTCCGTCCCCGCCCCCAACTTCCCACACAAATATGTCGTGTCGACACCACAATTTTCTTCCACGAACATGAAAACAGCGCCGGTGGAAACCGACCACTTCGGCAACCCACAGGGTGATGTCTGCCAGAGAAGCTAGGGCGGAATCACGCCGCCAGAATTTGGCATATGAGCGCGCGCTATTGGACTCGAATGATGCGACCGAAGAGTGGAAGGCGACGCATACACACCTATTTTGGTGGCTGCCGGAGATACTCGCACTTGTTGCAGGGATGCTGTGTTTGCTTGGCAAGTTCAATATGTGCGATTTTATCGTTTGACATCAGAAAAAAGGCTAACATATTTTAAAGCTATCATTATGCTGCTGTGGCGATGCGATGGGAAACCACCACCAGCATTTCGGGCCGGTGTCACTTTGAACACTGTGCTTGCCTTTTTGACGTCATTGACGAAGGCCTTGTTTTTGATCCCCATCATCGAAGGCCTCGGGCAGCTGAAGTGGGTATGGTTTCTATCTCACAACCGCAAACCGCTTCTTGACTTTCAGGTATTTGACGATGCAACACGGGGTGGGCTCAGCGGCTTGAAGCTGCTGTTCGGCTTCAAGGGGTGAGGAGACTCCCGCACCCGTCAATCATCGTAGAGCTAACACTCACTTCTCAACAGGTTTCTAGCAAGTTTCGGCGCCCTTATTATGATCAGTGGGCTCCTTACTTCCACGCTCACACAGCAGGCCGTGACATATCCCGTCTTTGACGCAGACTCGCAAGGTCCGGAGGATAGAGCTGAGATTAACCGAGCATCTACCTTCTCCGCCTACGACGGTAATACAATTGCACTTGGTCAGTCCATCCTCAAGCCATCAACTCTCAACCCTACTTAACCTGAGGTCCAGCCGCGTACGACACTTTACGGGAACAGCAAGCCATCTTCAACGGTGCTTTCCAAGCCCCGGCCGATGGTATTGCGCCTGTGATGCCCATATGCTCGTCTGGTGAATGCCGCTGGCCCCCCTATGGCTCGCTCGCCATCTGCGGCGGTGTTGCCAACCTCACATCCCTCGGCAACTCCACTCTGATCCGATCGCTCAACACCGCGACTGAGAAGCGTCTCTCCGTTCTCTTCGAAACTACTCGCGCCACATCTGATGCTCTTAGCTTCGGCGATACCTACTTCGACATCGTCCCTCAAGTATATCCCATCGTCATCGGCGTCCTCGACAAGCCCACCAACATATTCAACGCCTCCGTCACGTCGCTCATGGCCAGCGACAGCTTCATCGCGTATACGGATGAGCTGTTGAACAACTCATTTCCCTTCGACATGACCAAGATGAAATACCTCGAGGTGGCGCTCTGGTGGTGCACCAAGACGTTCGAGACAAACGTCACGGCCGGAAAGGCATCTACCCGTGAGCTTTCCATCCGGTCCGAGCTCGGGCAGCCTCTTGCCACGACCCTCAACCAGCCATGGAGCGCCGAGTACTACCCGTGTTATACCCGAGGGTCCTGCAACTCGACCTTCGGCGACCAGGTTGCCACCCTGGCGCCTCCGCCTGGCTCTGAGCCACAAGACTATACGGTGCATCTCTGGACGGGGCTCTCGGCGTCCGCGCTCCTGGCGACGTCCATGTTCGATTCGATCTTTATGGATCGTACGAGGGGAAGCGTGGCGTCCAACGGTGCAGGGATCGCGCAGGCGTTTGGGCTCTCGATATTGGGCGACTTCTTGGCGATGTCGTCACCTAAACCGGAGGAGCAGATGGACAACGTGAGGCGGCTGGTGGAGAACATCTCCAAGAGCACGACGAACCTGTAAGTTTATATTCCTTCTTTTCCACACGGGGCAGGGCGACTGATGAATGGCGATAGCATTCGATCAGGAAGCACGAGGCTCAACAAGACCGACGCGTCTGCCATCATCATGGGGTCGGTCAAGGCGCCACAGGCGTTTGTCCAGATACGATGGGAGTGGATGGCGATGGTGGCGGCGCAGCTGGGGTTGGCGGTCCTGTTTTTGGGCATGACGGTGGCGGTCACGTATCGGGCGCGGATGCAAGTTATCAAGTGCTCGAGCTTAGCGACGCTCTGCGCACTGGATAAGAATACGAGGGAATGCATTGGGGGCATTGAAGACGTGGAGGGGCTGAAGGTCAAGGCGAAGACCGCCACGGTTAGGTTGCAACAAGGGTTGAACGGGGCGGCGCTGTGGTTGGGTATGCAGAGGGATGGAAGCGGGAGAGGAAGCTGAAGAACTCTATGAGTGATGAGCGCATGGTCGATACCAGGCTGATTTCGGCAACGAGGAGGGGGAAATCGGCTCAGGGTGCTTATGGCGCGAGGATTCGGTTTGTGATGGTGCCGGGTGATGGCGAGCGACCTTCAAGAGATGGATGGAGGGCAATGGCCAGAGTACGGACCGTTTGCCAACGCGCAGCAGTGCTGGCTTCATCCCCTGGGTATCTACGGGCATCGCGAAGGGATCTGCGCGGTCGGGGCACAGCGGGGAGGCCGCACCCGCATTGAGGGCAGCATATGGTCAGCACACTTAAGATGGAAACGGCAATTAGGGAGACCGCAGCCCTTAAAAGACCTGGAGAATAGCGTGGTACTAACATCTATCATCATAAGATTGTCAAGCGGTAACTCTTGGTCCGATCTGGCTTGAGGCCATACTGTCAGCTGTGCAGTGAGGGTTGTTGATGAGAGTAACAGAAGGGTCGCTTGTCCGCTACCCCGAGACATCTCCTCGACCCCTTCTCGTCTCTCGTCAATTTTGACGATGATCGGGGTTCTGGAGAGAGACAAGCCTAGGGGAGAAACTGCACCGTTAGACTATAAAATGAGCGTTGGAAGCACTGCACTCTGGATTCTGTGAAATTGAAGGTGTTATAACTGCGTCCTTTTATTACTCCTTCGGCTCTCTGGCTCAGCCAGAGAACCTTCCTTATAGCTGTAAATAGTGGCAAGCCGTGTGGCAAAGCCACGCGGCTACAATTGCGCGTCTGTGGCAATGGTTACAAATCTATTGTTCTGGTGGCTTCTAGACTCTTCTTTCTGGGCCAGAACCCCTTTCTTTCTGACAAGTCTCTCTGTGCCAGTGGCTGCCACACGATACAAGGTGTAACCATGTTGCCGTTAACTTTTTCTCGACCTACAGTGAAGACTTGTCAAATTGACGGTCAAGGTGTGGAAGACATGAAGCGCATAAAGAGACCAAGCGTCGCTCCCGCAACCATCAACTCCTCACTGCCAAGCAACCTAGAACCTTTGTCGCGCTAGTCTTGTGCTAACAGGTGGCCTCTAGCAGCTGGCGCCTTCGTGACTGCCTTCCTAGCACCGGGAGTCTTTAGCTCACAGTTGGGTGCTCCTCCTCTGGGATTAGTACCCGCGCTGCTGCTTGAATCTGTTGCAGCGTCTGTGAGGGCCCCAACAACCACCTAAACCCCTGGATGGTATCCTCCATCCTCTTCTTCGAAGCCTCCAACTCCGGATACGCATCCCACCAACAGTGCGGCATCCCGAGGTACAAATCCACCCTTGTCCTCACCCCACACTCTTTTCTCAACACGCTCTCGTACACGAGTCCATCGTCCCGATTCACATCCATGCCACAGACCTGAAAGTACGCCGGCGGCATATCCATATGTCCAGACGCAATCGCCACCTTGACCCTATCCCCATGGTCGCCATCATGCTCATCCTCTTCCACAGCCACCGCTTCCGGAGCCGAACCCCCATGTAGCCCCCACTCAAAGGGCGCCCACAACCTACTCCCCCTCTCGGGCCTCACTGCCTCCACAAAGTCCCTGATAAAGCTCCCGTTGACCCCCGGCGCATCCTTATTTTGCTCCCTCGCCAAATACAACTCTTTATACGGCACAGGCACTCCCCGCTCGGGATCCATATACGCCCCACAAGCCAAAAACATGCCTGTTAGCGGTGGCTTGAGCTGCTGATCTCTCGCAAGGTGGGCGGTTACGTCTGCAAAATTGGCGCCGGAGGATGCACCTCCCACTATAAAACCGTCGTAAGGGTTGCAGTGGGGAGGGAGGAATTTCCTCTCCCGGATCGGAAGGAGGGAGTCCTGCGCTACGAGTTGTAAAATGGCGAAGCTGTCATGAAGCATGAAGGGGAAGGGCGTCTCGGGCGCTTTCCTGGTCGATGGTAGTATGACCGTTGCATTCATGTTGTGCGCTGATGCCAGGGTACGAGCGAGCGGGAGGTCGAATTCGGGATATCCAAAAAGGTGGATCCCGCCATGGAAGAGGAGGATTATAGGACCTGGGGCGGGGGGGCTATCGGGAGGTGGTGTGGTGTGGCAGATTAGCACGCGGGAGTTGAAGCCTGTGGTGAGGGAGAGGTGGTGCTCGATTTCAGTAATGTTAGGGGGGCGGGTGGTGGCGAGTTTCTGTTGGAGAGAGGGAAGGGAAGATGCGAGAATGGACTTGAGGGTGGGGACGTCGGCGGGCATATCGCCAGGGGGTGAGCCGCGGGTTTTCCATGCGGCTTCGAAGGAGGGGTCTATGAGACCGGTTTGGAGGAGGCCCTCGATTGTTTCAGGCAGAGCCTGAGAAGTCATGTTGGCGGGGAAGGAAGGGGGGGGGGTTGCTTTTGGGAAATGGGAGCGATCCTCCCTGAGTCTCCTGTAGGCCTTATAAAGGGAATATGGTGGAGGAGTGGTTGACGAGAGATATGTTCCCCTCAATCTAGCACGGACAGAAACCTGATTGGCTCAGTGACCGACTCGGAGTGACTCATTCGGTCAACCCCTGCATGATGCAACGGGCAAAAATGCGTCTCTTCATCGTTCTTGTCGGGTTATCAGTCAGTGACGTAATCATCTTGGCTGTCACAAAAGCCACTGCCAGAAGCTGTAATTAAAAAGAAACCAGTAAAGAACTCTCCAAGCTCTCACTTACACCCTTAGTTCCGTTAGCAAGCACAACGTTGTCATAGCCTGCTTCCCAGAAGACACGTACGGTAACAACACAGCAACAAACGTCGTGACCGTGTTAGCTGGCACGTTTCCATCCGTCCGATCCTGCCTCATCGTGGGGATTAGGGGTGGCATTCCGTCCAACACGGTGCGGCTTGGCGATGTTGTGGTTGGCAGACCCAAGGATCGGTACCCAGGCGTGGTGCAGTGGGACATGGGCAAAGCGAACCAGTGCGGCGCCCTTACAGTAGTGGTCTGGCTCTGCCAGCAACATCGGGCGAATGAGGACATCATCTCAACCGTCAACTCCAAAAAGACCCAATAGACCTCGATCAACGTTACAGTACGTCACTCAATTGTGTTCAGCGGCAAGTAATTTGAGGAGCGGCGGCTTGTTGCAGCAGAAGCGCTTGTGATCACTCTCATCCACCTTCGCGACTCTCCAATAGCCAAGCAATGGATATACAGAGCGGAAGCGCTTGCCGCACGCTTGCCGCACCCCTCACGATTAGTGGATGATTATCCTCGAGAACGGGAAGAGCACATCAAGCTATACAAGTTTCAGTTTCGTCCAATGGTCTTTGTCGACTTGGCGCTCCTGAGCATCGCGTACTTGCTTATTCTTGTTCACTTGGTTCTCAGTCTCTCCAAGCTCCACACCATCAAATCGTAGCTTGGCCTCATGATAACCATTCTGCTCTAGATTCCGGCCTCAATCAATTCCAGCTTCACGGTTTGCGCCATCCTGAAAATCGATCTCTCGAGCATTCCGTCATATGCGTATCCCCTGGTGATACTTTCCATCAGCATGGACTCATCAACGCGGTGATTATGACGTCCTCTACCATCAGCATCAGCGCCAGGATAGGAGAGGCTTTCGGCGCAACTGCTCATGTAGCATGCAGATCGGCCTCGGAGGCCAAAAGCCTAAGGCTGTCTTCTTCAGCCACAAGAGGCCGGGCGCGCTGCCGTCCCTGGTGGTCGTGAGGAAGAATGGCACAATGGTAGAGGTGGAGACGGAGTTTGAGGAGTTCTACGAATACGTCGTGTGCAAAAATCCTCCGGTATTGGCAGTGCCATTTCCCGAGTGTATGCACAGCACCCTACCCAGTGGCCCAGAGGTTAACATGTCTACAGATCTGCCAAATCAGGGGGCTCCACGGATGCTTTTGCTCACAGGTTCCCGGAAAAGCTGCATCCATCTGGTTCGACAAGATACAAGTCCCCTGCTTTTCCATATATTTGTTTGCGAGAACCAATACCGTTAATCTGGTTTACCTGGATTTCTCCATCATCCACATGATCGAGAGATGACCGCTCGACTCCCTGCCGCTAGGCCACGCCTTAGGCATTGGCAAGCCCGACCTGGGGCAGCTGATGATCTTGGAGCTGGGACCCATGGTAAAGCTCGGAACCATGAGCGTGGCGGTTGTGTTTGGGGAACATCATCAAGGTGTTGAGCGTCGGACACGAGTAGGTTGTGATATAGCCCGTATTGTTGAGTGTCTCCCCAGGTCTTTATACATGGCGGTTTACAGAATGGAAACTCACAACCCAGCGACGAATTAGAAAACTGAAGGGCTAATTCGAATAAATTCTTTTAAGAGATTTACATCCAAACCGCTTTCTTACGTTTCCAAGTCCTGTCGTGGCACCCGAGAAACTGAAGCCCATCTAGTTTGTCCACACCGTTTATCTGCCGGCGTAGAATATACATCTAACAAGTCATTACCGTCGTCACAAAAAGAACCAAATCCCACATGAACAATGCGCCGCCGACAAATTAAAAAAACCGCCATGTCCGTGTATCCCGAGCTCATCTAGTCGTTCCCGTCCTCCCCGAAAGGAACTGGTGTTACAGAACCCGTTCCTCACGGGAAACCATCCAACTAGCGAAATTAGTCTCCCTTTCCAGTGTCTGAGTCCATCCAGTGCCGGAAATCATATCGCCATCTTATACAAGCACGTCCGCCCATCCGTCCGCCCATTCCATTCCCAAGTTAAGTATCGAAAAAAAGAGCGCTGCCGTAAAATAACCAACCATACTATACCAAACTAACTCCTTGTCCTTCGTGCATGGGCGTGTCGAGTCCGCGGCATGACATTCGCGGTATCGAACCAGGCGCGACACTCCTCGCAGGCTTCATCCATGCGGATGGTTTGCCAAACGTTGCGGTCCGAGCAGGGGGTCTGTGTCATGCTTGCTTCGCGACAGAAGCGGGCAAACGAGTAGCTGGTGTGTTTGCACACAAAGGCGTGGGCGTAGTATTTGCACATATTGAAAAGTTGTCGTTATCGTGGGGGGCGAAAGATGCGGTTGTATGGTGTTGCAGGGTGAAAGAGTGAAGCTCGCTGGACCGGGTTAGCCGATCAGATCTAATGACACGTGAATGAGGTTGTCTATGTAGGCTCTAGGCAGCAGGCAGGGCTGCATAGGCAACCGCGAGATTTTGATCAGATGGTTTTGGCCAAGACGGGTTTGATGGCCTTAACAGGCCGTTTTGCTTGGAGAGGGGCGCGGGGCGCGGATGTGGCCTGTTGAAGACCGTCGTATTTTTCGAGGCGATAGGGGTTTGGCAATGTTAATACTCGGTATCGATCGTAGCTGAAGCCGATTGGGGTGGCGAGAGCCTCAACCGCATCTCGAGGCAGGAATCTGTTGCCTGATTGGGAAAGATCGGCCCTCTCCAGCTAGGTGCTCACCCCTGCCTCTCAACGGCATCAAAAAACTCGGCGTCATCATTCTCCCCTCGCGCCTCCCCATAACTTCCACCCCCCTTATCCCCCCTTTCTCCCTTCCTCTCTCCCCGCCTTTCTCCCCCTCCCGAACCCGATGTCACACTCTCTATCAACCCCTCAAACCCCTCCCTCAACTCCTCCGTCATAATCCTCCTCTCCTCAAACCACTCCCTCGGCGTCCTGCCCATCTCATCCCTCTTCTCCGAATCCAACCCTTCCAGTGATCTCCCCGCCCAGAACCTAAAAGCCTCCGCATCACCCATAATCGCCAGGTTATGCAGTATCGTCCCCCCGCGTTTATTCACATGTTTATAGTTGGCTCCGTGATCCAAGAGCACCCTTGCAGACAGACACGTGCTCCCCACTACGCAATCCAACAGTGCGGTATCACCATCGCTATCTTGAGCCTCGATATCAGCGCCATGGTCAACAAGCCATTCAACACTCTTATGATGGCCTCGAACGGCTGCCTGCGCCAGGAGCTGAACATTCTGCGACTTGATGATGACGGTGTTGACTCCAGCGCCGTGCTCGAGCATAAGTGTCAGGATTCGCGGCGTCCAGGGGTCCCAGCGGTCAACGACGAAAGACATGGCCGTGCACCCGCTCATATCCTGCTGGGATGGGTCGGCTCCGGCGTGTATAAGCTTCTCGATCATTTGGAGGTTGGCCTGTCTGGACGCGGCGTGCAGCGGTGTGGAGCCGTAACGAGTTGGGAGACGAGGGTCGGCTCCGGCATCGAGGAGGAGGGATACGTTTTCTGCGTCATCCCGGCATGCGGCCAGAAAGAGAGGAGACCATTTGTTTTCGGCTACTTGGTGGTTGATTTGACGGGATACTTTTTCGGAGCGGATGAGGTCCCGGAGAGGCACCGGTATGAGTCCCGTGACGACTTTGTGCACCTGGAGGAAGCCTGCGTTGTCGATGTACTCGGCCAAGGGTGCTCGCATACCCGGCATGCACCGGAAGGCAGCCTCGCTGTTGGATCCGGGGCGGGCGTTGAACTCCAGGAAGAAATCGCTTGCCGCTGTATGGCCGAGTCCGTCCGGTCTGTGTGGGTCCGCCCCGGCGCGGAGCAGCAGCTCGACCATGTCGTAGCGATGGAAGTGGAGGGCTACGCTGATGCAGGGGCGGCCGCTCTCCTCCTCGTCAATGGCGGCGAATGGCTCGAGGGAAAGCAGACGCTTCAGCGCCTCAACGTCGTTCTTTCGGATGGGGTCGAATACAGAGTTTGGGTCGGTCATCGGCACTCGGCGGCAGATCCGAATGACCGCTTCGGGTCGGGGCTGGGAGGCGCGGTATGCAGCTAGGACAGACAGGTCGGTAAGCCACCGGGGAAAGGTATAATGGAGCCTAAGCCAGCCGCCGGTTGGGTTGTTTCGACAGGACCGCTCCGTGCAGCGCCGCTGTCGGTTGGAGAAGCCGTGGTATGACACTGCGAGGCTCCCGAACATTTGACCGAAGCAGGCGAGTCGCCAGGAGGTGTGGCTCGACAAGGAGTGGCAGTTGCACCCACAAGCCCAGGAGCACGAAGAAATAATCCGGTGCGGAGAATATGCGTCAACAGCTGTATTGGCGGTTCTTGTGTTGTTAGACCCGTAAGCCTTCAAGACGACTTCGTCACCTTTGGGCGCCGAGTCGTCGCCGGCTTTGGTGACAAGAGTTCCTCTCCTCTCAATTTCCACAAGCAGTTGACTCATGGACGCCTGGATCGAAGCATCGAATTTTGAGCTGAGCTGTTCTTGAGCCCTCGCAAGTTGCAGTTCAAGACTTTCGATGATGTTTCGCTGCACAATCTCCTGTGATGAAGCGACATCGGCAGAGATTTGCCTTCCATTGAGTGACGTTAGCTCCTGCCCCGTGACCCCCACATCAGGTGACGGAACAAGCACTTACACGTTCATGATTAGAAGCTGGCCATAGATCAAGTCGCTGTTACGGCTCAAATCTGCCCTCAGCTTCCGGACCTCGTTCGACCTTCTCACCCACTGAAATCTCCGCCGCGAATTCAGTGCAATGGGAAAATTATCGCCTGTCTGGTTACCAGGCCGGTCGGCGCCGTCTGCCACTTGTTCAAGGATTCGTTCGAGCCTGTTGAGAGCTTCAAGACCGTGCTGAAGTAGCCGGATGAGGCTTGCTGTAGATCTCGCTTCCCACTCTGGCGGCGCATTTAGTGTTTCCGAGCCTAGAGTAGGTCCGAAGGAACGCTGGTTGTTGATCCGGTTGCCTGATTCTAGTCCATATCGCACCGCTGACCAAAAGTCCTGGGTCCTGGTCAAAAAGTCCCGGAGCTCGTGGATAGAAGCTGGTGCATCGCGCCACGCGTCACAGAGACCCCAAACGGTCTCTGTGAGCCTGGAGGTAGTACCCACGGTGGCAAGGACAAGCCCAATAACTTCCATTGCGACCTAGCTCGTGGAAGCTGACTCCGAGTCTTGAGAGGGAGAGGTTGTAGTGGGATGCATCCAAAGTACTGACTTGAACCTTCGGCATACCACGGATCGCGAGCGGGAGCGGACCTCAGCTGGAGGGGAGCAGGTTCACGAAGAGAAGTTTCAAGTAAGGCCCCGGTCAAGGTGGAGCACAATACCCTACTTCAGCGAACGTGTGGCACCCAATATCCCGAGAGCAGATTGCGTCACATAGAGACGCACCGTCGCTCTCTCTCTGGCATAGGGGGGTCGAATGTGGAAGGTAATATAGTAGCTGAGCACTTGCGATGCCTGTCGATTCCAGTGGCCGTTTTGTTCGGCGTCCTGAGTGGCAGTCATCCCGCTCGGTTAGTAATTAGCCGACGGACGCCAATACGTACAGTGCGGGGGTGATGGAAATCGGTGCGTGTTTGCTGGAGCTGCTTCATGTCGCGGAGCTATTTTTACCGAGCTAATATTAACGGCATCAGCGGCTGCAAGGCTTCGGAGCTTCCCTGCTCGAAGAGCAATAACAGCGTTGTGGTGGCATCTACGAGGGCTCGGGCCAAAAGACAGGGGCCACCTGCTTAGTGCGAGAAGGCGCCAGTATCATTTTTGCACGACTTTTGCTCAGGAAACAAGGCCTTGACCGCATCACCAAGGGCCTGAATGACATCGCTAAAGGCCTCCACTGCATCGCCGAAGACCTCGATTGCATTGCCATAGGACTTTTACGATTCAATTAAGGCCTTGCGATGCAATCGAGGCCTTATTGCCCGAGCAAAATCCGTGTGAAAATGATACTGACGCCTTCTCCTATGGAGCAGGTATAGCGGTGTGGAATGCGTGCGCGCTGTCACTTTGAGTAGGTTTTCAACCCACCATCTTCCCCTATTGGGGCTTTTTAGAGCTCTATGAAATTGGCTAAATGTTGCGACATTCCCACCCTCACCACAAAGGGTACTATCAGAGTTGGTGGAGAAGAAGGCCCACCAGTTCTCAGCAAAGTACTAATGTATTCGTAAATTCTAACTATTCTCACCCGATTATTTAGCACACTTGCAGTCGTTGAATGAGCAGACGTCAGTTAATGCTACAGAAATTTAAACACGACAGGGGAACGAAGAGCTGCGTAGGACAAGAGGAGATCTCGTCTGAATTTCAGCCTCGTTACAGGATAGAGGAGTCGAATACCACTTCTGTAGCTCCATGTCACTGTGATAGCATCGAGCTGCTTAGGAACCGGCTACTAATTTATACATGAGACGCCTCAGCATAAGGGTTAAGTGGCACAGGATACACCCTCGCTCGTTCGTAAACGGCTGGATGCCCTCCGTGACCAACGTGCAAATGGGGCGTGACAAGTGGAAACAGCTTAATAATTAAAGAGGGCAAGTTATAGTTGTGTCAATCTGTACATTCTATGTGATAAGGCACTCTATGTTAATGCCAATCTTCTCAAGCACGGGCCTAGTTTAATAGTCGTTAGGACAAACTTATATTAACCGTTATATGGTTTTACACTAAACTACCTACCGTATCTTACACATAACCGGACAATCTTTACCCCGAATTGTATCCCCGCACTCGACGGCTAGACAAGCTTTAACACCGTGGACAGCACCTCTCAGGCCCTCGGTCGATACTCCTAGTGCCACAAATCAACAGCACCCACCTCCACCTGATTCAAATAACGCAAGAGTCACCTCAACATCAAACCACCACCATGCGCCTCCGTACCCTCTTCCTCGCCGCCCTCTCCGCGAACCTCGTCGCATCAATCGCGCTTCCCCCCCAGCACGACGGCCGGGATTCAGTCCGGATCACGAATCAAACCCCCGCCTTCGACTCTGTAAGCGATGGTAGCGCCGTCGGCGAACGTCAAGATGCTTCTCCCGAGGGGAGGTTTGACGGGGACAGCACCGAGACGTCTAATTCCAAGTGCTCGTATGACTGCTCAGGCGCTGCCTGGGAGGGCGATGCCCAGCAAGTAAAGAGGGGTGAGATTGGCGGGGGCAGTGTTGGAGATGACAACTACGGGGTGGATGGAACTTCATGGGACAATGGGAGTGCTTGGGATAATTAGGTAGCGAGTGGGAAAGGGGACGGGGACGGGGACACAATGTACTAATACAGCGAAGGAGATGGATTCAGAAGAAAATGAGATCATGTATCCGCGTCTTCCAACAAATCCATTACCATAAACCCCTCAGGCGTCGTCCCCATCTCGAAGTCAACATCTCTTGCTCTGAGCAGCCCTACTACGTTGTGTTGTTTGTTCCAAGCCGCCTTATGCGCAGAAGACTAAGCCTTGGCTGACAAGAACTTGTACAGCAGCTAAGTGACCCCGTGAAGTGGGCTCTCGCCCGCTTTGTTTCTGACAGCAATATTGGCACCGTGTTCCAGCAGTACCTGTAATACGGTCGTATATCCCCGGTGGGCCGCGACTTGGAGGGCTGTTCCTCCATCGCCTGGCGATCTCGTTGGGGTTGTTGGCGTGGTGAGTGACGGCGCTGATGTCAGATGCGTGGAAGGGGCGAATGAGGCATCGTGGGGTTATAAGAATGGGTTTGGGTATAGGAGTGGCATCCGAGGCCATGCGCGGAATGGGGGTGGTCGTGTCGAACTGCAGTGGCAGTTCTTAGCGCTCAGGCGCGCAGGCGCCTTACCGCTCCAGGCTAGGCTGGAGCGTAGGAGCCTTTCGTCATGTGCTCTCCTCACACACAGGGAGCTTTCTTTTGTATTTAGTCGGGGAGCTTCGCTCCCCCCCTTTCTACCTAATCAGGTCACTTTGCAACTGCACTTCCGCTGCTCCCATAAGCTCCGTACCCTCAGTGAAACGTTCCACACTTTCTTAACGCACTGGCTCGCTATAACGCTGGTGTTAAAGGTCGCTGTCCACTCCTTATTCTGATCACCTATGCCATATTAAAAGATCTAATCGTAGGTCGTGTAATCCGGATTGTAAATAAGTCTCCTGTAATTTGGACCCTGGGTCGCCACTCAGGAACCTATGACCCCACACCTCATACGTATTGGTATTTGGACAGTTGGTGCACTAGCATCCTCTTGCCCTGTGTGGCGACCCGCTGGCCGCCACTAGGGTCCCATGCCTCCCGGACGGCGCGGTTCACCGCGCGCACTGGACGACGGCACCGACAGCCAGTCAGGAGAGGCTCTGTCCCAAGAATCGGATCTGTTGACAGAGCCCCAAGGGGCCACAGAGCCCGGCGGATCGGAATCGGTACAAGTTACCTCTAGATAGCCTAGCATAGATATCATCATTATGACCTCGATGGATGAGGGACCTATGGTTCTTTACGCAAGTAATACACTGTTCATTTGTGTTCTACTATTCAGATTGCCCGTGCGTTATAAGGTAACGGCCTTCAGTGCCTGTACTAGATAGTTTAGTAACAAAGTTCTAAATGACCCGCAAAGGTGATTTCTTGGATGGAAAGAGAAAACGGCAGTTCCGTGGCGAAGCAAAGCGACCGTTATGTTCGCCGGGGGGAGAGCAGGTGTCCCAAAACTGGGGCCAGGTTTGTTCTTACAACCACACCGTCCCATTTATAGCCACGGCAAGTATAGCAGGGCAAACTCCTTGGAGTCACCTCGGCTTAGGCCGCCCTCAGTGCGGCTCATCCCTGGCTTAGGATCTGCGACTAATACGGACTCGGCTAAGAAAAAAGTGCCAGGTGAGACTATAAAGGTAACTAAGAATTCGAAAGGAGCAAGTGGGTGTCTATCTCTCCTACAAGACTTGGTGTAACAGGTATGTAAAAGGTTTCAA
>Ga0247758_1000522_pt1 | contig 33809 bp, 26 predicted proteins | sample UWRJL156409C4_FD_180950 | JGI IMG/M metagenome (GOLD analysis project Ga0247758, IMG submission 180950) | Plant litter microbial communities from Arlington Agricultural Research Station in Wisconsin, United States - UWRJ-L156-409C-4 | ecosystem: Environmental > Terrestrial > Plant litter >...
TGCGTTTTGGGGGCGCTAGAAAAGGGAACCATGATACGATATCGATACCTCTGATGGCAGTCTGAGCGATGGGGAAAATGGAGTCTCTATTTCCTAGTCTACTACAGCGCCCCTAGTATAACACAATATGATACATATTCTACAGCTCCGACAGACAGCGTACATCATGGCGGCGCACTTGCGCTCGCGATCTTCGCCCTCCTTCTCTCCTCCCTCTCAGCCTTCCGTATCGCCCTCAGATCCGGCGGCGGCTCAACCCCTAGCTCCCTCCTCAAATCCTCCACGTCCCGCTCCAGCTCCTCCTCCCAGTACACATTGATCACCTCCTTTGCGCGCAAGCCATTCCTGAGCGCCCACGGGAGATACGTACTCGCGAACCTCTCCTTCTCCTTTGTCTTCAGCGTTGCAGCCGCAAACACGCTCAGCCCCGTCATAGGTAGCAGCGTATTCGCAAACTCAAATGCCTTGAGCGCTACCTCGCCCTCGCGCACTACCGGCAGCCCCGTCAGCGCGTGGTAGAAGTCGTGGCACTCGCGGTACCGCTGCATGACGTAGGCGCACTCGGCGTCGTCGATGTAGCGCACCGCGGAGCGCGTGTCGGGCGAGACGCCCTCGCGGTCGAGCCAGTCGATGTACGTGCGACCGACGGTGTTGGGTGGGAGGGCGCGGAGGTACGGGAGATTGAGCGAGGTGGAGGTTATGCGTGGTCGGTCGCGGAGGATACGTCGGCCCGTGGGGGAGGCGAGCATGACGTCGCGCAGGCGGTAGATGAAGTAGGGGGTGGCGGTGGCTTCGGCGAAGGCGGCGATGAGGTCTAGGGCGCCAGAGAGTTAGAACGGGTGTGGCTAGACGGGGAGAATAGGGGGGAGGTACCGCCTCGCCGTGGATCGCGAAGGGACATCAGACCCGATCCAATTGCCAGGGCGGCCTTCTCGAGCCGGCTGAGGGGGACATGGCCGGGGTAGTTTGGTGGTGGGCGGCTTGGGCCGGAGTATGGACGGGACTGTGATGGTGAAAGGATTGCTGTTGTGCAGGGCCGGAGGTTGTGAGCGCGGTGTACGGCCGCCGCCGAGCGTCGTAGGGCTACCTCCATGGTGAATGTTTCTGAAAGGGCTGCGCGCACATACTGAGGTGGTGTTGTGAAGACCAGCAAGGTGGTCGAGAAATCGTTCGATGTTGGAGCTGCAAGCTCTCGGTGAGGGGCGGGCAAGGGTGTCTCACCAGCTAAAGCCACACCTCCGCGGGATTAGCCAGAGGAGGCTTCCATTTTGGCAGCAAGATCGATTGAACGGGTACAAGCGGGTGGAATTGCCAACGAAGGATTACACTCTGAGTGACCATTTTCAAGTAATCAGGTATGGCATAGCTTTACTTTTTGAAACTGCAACCATGCCCAAACACAACCATCTCACCTCTCAACTCATCCACCGTTTGACCCCCTAAAGACAGACACCCCAGTCAAGAGAAGTGCGTGATGACTAAACACACTCGATCAAAGGAAGTACCAGAAGACAGCATCAAACGGAGGAAACGAGGACAAACAATGGACGCATACGACAACCTCCTCATGTGGGCCACAGCCCAGGGCATTGAATTACACAGCATTGAGCCCCGTCCTATCCCTGGACGCGGCATCGGCATCGTCGCAACCAAGGATCTCAAAGTACACCACACCCTTTCCACCTCCCAGACAACCCGGCTAACACACAACCCAGCCCGACGAGCTCATCCTCCAAGTGCCAACAACCTCACTCCGTACCTTAGAGACAGTACCAAAGGCCCTCGCCAAATCCTACCCCAAGGACGCCACCGTCCACGGCCTCCTAGCCGCCACCTTATCCCTCGACACGACCCCAACCTTCATAGTCTGGAACGCCGTCGTCCCCTCCCCAGAAGACCTAACCACCTCCCTCCCGCTCGCCTGGCCCCCAGCTCTGCACGCCTTCCTCCCCGGGCCCGCCCTCTCCCTCCTCCAAAACCAACTCACCAAATTCGACTCCGACTGGACCATCTTCCAGGAATCCCAGCCCACCTCCACCATCACAAAAGACATCTACCTCTACAACTGGCTCCTCGTCAACACCCGCACATTCTACCACGAGACGCCCAAGACGCGGCGTCTCCGCCTCCCGCGCGACGACCGCATGGTCCTGCAGCCCGTGGCCGATCTCTTCAACCACTCCTCGTCCGGATGCGGCGTATCGTTTGACGACGCACACTTCACCATCACCACAGACCGCGCGTACGCTACAGGCGAAGAAGTCTTCATCTGCTACGGGCGGCACGGGAACGATTTCCTCCTTGTCGAGTATGGTTTCGTGCTCGACTCGAACAAGTGGGATGAGGTTGGGCTGGACGAACTGATTCTCCCAGAGCTGACACAGCGGCAAAAGGATTATCTAGACGAGGCCGGGTTTCTAGGGAAGTATGTGCTTGATGCCGAGACGGTGTGCTACCGGACGCAGGTGGCGTTGCGAATTTTGTGTCTTTCGTTGCGTGACTGGAGGCGGTTTGTAGCCGGGGAGGATGACGGTGAGGCCCGGCAGGATAAAGTGGATGATTTGTTGGTGTCGATTTTGCGCAAGTATATCGAAAGGATAGAGGGTGTGTTGAAAAGTCTTGGTTCGTCAGAGGTTGGTGAGACGTGCCCGCGGGAGATGTTGTCTCGGAGGTGGCGGCAGATAGTGAAATTAGTAGACAAGACAATAGTTAGATTAGAATCATGATAATCATTGAAAAGAAGTTTTGTAATGAATGAGTTCCAAGATTGGCCCCCTTTCTCGTCTAAGTCGTGATCTCCGAGAGCAGAAAAATTATAGCAAAGCTGGGATCAGCGCTAATGAACAAAGTGCGGAATTATGTGCCTCCCTGCCAAAAAACCCCTCGATGTTATCAAGATGCAAACAATATGGGTATCGCACCACTGGGCATAACCCCGATAAAATCAACCTTTGACGCCCTCCAAGCCCAACCCGCTAAATGTCGTCACTCCTCGCACCGCGCCCAGCCTTGTCATTGTTCAACTATCTTCAGCGCCTGAAACCTCCGAGAGGTCTGACAGCTCAGAAAGCTCAGTATCATCAGAGAGCTCTGGCGACTCTGAAAGCGTCGAACTGGTTTCTGTGCCATCCTGACTGTCCTCAATAGCCTCGTTCGCGGAAGTCTTCAAGTCTATCTCTGTTTCGGACTGTTGGAGCCTGAGCTCCGACGGCCCCGAGCTAATGTTTGTGTCGCCTTGACTATGATTCGATCTCTCGCTCGCATTAACGCCGGTATCAATATCCATCTCAGCCTGCTGGAGCTCGTCGCCGACTTCTTCGTCTGCATCTGAATCCGTGCTTATGTCGGAAGGCTGTTTGATTACGACTCTGATGGCATTCGCCCTTGTAATCCTTTTGACCTTTGCCACAACCCCATCCTCGTCCGTGGGGGGAGCCTTTGCCTGAGCCTTTGTGGCCTTGAGGCGGGCCTTTCTGGTCAGCTTTGTCTTGATGTCGACTTTGGATTCCTCTTCGCCTGTGTCTGCCTCCATATCTGTATCGGAGTCGTCCTTTACAGGAGGGTTGACACCCTTGGCCCTCTTCCGTGTTCTCGGCCTCTTAGACTTGACCTTAACTTCGGCTTCCTCCTTGTCTCCATCTTCACCATTCACGTCAAGCCTGTTCATTTCAGGACGGCTAGAAGTCTTCTTTTTCTTCTTTCTCGGATTCTCAACCTGGTCATCATCTTCGTCGTCGGGATCTGAGCCCTCGTCGTCGAGGTTCCGCCTCCTCTTTCCAGACACAGACTCGTCTTTCGTTCTGGCGAGAAGATGCTCAAGCGGGCAATCAGGTGCCTCCTTCCAATCCTTGGTTCCCGGCTTGGTGGCTTTCCTACACTTGAAGCACAGTTGCCCGTGCCTGATGAATAGTTGGTGTAGCCCATATTTCAGATGGTCTGGGACCATGTGATCTCCATGACGAAAGCAGTTATCGGGGTCAGCATTCGAAGGTGTCCATCCAAGCCAGCGACAAAACTTTTGGACGTGGGTATCGACTGCGAAGCAAGGAATTTGAAGGCAGAAAAGCGTTACGCAAGCAGCCGTCTTGACGCCGATGCCAGGATATGAGACGAACTTTGCCAATGCCTCGTCTTTCGTCATGGAATGCATGTGATCCAGGGACAGAAGGTCTGCTCCGCTGTCTGGCCCATACTTCGCCAAATTTTCCTCGTAAACCGCGTCCAGAATCAACTTGATATAACGGCTTCTTTGCACTGCACCCCCAGCAATCCTGATCATATTCTGGAGCTCTTCGTGAGGAGAATCTCGCACCTTCTCCCAGTTGATACTGCCTTTGCCGGTCCCTGTATTTCGGAGACCATAGTGCTCAACGAGATTGCTGATGGCTTTATCTGCATGCTCCATCTTTGTATAGCCACTGATGAGGGTTCTTAGGAGTGCGTCGAGGACGCACGGTACTTCCCCACAGCCGGCGATCTTGAGTGACGCCGCTGGCATGATCTCCGGCGGCTTGCATTCACCGTGCATGTCAGCCAAGAGCCGGTATACCTCCTCGCAATCCTCTGGTGTCGGAACTTGTCGATACGGATAGGGTGAAAATCCAGGGGTTAGCCCGTATGGGTTGTCCAGTCCCCTCTTCAGCATCATCCTGAAATTCGGGTCAAGGATTTGCGTAGCGTCGACAACCACCTTCCCCCCCGACTTTGCTGAGATGCCGCCCGCTATGACAATGCCCTTGATCAGCAACAATTTCCGAGTGGATATTTTGGCTGCCACATCCACAATGACTGTGGGATCCTCCTCTTTGACCAACAGGTCACTTTTGTGAACAGCTTCGTTGCTCGTCCGGTTGACAGTGGACGATCGAGTGAGTCTTGTACTCTCGACGGGATGCTCTCCTGTCTCTTTCGTCGCCGATTCTTCCACCTTTACAGAGTTGGCGGGCTTTGTGACGCGAAAGGTGATTTTTCGCTGGGTTTTGGCTCCATTCTCTGCTGGTTCTTCTTGGTTGGTGATCTGTGGTGAAGTTTTCAAGACTGAAGTGCCGTCTTCCACATTTGGTGTCGGGCCAATCTCGTCATCAGGAACAGGGGCCTCAGCAGGGCTGATGGATGCTCCCATACCATGAGGGAGGACCCATCCGCCCTTCATCGGCTGTCTGAGAGCGGCCTTTCCACGCTTTCTCTTGGGAACGGCCGAGGCCTTGTCTGAGGTAGCAGTGGGAAGCTTCGATGCAGCTGGTGCTCTCTTGCGAGCGGCAGCCGTCCTTTTTGGCACCGCAACTGCTTGCTTTCGCGGAGCCGGCTCGCCCCCTGTCGCCAAAGTAGTAGCTCTATGGCTAGTAGAACCTCCTGTCGTCGATGCATCTGCAGCCTTTCTGGCCGCTGCGCGAGTTTGCATCGTGATGCTGGCTATGGCTAGAAATTGAGGTTAGCGAGATGGTAATAAGAATGGATATAAAGGTGACAGTCTGGGAGACTGACAGTGTTGGGTCTCATGAACTGAAACCCCTAAATTAGGCAAGAGAGATGCTGCTTTGAGACAATGAAGACGGTTGGGGAAAACAAGCACGCTGGAAGAGATGTGAAGAAGGAAGTGATTGGCTGTGAGATCGAAGGTGAAGATGCTGAAGGATATATATTTCCTCGTCAGAGGGTGAGATCAGAGGGTGAGGCTCTCGGTGGTGTTGTTGGGGGATGGCATATGTGTTGGAAGAGATGATGCTTTATATAAGTGTGTGAGCCGAAAAGGAAAGGTGGTAGCAGTGGAGAAGTGAAGTGTTCGTCTAAAGTAAACCGAAGAACCTAGGGAGGCGCGGAAATGAAGCAAGAGGAGGTAAATCATCAAGATTCGGTGGATGATTCAAACATTCATCTGAAGTAAACTGAAAAGCCTGACGGAGATGAATGGAAAGGAGCTTTCGGCGACAGGAGAAAGCTGGCGATGCAGTGAAATTTCCGAGCAGGAGAGTGAAGCAATGCAATCTTGGGTGTTGGACAAGTTCGAGGTAGAAAACTCGGGTCACTTGTGTCTGAAGACGGGAGGAGGCGTGCCAAAGGAACGAACAAAGATGCCAGGCTAGAGACGAACGATGGAACTTACTTTTGCTGTGCGAAAGGTTTCGCCACCCAGAGCAGCTTGCTTGGGGGAGGCGAAATGCGCGATCGGCCGTGCCAGTTCAATCGAAATAAAAGTTGCGATCGCTGAAGCAGAGTGAAGTTGGTGATGTTGGTGAGTGAGGCTAATGTAGAGGTTGAGACAGAAAGATCTGGAGATATCTGGAAATCGGTGTTGGCTTGGAAGGAACAACCCCTTATCGCAACAACACACTTTGATAACAATTGCCACCGACCGTGACCACAGAAAGCATACCGGATGAACAGACCATTGCAGTTTTAATTTAATTATATATTTGAGACCGGATGAAGGCATCTAAACGCCCACGATGTGGCAAGGGGAGCCAACTGTTAAATAGGAAGGAATTTGGGAGTGCGACACTCGGTCGTCAAACATGGCGTCGCCAATGCACAGTCACCTTGAAAATTTGTTAGTCTCCTGAATTCCTCGCCGCGTTATCGGCTGTTGATTGTCTCAATCCATCCACCTTGAGGAGAGCTGTGATCACCGGGCAGGAGTCAGTGCAAGGCTTGCTCTACACAGCGGAGCACACCTTTGCGTCAGATAAAAGCTGAAGGGTGATGAGTCAGCCAAATACAGAGTAAGGGTAAATGTATGTTTTCATCAGAGGATCAGTCAGAGCAATGGTTTTCCGCATTATTTGCTAAGCAGTCAAGGTTTCAAAGAAAAGTCATCATGGAATCGTGTTGAATAGGAAGGACAAATAGGGGATAGCTGCTCACCTTTTTAGTTTGGGCGTGCATTGCCAAAAATCTGGCACCCAAGGTTTGCGATGTTGGAAAGATAAAAAACATCGCGTCTCAGTGAATGAGGAAATGGTCTCGAGATGGTGAAAAGTTAGTTGGTGGCTGGAGGCAGCTCATTCGGGTCGGCAGTTGCTTAATCCGGCCCCACAACTACTATCAGCTGCGAAATGTCGGGATGACAACTACCAGAGAAAGCTCCCGCACCACTCCACCGATTGAAGCACATCACAAGGCCCAAACACTTTGTGCTCAATCAACTCAATTCATCCCATTGCTGAGTGCTTTGCTGTAGATGCACACGTTGCAGGAAGACATGCCGAGCATTACCCTGCACTCACTCGCACTTGGTTCAGCCGCACTGTGCAGCTGATTGGCCCACTGTCTCGGTCAATGTCAACCACCATCCTCAAAACTCGAACCCAGGCTTGAAAAGAGGGCAGCATGGCTTGCTGGAGTAAAACCCCTCACTATGCTCGTCGCTATTTATATAATACAAAGATTAGCTTTCATTCATTTTGGGGGTGCCATTGATAAGGTCTTCTAGCCGCACCTTCCGTGTCATTTGCAGCCAACAAAAAAATCGGCCATCAGCAACTTCGGCAGAGCCCTTCTTCGTCTGATGCCTCAGTCATGCGTCCTCACGGGGAGCTAGAGGGATCGGATTTTGTTGGGCAACTGAGATGCGTTTGAGGACCTCACGTGTCTACCACACACTTCACAGGAGAGGATGAAATGTTGCGTTGGTTGAACCTTCTTCCATCAAGACCTGCCCCTCTCGCTGATATGATTACCAGAAGCTAGCTGGAGCATGGGAATTGGCCCCTAGGCTCGGTATGGGAAAGCTTTGTCACAGACAGACAGGCCCTCCTCGGCGAGAACATTTCTCCTGCTGGGCTGATCCGGTTCAGATGAGGCAAGTCCCTCTTGGATTGGAATCATTAGTTACTCAACCCTGGCAGAGTTCTTGATCTTTCCATTTCTCATAGCTTATGTATTCAGGGCCTTTCTGGATTTGTCCCCATTGCCCTGCCGTGTTGCTCTATTCTGCCCGCCTTCCCTGGTTGTTGAGTTTCGTAACTCTTTCAATGTACTCTGCTTCAAAACCCTCTCCAACCTCAAGGGATAGCGCTCGTGACCTTCTACTTCTTTTCATCCCCATTTCGTGGCCCAAAGACGGCATTGGTTTTCCCAACAGCAGAAACAACCAAGGCTATTCTCAAAGATACCCTCAAGAATACATAGCGTTCTTTTCCCCTTCTCGCTGGGTCGTTTCCGTTCACCATCTGCCATTGTTCTCCTCATCCTGCCCTAGTTCCATTTACTTTCCCTTCTACTTATTTGTCTACTTTCCACTGCCATCATCGTCCCCCCGCTCTTGCCGTCAATCCAATTTTCTCATCTTCTGGCTGCTGGCTCGTTTACTTTCTCCTCTTGCCGCCTCCCCAACCTTCGACGGTTTTATCACCTCTCGCCGAAAGTGATTGGCCTTCCTCTCCCCTTCCACTACCTTGCGGAATCTGACCACATCACAACCAGAGCGCCATGATGGCAGACGACGAGGTCTTCCCGGGGGTCCCTTGGGACGCCGATGACGATGACACCTCGGACATTGATGTTCAAGGCTCGGGAGTACAATACAAGCAGTGGCGGAGAGTTCATCTTACGCCGATATTCATTGACCTCATCGATGGCGATGAAGATGCGGCAGAGCGAAAAGCCGAAGACCAGTTGGAGAATGAGCTGCAGGAGGTCATTGATTTAACCGACGAGACACCCTGCGGCAACGGCTCTGCTATCCGCATCCGAAAAGAGGGCGAGCGTTCTCTCGATCGACTCAGCTATGGCGGTTTCAACTTCAAGCCCGGTACCGTGGTTGAGTTGCGCAGCCCCATTCCTGAGCATTTCAGATCTCAGTTTGTCAAGATCGCCGAAATTGTGGCGACAGCAGAGGGCACAGTCTTGAGAGGATTCCCTTACACACGAGTACGAAATTTAGAAGGGAAGCTTGCCAGAAAGCGGAACGAAATCTGTCGCATCGAAAAAGTCAACAACAGCGACCCTCAGCCGAAGTCATGGACCGTCGACGTGTCGCCGGGTGACATTGTGCGAGTGCGGGAGCTCCGAACGACAAACAGCGCATTTCCGAGATACCAGTACGATGCCAACGACCGGAAGAACGGATTGGATTGGGTCACGGCAAACGGGCCGCTTGTCTGTCGCTATACTTACGTCGAGCATTTCGCCGATCTGTCGAATAAAAACGCTAAGCCACGAGAATGGGCAATTGTTCGTGTTTCAGAGCACGAGGCGGACGCAGCTTTTAGGGAATCGGCTGAGGCTATTCTGAACAAGTGGCGGGGAGGAAAGGTGTCAGGCGGTTCCTTCACTCCCAATGGACGAAATGCTCTGTTCGTCGACCTCGATTTAGATGGCGATGCTGCTGGGTCTTCGAGAAGACAAGGCCAGAAAGCTCAAGTTAAGCTCGCTCCCGGTCAGCGATATTCCGCAGGCGACACCTTTTCCGGAGCAGGCGGCGCATGCCGCGGGATCAGCCAGGCCGGCGCACAACTTGAGTTCACTGTCGACAACTGGAATCATGCAGTGTCATCAATCAAACTGAATTTTCCCACCGCTAATAACTACGATATGGATATCCACAAGTTTATCCTGTCGAACGACATCCAGCATAGGGTCGACATGTTGCACTTGTCGCCGCCATGTCAGGTATGGTCACCAGCACACACCGTGGCTGGCCAGAACGACGAGAGGAACGAGGCTGCGCTGTATTCATGTGGTGATCTCATCAAAAAAACTCGGCCTCGTGTTTTCACACTGGAGCAGACATTTGGAATTCTTCACGGGCGGTTTGAGGAGTACTTCAACAAACTTACCGAGAGCTTTGTGTGTCATGGATATTCCATTCGGTGGAAAGTAGTAAATCTCGCTACTTATGGTTTGCCCCAGCCTCGAAAGCGGCTCCTCATCATCGGCGCTGGGCCGGGAGAGAGCCCCCCGCTCTTTCCAGCCCCGACCCATAGCGAGAATGGTATCGGCGGTCTGAAACCATTCGTTACTGCGTACCAGGCAGTAGCCCCAGCTCTCAAGGGCCAACATCGCAACAACCCCCTGAACGTCAGAAAGGAGCTCAGACAACGACAAACGCCATGGGATCCCCACCGGACCCTCCCCCGCACCATCACCTGTAGTGGCGGCCAGAACTATCATTGGGATGGGAAGCGGGATTTCACCTTGCTCGAGTACGCCCTTCTCCAAGGGTTCCCACCCAATCACCTATTCAGTCCTGCATGCGTCAAGAAGCAGATCGGAAACGCCTTCCCGCCATCGGTCGTGCGCGTACTTTACGACCACTTGATTAGTTGGCTGGATAAGCACGACAACGTTGATGGGTCTACCCACGTCAAGCTTGCTTCTTACGCCGTCCCCGGAGAGGACGCTAAGCAACCATTGATCATTTCAGATGGCGAGGATATTCCGGAGATCACCAGAGTGGTCCGGAAGCCTCCGGCGGTAATCAGCAGCGGCAGCGAGGACTCTCCTAACGCAAGCGATGATGAGAGCTTCTGTACGGGCGATGACGATCTGAAGATTCTCAACTGGAACAAAAAGAGGCCGAGAAGCGAAGAGCGTCCCACAGCATCCAAGCGAGCTCAGACGAAGTCAACCGTGGCCATCAACATCGACAGCGACACGGACAGCGACGAGCCTGCCAATAGCTCCAGAAATGCACCTCTCCCCACGCGACCCAAGCGGCGTGCAGTTTCCCTGGGATTCCCCAGATGGACACCGTCATTCTACCGCCGCACACCACAGAGGCGAGACAGGGCTATCTCGCTGGACGATGAGGATGAGCCGTTTTTCTCCGACGCCGAGACCGGGACCGTTGCCGGCTCATCACTGGAGCCGGATAGTCCTCGTACGCCGTCGCCATTTTGGTTTCGGGCACCTCCACCGACGGTGATTGCCAAAACTCTCAAGAAGGATTTTGAGAAGGGAACGGGATCAGAGGTTGATCCTATGATCGTGGAGTAGGGCGGGCGGTGGATGGCATGAAGCGGTCGGCGGGCCTGGTGGTATTGATTTCTGCCTGGGCTGCGTATTCTCAGTATTGTACTGCGAGGCATTTTCTTTGCGTGCCAATGGATGGCCGTTCATTTTTCAGAATTAGGGCGAGTGGATAACCCTGGGTTGGTTTGTTATGTCTCAAAAGGGGTACATGCTGGCCTCGGGGTTAGGGTTTGCTGCGACGGATGGACAGGCTTTCGCGAAGCACAGGATTTTGCGCAGGGTTTTTATTTTTAGCCTCGAGCAAAGACAGATATGCTTCATTGTATGTATCATTACCGGGGAAATACATTAGATTATGCAAGAATACACAGTGGTAAATGTCCTTCACATCGCCATGTCCTGATGACCATCATCGCATGTGTTGCCCAACAGAATGACTAGTTGGGTGTCCGAAGAGAATGGCTGGGATAATGGTACGAACAGTGCAAGAAGCTATCGTTCTCGATACTGTGGGTTTGGATGCACCACGCATTTTACTTGCTATCACATGTCACAACTCGAAGATGGACTGCCGATGAAAAGGAACCTGCAAACAGCCGTTGACATACCCAGCTGTGTTACCTATGACCAAGCTATTCGTGACAGCGCCATCTTCCAACTCCTAATCACTGTCATAATACCGAAGACGTAGACCCAAAACATAATCCTAGAACCAATGCCGTATGTATCATTCCCGAACCCCATATCGTGTCATATCTCGAGAGGCACCGGCTCAAGCCCGCTGCCAGTAAGTCTCCTACACAAACTGCTTCGTTTCCCTCCATCTGACCGCCCTCCCGTGGTTTTGCATCGCTCTCTTTCGCAACGTCTCGGACGGTCTCTCAGTCGGCCCGGGATAGGACAGTCTCTGCTCCCCTTGGCGTCGCTTCTCTCGGCCCGCCGAAGGCGACTCTTGGTATTCAGCCGACCAGTATGAGCTCGTGTCGGACTGAGTGCTTCTCGGGCGTGCCGTCCTGGCACCAGCAGGAAGATGCCGATTCCGGTGCCTCTGGGCGTCCTTCGGGATGAGTTCCTCGTGCGTCTTAATCACGAGATCATCTTTCTCCATAGTTGGCCCTCCTCCCGGTCTTGGTGACGCCCGAGTACCGCTGCCACGGAAGCGGTCCAACCCCTGAATTCTCCCCCTATCATAGGCTCCGTCGCGACGTCGGCTCTTTACCATCGCCCAGCAGAATTCAGGTCCCATCGTTTCCGGGTCGCCCTCTCCCATGAGAATGAAAATGCACCCAGCCAATAGTCCAAGGGCAATCAAAATTGTCAAAATACCCGCGCCAGCTCGGTCGCCAACAGTAATGGGCTTCCCATGAAAGACAAGACTGAACGGATCAATGTCCATTCCGCCGGCCCCTGGATCTCCTGAGCTTATCCCGCCCGTTTTATTAGTGACGGGTGCGGCGACGTCCTCAATCATATTGGCCAGCACTACCTCCATCGCTGCCATCTGCTGCCCAACCCCATGTGTACCGTCCCATTTCCCGGGCTCCGTCCATTTGAGACCGCACATCCGGCTGTTTTTTCCTCCTTTGCAGGTCGAGGCGGCAGCTGTGGCAGACGCGGCAAGCAGAGGCTTGATGCGGTCGTAGGTCCAGGGCGCCCATTTAGTTGTGGCAGCCATCCACCGGGAAAGATACGCCTTGAAGCTCTGCTGGTCGAGATCGCACATGTTGACGGGTTCACAAGCGACCTCAGTCATGATATTGGCGTCCTTGCCAGTAAAAAATACCATGGTTCCGTTTAGGAGACCATCGAGGCGCTCGCGCCACTTGACCTGAGCATCGCCGGTGGTGAAGTTGTACATGGCGGCGGCGCCTAAAAGAAAGGCACCGGCATTGTAGGTCCACTGGTAAGGCGTTGCGTTGCGGCAGTCGTTGGTGTGTATGCCGTCGTAGATGTAGTAGGTGTTGGGGTAGATGAGCTCAACGGAAGTCATCCAGTCCCACGTCTTGTCAGCCCAATCTGCGTACGATTGATTGCCCGTGTAGCGGGCCAAGCGGGCGGCGATGTTGAAAAAGCAGGCCTGCGAGATGGAGTTCTTATAGTCGTAACCGTTGTTCCATGTGAAGATCTGCCAGCGCAAGCCGCCGCCACACTCCTCAGTATCCCAGCGTGGCGCTTGCGTGCTGAAGACCGCCTGTGCCAATGCCAGCCACTGTGGTTTGTCATCGGGCGGGTTCTGAAACTTGTATTCGGCCGCTGACATGACTGCCATCGCCCAGAACCCCTGATCGTCGTTGCCTTCGGTCCTGGTTTGGTTTGGGGGCATATAGTCGCTGTTGGGGCCGACCTGAAAGAGTAGGCCTTGCTCAGTGAGATTGTTCCATTTCGTATCGCCGGTGTAGTACCAGTAGTCTATGAGGGCGCCCATGAGGGCACCGGCTTCCCACCCTGCAGTGCGGTACCGTTAGTATAACGGCCGCTGATGGCGATCTGAAATCATTCACAATAGTATGGTTCTGGCAGAAGTCCGGGGGTTCCTCCAGGCTCATCACCATGGTAGAATGACATCATGTCATCGGCCATGGAGGCAGCAACGGTTTTCACGGAGTCTGCGAAGCGACCAGTCAATGCAAGCCACTCTGAAGTTGTCATCAAGCTCCGGGCGGATGGTCTCACCCGTCGAGCCCAGGTCGAGCGTGTAAGCTGCAGAGAGCTGGGTCGTAGCCAGCAGGCCAACTGCCAGCACGGCAGCGCACGAAGCTCTTTTATCGGTCATTTCCCTGCAAGATGTCGATCGGGATACGCGTCGTGCTTCGTGTCGACGCCAAATGACGGGAAGCATTGATGCGTTCTGCAGCTGGACAATGGGGCCTCAAAGCTACAGGCAAAGTGAAGGACGGATAGGGCCCTCGTCCAAGACGTAACGGGAGTGCATGTGAAGAAGAGACGTTGGCCTGATGACATGGGAGCTGCGCAACTAGACACAGGTAGGCCGGCAGGCCATGACTCTTCGCAGGCAGGCTCTTCGAATAAAGGGGGGGCTACCATGGCTGATTGCACTTGCCGGCAACGGCAAGGAGATCGGGTGATCGTGACTCTTGGAGGAGGAAGCCAGTCTTCCAGCTGGGTGTTGAATCGGTAAGCTGCGACGGAATAAATGGTCGGCAGGATTGATACCACGCGTAGTTCCTACGATCACCGTCGCCATAACTGGAAGTGAGCTCCGAGCTCGGTGACCTGAGGGAGCGCGTTGTACTTCATCTTCCATGCAGGGATCCTGTCGGGGGTGGTGTCGAACCTTATTAAGGCCGACAGGAAAATCCGCCGCTAACCACCGGCACACATTCTCGGTCCTTTATCGAATAGAGCGGAGAGCTACAAGACTCAAGTCTCCCTGATTGGTGTTCTGGAGGAAATTGGAAGAGCACATTGCTTTGAGGCCGGGACGTGATACGATTTGGACTGCTGGGGCGCTGTGTAGCGAGCCATTGAAACCAAGGAGTCTCACCGAGAGCAGAAGGCCGGCCAGACTTTCCATGCCACGAAGTGTCGCCACCTAGGCCAAACGATGCCAACACATAACCCCAGCGAGCTGGAGATTGCGTGGATAGAAGGAGGAACACAAAGCTGGTGTCAAACCACTGACGCCTGCTCCTTGCCAAGTGAATCTAGATCTGGGGAAGTTTCCAGGTTGCTGCAGGGATATTTGCTCTAGCGAGTGGGTCGCCAAATCGGGTGACAAGAATAGCCTGCGGCACGTGGAATCCGCAGACCACCTCCAACCTCACCTCACGCCGCTTTTTGGCGGGCACCGCCCCCGATTCTTTGTTGTCGCTTGTCCTCTTCCTTTCCCATATTCTTGTTCTTCCCCACGACAGCACTCCACCTGCCGCTTCCCGACAACACACAGCAAGCAAGCGCAACGCCCGAACACGGAAAATTGGCTCCGCCGTCGCTTTCAGCTGTCACGTCTCCAGTCCCCCACTGCCGACGCCGATCCGATCTCGATCCTTCCGGCAACCCACATACTAGGTGCAGCGAAGGGAAGTAACCTCCGCTGCCGCTCGCAATGGCCGCTCCGGGGCCAATCGACCCCACGAAGCCTGCAAAGTACCCCATAATCTTGAGCGACGCCCTGCTGGGCAAGACATCCAAAGAGACATACACAGGCGTCAGATGTAAGCAAAGCGCAGCCCTCCAACGCAGCGGCCAGAGACTGATTGAGCCCCTTTTTTTGTAGACAACCACAGACCTGCGCTCTCTTCGGACGCCGCTCCGAGCACGGCGCGATTGAAGAAGTCAGCCAAGGACGGCGGTTCCTTCAATCTCGGGTTTGAGGACCAGGGCGACAAGTATCAGTACAATGGCACACGCACGAGCGAGGACGGCAATTATGTCCTCATTTTCGACCCTGCCCGCAAGGCCTTCGTGCTGCATCGGGTTGACTCCATGTTCCACATGAATATAACTAAGACGCCGACTGATGGTGTTGAGAGCTTACGAAAGAAGTTCCCTCAACTAGAGGTTAACAACGCCGGCAGCACGAGTAGTACTGGCAAGCAGCAGCAGAAGGTCAAAGACACACTAGCAACAGCCGATAAGGCGAAGCCCCCAGCATCCGGAAAGGGGAAGGGCAAGGAACCCAAGGCCGCGCCCAGGGAGACGACGGCCAAGGGAAAGAAAGCCAAGCCAGAGAAACCGGCCCCCAAACCGATGGAGCTGACACTCCCCACCGCGGCGCCTCCGCGGAAAGCACCGTCGCCGCCACCGCCACCAGCAGCAGAGGAGACGAAGCCCAAGCGCCGCGCCCGCTCGCCCGTCGAATCGGAAGAGGAAGAGGACGATGACGATGATGGAGGCCTGATTCTCGAGTTCCCAGACGGCGATCCACCATCATCATTCAAACCAAGTTTCCCGCCAAGCAACGCCTTTAGCCCGGCCTTCGGCACGACGCGTCGCTTCTCTGAATTCGTGCGCAGCGGGGGACAAGAAGAAGAAGACGACGAGGACGCTGACGCCGAGGGAGAGGACGAGATGATTGAAGACGAGGAGGAGGAGATGGAGGACGTGAAGCTGCCGAGCCCGATCAACAGGCCCGTAATAGCAACACCGGAAGAATTCCAATTCGAAACCGGTGATCTCGATGCCGATGTAGACGAGTTTGACGAGGCTGACGTGGGTGATCTGGGCGATCTGGGTGATCTGGAGGCAGAGTTCGAGAAAGAGCTCATGAGGGTGGGCAATGAGGTTCCGGGTCACGATAGCGATAGCTCCATGAGCGAAGAGGAGTAGACAAACCTTTTTGGCATTCAAGGGAGAGGGATTCATTGTGCTGTACTTTTTTCGTTCATTCTCTTGGGAATACTGGTGGTTTATGGACAGAATGGAGTTTTGGAAATGGCTAGGGGATACAAACATTCAAGAAGAATCGGCTCTGATGAGGACTCGGCAGGAAAACTTTGATTGGGAATCGGAGTTGCGGGTTGTCTCCGGGGACTTTGTACCAAAGCAACTCTCCCACTGTACGAAGGCTTGGGCCAAAAGAAAGGGTCTCTCTTCTCCGTGCGAAAACACGTTGCATAGTCCTATACCGAAACAGTAAGGCCTGGGTTGACCACATTACAGGCCTTGACGGCATTGTAAAAGGCCTCTTTGGAGCGCAGGATGGCCTTTTAAGAACACAGGTAGGCCCTTTCGGAATGGGAGATAGCCTGCGATAGGCAAAACCAGGGCGGTCTTAGCAGTGGGAAAGCATCTTTCGCACTGGCTGAGGGGACCCTTTCTTTTAACCCGAGCCGTCATAGGTATTAAGGAGAATATACGAGAAGGAGAATATGGTTCTGCAAGGCAGATCAGCTCTCAAATCTATCTGGCCAAATGGCACTGTTGATGCATATAGTTGTCCTTCATGGTTTGGTATGAAGGGCTTATATGGATAGGTTGGGAGATATCTGCTCGCATCCGATATGTAGGTAAGCTTATGCCATGCAGAGGCGCTCCCCGCCGAGCGGAAAATACTACCGAATTCACACACCGGGATACGAGGGTCGCTGTTGATTGGTTCAAGTCAACGGTCCGGGTTACCGGGAGTAAGTTTGATGACCCGAGAAAGGCCGAGAGTCAAGATTAGTGGAATTTTAAGGGAAACTAGCATTGAATGGTTTGGTCATTTTCCATCGGGTATGTTGTGGTGGGCCTTGACGTCTGCTGCTCGGACGATAGTACCCCTGTTGTTTGCTTGGGGGAACAGGAGGGATGGCGCCGTAGGTGGGTAGATATCTTGTAGGCGCTGTTTTAGCCCCAATCAACAGCGCTTGTTCCCACGTCGCAAGTAAGGTTGTCGGAGCTAAACCTTATTCACACCTCGTACCCTCGGACAGGACCAACAATCCACGGATGTGCTCGAGGTAATCAATTCCTCCCGCAAGTAGGTTTTCTGATGACGGGAACCATTGGCGTTGTAACTCCGGGGTCGTATTGGTAGCCCGGAGGAGAGCGTACGTCGTCCTGTGCGAAGGCTCAGGCCAAAAGAAAGGGCCTCTCATCTCCGTGTTAACATGCGTTTTTAGAATCCTCGCAGTCTTGTTCTAGGACGGTAAGGCCTTGGCTTATCACATCACAGGCCTTTTCAACATGCAGGAAGGCCTTTTCAGAATGGGAGATGGCCTGTAATAACGAAAGCTTCGGGTGGTCTTTACAGTGAGAAGACATTTTCGCACTGGTTAAAGGGACCCTTGCTTTTGGCCTGAGCCTTCGTACGCGATGACTGTTCTTTGTTCTCCGGCCTGGGTGCTTCGTTCGTGGTTGCCGAAGTGGCGGTCTGATCTGCGGGGTGAGGAGCGTTCAGTTGCAAGCCAAGAAAGAGCGATGGTGTGAGATGATAGCGTCAGCTGGCTGACCCCCCTCTCACATTTCAAGACCCTTGGCAGTGAGACGGGCTGTCGCATCGCGGTTTTGAGGTAAATAAACGAGCGAAGGCCTGACCTGGAAGGTTAGCCTACCTCCTATTCAGACAAGCGTCGAATCCTCCTGTCTGGTTCTTGACGGCTCGCCTGATGAACATAAAAGGAAGTGGGGTAGTCGAACGTCACATGCAGCAGCCAGCCACAAGAAACGCCTTCAGAAATAGCTCTCACGTTCGACATCTTCGTTTATTCTCAACGCTGCTCGAACTACGAGAGCGGCTACCAAGGCAGTCATAAGGTTTGGCAAGCGCTCTTGGTCAGCTCATCGAAAATGAAGTATCTCGCCCTCACGGTGCTCAGCGCACCGTTGTCGTTCTGGATCTTCTTCACGTCGTATCCAACAATCTTGTCGCTGAGCGCCTCCATATCTAGCAAAGTCCTTGCCGTGTTGCTCACGGCCCTCACCATCAAGACAAATGTCTCCCTCATCCGCAGTCACCTGTTCGAGCGGCGAGCCGGAGCTCAGGGTTGCGGAACCGTGCCCACGATTCCACATAAGGACCCCGTCCTCGGCCTAGACACCTTTTATCACACCCTCCGAGCCCTGAAGGCATTTAGGCTCATGGAGTATTACGCCGAGCGTTTTGCCATCTACGGAAACACGCATTACACCCTCGCGCTCGGCCAAAAGATGCTGATAACCAGCGAGCGCGACAATATCAAGACCATCCTAGCCAATAAGATGGAGGACTGGCCCATCGCAGGCCCACGCTTGTACGCCGCACTCCCTGTCCTAGGTCCACGGAGTATCTTCACCTCCAACGGCCCCATTTGGCATGACGCGCGCGCCATGATTCGGCCCTCGTTCGTGCGTGATCAGGTCGCCGACCTGCAGTACTTCGACAAGCATATCCAGAATTTTCTCGCCGTTATCCCCAGAGATGGCACCACCTTTGACATTCAGGGGCTCCTGCTCAAGATGACCATGGACTCAAGCACAGATTTCATGCTCGGCTACTCAACCAACTCCCTTGTGAAGGCATCACCAGACGCTACGCAGTTTCTCGAGGACTTCGAGTACGCCAGCGCGGAATCCACCCGTCGCGCGCGTCTGGGGCCTATTCTTTATCACTTACCGCACCGCAAGCTATCCGTCGCCATCGCTCGGCTGCGAGCCTATGTTCGGTTCTCCATGGGTAGGGCCATTGAGAAAAAAACAAAGACAAGCGGCTCTGACAGGAGCTACGTCTTCCTTGACGAGCTGCTCAAAGCCAACGCACCGGAGGAACATGTCGTCGATCAAATTCTATCCATCATTGTTGCAGGGCGAGATACCACGGCGGCTGCCGCCGCTTCGGTATTTTACTGTCTTGCAAGAGATCCAGAATCAGTGAGGAAGTTGAGAAAGGAGATTGCGGATCTCGGAGTTGAGAGCCCAACGTTGGAGGAGCTGAGGCAGCTGAAGTTCCTGAACAATGTTGTCCGTGAAGGTAGAAACCCCTGTTCAGCTCGGTTGTTGAAATCGTGAGCGATACTGATAACGCGCCGTAGCCCTGCGCCTATTTCCCCCAATCTCGACAAACTCTCGCCAGTCGAATAAAGAGACTGTCCTCCCGCGCGGCGGTGGCCCAGACGGGACCAAGCCTGTCCTGGTACCCGCTGGGATGCCGGTCCGATGGTCGCTCTACAGTCTACATCGAAACAAGGACGTATACGGCCAAGACGCAGAGGAGTTTCGCCCAGAACGGTGGGAGGATCTGCGAGTTGGTTGGGATTATATTCCGTTCCACGGTGGACCGAGAATCTGCCTTGGACAACAGTTTGCGCTGAGCCAGATGTCGTACCTGCTGTATAAATTTTTCAGAGTTTTTGAAGGCATTGAGGCGCGCGAGGAAGGACCTCCGCTGCTTAGGGCGAGTATCACCTTTTCTTTTGCACATGGGTGTTTGGTTGCTGTGAAGCCCTAGGTTTGTGTTAGGCGCACTGAAATGTGGTTGTTGAAAAGACATGAATATTCATCACTTTTTTCACTTATCGCTGGGGGGGCGGTACCATATGCGAGCGGCTACCTGTATCAGCATTCCAACCGTTACTATTGTACAATGCCGCTTATTCTGCTTATCCATCGGTAGAGGACTCGATGAAGTCGCCGAGGGACAATTCAGACTATCCTTGTGCCCTATGGATCGATCTCATTTCGCGCAGTGTCACTCTGCGGAGATAGGATCGGTATTTTATATCCGTCGCGGCGTCCAGCGCTCTCCGGGAATGGCAATTTACAAGTGCCCTCGGCACCCGGCCCAGCTTGACGCCGCTAGGTTAGCAGCGAGAACTGGATCTAGGGCTTTCTTCTCTCCGCCTTTTGGTGGTGGTACAGCCGAACAGGAGATGACGGTGAGGAGATCGTTAGATCTTGTGAGAGGGATGACGGCGTATTTGTGCTCCTGTGCAACGCCTCCTGGTCTCTGTCGGTGTGCGGCCATGACCGTTGGGACAGAACCGCCAATGGCTTCGAGGTGTCAGAGGCGGTTCCATAGACGAGATGTCTCGCCCTTCGAGGGCAGTGCTTGCTGGGTGCTCTTCCGCGACTAGGAAGTGGTGAACGGTGGGATTCCTGGTGCCCCGTGTCTCGGGAAGTTGATTGGAGTCAGTGCTCGATGCACATATTGTCCTGTGACGAAGTGAGTAACTGCGGGCTTCCGAACCTACCCCAAATCTCTAGCTAGGAATCCCGGCTTGCTTTCCCATCGTGCACTTGACAGTTTGACAGTGCGTTGCACGCCATGCGTGGGCTAGCGCTGCCGGCGCTCTGTCATTTTGTGGTGTCGAAGTGGACGACCCTCCAAAGCTTACACTTTGTTTTTTTTGGCATTGGAATCTGAAGATGCTATCATAACATGGTGATATTAAGATGGAGTTACGGGCTGACAGAGGTTGTGCAACGTGTTCCCACTGAGGATGTCAAGATGATGAGTGACACCAGAGGTTGGAGGTTCTCCGCTGGGACTGGAACTCGCCATATGAGAGCAAACATCGGACGCTCTACTATTCTAACCCAGTGAGTTGACCATATGGAAGGTCATTGAAGCCGCGTCGGGTCCCAGGCGTTGTGGAAGGTCCCGGGAGAGGAGGACGGTACCTATTGTGGCCTGCCATATCGTACAATCCCAGCCCGTCTCGCTCCTTCCTCCTGAGAACCACAACACAGCTGTAGGAGTGCTGCTTCGGTAGGCCGAACTTCTTCCACTGCGACGGACTTCGGTGGGCCCTGCACTTCAATAAACCGACGTTCGTCTCCAACCTCCCCCCACTCTGTTCTGCAGTGCCAGAGGATAAGTCCGGCATTGTCCGCAGCAGAAATATTCGGAGGCCTGCTACCTATTGTCCTTAAATACCACCGAGCTCCTGCCATCAGCCGAGCTCGGTACCATATACCTCTCCAAGTATTCGTCTGGATCTCGGCATAGACGACCTGAGAAGAGGTGCGCTGCTTCCTGCCCAATCTAATCAAAGCATCGGCAAAGGCCACTGGCTCACCTTCCTCGCTGTTTAGAAAGACAGAAAACGTCCTCCCCTTTCCGCGAAGCTTGACCGCTCCGAAATCACCGAGGTCATTCTCGACCGCCCGAACTCTTGACCAGCAAGTCCAGTTTCCCGTTCCCGATTTCCTTGCCTCTCTCACATCACTCGTACATCCACTACTTAAGTTTGCATGCGGACTAACACAGCAGATAGCTCTAGGCAAATAGATGAAGGTCGGCTGTCAAGATGAGCGATGTACCATATAGCAATGGCGCCGACGCGAACGTTAACCAGACGGCCCTGAACCAGGGAGCCCGGCTGGGAAACGGCAATGGCACAAACACCCCGAAAGGCCCAGAGATTGCCGTCATCATTGTGACCATCTCGCTTTTCGCTCTTGCCATGTTCGTGACCTTCTATTGCCGCGCGTTGCAGATGCGCCGCAAGATCGACATGATCAATCAGGATCGGGAGAGGAAGGCACAAGCAACAGTAGAAGGAGACGCTATCGAGCTCAGCGGTGGAAACACGGCTGATACCACGGCTGGAAACACGACAAAGAACACGGCTGAGAACGATATCACGGACTTCAGACCTGCAGGCAGCGAGGTCGGCTTCTTTGCGCCAGGAGAGGCTCGAAGTGACCGTACTAGTCGCACCGATCTCGAGTCTGGTCTGGTCAAGAAACCCCTTTGGCATTATATCCACTGGAAGGACCCTTGCAATAACCCCAAGCCGCGGGTCAAACCCCGACCTGCACCCGAAGGTACGCGCTAATTTTCAATTCTCTTGAGGATGTCGATTTTTTTCCCCGCCAATCGTCAGATGACAGCTAACTAACAGACCAAAGACAATCAGTTCAACTCGAATCCGTACTAGGGAATGTAGCTTCGAGATGGAAACAAGAGCGTTTATTTGAGATATTCCGTAAAATTCCCTCTCTGACCTCAGTGCTGGTATGAACGGATTTCTCAAAACTCGGGAGTTTGGGGATTGGTGCATGATTTGAATGGTTTGGGCCTGTCCGTCTGTCATATAGGCTGACTTTTGTCATGGCAATCTCGCGTGAAGGAAGGATTTGACTAGCAAGCACAGTTCTCAGCAAACAGCTCTAATCTGGTGAATAAAACACTGTTGATATCCCTCTGATGTGTCGTATCATCGCGTTGCGGTCGCTTCCTCTTGTTTGTGAACTGCCGACTCGGTCCCGAAGAGTGCCCTTACTTTAGGTGACCTGGACACACGGTGTGGGGGGTTTTGATAACACTGAATGAAGGCTCAGATGACCAAGATAGTTAGGAGAGCGAAAGCTGATTAGTCAAGGGTAATGAGAAATATGGAGACTGCAGAAAGGACAGCGGGGAGAAAAGCACGATGCTGATGAAAATGAAAGAAGAGTTCCACTGGTGAAATGGAGGGGATTCTGAGTGTAAGCCATGGTTGGATGGTATACCAACCAGGGGCCCGTGGGGTGTTTTCCGTTCCGTTTCCGATATTCGACTTGCGTCGTTGATTTTATCTAATGCTGCCGGGCTGTTTCCGGAGATTGTCACAAAGATACCCTAATTCCCCTGCTGACAAGCCAATGCGCCATCATACATCCAGTGCTTCGTGTCGTCATGAAATGGCCCCTGACCGTCCGCCTAAACGCCCGAAATGTACTGCAATGACACCGCTGCTTAGTTCTCATTAGGTCTGCTGGCATATCGGCTGCGGATCGCCTGTCCTATAGTGCTCATACGGCTACCGATACCGCCATCATTCATACGACTAGCTAGTGCCTCCTCAAGGGCCGACTGAGTGACCGAGGCATCTGTAGACATATATTGTAAGCGCACATGTCCCTCTGGTGAAAACCAGTGGGAAACTCACCATCAAGATCGCTGAAGCTACTACCCATACTGGGGGTACCATCGCTTCCCTCACGCGAGATGCCCTTGCCCTTACCGGCGGGGCTGCGGCCAGCCAGCTCGGCCGCACGGCGAGGCGAGAGCGGACCCTGAGGAGCGCGGTCGCCGCCAGCGGGATGACGAGGCACCATTGCAGCGGAGCTGGTGGAAGAGTCCGAAGTCTGCGACTGGTGAATTTGGTCCTTAACTTTACCGTCACGAGGCAGACGGCGGCCAAAATCACGAACGTCGCCCCGAAGCGTAGCACCCATGTCGTGGCCGCTGCTGCCTCTCGTGATGGTGGATTCCTGCTGAGGCTTGAACGGTAGGAAAGCGGCTTCTGCTTCGTCATCACCGTCGTCGTCACCGGCTCCATCGGCCGGCTGGAAGCGCGGGGGACGGCGGATGATGCGGCTTTGGACGGGGTTCTCGTCGGATGAGGAGCTGGGAGAGGTCGACGCTACTGGACTAGAAAGCTGTGTCTCATTCCCCTCGCGAGCGTGGCCAGTGGTGGGCTGGGTAGTGGATATTCCGAGCGAAGGAAGTCTACGACGCGGCCCGTCGCTAGTGCGGGCCGCTGCCTTAGCCGCGAGCTGGTTCTGGGTGAGGACGGCTGTACCGGCCGACGAGTTGCGTGAGACCTGAGGTCGCATGGGAAGCGCGGTCTTGCCGGAAGACCCGGCAGCAGTCGCTGGATCGTTATGCGGCAGCGGAGAGTCTCTGCGAACCGAGAGCGCAGAGGGAGCGCGACCGGCAGCCGAACCGGTCCGTCGAAGAGCTTCGGCGAGGAACGGGCCCGGCTCGGCACCAGGCACAGGGGAGGGAGCATTCGAATTGGAGCCATGGGCCGTAGTGGCCCTGCGCATCTGCGCCTTAAGCTGCGACGTATGACGCTCCGTGAGATAGGCGACCATCTGGAGCAGGAACTCAACTGTGACATTGAACTGGGCGGCACTTGAAGTACAGTGTTAGTATCACTGTACGGCAGCCTTGGACCACCCGCACTTACAGGTCATTCCCTACCACGTACTGTCAGTTCTAATCCGCCAAATCCCTGCGAGGGGCAAACTTACAGTTGATTTCGACCTTTGACTCTGAGATGATGCCCCAAAGGCGCTCAGATTTGGTCTCGTCCCATTTTACCTAGGGTGGGCAACGTCAGAGGGTTCGCTGCCTAGGTACGGAGAGAAGGAGGCAGGACAGTGCGAAGACTTACAGGCGGGGGATCAACAAAATCACCACGGTTGAAGGGCAGTCGGACATACACAACATACTGGATGTCTTCCTCCTGTTTGTCTTTTTCCTTCTCTTTGGAGGCCATGGCAGAGCGCCTCTGACGGCTTTGTACCTCGTGGAGAAACTGGTGTGGTGATGCTGGAAGAGGCAGCTCCTCAACGGTGCTAGGAGCTCGAGGCTGCTTGGACGGATCCATCTTATCGGTGAAGGCAAGGGTTGGATAGCGCGAGTGCACGGCCGCTATCGTGTTATCGAGGCGCTAGCTGTTTTGATCAGGGTGTTTAGAGCGTATATGCATTGAACCGAAGATAGACCCATCCCATTGTGGTTGGGCAGGGCCTGGGACCCACTTCCCGGCCCAGGCACTAGGCTGGCTTGTTGCTGTGGTAGACGATTTGCTGGAGCCGCGCCTGGGAAGTTCTCCGAAATTCGCGTCACACTTTGCGATTCACGCAGGCGTTCACCCTGCTGGTCAAGCGGATTCCCAGACTCTTTGCCTGGCGCATTTCAACCCATCCCTGCCATTGGTGCTCTGCAAAATTGCCTGCTATTATTCGAGAGCAAGGCTCGAATAATGGCACCCCTTATCCTTCACAACGTCCCCGACGAGGAACTGTACATTGGCGACGACGGCATCAAGAGACCATATGCAATCATGTTCCCACAGTTTGTTCCCTTCCCTTTCTACCATATCTCCCTGCTGACCCTGGAATCTACAGGCAAGATGGAGCCGGCCCCGGCAGGTCAAGAAGAGCAGCACACGAGTCCGGTTCGTTTGGCAAGTCGACACGGAGATCAAGATCCAAAACCGGCACGCCTGCAAGGCGAGAGGACCCCACAATAGCAGCAGCAGACAAAGTCTTCTCAAACTGGGCGGCCACACAGACTCAGGGCCCCGCGTCTTCGGGCACTGGAAGCACATCCCAGCGCAAATCCGGGCTTCTCCCCTCATCTTCTGCGCCATCACTCGGTCAAGGGCTAGACGACGGTACCGCTCCAGCCACCGCCCAAGCCCGCTTCGTCGCGACACAAGAGCCCACCGAGGTGATACTTCGAGGATACCGCTCGCAGCAACAACAATATGCTGCCATCAACCACTTCGAACAACTGGCGGGCAGGATATGCGAAGACTACCCTCGAGAGCCACCAGCCGAGATGCGCCGATACAAATCGGAGCTGCGTGACCCGGCATTCACAAAACGGCGGGCTCTCACCACTGAGGAGCGCACAAAGGTCAACCGTTCCGACAGTGGCGAGCACTGGGTGAAGGTGACGTTTGAATCCTCGGAGGCTGCCGATGCCGCCATCTACGCATCGCCACAGAGCATCCTTGGCCACATCGTCTACGCCGAGCCGTATCACGGCATCCCCCCGTCCCGCGACGAGGCCATCATTGATACCTCGGCACTAATAAACGACGAAGAAGCACGCGCCCCGGCGCGCCGTGTTGACGCTTATGGATTCACTAAAGCTATGATGAATCCCGATAGCTTCGGCTTCTCTCCGCCACCACGGTCGCAGGCCTCATCGCGCACGGCCGACACTACTACCGTCGCCTCGACGATGGACACAAACACCGTCTCATCGGGCACAGTAACCGGGAACTCAACAGGAATCGATAACGGAATCCCCCTTCAAAACCGCACCCAGCAGAAACAGGCAGAGGACGACGGCTTTTGCCAGCGCATCCCCACGGCAAGGAAGGCTAAGCTCCTTCCTGCCGAGCAGGCCCTGCTTCCAGCGCCGTCCGTAACGCAGCGCATCCTCAACAACGTTCCCATGCTCAAGTGGTTCAGTGGCTCCATGATAGGAAACGAGGTGCCACGTACTGATATGGGCGAGTTTGACTGGGATCGCGCAAGCCTGTACTGGAAGATCATATGGTGGTTAGACAACGTCTTTGGGCTGTTTGGAAAGGAGATCGTCTCGGCCGATAGGGACGACTGAGCGCACATCCTGACCGACAGGCGGTAGGCGAGAAACGCACGAACGTGGTATTTGCATACCAGAAAGCTGTAGCTATACATATGATTTGTTAATAGGCCCTTTATGACGGTCGGCGCATGGTCGGGAGTTTTGTGTTAAAAGAGTCCAGGCACGGGGGCAAAATATGAGTTTTGTTCTCGCGACAAAATCAAACATTAGACACAACATGATACATTATATTAATAAGGGATGGACCTAGGGCTTCTGCCTACCTCTCCCATGCGAAGCAAGGACTAAAAAAAATCTGTACAGAAATATGCCACAGAAGAAACAGAAGCAAGCCTCGGAATCTACCGAAGCTTGCCGTCCCAGGAGAGCAAGGAAAGCCTGATGCAGCCGTTCCACGCAATGATAACCAAGAGACGAAAGAAACAACCCAGAGGGATAAAAAGGTGAAACCAACACTTCTTCTCCTACAATACTGGCAAACCTGATGCGGGATAAACAAGCTCCTTTCAACATGGCCGTTCCGCCATACTCCAACTCCCATCTTCTCTTTGTCTCACATCCTCTAGGTCGTTTAGGCTCGCGCCCACTGTGTTCTCTTCTTCTTCGTCTTCTTCCTGTAGCCCCTCGTTCCGCCATGGATGCGCTTCCTCGTCGTCAGTCTCTTCCTCGATACCGCACCCTTCTATCTCTTCTTCTTCTCCTTGAGGCCTCCTTTGTTGCTGAGAGATGGGCTTCTCCTCTGGTGGCGTATCCGCACCGTCTTCTGCTGTTTCATCGCTCTCCACACCACCGAGCAGCGCCTCTGGGTTTAACCGTAGAGGCTGCGGCTGAGGCGAGAACGGCCTCACGCCCCTAGGCCGGTTAAACTCTGAGAACACACTGTCGGTGTCGCGGTCCCGCTCCCCCCTGTCTCTCTCCCGTGCGACGAGTGACGATGGGTCGGAGACAGCGCCTGCAAGACTTTGATACCGATCCGTATCGACATGTAGACTGTCGGCGCGGTTGTGCGATCCACCATCAGATGCCGAGTCGGCGAGGATGCTCTTGGGCGGCAGGATGCTGAACAACTTACTCCCCTCACCAGAGCCGACACCACCGGCCGCGACACCACCATGGGCATCCGCAGACGTCACCCCCCTGCCTCCCACACTGACGGGCTCCTCGCTCGCAAACAAATCCACCCCCTTCTCCAAAACATCCTCCAGCCCACCGCCCGTCCACCCCTTCCTCGCCAAGCTCTCAAAGATATCCACCTCGGCGCGCACGAGACTACAGCTGGCATCCACAATCCTCACGCTCGTCTCCTGACTCTCCCTCAACAGTGTCCTCGCATGTTCCCCGTGTAGTGCCGTCAGCCCATCCAACTTCGTCGTCAACTCGACCAAATGCTCCCGAAATTTCGCCACATCCCTCCTCCGCTGGCGATGCAGCTTCAGCCCCTCCTTCTCCAGTCTTCGGATCTCTTTGCTTTGCGCGGCAATAGCGCGCGCATAACCATCCTCTTCATCATCTACCGCGCCCCGCCATTTGTCTAGCTCATGTAGCAGGGGCACCTCAAACGAGCGGTATACCGTCTCGCTGAGAATGTGCTGGTGGTTCGCGACCAGGTGCTGCAGTCCCGCGACGGTGAGGAGTGCGTCGGCAGTACATGTGCTGGCTTTGTTGGCGTGGAAGCTACTGCTCAGCGAGAAAGGGATGTTATCTCTATTCCCGCCACCGTGAGGGCTTTGTGATTGTAGGGCGTCGGCGCGCGCTTCTTTGAGGCGCGCGCAGGATTCGAGCGCGGAGCCGAAGGCCGAGGCAGAGGTTGAGAGGGCGGCGAGTGCGAGGCGGTAGGATTTAGCACTTGTGAGGAGGTCGGTGTAGGCGGTTTGGGAGTGCTCGAGGTCGGCTTTGGTGAGGACTGCGTGGGCGGGCCGCGGGGGTGGAGGGAGGGGGAGGTTGTATTGCGACAACGGGTTTGCGGCGGTTGAGGCGTACGAGTAGGTTGGGCTTGCCGGGACGGGAGGGAGCTGGGAGAGGGTCGGCGAGGGCGGCGGGGAAGAATTGCTAGGCGCCATGGTGGGCTGTGTGATGCAATGGTGAGGTTTGTTTACTCGGTGCCGAGTTGGGTCGAAGCCTCGGTGATAACGACGGGAGATGCCGCAGGCCTAGTGACGTATTGTTTCTGGTGTTCTTTTCGGCGGTACATGGGTCCTTTTGGAGAGGATTAGAACTCAGGAATGTGGGATCGAAGATGGCATCGCTCGCACAGTAGGCGTAATAAAAAGAATTTAATTAAAAAAAATAAAAAAAATAAAAAGACTGATGTGTTGCCTGCCCGCTGAAAGTCGGGCTTCTGAAAGGCGATGGTGCAAAGGCAACAGGCCCGCCCTTGAGATTGAAGTGTCCAAAGTGGACTCGTTCCGATGCGGCTTCACGCGACAGGGTCACAAGCGAGCCAGGGTTCGATAAGGTGCGACAGGGTACATGTGGCACGTGCGTTTACACAGCAAGAGGAACAAACACGAGAGCCCGATGACATGATGGTCGTCATATTCCCAAACTCTTTCTATCAATTTGAGTTCGTAGTAGTAGCCGCTCTAAATCGTATTCTCATTTGAGACCTTTCTCGTCTGGGACTTGGCGCAAGAGCGTCGATATGGATGTCAGAAAACATCCAAGTGTACCTAGAGAACACACAAAACGCTTATCTATCCCACAAACATACCCAATACCCAGAGACAGTCCGGTTACAGCTCTGATTTCTCATCCCCCTTCTTCCCCTTTGCCGGCAAGACTTTGTTCAAGAACGCCTCGACATCATCGAGCTCCTCGGGAGTAGCCGAATGCGCCAAGTCCTCGTAGACCTTCATAGTAACATTATACCCCTGCGTCTTGAGCATGCTATTCGTCAGCTGGCCGAGTTGAGTGTGCACAACTTCGTCCGAGTCGCCGTGGCCGATGAAAATGGGGGTGTCCTTATTGAACTCAGGCTTGGGCACAAACGACGCAAACTGCTGGCTCAGCAACAGATAGGCCGACAGTGCCACGATACCCGCCAGCTTCACCTTGGCCGTCAGCCCTGCGAAGATGCCTACAGCACCACCCTGGGAGAAGCCGCCAAGGACAATTCGGTCGGCCGGAATACCGGCGTCAATCTCCTTCTGAATGAGCTCGTGCACGTGCTTCTGAGAGCGAAGAATCCCCTCCCGATCTTCACTCTTGCGCAGGGAGTCCGGGTCACCGCCCATCTCGACCTGTGGCTGGATTAGTCTCCTTTCTACCGTCGGTAGCGCTGGGAAAGAAAACGACTCACAATGTCATACCACCCCGGCATTCGCATGCCCCGGTTGATGGTGATCGGAATTCTGGGGGCGTGCGGCAAGATGAACTTGACCTCATCCAAACGCTGGCGGCGCCTCCAGTTTTCGACCGCAAACTCCCAACCATTTCCATCATCGCCTAGCCCGTGCAGGAAGATGACGGTTGCTGTGTGTGCGGCTCTTGCCGGGAAAACCAGGGGTTGTCTGTAGACAATTGACATCTTGATTTAGCGGGACGTCTGAAATGGGGTTGTGTTGTGTTGATTCTAAGCAGCCCCGTCCATTGATGAATGAATATGAGGTCTTAGTGATGGTCAGAGACGATGTCGAGCGACTTTTAAAGAAGTCGTGAGGTCGTGCTATTTTCGTCCGTTTGATGTCGTTGGTGAAGTGAGAAGGCTGAGGCGCATAAATGACCTGCATGCAAAGCGGATCGATGCCGCTTAATATTGCCAGGGGGTGCGAAGTACCGAGTGCCCCGCCACAAACAGAACGCTGCCAAACGACGAAATGGCGTCAACAGTGCCTGTTTAAGAGGTCCCATACGTTGTAGGTTACTTAGGCCACCATAATAGCATCAATCTAAATTTTGTCTTTATAATACTACAATGCTGTTTTAAGTACGAAGTCTCCGGCCAAAATAAAGGGTCCCCCGAGCCAGTGTGGAAGATGCCTTCTTACTGTCAAGACAGTGGAGACCGGGTTTCAATGTTTCAATGTAGCTGTATCGCATTCTCAAAAAACCTTGATCTATCATTCAATTACATATTCCCATGTATCTAATGCCTCTTATGATGCGAATAAACTATGCGATTTGATAAGCCGGGTCTTGCTGTCCAACACAAAACTGTGAGGGGTCCTCCGGCGTATTTTCGCACGGAGAGCAGAGAGCGGTCAATCGGATTCCATCTTCCACCCCGCCTCCTGACACTGCAGGGTCTAGCAAATTTCTAGGGCAACGCATCTTGCCCCCGCAGAATTCAACAGCAAAACGTCGTCTCTGGGATGTATAGTACGATCGGTCTCCAATGTCATTCGGTCAAACGGCAGCAGTTCCGTCCATCCACTGGCACGTTAGTGCCGAATCCCATCAGTGGCGTGCTCGCTGATTGGCCAAATGAATCCCCTGGCCACCCGCCGTCAAGTCCCTGTTCCGCATTATTCAGGCCTGACCAAACCCCTCAATGCGGAGACTCGGCCGCCGAACGGTCGAACAGCGGACGAAAGACCGAAACACATATATAGAACCTTTAGACGTACAACTTCACAATTTACATTACAATCCGATCCTGCTTTGCTGTATGCTTTCTGTTCTTCTCGAGCTGATGTGGAGATACCTATTCCTCACCCTACCCATTGCAGTTCTCATCGTGGCGATCCTACAGACCTCCACGTTACGCAACCTCCCGTCGTTGACACAGCTTCGGGACTTGGTCCCCCTATTCGCAAAGCGGAACCTCTCAACCACCACACTCACCACTCAAACAAACACCAAATACATCATGACGAAAACGCCAGTATACTTCCTCAGCCATGGCGGCGCAAGTCTTCCCTATCAGACCTCACCCTCACAATAAGCACTAACACACCCCAGCCAGACGTGCAATACAACACCAAACATGCGTATGAATCCTTATACATCACAGCACAAACCCCCAATTTACCAGAACTAACGATCGCCCACGCAGCGTCTACCCCATCCTGCAATCCATCGGGCGCGAGATCACGCAAAAGGTCAAGCCAAAAGCTGTTGTGGTCTTCTCTGCTCACTGGCAATCCACCCCCTCCGAAATCCACCTCAACAACGCCGTGACGACCCCCTTAATCTACGACTTTTACGGCTTCCCTCCCGAGTTCTACAAAGCCACCGTGAGTTCAAAGCATCCCCAGCGCACAACCACTGAACTAACGCCCCGTCTAGTTCCCCAGCACTGGCTCCCCCCAACTCGCCTCTCAGATCCAATCCCTCCTCAGCAACGCCGGAATTCCTGCCAAGGGACTCAGCCGCGGTCTTGATCGTATGTAGAATGACTACTTTGAGCCCCCCCTTTTTTGGCTTCTGATCATTCACGGCCGTCCTGGATGTCTCAGGAGGAGGTCCTCACGCCCGAGACGTTCCGTTACCTCCTGTGTTTGCCCTAAGGAGAAATGACCAACTGACATTTCCCACCACATATAGATGGCGTTTTCTCCGGATTCAACGTAGCCTTCGCGCCCGATTCCAACCCGTGAGTGTCCCCTTCATATCCCCTTCCGCCATCTTCTCGCCTCCCCCCGTTTCCATCTTCTCGACCCTTTTCCACACCACAACCGACCACTAGTCCCTGAACCCCTACACCCCCTTTCAGTATCGATACCAACAGCTCACTCACATCCCTCAAAGCCTCGGCGTCCCCCTAGTCCAAGTCTCCCTCTTCGAGAACGAAGACCCCGACGCACACTACCGCCTTGGGCAAGCAGTCGCCTCGCTCCGCGACGAAGGGGTAGTAATCATCTGCACCGGAATGACCGTGCACAACCTCCGCGATTTGCGACGCACATGGGGCAACTCCCAGCCATTACCCTATGTAGTCTCCTTCGACAACGCGCTCAAGGAAGCCACGGAGGCCCCGCCAAGTGAACGACAGGAGAAAATGCGCATTGTCGCTGGGCGACCCGATGCGCGAGAAGCACATCCGTGGATGGATCACTTGATGCCGCTATACATTGCGGCGGGTGCCGCTGGGGAGGACCTCGGGAAGCAGACTTGGACAAAGCATGAAGGGAGCTTTGCATGGGCACAGTATCGCTTTGGTGATGTCAAATCTGAGTGAAACCAGTCTATTAGGGACCAAATCAGAGCGAGGTGCAGCCCTCGTGGGGAGAAGCGGGACCAGAGTAAATGCGCATGGCTGCGTCGATGTAAATAAAGTATGGGCGAGTGGACTCAGCTCACAGATGCCTGATAATCGAACCGTATGTCCATCTGTTACGCCATTGCTGGGAGGGAGATTATCATAGCAGGTCTCCCGTGGTATTTTTCCTAACAGAGCAAGCAATCCAATACTTGTATAAAAGAATCCCTCGAAGTTAAAAATTACAAACACAGTACGCTATGTGTCTCCCGACGTACGACGAACTCTTCATCGCATTGTTCGTCGTTCGCCGTTTCTCATCATATCCCATCTCAATATGCAACCCCCCCGAATATGCAAACCCCTTAAACCCCTTGATCCCTAGATGATAACCACCACCTCATCGCCGACAAATTCCGAGATGTCCTCCACCAGAAACAAGCTAGCCAGGATTGCCACGCCTCCAAAAGCAATGCTGCAATAGTACACCCACGGGTACGCATCGGCATACGCGATCTGTCCTGCTGTGACAATAGACTGCCACGTCGCCTCGTCCTTTACCGCAGGCAGGTGTCTGATCTCATTCACCAATGACTCGGCCGTCATCCCGATGATCTGCCCAATATCTTGAGGGTTTGAAATGCCAGCTTTGAAGCACGCTTCGCCCACAAAGGTCTTGAGTGCCGGGATAAGCTTGTTGGCAAAGACGTTGAAGTAGACAGCGTAGCCGACGGCTCCTCCCACAATGCGAACCGCAATAGTGAGTGATGTCATCGTTGCGATCAAGTCGCTCGGGCAGATATACGTCGTGACAGTCGACGCAGGGACTACGATCCCCCCTACTCCTAGCCCGGCAACGAAGAGGATGCCGTATACGGACTGGATGTTGTCGACTCGGGCGGCGGCGAGGCCACCACAACCGGCCGTCATTACTGTGGAGGGTATTAGCCGATGTTCTCCATTTTGGGATACTTCCTTATGTCTGAGGATATTTCTCAAGAGGGCCTTCTTTGCATTCTAAAGATGCCTTCCTACATCCTCCAACAGCCTCATGGTTGTCTCAGGACTCCCCGGACGAGACAAAATAACAAGACGAGAAGAAGAAATCTTCTCTGGTTGGGTACTCACCGATCGAAGATCCAAGTAGTAGCCACCTGATGTTTCCGCGGAGAACTGAGAGAAGTACCAGCGAGATCAAGCACCCGGCGAGTGTACCAAAGGCGAACGGCAAGCCGCGGATACTGACACCAATGGGGCTGATAGACCATTAGCATA